>JAABUV010008498.1_pt1 | contig 10369 bp, 17 predicted proteins | sample 5559971 | NCBI WGS metagenome assembly JAABUV01 (sample SAMN10711881, study PRJNA513362) | rock metagenome | isolation source: Antarctica rocks | place: Antarctica: Victoria Land, Knobhead nord | collected 2015-12-19
ACATGCCCTGGGACACCACCGAGCTGTGGGTGGCTGACGTCGCAGCCGACGGCAGCCTCAGCCACCAACGCCGGGTGCACCACCCCCCGGACTTCTTCTGCAAAACCTGCACCCAGGTCCTGGCTTTTTGTCCTCTCTTTACCGTCCTGTGCTCTGGCGGGCGCAGCGACGCATGTTTGCACGTGCCACCGGTGCTGGAATGCAGGCCTGGCACTTCCAGATGTTGTTCTTTGGACCCTCCGCGATACTACATTATGGCGTATCTGGCAGGTGCGCTGGGCCCTGGTACACCCTGGTATAACCTAAGGCATGCCACAGGTGGCCGGCGGCGAGGAGGAGAGCGTGATGGTGCCGGTCTGGGCGCCCGGCAACACGCTGCTCTACATCAGCGACCGCACCGGCTGGTGGAACCTGTACCGCGAGGCCGCGCCGGGCGGCGCGACGCCGCTGTGCCCGCGGGCGGCCGAGTTCGGCGGCCCCGCCTGGGCCTTCGGCGCGCGGCCGTTCCAGACGCTGCCGGATGGGCGGTGCGCCGGGGTGCCTGCGCCCGCCGCGGGGGCCCTGCGTGCGTGCGGGGCGCTCCCGATTGACTAGCTCCGGGGTGCCCGGCGCAGCTAGGCAGCGGTGTTGACGCTGGGCGTCCTGAGCGATGAGAAGAACGCCAGACGCTCGGGCAGGCGCTGGAACTCTATCTCTGCTCGAGTGTCGCTGATGGCGCTCAGCTGCGTTGATGGCGCTCAGCGCGCCAGCAGGCTGCTCACGACCTACTCCGACCCCAAGGAGGCGGGCATGCGGCTGGCCGTGCTGGACGCCGCGAGCGGCGCCCTGACGGACCTGCAGACGCCCTACTCCGCGTTCGGGGCGCTGTCGGTGGTGCCGCGGCCGGGCGGACGCGTCGCGCTCGCGCTCGTGGGCGGGCAGCCCACGCGGCCCAGCGAGGCCGCGCTGCTGGAGGTGCGGGCTCCCGCGGCGGCGGCCTGAGCGACTCTCTAGCGGCCTGTCGTGTGAGCCCCACATGCGTGTTGGTTGCGTTGTGGCCATGCTGCCAAGCGGTAGACGCGCTGGTGGGTGGGCGGCCATTGCAGTCAAGTCACGCCGCGCTTCAGGCTGTGCACTGCTGGTGAGGGATGACCGCCGTGCATCTGGTCTTGGCTATCGGGGTGTAGGTGTGCTCGCCGGGAGAGCCATCATGACAAGCACAACAAACTGCTGAGAACCCGTCCTGCGCCAGATCTCTCCTCACCTCACATCCCTCCTGCACAGGTGCAGCTGCGTGTTGTGGGCGTCACGGCGCAAGCCCCGCCGTTTTGTCAGGTGTCCGGCGCGCCGCCGGTGACATATAGATGTGGTGGCAGGTGTCGCTGGAGGAGCTGGCGTCGGTGCCCGCCAGCGCCTGGCGCGTGCTGCGCAAGTCCAGCTCGGTCGAGGTGGGCGCGCGCCTGAGCCTGCCCGCGCCTGCTGCCCGCCGCGCCGCAGCCGCGGGGCTGGCAGGGCGCCCCTGGCCTGCACAGCGCGCGCGAGCATGAGGACAAGGCCGGGCCAGCACCCGCCTCGACGCCCGAATCAGGTCGTATGGTTGAGTAACAGCCGGCACCAAGGGGGATGTGCAGGAGCTCAGCTGCCCAGCTGCGGTCGCGCCTGTGCGCAGGTCTCCGACGCGTACCTGTCGACGCCGCAAGCCGTCGAGTACCCGACCACCAACGATACCACCAGCCACATGTACTACTACGCGCCTGTCAACCAGGTGCGAGCGCTGGTCCAAGCATGGCGCAGCAGAGGCACAGCATCGCAGGAAGTACAACTCTCAATACTTTCCGTGGGGTCATACGCAGTACGCGTGTGACTGTAGTACTGTGAAAACGCAAGCGAAGGCTGAGGAGCTGAGCTGAGCGCGAGTGGTGAGCGAGGCGGGGTGACAGGGCCCTGCGTCTGGATGCTTCCACAGGCAATGCTGAGCCATGCATGCGCGGAGCCGCGGAGTCTGCGCGGGCGCGCAGGACTTCAAGCTGCCGCCGGGCGAGACGGCGCCGCTGCTGGTCAAGATCCACGGCGGACCGACCGCCGCGGCCGGGTCCTCCTTCTCGCTGGGCATCCAATACTGGACCAGCCGCGGTGTGCCGCGGCCGTGCGGTTGCGCGGGCGACGCGCACAGAAGCAGCGCTTTTGTGGTTGAATGTCTGTCGGCGGTGATTTGATACCCTGCGGTGCACTGCGTGTACGCAGGACGGCAGTCGCTGCGCGTAGCATGTTGTTGACTGGCCTGGGAGGCGCAGTGGCAGTGGCGCGGTGCTTCGACCGTGTGCCAAGCGGCCCGCCAGCCTGCGCACCGGGCCTATACAGGCGTCATCGTGCTCTGAGGCACTGTTGGCAGAGGGCTGCAGCGCCACTCGCCTGTTGCTCTACGACCTCATGCCATTCAATCACCAGGTTGCTTGGTGATTTTGAAAAAACGTGGGGCGTGTGAGGGCTGCAGGCTACGCGGTGGCGGACGTGAACTACCGCGGCAGCACGGGCTACGGCCGCGAGTACCGCAACCGGCTGCGCGGGCAGTGGGGCGTCGCGGATGTGGACGACTGCTGCGCGGCCGCGCAGGTGCCGCCCCGCCCCGCATGCCCCTGTTCAGCAGGCTGACGCACAAGGAGGAGCTTTGCAGGTATTCGTATGCTTTGCTGGTAATGGAGCTGTGACCATCGTGCGCGCTGGGACGGCGCAGCACCTGGCGAGCAAGGGAGCGGTGGACGCGAAGCGGCTCTGCATTGACGGCGGCAGCGCGGGCGGCTACACCACGCTTGCCTGCTTGGCCTTCAGGCGCGGCCGCATGCGCAGGCATGCGTGCATGGGTCTCCATCTGCGAGCGCGAGTCAGCCCCGCGGCATGGCGCAGCGTCCGCTCCTGGTTACTGAGAGGCGGACTGGCTGGTGCCCACACACCGCAGGCCATGCGCTTGCAGGGCCTGTGTGTGCGCCTGGCATGCAGTGCCATGCCCACGGGGAACGGGGGGCCTGGCTGCTTGGCATGCAGCACCGCTCGTGCGCCGGGTCTCAACGTGACGGAAGGCTAGGCAGCCGACACGTATGCCAGCGCAGGGATGTGTTCTCGGCAGGAGCGAGTCACTACGGCGTGGCCGACTGCGAGCTGCTCGCGCAGGTTTGGCCTTTCGCCCTGCCCGACCTTGTTATGGCTTTGGCTTTAACTCCCTGCACAGCGCTGCTGGAGTGAGTGACTTGTCCGCTTGTGACCAACAATCAGGTCGCTCGCAGGACACGCACAAGTTTGAGAGCAGGTACCTTGATTCGTTGATCGGCCCATACCCGCAAGACAAGGCCGTCTATGAGGAGCGCTCGCCGATCAACGCGCTTGACCGCTTCAACACGCCGGTGGCACTGTTTCAGGCACGGGAGTCTTGGGCCTGGCTTCTAAATTAATGGGTGTTAAATGTGTGCCAGGACATGACAAGTTATGTTATGCTTTCAAGGGGGCCATAGGTGGTTAAAAATGCACCAGATTGTGGACTGCATGTGCACACCTGGAGACTTGGACTGGCATGCGACCCGTGAGCGCGGGACCAGGGCACCGAGGACGAGGTCGTGCCGCCTGACCAGGCCGTCAAAATGTATGATGCGCTCAAGGCCAAGGGCGTGCCAACAGCGCTGGTCATGTTTGAGGCGCGCCGCCCGCAGCCTAATTCAGGCTGGCAGTATCTCCATCTCTGTCCAGCGCTGATGTGTCTTGAACAGGACTAGGCAGGCCAACGGAGCCTGCAAACCTGAGCAATCACCCTTGCTGAGTAGAGTCTGCATGCCATGCTTACATGCCATTTTTATGCGCTTGTGCTATGTTTGCAGGTTCATGCTCAGCTGCAGGGCACATGTAGGGCAAGGCTGTGTCATGCCCTGCACAGGGCGAGCAGCACGGTTTCCGCGGGTCCGGCGCTATCCGGAGGGCGCTGGATGGGGAGCTCTTTTTCTACGGTCGCGTGCTTGGCTTCGAAGCATCCATGCCTGATGGATTGGAGCCACCTGATGTGGTCAACGTGAAGTAGTCAGGCCGCTAGTTTTGTCCCTGAGTAAGACCACTGCCAGTGGCAGTGATTGCAGCCACTGCAGTCTGCCAGTGCATGGCATTTGCAATGTGTTCCATCTAGATTTGTAAGTACAACTATTTATGGACCTCTAGAGTTCTGCCGTTTGAAGCGCAGTGACACAATACTGGAGCACGCTGTGCCCATGCTGCACACGACTACATCCACTCTGGTGCAGTTAGCTGCTCGCTGAACCACTGCATGCGATGCTGAAATTTCCATGGCCCGCTCGCAAGAAGGCAGACAGCATGCAGCCTGTGGCAGCAGAGGCCAAGCCGCCACTGAACAGTCCGCAGGATGGGCTGGATGGAGCTACAAACGAAGGCTTCCATGTGAGAGCTGCGCGCATGATCAGCAACGCCACGCGGCTAGCGCTCGAGCCACACGATGAGGCAGCGCCGTACAAGCACTTGTATGCTGCGGCTGATGAGCTGCTGCTCTGCCAGAAGGAGGCTGAGTCGCGCCTCGCGTCAGCAACTGAAACGGCCGAGGATGCTGCGCTGCCGGCCTTCATAGCAGAGCTCAGCGTGCGCCGCGGTTTGTACCTGACCAAGACAGACCTCCTCAGCGACGGGGAGGCTGCCCTGGTGGCCGGCCTGCCCGCAATCGAGGCGGGGCTGCCGGACCGGGCGCTTTTGCTGCTGCGCGCCTACAACGCGCTGGCGCTGCTGCACGCCGAGCGCGACGAGCCGCAGCGCGCCCTGGAGCGCCTGGAGGCGGCCGAGGCAGTGTTCCGCTCGCACCTGGCGGTGCAGGCGGCCCCAGACGTGTCAGCGTCGCCGCCTGCTGCCAGCCAGCCTGGAGCGCCGGCAGCTGCAGGAGCCGCCTCGGGCGGCGCTGCCGTGCAGACTGCTCCGGGTGAAGGGCCCCGGGCGACTGGCGAGCGTCGGGAGGACGCGGAAGCGGGGGAGGGAGCGGCGTCCTCGGAGGGCGGCACGGTGCCTGCCAGCGCGGCCGAGCAGGCGCACACGCTGACGCTGTTCTACCTGGCGCAGGTGCTTTCTCACTTCTGCCCCACATCCTTCCTGGCAAGAGTGGGGACCTGCTCCAATTGCACAAATGTCTCGTCCTGCCCTTTCGAACAGTCAATGCCCGGCAGCAGGTGAAACAGCCTGGACACGTATGTGACGCCAACAGCCTGGCCTGAGCATGATGGCCATGCAATGGTCGTCACCGCAGGTGCACGGCGAGCTGGGCCACCAGGAGCAGGCCATGGCGTACTGCGCCGCGACCCTGGCGCGCCAGGTGCAGCAAGGTGCGAGGCCCTGGAGGGCGCATGCTCGCCCACCTGCCGCAAATGTAGATCCGGAAGGTGCGCCGTCGCGCCTGGAGGGGTCAGCGCGCAGCGATGCATGCATGCGGCAAACCGCCTCCTTGCTTTTATGCTCATCCTGCTGTGACGCACCATGCGTGAGCCCCTCCTGCATGCGTAGGGGGAAAGGGGGCTGCATTCGACATGCATCAGACGTCGCGCTCCGTTTACAAGTCTCTGGCGTCTCATGCAGGTTTCCCGCGTCTTGAGCTGGTGCGGAATTGCGTGCGCCTGGCGAGCGTGTACGTCGACAAGGGCGAGTTTGCGGTGGCGCACCACTTGCTGGCTGCTGGCGAGGCCATCGCCGCCCAGGCCGCTGCTGCGCAGGCACGCCGGCAGACAGGCCCTGATGGCACCTCCTGCGCCTGGCAGCGTGTGATGCTATTTGGTGACGGGGACCCCAGGTGGTACTTGGCAGCCATATGGCATGATGCCTCTCAAGCTCGATGCCTCTCACCCAAGAGCAGGCAGAGATCAGCGCTTGGTCATTGTCATGCTGATCACCAAAATGTAGCAGACCTGACATACAAGCGCAAAGGGGCGCCCTGGTCCAGCTCCAGGGCGGCACGCTGATGCAGTCCGGGCGAGCGTCGCAGGAGCCAGTGGGCGCCGATGCTGCGGCACACCTGGCGCAAGCGTGGGGCCTGCTGTACACGCAGCGCCTGGCGGCCTCCGCGGAGCGCCTGCCCACAGACGACGGCGAGCCGGCCAGCAGCGGTGGCGCACGCGCGCCGTCACCCGGCCGCATGACCGAGCTGCCAGACGACCTGCGGTGCGCTCACAGGAGCGCCGGCATGCTCTCGCCAGAATGGGCTGTAGTGATGTCCTGGGCATTGGCACGTGCATGCACAGCAGCATGTGTGGCGTCTGCTGGGGAGGGCCTTGGCCGCGACCAAGACCTGCAGCCGCAGACAGCAAGTGTGCCACACAGCATGTGCAGGGACGTTGAGATCAAGCTGAGTAGTGCTGCGGGGGCTCGCCATTGTTGGGCTGTTGATGTGCCGAGGTGGTTGTACTGGGCTCTTGTGACCAAAGTTTGGCGCAGTGCAACAGATCCTGCCCAACACACGAGCAGAAAGTTGTCGTGCAGACCAAATTGCGCTCCTGCTCTTGCGCGCCCAGCAAGGCCAGCAGCATCTGCCTGTGCTCACGCAGCGAGACACCATCGGCACTGCTACAGCGACATGGCGGCGCAGTAGAGTGAGCCTGCTGGTCACTGCAGCGCAGGCTGCCCTCCCTGGGCCTGCCAGCCCCCGACACGCTGCCATGGGGCGCTGCGGCGCTCGCGGCCGACTTCGAGGGCGCACGCGAGCTCTTCAATGCTGGTGCGTGGCTGCCGAGTGCGTCTGGACGAGAAGCAGTGCTGATACCTGGCACAGTCGCAGCAGCTCACGTCAGGCAGACTGCCCCTACAGCAGCATTTATGCGCTGTATCGGCAAATGTCGCCGTGCGTCAGTCACTCCCTCCATGCTCTCTTGTGGATCCCTGCACTGCGGCCGCGCGCTGACGCTGGGCTGGTGCAGCCATGCGCCACTTCCGCGCCGCGCTGGCGGGCCTGCCGCTGGACGGGGAGGTCACCGCGCATGTGGAGACGCTCCTGCATATCAGCACCGCGTACAGGTCCCCCCTCCCCCCCCCCCCCACCGCAGACCGCAAGGCCATGCTGAAGCCCCCTCCCCTCCCCAGCAGACCGCAGGCCATGCTGAGCAATGCAGCTGCAAAGATGCAATGCGCGTCGCCTACAAAAGGCAGTATGCGCCGCTCAGCATGCTTGCACCACACACCCCTCCTGGCGCTATGCGCTCAAAGCAGCTTGCCGGATAATGAGGCCTCCGACCGCCCCGGTCAGCCCGCGTGCGCCCCGCGCAGCTCGCTGGCGGCGTTCGAGAAGGACGCGCCGCGCCGCAACGCGATGCAGCTGCAGCGCGCGCGCCGCCTGGAGGCGGTGACCCCGCAGCTCAGCGCGCAGCACTACCGCACGCTGCTGCTGGCGCTGCACTCGGAGGCCGGCGCCGCGCACCGCGCCGTCATGGACGCGCGCTACGCCGAGCGCAAGCCCTTCCCCAAGGCGCGCGGGCCGGAGCGTGGCTGGCCGCATGCATCGCCTGGGCTGGCGGTCCTTGCAGGCCTGCCTGCGTCTGTATCCTGGCCCCATGCCAGGAGCAGGCCCTGTCACTCACTGAGTCGCTTGACCTTCAAGCATCAAGCAGTCTACCCAGCGGTCCAGCCTTACACGCGGCAGAGCCTGTCTGACCATCTGCGGCGCAGGTGGCGGCGGCGGCCAGGGACGCGCTGCAGCACTATGACGCGTTCCTGGACTTCTTCCGCGCGGACGGCCGCCTGCCCGCGCAGTGCGTCCCTGTGCTCCTTGGCACGCCTCATGGTCTACTCTGCCTCTTGTGCCCGACGTCACCTGCCTCCTTGTGGGTATGAGACGAGTGCTTGCTTGCCTGTCAACCCCGTTGCCTAAGCAGCCCTAGCTGACTAAAACAGGTTTTCAACATGGCATGCCTGCGTCGAAGGGCGTGCGCACGCCGAGCCTTTCCTCGTACTCCTGGCGCTTGCAGCGTCGTACAGGGGCAGATGCCCGATGCTCAGGGGTGGCGACTTGCTTCATTTGTGTCACAACTCCTGCGCAGCACGCGCATGTATGGCAGGATGGCAGGGCCCTGGAGCCGTGCTGGCTCTCTGCCGAAAGGCTGCGGCCGTGCTGATGCGTGGCGCGGCGCGCAGGGTGGCTGAGGGCGATGCGCACCTGCTGACGAAGTGCTTCGAGGCGGCGCGCTGCCTGCACCGCCTGCAGCCGCCTGACGCCCGCACACCGTGCGCGGCTGCCGACACCCTGCCCTTCTGCTGACACCCTGTGGGATGCAATACAGTCGCGCGATGCCTTGCTGGCCACACCTCTTGCCAGCCTATCACCACGGACATGGGGCCTACCATAACGGACGAGTTATAGGTTCGACCTGGCAAGGAGCGCTACACGTGACGGGACTCTGACACCCTGTTGGAAGGCCGTTGTCTGGTGCCCCCGGATTCTGGATTTGTGAGGCGCAGGTGTGTGTGTGTCTGCGCTCGTGCTCAGAAACGGCTCTCATGTGCATGCCTGGTGAAAGCTGACCTCCTGCTGCAGCTGCACGCGGCAAGAAGTTGACGGTCGCACGTGCTCAGCATATTTGCTCGGAGAGATGCATGGATGCATTGAAGTCTGCACTGCATATGCGCAGTGACGGCGTTGACACGAGCTGCCTGGAGCGGTCGCTGCAAATGTACCAGTACATCCAGCGCCAAGTGGCTGACAACCGCCTGAAGCGCTTTGCATACATGGCTGGGCCCTGCGCAGAAATGGCTACCATGCTGATTGAGCAGATTGATGTTGCGCGCCTCAAGGCCAAGCGCGCCGGCGCGGCGCCTTGACCGCGGGTGTACGTCGTGTGCATTGTTAAGTGAGGATTAGTTGCTGATGCATGTCACAAAATGGACAAAGTTTGTTGTAATGACATAGATATAGCAGTGCTTGCACAATCTCAGTGATTGGTAAAGTTGCATTCTCTGATGCAATCACACTAGTTTTGGACATCCCCGGTTCATCCAACTACCCATTGCACTTCATAAGTCGAACCAGAGACTATAGTTGGAGCGACAGCACACATACATTGTTCACAGGACTATCATTTGGGTGAGCTCGTGCAGCCACTGTTCGAATACAGTTCTTCCCTGGCTATACTCAGCGTGGGGCCTGCCAGGTGCAGACAAGATGTTGGGCTGCTGCTGCCGCAGTTCCTACAGTCGCCATGAAACCATGGACACTGCCTAGTCTGAGGGCGAGGCACTGCCATCAGAGCCGCTGCCGGCAGCCTCGCGGCTGCTGCGGCCCCGCCGCATGGCCCCGCTCTTCTTCTCTTTCCTGTCCCCCTTGTCCTTGCCCTCGCGCTTGGCCTTTTTGCCGCGCTTGCCGCCGTCCCGCCGCTCCTTGCCCTCTTTCTTCCTCCGCTTCTTGCCGTCCTGCCCGGCGCGGCCCTCCCGATGCCGCCGCAGCGCCTCAGCGATGACGGCCCGCTGCGTGTCGTCCAGCGCCTCGCCCCCGCCGCCGCCGCCGCCGCCGCCGCCGCCGCCGCCGTTGGCGGCGCTGGGCGGCACCGCGGCAAGGCCGTGCGCAGGAGCTGCGTCAGCGCGCCGGTCGCTCACGCCGGCCGGTGCGGCCGGCCTGTCTTCACTGCCGGCAGGGCCGGAGCCGCGGGCGCCGGCGCGGCCGTGAGCGCGCAGCGCAGCCTCCCGCAGAGCGGCAGGGCCCCCCTCCGCCGCTGCCGCTGCCGCCTGACCAGGCGCGCGCGCGCCGCTGCCCAGAACCTCCACGCGCTCGATCGCTCCGTCTGTCGCGCCGCTGCCGCCCGGTGGGCCGGGCGGCGCGGGCGCGCTGGGCGCCTGAACCGGGGCCTGCGGAGGCGCCAGGCTGGGCGCCACGTCCTCTTCATCCTCGTCGTCATCGCTGGCCTCAAAAATGGCCTTGAACAGGTCGATCGGCCGCTCGACAAACGCCGGCGGCGGCGGTAGCTGCTGCCGCGGCGCGTGGCTCTGCCCTGCAGCCTGCGCAGGCGGCGGCGGTGGCGGCGCGCCCGCCGCGGCGGCGTGGCGCGCCGCTGCCGGCGCGCCCTCGGCTGCAGCAGGCGGCTGGGGCGGCGGCGGCAGCCCAGCGGACTGCGCGGCGTCCTGCGCGCCACGCACCAGCGGTTTCGGCACCAGCCGCGCCGTTGGACAGGGTGCACGGCTGGGTGCATGTGGCGCAACGACGTGATGCCAGCAGGATGCCTACCCCACGACGCGCGCCTGATTACTTAAAAAAGACGGTGATGATAGAAAAGCAAAGCGCGCACCTCTTGGCCGAGGGACCCCAGGAAGGCGTCGGCGAGCGCGCCCGCGTCGACCACCTCGCCAGGGCCCTCCGCCGCCGCCGCCGCCGCCGCCGCCGCCGCGC
>JAABUV010008500.1_pt1 | contig 10368 bp, 7 predicted proteins | sample 5559971 | NCBI WGS metagenome assembly JAABUV01 (sample SAMN10711881, study PRJNA513362) | rock metagenome | isolation source: Antarctica rocks | place: Antarctica: Victoria Land, Knobhead nord | collected 2015-12-19
GGCGTCGCGCGCGGCGGGCGACGGCGGCGCGCTGCCGCCCGCGCCGGCCGCCGGCCAGTCCGAGTCCGACCAGTGGGCGGCCGCCGCGGCCGCGCGCGCCGCGCAGGAGACCGGCGCGTACGTGGACCCGGCCGCGACCGCGGCCGGCGCGGCGGCCGCGGCGGCGATCGCGGCGCGCTTCGCGCCGCCGCCCGAGGCCGGCGCCGGCGCCGGCGTCGGCGACGCCGGCGGCGCGCCGGAGCCGTTCGAGGGCGAGGGCGCGCCGGGCGGCCTGCGCGGCGCGATCACCGAGTTCGTCAAGGAGGCGCTCAAGCCGGCCTGGCGCGCCAAGCGCCTGTCGCGCGACGCGTTCAAGCTGGTCGCGCGCAAGGCGGTCGAGAAGGTGGCGGCCACGGTGCCGGGCGAGGGCTTCCGCCTGGACGCGGGCGAGGAGGCGGCCGCCGCGTTCCTGACCGAGGCGCGCCGCGACAAGATTCGCCGCCTGGTCGAGTCGTACGTCGAGAAGTACGAGGGGCAGTAAGCGCCGGCCGCCGTACCCCTGCGAGCCGTCTCGCGGCGAGCGCGCTGCCGGCAGTGAGCGCTGGCCCGCCATGCGGGCTGGCTGCGAGCGCGGGGCCGGGCGGAAAACGCCGCGCGCGCGTTCGGGCGGGCGGCGGGGCCATGCCGCTCGGGCGCTTTGGCCGGGGAGAGCGGCCGGAGGCCTGGGCGGGCGAGCTGGCCACCGTTGGGAAGCGCTGCGGGCATTGAGCAGCCGCGGCTGGCAGCCTGCTCTGCGAAGCTGGCCGGCGCAGCTTGGCTGGGTCGGGAGGGCGGGGGCGTCGCATGGGCCGGGCGGCGAGGGTGTCAAACAGCAGGGGGCAGCTCCTGCCTGGCTGCGGCCGTGGCCGCTGGAACCTGGGGCATCCGAGGCGGGGGCCGCCGGTGCGGCCAGCGCGCGCAACGCACGGCTGGCGCAGCGAGCAGCGCCGCGGAGGCGGTGCGGGAACCGCGGCAGGCGAGAGGCACATCGCGCACCGGGCTCGCGCGCGCAAGCGAGGGCAGCAGCGCATGCGCGCGAGAGCGGCAGGGCGGGCGGCCATGGCCACGTCGCACGGGCATGCCGTCGTTCGGCTGGACGCAGGGCGCGGCAGCGCGCGACCCTGGCAGGGTACCCGCCGTGCGCACAATGCGCCAAGCGCTCAGCTGTGCGCGCGAGCGACGGCGCGTGCGGCAGGGGTTGCGGCTGGGACGCGTGGCGCGCGCGCGCGCGGCAGGGTTAGCGGCTGGGACACGCCAGCACGCGCGCGCGGCAGGGCGCGCGGCTGCGCGCGCGCGCGCGGCAGGGCAGCGACAGGGCGCGCGGCGCGACCCTGCGAGCGACAGGGCTCGCCAGCGCTCGCGGCACAGAGCCGCAGCACGGACCTGAGAGGATTGTAACCTGGCTGCGCGCGGCGCCAAGCGTGGGCCGGGGCCGCCGCGTTGTGCTGGCGCGGGCGGCTGACACTGTGCGCGCGCGCGCGCGAGACTGCAAGCGCCAGGGGCAAGCAGAGCGCGCTGCGGGCCCAGCGCTGTCCCAGGGTGAGTTGGAGGCCGCGCACTGCGCGCATGGAGTGAGTCAAGGGGGTGTTTGACACTTCGAGAGTGCACTTGCGTGCGCGCACATGGAGGCGGGCGGAGGGGGTTGCCGAGCTCTACAGAGATACGCTCGCTCGGTCGTGAGCTGGTGGCTCTGCGGGCGCGGGCTTGAAACGAAGCGGCGCCGCGGCGCGCGCACCGGGGTCCCGCCTGGGAGGGCGCCCCGCTTCGCGCGGCATCCGCCGCCGGCTGGGAGTCCGCGCACAAGGTCGCGCCCCGCAGCGGGCACTGGGTGGTGTTATTAGGTGGGGCATTGGCGTGGGTGGGTCGATGGGGGCGCCAGAAGCAGCCCTATGATCGAAGGTGCCTCCGCGCCTTGTTTTCCAAAGCACAAAGCACGCGCATCTGGGCGCTGCTGCAGTGCAGTGCGCCGAGAGCAAGGCTTAGGGCTTGTGACGCAAGGTGCCTTTGTTTTTGTGCAATGGGTGCTCTGCATGTAAGGAGCGTACATACTGGTCAATTCTAGGCTGGCCTGCGGCAGGCGGCGGCAGGCGGCAACCACGCAAGTGGCGTGTGGGGGCGCCTCACAAGAGTGGCTTGCTCTGCCTGACGTCCCCGCGCTGGCTGCGCCCGCGTGGCTGCGCACCGCGGGGGCGACGCCGACCACAGCTGCAAGTGGGGGGGGGCCGTGGCTGGCACCGCTTGATTGAGCTTGAGCAGTAACATCAGCCAGACAGGTGGGCAGGGCTGCCAGACAGGTGGGCAGGGCTGGGTATGTTAGGGCTGGGCATGGGGCCTCTGCTGAGAATGGGCTGGACTTGGGGCTGCATGACCGAGTGCAACGAGGCTGTGTGCAGGGCTGCGCCTACGCGAGCACACGCAGCAACGGAGTCCGCAATGGCGCGTGCTGTGCTGCAGTGCATCAGAGGCTCTGTGGGTCTCACACAGGACACAGCCGGCACACAGACGGACATAGTCAAACAGGACAGACTCGCGGACAGGCTGTACTGACACAGAGCTATGCCCCAAGCACTCGCGCTCTGAGACGCAAGAAGCGACTCAAAAATTTTCCCTCAAATCTTTTTAACCAGCACCAGTGAAGGTGCTGCCATTCTGCCCTTCGATAGGCGGTAGCAAGGTCTCTCAAGGACTGCTGCTGCAGAGCGCCAGCATGCGAGGCGGCCCTCCAATCCAAGCTACGCCGTCACCGGCAGCGCCTCTTGCCTCGCGTTGGCAGCGGCGTTGCTGTAGCTGCGCGCCCAGTGCCCGGTGTCAAAGGCTCTGCTATAGACCGCCAGGCAGACACGCACATGTTCATCCGACAGCCAGGTGTAAGCACGGCACTTGATGGCTGCATGGCAAGCGGTCTGCAGCCTATGCTGCCTTGACCCCATAACGCAGGGAAGAGCAACTGATCCGTGACACAGCTGGCACGGAGCTTGCGGGGGGTCTGGGAACCATGCACTCCCGGAGCGCTCAGCGAGCCCGGGAGGCCCTGCGCGGCGCGCGGCGGCCCGCGCACCTCAGGAACGTGTTCCACAGCAGCCCCGCGCAGTTGGCGTACAGCACGCGCCCCGTCGGCGGCACGAGCAGGAAGTTGGCCATGTTGGCCACCGGCCAAAACACCCAGCCCGCCTGGAACACCGGCGCGAACGAGCTGCGCAGCTTCTGCAGCGCCTGCGCCGGCGCCTTCCCCTGCGCACCGGGCCACGCTTGTTATCAGTGGGCCATGCCCCGCGCGTGCCCCGCGTGTGGCCAGCGCAGAGCAGCTGCTGGGCAACAGCGGGGCGGCAGCAGAGCAAGGGAGTCGCGTCCAGTTCAGCGCAACCTGACGGCCAGAGCGGGCGTGGCCGCCTGCCTGGCCGGTCAGGGAGCCTGGCGCGCGCGCACCTCAAGCACGCCCGTCCACACAAAGAAGAGGGAGAGGTAGGCAGGGAAGAGGGTCAACTGGCCGGCAAGCGTCTTCAGCGCGGCCTGCCGCACCACAGACGACAGAGTCAAACCGCTGACGTGATGTTGCCCAGCCGAGCTGCCGCCGCCGGGGCGCTCGGCGGCTGTCAGGAGCGTCCAGAGCCGGCCGCTGCTGCACAGCACTCTTGACGGGCACAGAGCTGCGCACGGCCTGACGCGCAAAACAAGCTGCTGCTGCACTACCCGGGATATGGGACGGCGGGCGCACCAGGCGCAGCGTTGGTGCAGCACCGATATGCGTATCCTGCCCCGTCCCCAGCGTTGAGGTGTGGGCAACAGTGCGACTCATGCAAGCGGGTACGTAGTGAGGAACGGAGCAAGTGGGCACTGCTTTGCAGTGCCAGTGGGCGCGCACCAACGCGCGAAAGCCGTGGAAGAAAAGGGGCCCGTGCAGAGTCAGGCCGACTACGCTGAACCGCGCAGTGCGCTCAAAGTCTATCCTGCACGCCAGGCTCGTGGGTTGCAGGAGCGCTAAAGTTTGGACTTTACAGACGCGCGGACTAGCTCTGCATGTCAGTCAAGTAAGTGGGTAGTAGGAGCCAGTCTGCTTCCACAGCCTGTCATGCAGGGCGATGCGAGTCACCTAGTTGGAGTGCTACGCCTGTACCCGACCACTGCCTGGCAGAGGACGTCGCCTGCGCCCATTACGACGCCGCTCGTGAGCGCCGCCTTGACTACAGGCTGGCGTGCCAGCAGCCTCAGGCGGGCGAGCATATTGCGAGGCCTGAGGCGCCCTAGCCGCCTCCAAACTCTGCTAAACAAGGGGCTTGTGCAAGCTGGGCTTCAAACGTAAGTTCCGGCACTTGCTGCACGTGCAGGGCTTGTAAAAGCCCTGAACCTCTGGTCTCTCTAGTCGGACGGCACTTGTGCCGTTCTCGTCAAAGGGCATCTTAGGTGATGGCGCCCCTGTAGGGAGTCAGTGCAGTTTCACGTGAATGTGACACCTGTGTTTCAAATATAGGTCGAAGGGAGCTATGGCAGATGTGCCCCTTTCCCAAGCTGTAGAGCTCATTGATCCAGGCGGTATGTTTTGGCTCAGAGCTGGCTACGGAGCTGCAGAATTGCAGCGCTGACTCAACTTCCCTCCGCTTTGTGTCAGAAGCGCGCACAGAGTGCTGGTGCTGGCGCCGTTGAGCGTGCTTTGCAGGTGCGGCATCACACTGGCCTCACGACCTTTTGTCTCCTCCCTGCACGGGAGCCGGCAGGCTGTGGCGCCTGCGGAGAAAGTGCTGCTGCGGGGCGCTTGGGGCACCGCGCTCAGCTCTGGCGGGCGCCGCGCAGGCGGGCGGCAGAGGGTTGCAGCCATGCCCGTGCAGAGGATGCGGGCGTGGCCGCGGTTCCGCACCTCCGACGCGCTCGCTATCGCGCACTCGGCTGAGAGCGCGGACCTGGCGCTGCTCGGCAGCATGTTCCTGGGCATCGGCAAGTCGCTGCACGTGTCGCTGCTGTCGCTGGGCACGTTCGTTATGTATCGCGGCCTGGTGCAGGTGCGGGCGCGCATGCAGAGCATGACTCAGATTTGCGTGCTACAGCATAATGCGCCCGCGTGCGAGGCCACATGTGGTATATAGCTGTGCGCTCGCTGCTGCTGTGCCAGCGTGGAGCGCCGCTGCTGTCCGGGAGCCTGCCACTGCCCTTCATGACGTTCTTGCACAAGGCGTGTTTGGTGGTGTCGCCGTGGTGCGCGAGCGTGGCGATAAGTGCCGACCTTGCCGCTCGCCGCGCAGGCCGGGTGCACGCCGTTTGCGGGCTTGCTGGGCGACCGCTTCAACCGCAAGTACCTCATCTCCGCGGGCACGCTGCTGTGGGGCTGCTTCTCGGCGGGCTTTGGCCTGTCGCGCAACTACACGCAGGCGCGCCTGCCCGGCCGCCCGCGCCGCACCTTCGAAAGCAGCCTCGCCGCCCCCTTGCTCCGCAGGGCGCCCGCTCCCCGCCGCGCCAACGCCTTGCGCAGTGCTCCAGCCCTGCCCCTGGCAGGCACGCTCGTTGCGCGCCGCGAGTGCTCCGCGCTCGGGCGGCGGCAGCGCTGCCCCGTCAGCTCCTGCACTCGACCCGGTCCCGGCGAGCCGCGGCCGGGCGCGCCCGCGAGCTGCGGCCCCGGCGCGCAGGCGGCGGCGATGACGGCGCTGAACGGCCTGGGCCTGGCGCTGGTCATCCCGGCCGCGACGTCCATGATCGCCGACCTGTACGATCCGCACCAGCGTGGGCGCGCCTTCGGCGTCATCCTGACCGTCTCTGCGGCCGGTGCGGCGCCGCGCCCGCCCCGTGTGGCCGGCCGGAGCGTGGCCGCGGGCCGGCGGCGCCGCGGCCGCCTGCGCGCTTGACGCAGCGCAGGCAGAGAACCACGAGCCGCGCATTGCAGGCTTGTACTACAAGGTTTGCTAGCGCGACGTGTTGCATGACAAGCGCACCCGCTTGGAAGGAAAGGTCGTGGCGCAGGACCTGGGCTTGCCAGTAGATATGAGGGTGCGCAGCGGTGCCCGGTGTGTGTCCCGGGGGCAGCGGCGAACAGGAGCACGCCCGCAGCCGGGCCTGCTTGCAGGCCCCGAGCCGCTCCCAGCCTCCCCGGCTCCGGCCCGTCGCGCGGCTGCGCAAGCCGCGCCCGGCCCGTGTGGGCGGCGCTGGCGTGGGCTGCCGCAGCGGCCGAGGCCGGGCGCGCGGCGCGCGCAGGCCACGCGATCAGCAGCTTTGCTGCCACGTCCATCGGCGCGTCGTACGTCGCAGGCATCGAGGTGCGCCGCTCCGCCGCGTCGGCCCCCGGCGCCGCCCCCCGGCGCCGGCCCCGGCGCCGCACCCGCGCGGCCCTCTCGCGCCGGCCAGACGCGCGCGCCCGCCCGTACGCCTGGTCTAGTGGCGTGCGTGCGCGTGCCGCGCGCGCGGCACGTGGCCTGCGGCGCGCATGCACCAGCGTCTGCACGCCGCTGGGCCGCAGCACAGCGCATGCCTGGGCGCCCCCGCGCCAGCCGCCCAGCTGCGCGGGCGTGCAAGCGCGCGCCGCGCCGCGGCGCAGGGCTGGCGGCTTGCGTTCTTCGTGGTGGCCTGCTTTTCGGGCGCGGTGTGCCTGCTCGCGCTGGTGTGCATCATCGAGCCGCGCGCGCTGGCGGCCGACGGGCCGCACACCGCGCGGCCCAAGGACGAGGAAAAGCCGCTCGCGCTGTCCCCGCGCGCGGCGGCCGCGCCGGGCGGAACGGCGGCGGCGGCGGCGGCGGCCAATGGCGCGGACGGCGTGAAGGCGGCCGGCGCCTGGGGTCCGCGCGCTGATGAAGAGGCCCACGGCGTGCCCAATGGTCACGCGCTCAACGGCAAGGAGAACCGGGAGCATGGCCGGAACGGGGCAGCCGCCGTGAAAAACGGCGAGGCGGGGCTCGAGGGGCACGTGGATGGGGCGGCCGTGAAGCCGCCCGCGCGCGCGCCCGACGGCACGCCGCTGTGCAACGGCGCGCGGCCGGGCGCCCCGCCCGGCGGCGGCCACCCGGCGCCGGAGGGCGGCGCGGGGAAGGGCGCTGCGTGGGGTGAGCGCGGCGCGGCCGCGGGCGCCGCGAAGGCCGCGCCGCGGCACAGCTGCGGCGCGGCCGTGTCCGCGTTCGCGCTGGAGATCGGCCGCGCGTTGGGCAACATGGTGCGCGTCATGTGGAGCATGCTGTTCGTGCCCACGTTCGCCATCATCATGGTGGAGCACGTCATCGGCAACCTGCAGACGATCACGCCGTACAAGATCGTTTACTTCCAGGCGCGCGGCTGGCCCTATCCCTACCCTCCAGCAGCGAGTATGTTTCCGCCCTTGCTCGCCACGCGCGCGCCTCTTCTGCTTGGGGCGAGGCGCGCGGCCGGCGCTGCGAGGAGCTGAGCATGAGCTGCTTGCGAGAGCGCCGACGGCGGGGGGCCGACCGCGCGCGCGCAGCTGCTTGGCTTCTCGGACGTCGTCACCGGCGCGATGAACGCGTGCACGACCGCCGGCGTCGCGGTCGGTTTCCTGATCGGCGGCACCCTCGGCGACCTGCTCTCGCACGTCATGCCGGACTATGCGCGCCCGGCCGTCAACCAGGCGTGGCCTGCGCGCCGCAGCGCCGCCCCTCACGGATAATTAAGCTTTCAATCAATGACTGCTGATCATTTGCACCCTCGTTCACATCTTGTACTAGTCAAAGACGCGCCCGACCACTGACGCGCGCCGGGCTTGCCTGCGAGCGCGCGGCTGCATCGCGCCTCGCCGGTCGGCTCACGGGACGCAGCGGGCGCCGCGCTGACGGCGTGCCGGACGCGCGCGCAGTTCAGCGTCATCGTCGCGGCGCCGCTGTCGGCGCTGCTGTACAAGGGCATGGTGCGCGCCTGCTGCCTGCCCTGCTCGTGAGCTTAGGGTTAGGGTGCAAACCCCGCTCGCTTTGCAGCCACTTCTGCCAGCTCTGAAGGCGTCTAATGCCTGGCGGTGCGTCGGAAGGCCCACACGTGGCGGCCCGCGCAGGCCTGCGCGCCTGCAAGCAGCGGGCGGCAGAGATGCGCCGCGACAGCCTGCGGCGTCACAGCCGATGCGAGCGGCACCGCCGCACGCCTGCGCCCGCTGGCGCCGGATTCTGGGATCTATGACCGGGCCGCGCGCGGCCGCCCGCGCTCATCGGCCGGCGCTGAGCGTGGCCCCGCAAGCGCGCAGCCCGCGCGCGCGGAGCTGGCCAGCGGCATCCCGGGCAGTCAGAACTACCTGGCCTGGCGCTACTGCCTGCTGCTCTTCTTCATGGGCTCGCTGACCAGCTGGTCGGCCGTCAACAACGCCGCCATCCTGGCCGAGGCGCGGGCCCCGCGCCCGCATGGCCCCGCATGGGGTAGGGTGAGGTTGACCCTAACCCGCATGGGAGAGGCGAAGCGCGTGCACGCATGCGTGACCGGCCCCGCGCGCGGGCAGCAGCCTGGCTCGCGAGCAGGCGCGAGCGCCGGCCGGCCCCCGCTCACGGCCGCGGCCTGCGCCCGCGGCGGCCGCGCTTGGTTCGGCGGCCGCGTCAGCCAGCGCGGCACATGCGGACAGGCTCATACCGCGCTCGCTGCAGCTGGAGCACGCTCGCCTTGGCTCCGGCGGGAAGGCGACGAGCGCGCTGCGGCCACCAGCATGTTGTAAGAAAGCTCTGGGCACTGCTTTTCCGCATTATGGCAAGCTTTGTCTACCGCTGAGCTCACTCTGTCGCTTATGCACTCTGATATGCATGAATGGGCAGCCCGTTACCCGAACACATGCATGGGGCGACCTTGTCCAGAGCTGCCAGCCCCGCGGCCGTTGCCCACCAGGGGCGGCAGCGCCGAGCGGCCGGCGCGCCGCCCGCGCAGGTCGTCCCTGCGAAGGAGCGCTCGCAGGTGTACGCGTTCGACAAGACCATCGCCGGCGCGGTCGGCGCGCTGTCGAACGTCATCGTGCCGCTGATTGCGCAGTACGTCTTCCACTACCGCATCAACCACGACGCGCGCCCGTCGGGCCATCAGTCCGCGGTGCGCGCTTGGGTAGGGTAGGGTCTGCAAGAGTGTGCGGCTGCAGCCCGGGGGCAGGGGGCGCGGGCGCGCATGCGTGCAAGCCTGGCCGCTGCGCGGCGCCGCTCCCAGCCTCTGTCGGGCTGTGTCCCGGTCGCCTGCGCTGCCGAGGCCTGATTTGGGGGCCGGGGCGGGCGGCATGTCGCGGAGCGACTCCGGGGATTCCGGTGCGCAAGCGCATCGGCCTGCCTGCGCGTCGAGATGCGCAAGGGTCTGCGGAGGCACGCCTCTTCACACCGTGTGAGGAGCCTGCATTGAGGGCTGCAATAGGTCCCCAGCGGTGACGGCCGGTGTGGCGTCTGGCGCAGGCGCAGCAGTCGCAGACGGCGGCCGTCAATGTCGACAACGCGCTCAAGCTGGAGAACGGCCTGCTGATCGTCATGCTGGTGCCCATGCTGCTCAAGCTGATTGTGTACAGGCGCGCCCGCGCCTGCGCACCCGCCGGCGCCTCGCCCGCCGCCCAGGCGCCCGCCAGCCGGTTGACGATGAAACTTAATCGCCTGGCGTAACCCAGCAAATTTGTCATGAGAGCAGCCGCGCCCACTTCACAGCGGGCTGTGCCTGCCTGCGCGAGAGGGCGTGCGCCCGGTTGCGGCTGAAAGCCGAGGCTGAGAAGCTGCGTGCGCTGGGGGCCCCGCGCAGCGGGCTGTACTGGACCCTGCCGCGCGACCGTGTGCGGGCCGCGATTCGGGACGCGCGAGAGTCGGGGATCATCGGGCCGCGCAAGACCGCGCCGGTGGCGGCGCCGCGCCCGCCACCCGCGGGCGGCGCCGCGGCGCCGGCCACGGCGGACGCGGCCGCGGGTGCGCGTCGCGCCGGCCCCGCGCGCCCGCCACTTGCGGGGCGCCGTCCCTCTGGGTTGCTGCTGTGCTGCTGGCTGGCGAGCGGCCTGACGACGTGTGTGCGGGCACCCGGCTGCCTGTAACTCTGTGCTACGGGGACGCTGCGAGGTCGGCGGTGCCGGCACCGCCGGGCACGGCAGCCCCAGCAGCGCAGCCGCGGCGGGCGCGGGAGCGGCGCGGAGCGCGCAGGGCGCGCGCGGGCGCCCCAGCGCCGCGGGCGCCGGGCTGGCGGGGCGGCGCTGACGCGCGGCGGCGGGGCGCTGCGGCAGGCGCGGAGGCGGGCGAGGAGGCCGACACGCTGGGCGCGCTGGAGGGCAGCGGATCGTTCCGGCGCCCGCGCACGTGGCCGCTGCCGGGCGAGCGGCCGGCGGTGCCCAGCCCGTTCGATATGCCGGATGCGGGCGCCGCCGACGCGCCCGCGCGCATGGAGCACGCGTCGGACAGCATTACCGCACAGTGGCGCGCGACGCGCCAGTCGCTGGCGTGCCCC
>JAABUV010008501.1_pt1 | contig 10367 bp, 10 predicted proteins | sample 5559971 | NCBI WGS metagenome assembly JAABUV01 (sample SAMN10711881, study PRJNA513362) | rock metagenome | isolation source: Antarctica rocks | place: Antarctica: Victoria Land, Knobhead nord | collected 2015-12-19
ACCTCCAGCCCCGCCCGGTTCGCGCACGTGATCACGCTCTGAGCCACTCCTCCCGAGCAGGTGGAGATGTGCAGATTGACCTCCAGCTTGTTCCCCACCATGCCGATCGGGTCGTGGATCCCGGCCTGATCATCCAGGATGAACTCCTGTGGCAGGAGGTGCAGCACCTCGCGGTCGGGCGGCAGGGCGACCGACCGCGCCCGGTCCACCGTCGCCTTTACCTCCTCCCGCGTGATCTCCCGCATCCTGCTCCCCATGCTGATCCCTCCGCGTGAGTTCACCCCCCGCACATGGGTCCCCCCGATCCCTACCACCGCCGTCTCAATGACGGCCCTCGCCGTCCGCTCCGCCGTCAACGCCGCCCGGTTGATCGCCTCCGCCGCCGGCCCCAGCTCCGCGATCAGCCCCTTGCGCATCCCCTTCGAGGGCTCAACCCCATGCCCCCTATACCGCAGCACCCCCTCATACAACTCAGCCACCAGCACACAGCTTTTCTGGCTACCCGCGTCAACTACAGTGATCAGGTTCTCGGCCTTCTGATTCATGGATGACCTGCCTTCTTGACCGCAAGAGGAGGTGTCTGCGAGGGCTGCCCGGCCTTGCTCAGACGCCGCGCTGGACGACTCGGCAGTGGGCTCTTCGCCACCAGGTGAGGCCGGATCGACAAAGCTGCCTTGGCTGTCGGCATCTTTGATGCTGGGAGGCTCGCCTGCTCGCCGACCATCTGTGTGTCCCCTCTGGGCGGCACCGCCGTCCCGGGCTGCATTTCCAGAACAACCTGTCGCTCGTACCGCATATCGACGGAAGACAGCTTCGGGTACTGGGCGCGCCACTCTGCGAGATGAGCCTCGTACTTCCTGAACCGGTCGAGAAAGTCGCTGTCACCGAAGTGCACGAGAACATCAGCTCCGCGATCAGGGATTAGAGCTTTGACATCTTCTGGATCAGATAGATCAATTTCGCTCAACTTCGCGGAGATTCCCTCGCCTGAAATATCAAGATCCCGAGTGAAGTCGTGAAAGATATTCATCCGCGCCGCACGTACCGAAAGTGGATCATCTTGAGAAATCCCGGTCACCACTGGTAAGGAGTAATTCAGATCTTCGGCAGTCTTCCCTTCCATCTTCAACAAAACTCCACCGCTGTCTACTAATTCCATGTGCCCGACTCGTCGAGCAAAGGCCACTGGCTTTCGTTCCTCGACGAGGATGCTGATGTGATCGGGCAAGAGACGCATCACCGTGGCATGCTTCACCCAGGGAATCTGTTCCAGCTCTGCTTTTCTCTCGTTGAGCGAAACCCGAAGAATATTTCGCTCGATGTCCCCACCGAACACCTCTAGAAGTTGCGATCGGGAGAGATGGTGATTGCCCTGGGTGAGAATGGAGGAACCGCTCGCCAGCACAAAGCGGTCGTCATGGAGGACCATGCGATGTACGATCCCGGCCGCCACCCAGGCTATCGCCAGGATCGCCAGGAAGGCAGAAGCAGCCGCCAGCCTGCCCCATAGACTTTGCGGCATTCCGCCCGGAAAGGTGAGTCGGAGCCCGGTACGGCGGCGTCCAGTGTTATACCCACCGTCGTCCTCCGCGTCCGCAAAGTTCTCGACAACGTCGCGACCTCGCGCACCCAAAGGCAGGCGCCGTCGAGTCATGCGCTCCCGTACATAAGCCTCTCCAGGGGCCGTCAGCACCGCTGCCTCACGTAATTGCTCCATCCCACGAACCAGCGAGCCAGAAAGCAGGCCGCGTTAGGATCGCCGTTCCTGACTATAACGCGCCGTTTGCCGAGCTACTTCCATCTTCTGCTGCATGTACCGTTTCAGGAACTCACCCGACTGTATGTAGTGCTGCAAGCAGATTGGTCCCAACCTGTGAGACACTTCCGGCCCCTAATGTGAGGATTGCATCACCTTCGCGAGCTTCCGCGACGACTCTTGCGACGGCTTCATCCGCTGATCTAGCATGCTCAATCCTTCGGCCTCCCTCCGCTCGGATCATTTCAGCCAAGGCAGCTCCGGTCACGCCTCTGATCGGCTCCTCATTAGCGGCATAGATTTCCAGCACCTGAACGGAGTCCGCATCGACGAATGCGCGTGAAAACTCGTCCAACAAATCGCGGGTTCTCGTGTACCGGTGCGGCTGAAACAGGACGTGAATTCTGCCGTATCCGCAATCTCGAGCCGCGTGTAGAGTGGCCCGGATTTCTGTCGGATGGTGGCCGTAGTCGTCGATCACGGTCACGCCGCGGACTACTCCCTTGATCTCGAAGCGCCGGTTTACACCCCGAAAGGAGTCCAGTCCAAGAGCGATCTGCTTCGGCGCGAGGCCAAGTTGTATGCCGACGGCAATGGCCGCGGTGGCATTCAGAACATTGTGCCGTCCAGGAACGTGCAGGTGAAAGACGCCTATTTCTGCTGCGCCAAATCTGACTGAAAAGCTTGAATGGCTGACTGCGATCTTGGGCAATAGGCGCACGCGAAAGTCCGCGTCCTGGCGCTCCCCATAGGTGTACACCTTCCGCTTCACTCGGGCGAGCACCAAACGCAGAGCATCGTTGTCGATGCATGCTGTTGTGGCTCCGTAAAAAGGCATGCGGTCCATAAACTCTACAAACGCTGCTTCTATGTCATCCATGTCGCGGTAGCAGTCCATGTGCTCACGGTCGAGATTCGTTACGACACACAGCACGGGGGAAAGCTTGAGGAAGGATCGATCGCTTTCGTCGGCTTCTACGACGAGATATTGCGAGTTGCCGAGGCGGGCATTCGAACCGAGTGCGTCGACGCGACCGCCAACAACGACCGTTGGGTCGAGACCGCCTCCGGCGAGAACGGCCGCGATCATGCTAGTGGTCGTCGTCTTTCCATGCATACCCGCGACCGCAATGCCGTACTTAAGACGCATAAGCTCGGCGAGCATCTCAGCCCGCTGAATGACGGGGACCTTCCGGGCACGGGCCTCCAAGACCTCCGCGTTCGAGGAACTCACCGCGGAGCTGGTGACGACGACGTCGCAGGCTGCGGCATTGGAGGCGGCGTGCCCTTCAAAGACCCGAGCACCCAGGGCGACGAGGCGGTCGGTGATGGGACTGCGGCGGAGGTCGGAGCCGGAGACGGTGTACCCCATCGTGAGCAGAATCTCCGCGATGCCGCTCATGCCGATGCCACCGATGCCGATGAAGTGGATGCGCTGGGTGGGGGCGAAGAGGAAGTGGCCGGGGAGAAACATACATTTCAGTCTAGACGCCCTTCTTCAGGGGTTCCCAGATGAACTTGTGGATCTGAAGCGAGAGGCGGGCGGGGAGTCCGTCGGCGAGCATCCAGTCGACCAGATGGCGAGGATCGAGGGCCATGTTGTCGGCGGTGCGCAAAGGGCTGGGCGTCTTGGTGAAGGCGGGGCTGAGCAAGATATCGCCGACCTTCCGGTCGAGCGAGTGGACGCGAATGAAATCGCGGGCGAACTCATAATCTTCGCGGTGGCTCAGAACGAACTTTACCTCGTCGCTTTGTGTGAGTGCGTCGAGGTTCTCCATTCGGAAACTGCCTGAGGCTGCACCTGCGCCGGGGCACTTGACGTCGACGATCTTGTGGACGGCCGTGGGGACGTCGGAAAGCGGACGCTCTCCGCTGGTTTCGATCATGAGCGTGAAGCCGCGCGCCAGGAGCGTGTCCATCAGGGGGAGGAGATCGCGGGCCTGGAGCATGGGTTCGCCGCCGGTGAATTCAACCAGGGTGCAAGGCGCGAGAGCTTCGACCTGGGCGAGGATGTGGTCGTTGGTGAACGGTTTTCCGCCGGTGAAGGTGTACTCGGAGTCGCACCAGGCGCAGCGGAGGTTACATCCGGCAAGGCGGACGAAGATGCAGGGGAGGCCGGCGAAGCTCGATTCGCCCTGGACGGATTTGTAGAGCTCTATGAGGTGCAAGGTGGGTTTGTTATTCGTAGTAGCGGGCGTAGCTGGTGTCGGTTTCGTAGAGGGTGCAGTCCTTAACGCGGACGCGGCCGGAGGTCATTTCGTGGAGTTGAGTGGCGGTCTCCTCGAAGAAGTACCGGGCCAGATTTTCGGCTGAGGGGTTTACGGTGGTAAAGGGTTCGAGATCGTTGATCATATGGTGGTCGAGGCGGTCGACTACCGGGCGCATGACCTGCTTCAGCAGTTTGAAGTCGAGAAGAAGGCCGGCTTCATCGAGATCCGCGCCGATGAGGGTGACGAAGACCTTGTAGTTGTGGCCGTGCGGATTTTCGCACTTTCCGCGGTAGTTGCGGAGGTAGTGACCGGACGAGAAGCCGGCTTCTACGGTGACTTCAAACATGCGCTGGCGCTTCCCTTCCGCTCCCTGGTTTTCGCTGCTTTGCGGCAAGGTTCCATTCTATCGGTTCCGTTCTTTCCGTCGTGCGCGACGGGCTTCCTCGGTGCGGCGTTCGGCCTGTTCGAAGAGCGAGGAAAGAATGCCAGCCAAGGCGACGACGAGCGCGATGACAAAAAGGGCGAGACCGGTCGTTTGCCAGAGGGCGGCATCGCCGGGAGAGCCGGGCTGCTGGGCGATGTTGGTGTAAGAAAGAACGATCGAGATCGCAGCGAGCAGGGTCAGCGTTGCGGCGAGAATGAAGAGGTTGCGGCCCATCGTCTCCTATCTTTTCTGGTGGGGGTCCCCCCGCGCAATTACCTAAGTTCCTTCCCTGCTATAGGATAGGGCGTTTCGCTCCGCTAAAATCGTCCATCCAGAGGGGTTATAGCTAAAGGTATAAACATACTTGGCTAACCATTATGCGCCAAGTACAGTTAGAGTTCGCTTTGTGGGTCTGTCTCGTCACCGAAGGGACAGGTCAGCAGTCCGGGAGGATTGCTCAGGTCTGGCGGATTGTAGATGCGACAAAACGTGTAGAAGTGCGGCTGCTTGAAGATGTCAAAGTAAAGCGCTTGCCTCCAAAGATGAGCAAACCGGTTCGCCCATTGACTTGACCGACCTCTTCCGCAGTGGGGTTCTTGGTGCTTTTGCCGTTGTTTGGCAATTCTTGCCCGTTGAACATGGTGAACTCGGGAGCATCTGCCATAAGTATGGGCAAATTTCTGATGTCGCTCTGAACTGGACCAAAAGCGCCATTGGCGGGCATGACGTAGGTTCTTACGTGCCAACGGAGGTGCAACGCAGCAGACATCCCATAATTGTGAAAGAGAAGACTCCACTCGATTGGAAGGTTGGGCTGGAGGGGCTTCACGGAAGACTTGATGGTGTCCAGTCCCACCCAAGCCCGTTGGCCCATCTGAAAGTTTCTGGCATTGATTTGATTAGCGGCCAGCGCAGCGTCCCATTGGCCTCGGTAAACGATTACGGCATATACGCCGAGGCAGAAAACCCCCAACTAGATCACCGACTTCCAAGATGGTGTTTGATCTGGCTTGCAGGACTTGCTTTTGGTGTAGCCCTCTGGGGTTGGCACAACCTCCGGAATGATCGGAGGATTACCATGGGCTTCTGGGCCTTCATTCTTGGGATGTTCGGGTGGGGTTTTGCCTTGTCCGGCATTCTGCAGGTCTCGCTTTTTTAACGGCTTCATTGGAGTTTTATTATGAAACACGAACACCAGGAAGAGCACGAAGTTGAGTCCGCCGATACGGGGGTGCATACGCACCCCTTTGTTAAAGCTCTGAGCAAGATCGCTACGGCAGACGCGGCTTCCTCCCGCGCCGCAATCCAGGCTTCCAAAGCAACGAAGTCTTCTCTTCATACTCGATTCGTCCATGTCCCCGCAAAGGGCCGTGCTTAGGCTTGTTGGCGGGTCGCCTCCTTACCCGTCAACTCGGAATAGGTGAGGCGGCGGCAGACTACCTGTGACAAGGCCTTCATGAAGCGGGTTGAATCATTATGCCCGATACGATTGTTGAAGCGGAACATCTGTTCGTCCAAGTAGCGGTCCATGTGGTACGGCTCAACCGCAACGTAAGTCCCATTTAGACCTCGCTTTAGCAAGCTCCAGAAATTCTCGATTGCCTGAGTGTGGACCTGTCCACGAACATACTCTTCCATGTGGTTCACCGTGTCATGGACAAAGCCAGAGGCCTTCAAACCGTCGTATCCCGGCCATCCATCCGTATAGACCGTAGAACCGAATCCGACGCCAGCAAGGATCGCCTTCTGTAGTGTCTCGCGCTTTACATTCGGTACGACCTGAGCACGTACTTGACGGGTTTCGCGATCCAGCATCCCGAAAACGGCTGTCTTCTCCGCATATCCGTTCATGCCGAGTTTCAGCTTGAGGCGACGGCTGCGATGCATATTCTTTGGCTTGCCCCCATGGAACGACTCATCGGCCTCGACGGGGCCTTTGCCCATCGGCTCAACGGTCGTGTCCTTGAGGATGTGGCGGAGACGCTGAAGGACGAACCAAGCTGATTTCTGAGTGATGGAGAGATCGCGGGCGATCTCGTAGCTAGAAACGCCGTTCTTGCAATTTACCAGCAGCCATAGAGCGGTCAGCCACTTGTCCAAACCAATTGGGCTATCCTATCGTTCCGACTTTGACGCTGAACTGCTTGTGGCAGGAATAGCACTTCCATCGCTTCTGGGTCGCCAACCAGTAGTGCTTTCGATTGCCCTCAGCTGCGTTGCACTTCGGACATACTGGCTTGCCGTCTGCCCAGCGCATCTCAGCGAGGGTATCAATGCAGGTCTGAGGATTTGAGTAGAGTCGGATTGCTTCGATGAGGCTGGTTGGGATGTTCATTCATTCACCTTGACTAACCAAGAATAGCCCTTGCGCTCTGGTTAGTCAAGTATATTTATGCCTAGCTGAAATCCTCCAACGATGAGAGTTAGCGTCGCTCCAAGGTCACGCGTGCCAGCGAGAGGCGCTGATCCTTTCCGGGAGCATGATCTTATTTTACGGCGCGAGCGGGGGTGAGTGCGCCAAGTACCGACCAAGTTGATGGGGTCCAGAGTCTGCCTATCGGCGAAGAGGGACGGACGCTTCGGGCAAGGGAACGCCTTCGGGCTCGTGGAACCTGGGCGATCCCAGTTCGCATTCGGGAATGCGATCCTGATCCTTTGTGCTATTGATTGCACAAAGCAGGCTTTGTGCATCGGGTCTTTGACTTACTCTGTGGTGAGTCCTCACGGGCGCGAAGGCTCCTCGCATGCTTCTGCATCGTACGGGGATGGTTGCAGAGATCTCTCTCTCTTGAGATCGCTATGCGGTTAGCATAGCGTTCTCGAGAAGCGGCGGCGGTGGCAGGTGTGTTGAAGGAAGTTCGCGAGCATTTCAAGGCAACGGACAGCGCCCTGGTGACGGGAATCCTGGTCACGGCGGTGTTGTATTTCGCGAGAGAGGTCTTTGTTCCGCTTGCGATGGCGGGGTTGTTGGCGTTTCTTCTGGCGCCGGTGGCGACCCAGATGGAGCGATGGGGGGTGAAGAGAGCGCCAGCTGGTCTGCTTGTCATTCTGCTCTCTCTCGCCGGTATGGGGGCCCTGGGATGGGTCGTGCTCGGCCAGATTTACAACCTTGCGGTGGAGCTGCCGCGATACCAACAGAATGTAACGGGAAAGATCGAGTCGCTTCATCTGAACTCGGCTGGGCAGCTGAGCAGCACGGTGGAGATGCTGACGAGTGTGGGGAAGCAGATTACGAGTGGAGGGGCGCCCACGCCACCGATCGTGCCGGTCACTTCACGGCGGCGATCTCGCAGCAGTCCAAACCCGGCGGAAGCGGCCAACAAAACTCCTGCTGCGCCGGTTCCGGTCCGGATTGAGGAGCCCGAGGGCTCCGTGATGACGGTCGCGGGACGGACCATGATGCCGCTGGTGCATCCGCTGACGACGACTCTGATCGTGGTGATCTTCCTGGTTTTCATGTTGCTGGGGCGGGACGATCTGCGCGACCGCGGGCTTCGGCTGGCCGGAAGCGGGCGGATTCATTTAACGACTACGGCGATCGAAGATGCCAGCCGACGGGTAAGCCGATACCTGCTGGTGCAGCTGGTCGTGAACCTCTGCTACGGGATGGTGGCGGGGCTGTTGCTCTGGGCGATCGGCATTCCTCATCCGCTGCTATGGGCGGTGTTGACCTGCGGGCTGCGATTTGTGCCATATATCGGAATTCTGCTGGCATCCGCGGGTCCGCTGCTGCTTTCGGTTGCGGTGTCTCCGCACTGGAGAGAGCTGGCGCTGACCGTGGCGATGTATGCGGTGCTGGAGTTGGTCACGGCAAACTTCGTTGAGCCGCTGCTTTATGGCGCGTCGACAGGAATTTCCGCGATGGCGATCCTGATTGCGGCGATTTTCTGGACGCTGCTTTGGGGACTTCCGGGGCTGTTGTTGTCCACCCCATTGACGGTTTGCCTAGTGGTGATCGGCCGGCAGGTTCCGCGCCTGCGATACCTGGAGGTGCTGTTCGGAGAGGAGGCCACCCTGCCACCTGCGGAGCGGTTCTACCAACGAATGCTGGCCTCAAGCACACGGGATGCGACGACGCTGGTAGAGGAGCTGCTGAAGACCAAGTCAAGGGAGGAGGTTTATGACGAGGTTCTGGTTCCTGCGCTGACGCTGATTGAAGAGGCACGGCATTCTGAGGAGATGACCGATACGCGCGCGGATGAGGTGTTACAGGGTGTGGAAGAGCTAGCCGAGGATGTTACAAGCAGGGCGGCGACGGCCAGCGCACCGGAAGTGAGGCCAACGAAGCAGGTGGTGTGCCTGCCGGCGAGGGATTTCGCGGACGAGGTAGCCTGCCAACTCGCGCTGCAGGTGCTAACGGAGGTGGCGGCGGTGCGGGTAGTGGAGGCAGACTGTCCGACCCCGGAGGTCTTGAAGATGCTCGATGCGATCCAACCTGACGTGATCTGCGTGATGGGGGTGCCGCCGCGTGCGATCCGGCACATCCGGCTGCGATGCCACCAGCTTCGCGTCCGCTTTCCCGATGCGGTGGTGGTGGCTTGTGTCTTGAGCAAAGAGAGCGACCTCTCGAATCTTCGCAGCCGCATCCCGACGGAAGACGCCCAGCACGTAGTTTGCTCCCTCCATTTGATGAAGGATTACCTGTCTTCCCTGCTGAATCCGGAGGCGTTGCCGGAAGAAAGCGCTCCGGGAGCGGCGGGCAAATTCGAGGCCAGGAAGGAGTTAGGCGAGGCGATTCATGAAATTCAACAGGTGGACATTTTCGATGGACCGGAAGAGGGCGTGTTCGATCGGCTGGCGACGAATCTGGCACGATCTTTCGACGCGCCGATTGCGTTGATTACTGTGACCGATGGACAGCGGCATTTCTGGGAGGCGCAGTGCGGGCTTCCGGAGGACACGGTGTCCACGCTGAATTCGGAGCGGGACCTGTCCATCTGCAGCCGCTTGGTATTTTCGAATGCGAGCCTGGTGGTTCCAGACACGGCGGAGGACGGACGATTCGCGAACGATCCCTTCCTGAAAGATAAGGGGATACGGTTTTATGCTGGGGCGCCTTTGAAGACACATGATGGGGAGGTCATTGGATCGATGTGCGTGCTGGACACGCGTCCGCGGCAGGCGACAGACCAGCAGAAAGAGACGCTGATTTCGCTGGCCAATGCGGTAATGATGGCGATCGATTTGCATGGAACGGCGGCGCCGGATGAGGAGGAGGCCACCGAGCCTGAGGGATGAGGCCCGGAGCCGGACGGGGCTGGCGATTCTGGCGCTCCTGATTTCTCTACCCAGCCATCGCGAATAGGAGTACCGTGTGCTCGTCGGCGCTACCGGTTGCAGGAAAGCCGCGGGCAGGCGGATCTGGTGGTGGACCACTGCAGTTGTGGGACACACGGAGGTCGGACGATGAGCAAGGGTTTAGTGCGTTCTCTGCTGACGATCCTGATGTATGCGGGAGTCGCTGTCTTCTGCATCCCGTACCTGCTTGGGAAGGTGGATAGCCTGACGCTGTTCCAGGTGGGTGGAGCGGTGGCGGCTGTGGTGTTTGGGATGCTGCGGTGCTACTGGAGCGACGAAGAGTGCTGGTGGCACGTTAGGTCGTAGCGGACCGATATACGACGGAATGCAGGCTTGCGCGGGCCGAGCTGCTTCGCGCCAATCGACCTAGACGGAAGGCTGTGGAGGCTCCCCGAAGAAGCGTTCGACTTCGGTGATGTCGCCGGTGCGGCGGTAGGGGGGGAGTGAGTCGAGGAAGATGCGGCCGTAGCGGGAGCGCTGGATGCGGGGGTCGAGGAGCATGAGCACGCCGCGGTCGGAGAGGGAGCGGATAAGGCGGCCGAAGCCCTGTTTGAGGGTGATGACGGCTTGCGGGACCTGGAGGTCGAAGAAGGGTCTGCCGCCGGCGGCTTCGATGGCGCGCATGCGGGCTTCGAAGACGGGGTCGGAGGGGACGGCGAAGGGGAGGCGGTCGATGATG
>JAABUV010008505.1_pt1 | contig 10364 bp, 4 predicted proteins | sample 5559971 | NCBI WGS metagenome assembly JAABUV01 (sample SAMN10711881, study PRJNA513362) | rock metagenome | isolation source: Antarctica rocks | place: Antarctica: Victoria Land, Knobhead nord | collected 2015-12-19
TGAACCCACGCAGGTTTCCCTACCAGGATATAATGTTAAGGTAAACCTTAACCTGGCGCCATAACCAACTCGGCCATCTCACCAGCATAATTGGTGCACACTTGAGACCCAACTCGGCCGTCACGTGCGTTGGTGTTGAGCTCTTATTTTTGATTCTCATCGTTTGTGTATCGGCGCTAATTTGATGGGGACTAAGATGTTGGAATTCAGACCGGGTCAACCTCGGTAGTCACTAATCAGGACTAGTCAGGGGGCCTTGGCAGACTAATAGAGATTTCTCGTGATGGTTATTCCATTCTACATAGCTACATCCATCCATTAGTTATCATAATACTATTACACTACACCCAAATCACGTGCAGATGACTCATTGACATCATACATTTCAACAGGTTATGAGCCCGGGTTCTGCGTAACCTGGGAACCGCATAAATCGCACAGCAAGCTTTTTACTAAGACTTGGTGTTGCTCTAGAAGAAATATTCCCAGAACTATTCACAACAGGCACCATCATGTCTGACTATCACAAAATTTAGAAGCTTAAGGGCACTAAGAACTATAAGCCATAGGAGATCGCTATAAGAGTATTACTCGTGGTTAACGGCGTGTTTAAGGTCATTAGACCGGAATATAAACCGCTAACTAACCCTGACTTACCTACTACCGGAGGAGCAAAACTCCCTATCGAGGAGGTGGATAAGGATAAATGGGAAAAGCATGTTGATCTAGAGGAGCGAGTACTCGCCGCTATTTATATTACCACATCGCCGTCAGCCTATAGTATAATTAAAACTCTAAAGATAGTAAAAGAAGTATGGGCCAAATTAAAGTCATTATATGGGACGGACTCCTACGCCACTAAGAAAATAACGTACTTCGCCCTATATAAGCTTCGTTTAGATTAATTTAAAGACCTTTATGCCTACCTCGCCAAATTTGAGGAGTATATAAACAAGCTTCTATAAATAGGGAGTCCGCTAGAAATAGATTTCCAGACAGCAGTCTTCGAGAGGGGCCTACCAGATGATATAAAGGAAGCGGTCTATACCCTTACTAAGATCGCAAGATCTAGGAAGGAGCCACAGGATTTTAAGTATATTACTACATTATTAGTTAACAGGTTTATGCCTTTAAAGACTGAAGAATCCAAGGTATTCGCTGGCAATTTTAGTAAACAGCTAAAGCAAGGTCAATATCAAAATAAGCCTAGTAATAAAAGCCAGGGCAATAACAACGATAAATATACTTTCTGTGGCTACTAATATAATATAAAAGACTGCTAGCATGTCAATCTAAAGCTAGGACCAGAAGGATTTGTTCCCAAAATAAAGAAAGAGCTGGAGGCACGGAATAAATAATAGTATTAAGACAGATATCCTAGTCGCTAATAAAGCAAATAAAACCTGGACGAATAAAAGCAGGACAAACTCTATACCGCTCGCTTCGAGCACAGCTTATAATAAAACAATAAATCCTATAAGATCATCATCGACTTAGGGGACCAGGAGTATGCCTTCTGGGACCGATCCAAGTTTACCGACTATTCACCAGTCCAGAACCACACGGTATCAGGACTAACTGGGGGTAAACCAATAAAAGTTAAAGGGATCGGAATAGTATAAATCCCGGTAATTGTCGATAATAAGGTCAGCGAATTCTTACTAACCGATGTTCGTCACGTACCAAATATCGAATATAACCTCCTGTCTGTCACGTAGCTAGACCTATAAGGCTACACGTACACCGGTGGCGGAGGGAAGAATATATTCTATAATAAACACGGCGAGGAGGTGCTATAAGCCTTCCTATATGACCGTACCTACTGGCTAGACACTATGTGGATCAACCAGATGAGGGTATTCCGCCTTAAATCAACAGTCCCGGCCAAGAATGATGCGTCTTGGACCCAATGGCATAAGAGATATGGACACGTCAGCATAGAGGCTATAAAGGCCATAGCACGTACTACTAACGTCGACTATAAGGCCGCTGATCGTCTATAAAAATATGAAAAGCAGGAACTATGTGAGAGTTGCGTATCAGGGAAAATTACCCGAATGCCCTCACGCACACTAATACCTAGAGTTACTATCCCTAGCCAATGCTAGCACATCGACTTGGCGTCAGCAAGCCATGTGACCACCCTTGGGGGGCATACCAATGTGATGGTATCTATATGCGAAGCAATAGGGTTTACCTAAATAGACCATATGACTAGTAGGGCCGAGTTACCACAAAAACTCGAGTTCCGAATAAAACATTGGAAAAACCAGGGGTATAAAACGGCCTTTATTCGAAGCGATAATAAACTAGTCTAGGGCCGTAAATATCAATAAATCTTCCAGGAATATGGGATATTTGTTACCCTATTAGTACCGTATAATCCTTATTAAAATGGGATCGCTGAAAGGAAGAACCGGACACTATTTAGTAAAGTCAGAGCGGTTCTCATTAACGCTAGACTACCATAAGAGTTCTGGGGTGAGGCTATCTACTATGTTAATTATATTGAGAACCTCATACCTAGCAAGGATGGGAAGTCCCCCTTCGAGAAATGGTACGGCTATAAACCTCAATTAATATACCTGAAGCTATTCGGATGTTGGTACTATTCGTTCGACACATCGCCGAATAAGATAAAACTAGACAATAAGGCTATTAAATGCCGCTTCCTTGGCCACGATAGTAAGAGCATCTACCGCGTATAGGATATCAAGGGATAATATATCACTCGATCAGCATATATGGTGTTTAATAAGAGGGCCGCCATGTTATTAATAGACAATAATGAGCTCCTAATAGAGGGAGACTCTGGCGACGACAACATAGCAGACCTCCTGGGCCAGCTCCAAGCTGACCAATCAGATGGCGGTAATCAGGCCTCAGAGGGAGCAACTACCTCTAATCGACAGGGTGTCGAGGGAGTATTAGATAATACTGAAAATACTAATAATACTAATAATACTGGCAATGGATTAGCAATAAATTTTCCATCTGGCTAATTAACATCAGGCCTGACTAATAACGTAAGCAGGCCAACTAGTCCAAATAGACGTAATCAGGATAATCCACCCGAATCAAATCAGAATAAGTTAAATAATCAGACTGCTGATAATAGCCGAGCGGAGTCGGAATTACTAACTAATCAACATTAGAATAGTCAGGATAGTTCGACACGCCAAATTACTACTATGACACCATCAGCTGTTATTAACAAATAATCGACTCGAAATAATAAATCTTAGAGAATTATTCCTGATATATCACGTCGTTCCGTTTATAATAAACCACGGATCGACTATAGCTAGACGAACAAGAGGGGTATAAAGTCTTCTAATAACCCTGATAGGTTTAGAGCTATGCTTACCCGCGTCGTCGCCGGTACTAAAGAGCGTCCCTGCCTAACGTCAATAGACGAGGCTCTTAGTAGACCTAATAAAGACAAATGGCTCGCTGCCGCCGAAGAAGAACTGGCTAATCACGACAAGTAGATAATATGGCAAGAACTATATCGACCACCTCGTAAAGCATATGTCTTGCCAGGGAGGTGGGTCTTGTCCTATAAATATGGGCTAATGGGCGAAATCAGCCGATATAAAGCACGGTGGGTAGTTAAAGGCTTCTACTAAATTAAGGGGATTGATTTTAATAAGACATTCTTATCAACCCTGAAGGCATCGTTATAGCGACTCCTCCTGGCCCTGATAGCTAAATATGGGCTAGTCGTCGAGTATTCAGACGTTGTCGCGGCCTTCTTGGAATCACTTATTCAGGAAGAAATCTAGGTAGAGCAACCCCACCGCTTTACTAATAAATAACAAGGACACGCCTATAGACTAAATAAAGCTCTATATGGCCTCAAACAAGCGTCCTATAAATGGTACGAAACCCTTTATAAGGCACTCAAGTCTCTAGGTTTTAAGCGCCTCGAGTATAATTATTACGTGTTTATTAATACTATTATAAAAGTTATTATTACGGCTTACGTGGATGACTTACTATTTATAGCACGTAACCGGGACCTAATCACCTAGATAAAGAAGGAACTTGATAAGAGGTTCAACTTCAAACATATAGGAGACCTGAAAGACTATTTAGGAATAAATATTGTCAGAAATCTAGACAACTATTCCATTCAGGTCAACCAAATAAAATATATCAACCAATTATTGAAATAGCTAGGCATGGAAAAATATTCGCCAGTAAAATCGCCTATGGAACAAGCAAACATCGCTGTCGCCCCTGACGGCTATATAGCCTCCTCATCTGAAAGGGAGGCTTATCAGTCCCTTATGGGAGTACTTAATTGGCTGAGTGTTATAACTAGGCCAGATATTATATACGCTGTTAGTAACCTGAGTCGTTCACTTAATAACCCTACTCCGTAATATATGAATGCGGCGAAAAGGGTACTACGTTATCTATTAGGAACAGTCGACGACGGTCTTATCTATTAACCAGGCAAAAATGATAGCCTGGAGGGTTTTACCGACGCGTTATACTATAACGACTATGAGACGTCTCGTTCCACTAGGGCGTACGTCTATAAACTATTTAATGGCCCTGTCGCCTAGCAATCTAAATTATAAAAGCTGGTAGCGACATCCATATGCGAGTCTGAATACATTGCTACAGTAGAGGCATGTAAAGAAGCTCTGTATCTAGGCCCTATGCTCGAAGAGCTAGGGTATGATAAGGGAGTAGTACCAGTGCTCCTAAGCATCGACAACTAGGCAGCTATAAAATTGGCTACTAACCCGATTAATTATACTGCTATAAAATATATCCGAATAAGATATCATTTAGTACGTCAACTCGTTTCTGAAACTAAAGAAATCCGTCTCTAATAGGTTGACACTAGAGGCTAATGTGCCGATCTACTAATAAAACCCATCGGCCCTATTAACTTCGGCCTGGCTAGATAATAATTAGGACTAGCTCCGAGCGAAGTATAAGGGCATTCAGATGTGGTGGTTAGCGACAGGGAGCCTACCTCGTTGCCACCGATATAAAAGGGAGTGTTGGAATTTAGACCGGGTTAACCTCGGTAGTCACTAATCAGGACTAGTCAGGGGGCCTTGGCAGACTAATAGAGATTTCTCGTGATGGTTATTCCATTCTATATAGCTATATCCATCCATTAGTTATCATAATACTATTACACTACACCTAAATCACGTGCAGATGACTCATTGACATCATACATTTCAATATAAGATGCCTGGTAGTTCCAGCCTCTCCATTAGCGCGTGCTCAAGACTTCTGGTGTCAACATCCGTATGAACCCTCAGAGGAATCTGCTACTTCTACCACGACACTATTCGCAGTAGACTTACTTGTGTCTTAGAAAGTCCTGTGGAGGTTGTTAAGATCAAGTGAGGAGACAAGTCATAGAAGTAAGTTGAACAAGGTTACTAGAACGGCAAATTATAAAAATACCACACTTTTCGGGAATATTTTCAAAAATGCTACCCCTATATTTCAAAAATACTATACCTCCTAATTTAACTTATATAAAGCTATTCCTATATAATTAACTCCTAACTACGTTATAATATCTTATATAATACTATAAAGATATTATTAATACCTCTAATATCTAATAATTTATATAATCTAGGCTATACTTTATTAGTAATTTAGGAAGTTAGCCTGCTAGTTTTAAGTTATATATCCTATATAACCCGCCCTTAGCTAGCTATAAACTTATAAAGTAACTTCCTATTACCTTAAGCTATAATAGAATAATATTATAGCTTAACTTAGCTAAGATTAAGCTAAAGTTAGGTTAAATAGATTTAAATAAGTAGTTATTATAATATTCTAGATATATTATTCTAAAAATCTAATATTATTATATATAATTATATAATATATAATTATATAATAATAAATATTATAAATATATTTATATTACCTATTATATATAGTATTATAAGTATCTCTATTATATTTACTATTATTATTATTAGAGTTAATTAATATTTCTTTCTCCTACTTAATTATATCTAAGGTATACTTAGATTATAAGTCTAAATTAATAATAGTTTATACCTACTATAATATATATAGTCTTAAGGTTTTATAAGGAGGATTAAAAGGTATTTTTTAAATAATAAGTATCTTTAGTTTTATAAGTAATAGAGTTTCCTTATTATAATACCTTACTATTAATAGTTAGTTCTTAGTACCTAAGTTTATTAAATAGGTAATAAATTTCTATTACTAAAAAGAGGTAGCTAGTAAGAGGAATAAGTAGGGTCTCTTTAATATTTAGTTATAAGGTTAGTCTAGTAAGTAGTAGGTATAACCTCCCTATTTAACTTTATTCTATTAAAGCTACGCGTCTATTAGGCCCTTATAATATAAATATTAAATATTACTAACTTAAACTAACTACCTATAAAAGTTAGTCTAAATTAGGAAGTCTAGAATAGTAGAATATACTACTAAGCTATCTACCCTTATAATTATTAACTACGTTACTATTTTAAGATATATATTTAAAATTCTACTATCTTCTTACTATAATAGAATATCCGGTAATTAGGACCCTAATCTTATCGCGGCTTATTAGTTAGTTAATAAGTCCCCTAGTTACCCCTCTAGGACTAGCGCGAATATTAAAACTCTAATAATTCTTCCTATTTTACCTACCTTTATACTAACGCTCTATAATACTTTTCGTATAAATAATATTACTTAGCCGACTCCTACCTACTTATTACTTTAAAAATGATTTAAATCGGTCTAGTAGTTTAGAAGATATATAGTAATAAATAGATTTACCTACTAAATTAGTCTAACCGTATTATATCTTAGCGCCTTCCTACCGCGTTAATAGTTTTTTTATCCTACCTCTTCTTTACCTTTTATAGTATTCTATAGATAGTAATACCTCCCCCTATAACCTATAATATATAAATTATACTAGCCGCTTTTAAATAATATAGTATTACCCCTCCTATACTAAATCTAGCTCCTCTACCTCCCTACTAATACCTTCTAAGCGCGTAGCTCTTTCTAAGCTCGACCCTAATACTATTAATAAGAGGGTTAAATCTTATAAGAGTAATAGTATAGGGCGTATTAGACGCCTAAGGAAGACTATATTACCTACCTATACTATATCTAGTAATCTACTAGTAAACCCTAGAGATATTACGTTAATAGAACCTCGCCCTAGAGAAATACTATTAGGTACTCGCCCTTATACCTACCTTAATAAGGGTATTACTCCCTAGTAGCGTATAACCCTTACTAATATAACTATTTAAGTAGTTATTCTACCTAGGGACCCCTAGTAACCTACTCCCCTAGCCTTTAAAGAAGTACCTTAATAATCTACTTTCTAGCCTCCCTCTAAATATAACTAATGCACCCGCTACTAGTATACTTAACGGGAGGCTAATATAGAGGATAATACTAAGTATTAACCTCCCGTCTAATAAGGCCCCTACTAATAATAGAATTATATATATTAGGGGCGGACGCTAGGTTAGAGATATTAAGTATATAGGGATCCCTATATAGTAAGATATATAGAGCTTTACTAGGTTAATAAATTATTTAATACTATTAGTAATATATACCCCTATTATAGTATACTATTATAGAAAAATAAACGTAGTAACTTAGGGGATAGTTAATAGCCTTATTATAACGGTAGGAAGAATAATTAGCCGTCCCCTAACTAGTTATATAAGCTAGATAATATTAACTTATTACTTAAAGGGCTAGAAAAGGAGGCGGAGCTTAGGGTATAATTTATTAATAAATTACTTAGTAATATAGATACTATTATTATTAATAAATAGTTTATAAGAAGGAGGACTATATATAGTAAAGAATTTTTAGATAATATTATTAATTATAATAATTATCTCTCCTTTACTAGCGAGGGTATAACTAATATTAATACCTACGTTAATTAAACTACTTTCTAGATCTAGGGGTCTATTTATTATCTAATAGGTCCTCTTATTACTAATAACGGCCTTAGGCTAAAATTCGCCTAGATCTATATACTAGATAGTATATAGGAGTAACTAGATATTTACTATTAATATTTTAATAATTTAAATTAAGATACCCTTACTTCTACTTAGTATACCCTCCGGTCTATTAACCTATATATCTAGGGGTTTAAATCCTATTATAACCGCCTTAAGGAGGATTAATTATAATATCCTATTAATATTATAAGCGTCTATATTTAATAGCTAAATCCTAAATAATAGGATAAGGGTACCTATAATCGGCCTACCTTTATAGAAGTTACCTGTATTATGATAACTCCTAATAATACTATAAGAGGCTAGATTAAGCGGGATATCTATATTAAAACTATTAAGGAGGGCCTTATATTAATTCCTAATTAGTATCCTTCCTATATAGCCCTTTAATATCCGCTCCTATTTCTATTTAGTAAATAGTTATAGTATAACCGCCTCCTATTAGCCGGCTATTAGCTTCTAGACGACTATCTATTATATATATCGCGACGGAACTATATTATTAATACGCTCGCCTAGTATACCTTAATTAGTAGTAATAATAAGCTAGAGTAGGAAGAGGGTAGTAACCCTAAGTAGGAATTAGACTAGTATATTACTAGTAAGTATATACTTTAAGGTCGTAGTAGGTCTTAGTAAGTAACGAGATATTAATTTTATATAAAATAGATATAAGTAAGACTATTTAATATATTTTCCTAGTTATTTTCTAGACCTAAATCTACTTAATTATAAATAGTTCTAAATTAATTAGATAATAGTTAGGGGATAATTAATATAATTTAAATAATCGGCTAATTAATATCTAGATCTAGCCTAATTTCTTTAATTATACTATTAATAGCGGATATCTATTTAGTTACTAGGCTACTAATATCTAGATATTAATAGAGCTTAATAACTTAAATTAGTATTATTAGAATTAATAGACTATTTAAGCGGACTACTACTCCGGTCTGATAGATAGGCTTAGTACTAATCTAGATATCTCGCTTAAAGATATTAATAGTAAGGTAACTATCCTCCTATTAATAATACTAGGAAGCCTACGTACTATAAAAGTAAGAATATAAAATACTATAATAATAGTCTAAAAAAGGGGTAAACCTAATTTTTTTATTACCTTTATATATAATCTTAAGTAGCCTAATATTTAGAGCTTACTAAAACCTAGTTAGATATTAAAGTACTATTATAATCTAATTATCTATATCTTTAATTAGAAGCTCTAGGAGCTAATAAGGGACCTCCTTAAGTAATACGTCCTTAATTTTTATATAGGCCACTATTATATTATTAAGTTTTAGAAGCGAGGTCTCCTATATACTTATATTCTCCTTATTATACGGGAAGAGGATTAGATCTAGATAGTTAGCGACGTTAATAGTATTATTTAAATATTTATCCCCCCTTGATAGGATAATAATATACTACGTAAGTTAGTCTTATAGTATATAATTTATAATTACTATACTAGGGTCCCTAGTAATAGATATTTTAGTCGGGAGAAGAATTATTATAGTAAGGCTTTTTTAAAGGATTTTTACTAAGAGACGTCTTTTATACCTAATAGGAGTTATCCTTTCTATAAATGTCTAGTCAGCCCCCTTAAATCTAATTCCTCTATTAATAATAGATAGGTTATCCCTTATAACCCGTACCTATTAAAGAAATATAGTACCTATATTAATATTAAGATCTATAGCTCTATTAAGTCTATTTTCTATCTATATAAATATGTTTATAAGGGACTTAATTAGGCTAATATCTCCCTTACTAAGAATTATACGCGTAATAATAATAACCCTACTCCTAACGGCTAGCTGTGATAGTAAGGGGAGTTAGTAGATAAAATTATAGAGTATTAGTCTACTTACTAGATTAAGTCTATTAAGGCTATCTAGAAGATACTCTTATTTAGTATAGGTATTATATAGCCTTATATAAAGTATTTATAGATCTACCTCCTAGACTAATAGTATACCCTTTTTAAGCCGGCTAATAACTAGGCTACTAATAAGGCCGCTAAATAAAAGCTAATAAATAGTAATAAGCTCCGTAGGATTATATTAATAGAGTTTTTTAATATAAACTATCTTGCTAAGGAAGCTTATAATAATAGTTAGCTATTACCTTTTATAAAATAGAACGGGAAACGTCTAGCTATTATAAGGGATCTACTTGACTATCTATACGCGGATTTTCCTAAGGTCTTTACGTGGAATAAAAGAAATAAATATTAGAAAATATATAAAAGGGGGGAGACTCTTAGGCGTATTAATTTTATTAGTCCTAAAACTAAGGATCTCTACTATTACTAACTACTCCTCTATTATATTAAGGGGGCTA
>JAABUV010008509.1_pt1 | contig 10358 bp, 10 predicted proteins | sample 5559971 | NCBI WGS metagenome assembly JAABUV01 (sample SAMN10711881, study PRJNA513362) | rock metagenome | isolation source: Antarctica rocks | place: Antarctica: Victoria Land, Knobhead nord | collected 2015-12-19
TGCGAAAATTCGGCTCGGGCCAAAGTACGATGAGGCGGGGGAGACCCAAATGGGCTGGTTCGACATAACCGAGGATGTGTCTTCAAGCATGGACAAGTATTCATGATGGTCACCGAGTCGGAAACACTGGTTTGAATGCTGTCGCCATCTCTGCTCTGCGCCAAGACTTCTCGTCGTGCTAGCTAATCTCAGGATTGTAGTTGTACCTTGGGACCACCAGGGGAGTTCAGGAAAGATTCCACAAGCTGCCCTCCCATGTTGGGCGCCTGGAGTTGCTTCGATAGCAACTCATCAACTACTCCAAAACTATAGTTTACAACACCTCTACTCACCGACTACAGTAAACGGAGATGTATACACTAGAATGACTGTGCCCGATTGATTCGAGTGTTTATTGCGTAGACCAGGAATACCGATCGATGATTCAACGATATGTCCATGTAAGATATCTACATTGTTGAAATCTCTTCACAGATATCTTTTGGCCGACATTATCTCCCTATCGAATTTGAATTGCTTGGCTCGTTTTCTCCCGCGGGTCTATTTATTAATGCAGAGCTGCAGGAATCTGCCACATCCGTACCTTGCAGCGAAACCTTACCGTGAAGAGTCATGCATAACTTGGATAGCGGATGGAGATCCTCTGACAGTTCCGTCCCGGTGTTCGCCATCTTCCTGGTGCCGAAGCCCCGGACTCCCCAGTAGCGCATCCATCGGTCTTGCTTGTCGGCTTTGCTACAAAACCCGAGAGCCATTTGACCCGGTAGTCTACATTGCATTCATCTCTTGCCATTTGGAGTAATATATCATGGTATTCTGTACGACCTTTTCCCAGATCTACAGTACAGCGATATCAACGAAGCTGTGATAGAGTATGAGCGGATCCTGTCGGCACGAGGCGTTGGCGGATGCATCGGCTATTTAAAGTTGGTTTGCCAACCCACGTCACGCCTTCCACGTTCCCCAAACCCGCTTGTCACGAACCTTTGCACCTCCTTCAACTATGGCGCCACTACTACTCTCTAACTCCTGCTTGTTGGATAGTTCACTCTGCAACAGAACCAACTCAACCAACACGCATCTGCCTCTGCCTCTGCCTCTTGCCCGCCAGTCTCGTCGACGCTGCCCTCCATGGTCGGCACCAAAGGGACAAGCGTAGTCGGTCCAGTTCCAGAAAATTCCTCCGGCTTCTCTACCCTACGTCCCGAACTACCTGAACTACCTTATTCCATACGCGATCACCTCAAAAACATCATTTTCATATGGACATTATTCACTCTCGATACCGCCGTCCTCCCGCTCCTCCTGTTCTATGCCTTATGGTACCACTCATCGCAAAGTCCCACCAATATTTTGACCATTACCACTTGCGTCTTTGGCCTCTTCGCCACGATCGAATGGGCATTTAGATCGTTAAGGTTATGGCAAAAGGAGGAAGTGAGACCTATCGGAGGCGGACGAAAAGGAGTGCGTGTTCCTCGCCAGTCATCCTTGCAGATTGCTTCAATGACATATTTCCATGGCGCTACACCCGTTAACACGGAGATTTCAGTTTGATTTCTTCCATTACAGCTACAGCATAGGCTACGCCATTGGTATTGTCAGTATTCCTTGGTGTCTTGAGCTTGCGATCACAATCCTAATCCCTTACTGCTGTAGGTTGAGCTGATTATCGGCACCGCTCCTGAACAACCCTCTATTCGCCTTTGTGCTCTGCCCGGGCCGTCCTTCATTCTCTTCTTCGGCTTAATCCTCCTTCTTACTTGCTTCCTCTCGGCTCTTGGTGCTAGAGCGCCTTTTCGAATTTCATCCATACCTAAAGGAGCGCCCCTACGTCCAACCGTCTACACCATTGTCGAAGATGTCATCGGTGTTGGCACAGAGACCGGCAGGCGATACCGCGAGGCACTGAATGCTCGATACGAAGCAAGTCCGAGGTTCCGCCGCATGCTGGCTCAATTAAACATTTTCTGGGGGCTGTCGGCCATCCTTGTTGGGGCAGCTACGATAGCTACGATTTACGTATCGGATATACCCCTTACAGTTGGATATGGAATTGGTATGGACACCATCATGCGCTCTGCTTACAGACCATGGTTGATTATGAAAACAGGTTGGGCAGCCCCTCCTGTATGGGCCATGCTATGGGCTGCTATAACGACCTTGTGGGTGCAGGGGTCCTTGCGCAAGGAGAAGGCGGAGTGGCATAAGGGCGAGCTGGTTTGAAATTCTCATACGCGAACGATACCCATGATTCAACTGCTAGGATAGCATAGCGAGGAGTTACAGGGTTGAAGCAATCGTGCAGTCCCATTTCTAGATTCAACAAATTAGACAACACAAGCATATATTCCTCCTATCATACTTCTATACCCCTTACTCAGGACGGTTTTGATTATCCGTTCGCAACGATCATTCATACTACGCCAGATCTCGCTTAGTTTCAAACGGACAACATAACCGCCCTGATATAGGTCTAGGTACGACTACAACTACTACATTTAGGATAACAGCTACTCACAACTCTCACCAAGCTCACAGTTCGATAACCCGCATACTTCTTCCACACAATTCACCATCGTCATACATTACCCGCATTCTGTCATTTTTCCAACGAAATGTTTCTCTCGTCGAAAGGGGATTAACGGTCGAAAAAGTTCGGAAAATCTAGGAGTGGCAACATTGCAGATCGAGCAGGTAGGTTCCAGATGAAGCCATCAAATGAAGGTCTAACCTAGAGCAACATCCCGCTCGCTGTATCGTTCCTGGAGAATAGGGGGTAAAAGCCGCATCTATTACCACAAAATCTGCATCCATTAGGCCAACCCTCGCCAGTCGCCACAACGCTCGCCTCGGTGCAAGTTCTTTTGATAGGACGGCAATGCTCTGTGGCATAGTTTTCTGGACTACGTTGGGCACGATTGATCTTGGATCGGGTTGTCTGGGTTGGTATATCTTCGAACATTTGTTTTTGTTTTGGACTCAAGGGTGTTGTTTCGATTGAGGGTGTTGGGGTTTTTTGGGAGGAAGATGGGGTTTTGAAAGTGAGGCAATAGAGCGGTCACATTTGTTGCTGGAGCAAAGATTAGAAGGATGGGGTGCTGATCTTTGTAGGAACCGCACCGAAAATCACGATATAAATCTTGTTAGAGCTGGTTGTTTACCAACATCTTCTCTTTTGCCCAAAGCTTGATGTATATCGGTCTGAAACTCGAGTACCTTACTTGGACCAGCTCAAATATCGAACAAATCTAAACAGCGTCTTCGTATTGCGTCGCAGTTCTGCGTCAAACAGGGATTGCATATAGATCGTTTAGGAATTACGAAATTGGAAGGAACATTACACGTTCATCCTGATCACTTCGGATGGGAAGTGTGTGGATGTTTCTATCATAGCCTCATGGAACCTGCATCATTATCTTAAAAGCATGAGGCTGCAGCAGTCAACAGGGGTTAGGTGTATTCGATGAGGCTGAGCGTTACACTGCATATGCATGATGTAGTTCGGCACCGCACCTCACGACTTACTTTTCATCGCAGAGCGCTCTTTCATCAGCACGCAGTTATCGAGGCTGTTCGATACGGGAAGCTGTTCACTGCTGAGCTTCGGTGACAACATCGCGAAAAAAAATCACCATGGTAGTACCATGCGGCTTTGGCGTCGGTGACTTTATCGCTGTCACGAGGCTTATTGGGACGATTATGTCAGAGTTAAAGAAAGGTCTGTGATATTCTGCAAAGCTCTTCATTTTGATCTAGTCTAACGCGTTCTCAGAAAAGTGAAGCAGCTGTAGAATACCAGAACCTTATCGTGGAGCTTGAACCTCTTAGCCGTGCACTTTCTAAGCTCAGCGACATTCGACCTGCCAAACATGAGCTTCGCCAACTAGATGCAATTCGAGCAGTGGCGTCAGCATGCGAGAGACAAATTGAGAGCTTTCTGGGCAAGATTTGGGAATTTGATAGAAATTTCGAAGTGTGCGATGCTCAAGACAATCGGTACAAATGTTCGGCCGTAGTATGCAGTGTACCTGGCTTTGAAGGATGGTGTCAAAAAGTTGAGGAGTACGTTGGGCAGCCATGTAGTGACCATCAATACACTTCTGGTATCCCAAACTTTGTGAGTACTGTTTCGACGTATTAATCTGAAAATCCCAAGCCGATTTCAAGGATTCTATTGTGAAGGAGCATAAAACGAATGATAAGGCCCTCGCAGAACTGCAGAATGTCTATTACTACAGCCGAGAATGACAATGTGGTATTCGTCACGAGCTTCAAAAGCAAGATTGACAGCCGACTGGAAATAATTGCAGCGATAGCTCGAAGACTATCTAAGACGACGTCAGACCTGAAAGAGAAAAGAGAAAAAAGTGGCCCTCAAACTGCAAGAGAAATCCGATGCTTTACTGGACCACAGTAGGGTGACTCATGAGAAACTCAACGTGCAAAAGACGACGATGAAGAACATTCAATATGACATGACTCAAGCAAATAAGGACGTTACTTAGAGTCTTGCAAAGCTTGACGCCGCGATAGCTGCTCAAGCATGCTGGCAAAGACAGATTTTCTCAAAATTTAGTTTTATCATGAGATATGATCCCCTTCCTCCCAACAATGAATCTCCAGCGGGACTCCTGGCACATCACCTGAGATTTTGGGTACCACCATCTGAGCCAGAAACTTATATACGACCTGCTAGGCCCTTGTATTGATGGGAAGGCGGTAGGATAACTAGAATCCCCGGAAACGCTCTTACTGGACGAACAGAACTTGGTCAACACAGCAGCGCTACAGTATTCACACAGCGGCCAGACACTAACCACCTACTTGCAGTAAATTTTGATGCAGAAAGAAGAAGTGTTGCTCATGAGTCAGGAGGCTGGAAGGTCTTACGCTTTGATCATATTGCTCAAGATCGTCGAAGCACATACTCTTCTGTCAATCTTTCTGGCGCTGAACCAAATATGCTGCGCCTGGATCGCGTAAATGGCTACCTCAGTTGCCGGTTATCTACGACTTTCAGAATGTCACTAATGACGGTAGACCAGCACCTTCAATAGCCATGTCTGCAGGTTTGATCGGTAATTTACCGCTGTTGTTAGCGACGGCCGTATTTTCTGCTTCTGCAGACTCGCTCGCCTACGCGCTTAATTCTATCCAGCCTAGGGTGTGGAGACCTCATGTACGCCTTCTAATCCTTAATATCTGAAGATGTTAGACAGCGAGACATGGTATTTACAATTTACTATGATGGCTTCTACAGTCATTGCCCCCTCAGCTGAATCAGCGACGATGACGTCTCGAAGTCAAGGATGTTCTAAATCCAAATGAGACATTTACTATTAATCACGAGGGAGAATAGTAATCAATGATGATGCTACCATTTGATCAATTAAGTATGCAGCCACCTACTCAGCCAGCTATCTGATAACCTACTCAACTACGACATCATGATGTCGAAATTAACACTGTACTAATCTCCACCTACTGATCTCTTGTTCTGCACTGTCGAAAACGATCGACAGTGCTTCCTAAGCTGAATAACAAAAATCTAAGTTTATCCCCATCCGTCATCAAACCCCATATCTTCTTCCCTAATCATCCCATCTGCAGACCCATCCTTCTATCCTCCTCCCATCCCCTATCATCCCAGAGCCCATCTTCGTTCCAGAGCCCCACTCTTCGCCACCCCTCACGCCATCAATTCTCCGGCATCCCGCACTCAACCTATCGCGCTGACATCTTGGTCCCAAGCCTTCGTTCCTCGTCCTTTGACTCTTCATCATCTCAAGCCCTTTTCAACCCCCTCGTCATCCCCCGAGTTCAACTATTCGAATGCGGCAAAGTCTGCAATGGTGGAGAGCGGGGTGGAGGTGCTTGCGTGGTGGGGTGGATGGGTGAGGGAGACGGAGATATTAGAGAAGGTGGTGGTGGGGATGGCTGTGTAATATGGCGGTGGTGGAGATGATGGTAAGATTGATACATATGTGCTAATGATTTGGGTTGGTTGTGATAGGTTTGACAGCAGGTGAAAGAGTCCTTGGTTTGCATATGATAACACTCTTCCACCACCGCTTCCTTCCCCCATACCCCCCCTTCCAGCCCTTCCACCGCTTTTCAACAACATACCCCAACATCACCAAACCAGGTCCCTCATCTCATCGCTATCGGCTACGCTAGTCTTGTAAAAGCTATAATAACCCCAGTGAGTAAGGAACAACAAGAAAATTCTGAGAATGATAGGTACGAAGTACTAGGAGGAATGGGGAAGGGTTCATGCTGAAAGAAGAGAAGAGGAGATAGGAAAGAGTTAGTGGTGCATTGGTGCAGTGGTGCTGTTTACCGAGTTGTATCAAGCGCGTCCGGGAGTTGGTGGCGGGGTTAACAAGAGGTAGCAGATGCGGGAGGAGGAAAAGAGAAAGGAGGAGGGCTATCTCCAGAAAAGATATATGGAAGAGACGAACACTAGTTCATAAGTAACACTCTTCTCACCACCCGCCCCCTCTCAAACCCGCCGAAACCCCCCTCCATCATCTGTTATTCCCTCAAGTAGTCTCTGAGCCTCTCGCATGCGCAGAAATACTGATAGCATGAAGATCAAGGGAGTCAAGGGAGTAGGAGGTTTTGAGGGGTATGATTTGGGTGGTAAAGATAGGGATCGGGAAAGCTGTTGAGCTGTTGAAGGAGATGTGCGAATGATTATTAGAAAAGTCGAGAATACAAAAACGACGTTTAAGAGTTGCAATTAATGAAAGAACGGAAGTCGATGAAGACGTCGCAAACGAGCAAGAAAAGAAAAGACAGCGAAGAAGTGCTACTTCGTCAAGAAGATGTTCGTACGGGAAAAGACATGCTTCAAGACCTCATTCTCACACCATCTTTTCCGCTTATTCCCACCTTCTCTCCCCCTCAAATCAAATCCGCCCCTCCCCCTCTTAAACCCATCAATAAACTTCTCACACCTCGCTCTCTCTAGCCCTGAATCATTGAAACCCACAAACTCCCACCAAAACCCACAAGCGCGTTAATCCATACTCGCTAAACGCAACAACCACCACCCTCTTTCAAATTTCACCTTCTCTGCCGCTTCCTATTCCCTTTTTTCCCAACCGTCGAATCAAGTACCATCCAATCAAAACCCTTTTCAAAACCACGCTCGCATGCCCCGCAAACACATCAACCCCACACTCTCTCACCCACTCCTCCCCTCCTCCCCCTCACCCCCTCCGCCTCACACAACCATCAATTCACCAAATCCCTTCAATCACGCTCCCTTCCCAACTAAAGTAAACCCAAAAAACAGGAATGATCAACAGAAGAAAGATTGAGGGATTTGAGAGCTTTGATCCTTTGGTATAAGTGGTGGATTAGAGGGATTAGATAGAGGAGATAGGGGAAGGGGAAGAGGAAGGGGAATGGAAACGAGAATGATGCTGAGACTGCTGAGGATTGAGGGGTTAAACTGGCTGAGGGGATAGATTAAATGAATTGAGTGACTTAGATGACTTGAAATAAATCGAACAACTCAAACAATTCAAACAAAAACCAACCCAACCCAACCCAAATTAAATAAAATTAAATTAAAATAAAATAAACAAACAAGAAAAAAGTAAAAAAATGCATATTCCAAAAAAATCGAAAGAAAAGAAGAGTAAGAGAGAAAAAAATATATGAATGGAAAGAACGTGTGAGAAAGAAAATAGTTTGAAATAGAAAATAATGATTGAATCGCGAGGAAGATGTGAGAGTGAGTGAGAGTGAAAAGAAGAGTCAAGAATGAGGTGTGAGGGTGAACAGAAGAGAGGGTGGGAGGGGAAGAATGTGAAAAGGGGAGGAAAAGGTGGGTTGAAGGAATGGAAGAGAGAAAGAGAGATGGTTTTGTTGTGAAAGGTTTTGATTATTAACAGAGTATACGAACGCTAACTACCTCCCCATGTATCACTACCACATCAGCCTATCCAACCCCAAGTCCAACCTATTCCCCAATTCAAATTAAAAAATATACAAACTCCCTCTCACATCACAGCAGCACAGCCAACCCCGCCACAACACCACACACCACCGCCCACATCCCCAGACCCAACCTAGCTCCAGCACCCTGCACCGCCGTACCAGTCGGTTTCCCCCCCGCCGATGTCCCCGCAGCCCCAGTCGGTGTAGACCCACTTGAATTCCCTGTGCCAATGGCACTGGTGAGAAGCGCGCCTAGGCTTGTTTGCGATGCACTGGCCGTCAAGGGGATAGTTGAGGAACCGATTTGGAGGCCTGAGGAGCCGAGGGAGATTACCGTGCCCGAGAGTGTAAGAGCGGAGCCGCCTACGGAGAGGGATGTTCCGGCTATAGAAAATCCGGTAGGGGCTGCGGTGAAGATTTGGCCTGCGACTGTGAAGATGGATTGGGGGGATGTGGGTATTAGGGGGATGGTTGAGGAGCCGATTTGGAGACCCGAGGAGCCTAGAGAAACAATGGTGCCAGAAATGGTGATTGCTGAGCCACCTATAGAGAGCGAGGAACTTCCGATGGCAAAGCCTGTCGGAGCAGCTGTAAATGTTTGGCCGCCTACGGTGAAGATAGGTTGGGTTGCTGAAGGCGCTGCAGGTAGAGCGACAGTACTGCTGCCGACGACGAGACCGCCGTTGTTCGGGAGAATGGAGATAGGGGTTCCAGACACTGCCATTGCGGGACCACCGGCTGAAAGCGTGTTCGTACCGAGTGCAAAACCACCACCATTAGGAGCGGCTGTTAGCGTCTGCCCGGCCACGGTAACAGATTGGGGTAAGAGGTTCGAAGGAAGAGCGACCGTGCTGCTGCCGACTTGGATGCCATTGTCATTTGGGAGGACAGAGACGACCTTTCCAGAGACGGTCGCTGCATTGCCACCAGCACTGATGATCGCGCCATTGGGAAGTGTGACAATGCCGTTGAACGGGCCGTTCGAATTTTGGACGCCTTTTTGGAGATCTGGACTTGGGGTCGTGGCTGGAAGGTCGAAAGTGCTAGCATCGACGACAACGTTATTCGGGCCAGCGGAAACCACATGGCCAGAAATTGTTGCTTGGCTTCCTGCAGCGATAGTCGAACCTGCAATCACCACACCGCCACCGGAAGCAATCTGAACTGACTGACCGTTGACGGGTGGGAGACTCGTCGGTAAGCCAGCTGGAACAGAATAGATATTAGCGTCGACAATGACATTACTCGAGCCGGCAGAGACCACGTGTCCCGCAATGGTGGCTTGAGATCCTGAAGCAACAGTTGAACTTCCTACAACGACACCACCACCACCAGCCGTTTGAATGGACTGACCATTCACGGCAGGTAAACCGGAAGATGGCGCGGCAACTGGAGCTGCATATGTGCTACTGTCCACAATGACGTGACTGGAAGAATCAACAGATATCACGTGGCCGGAAACAGTCTGTTGAGAGCCTGGATTAATAGTTGCACCAGCAACAACCAAGGCGCCGTTGGAATTGACTTGAGCACCTCCACTAGTACCAGAGCCTGTCCCAACGCCTGGTCCGGTTCCAGCTCCTGCAGTATTGGCACTCGGAGCAAAAGCCACAGTACTACTGCCTGCGACAATATGATCACTGGCAATAGAAATTGGAGTACCACCTATCGTAGCTGCTGCACCAGCACTTAGTGTAGAACCACCAACAATGGCACCTCCGCCAGGTGCTTGCTGGACTACTTGACCTCCAATTGAAGGGAGAGGAGCGTTCGAAGCAGGAGGGGAACTTCCAACCGAACCAGGTTGGTTAGGATTTTGAGTGCCTGAGTTAACAGTGTTGCCTCCAGGGGTGGGTATGTTAGACCCTCCAGGACTCATGATACTGCCGCCCCCGGATCCAGCAGGTACTGCAACGTTTGAATAAGAGGGAAGTGCAGCAGGAGATCCTACAGCCGGAGATCCCTGGGCGGGGGCACCTTGAGCCGGTACACCTTGGGCTGGGGCACTTTGAGCCGGCGGATTCTGAGCAGGGACACCTTGAGCCGGCACACCTTGGGCTGGAGCACCTTGAGCCGGCGGATTCTGAGCGGGAGACCCTTGGACTGGCGGATTCTGGGCGGGAGAACCTTGAGCCGGTGGATTCTGGGCGGGGACACCTTGAGCCGGCGGATTCTGAGCGGGAGACCCTTGGGCTGGCGGATTCTGGGCGGGAGAACCTTGAGCCGGTGGGTTCTGGGCGGGAAGCCCCTGGGCTGGCGGATTCGGGGCAGGGACACCCTGAGCAGGAGGGCCTTGCGTTGGCGGGTTCTGGGCCGGAACGCCTGGGGCAGGAAGACCTTGGGCTGGAGCGGTCTGTCCAGGATTTTGGACAGGCGAATTCTGCCCTGGAGGGTTCGGTGCAGGC
>JAABUV010008510.1_pt1 | contig 10358 bp, 9 predicted proteins | sample 5559971 | NCBI WGS metagenome assembly JAABUV01 (sample SAMN10711881, study PRJNA513362) | rock metagenome | isolation source: Antarctica rocks | place: Antarctica: Victoria Land, Knobhead nord | collected 2015-12-19
CACGTCCCAGAGATGATATAATTGCCCTTATGCACGCCACATACGCCGGACCAGACGCTGTAGCTTTGCAGCAGGACACCGACTTGTAGGCTGCTGGCTGTCCCTGTTCAGTTTGTCAGACAAAACAAGCCACGACTTCCAAAAGCTGACCATACTGTGCAAACAGGATGAATGCAAATGCCATATGGCAGAGGAAGTATGAGGCATTGTGGGGTGGGCTTGCCAAGAACACACAAGACTCGTATTGCACGCCACTCTGGAAGTGGCTGGTATGCAATTTTAACTGCAAAGATCGCTGAATTCAAACAACTCAAGTTGTTCAACGCAAGACTCTGGCTGTGTTACTAAATACGACGTCAATGCTGCAGGATTGGTGCGATGAGAAGGGACTTGACGTATGTATCCATCCCATCACCATGTGCCTTGTTTTCATGGAGGTAAGCTTTGCAAGTAAGGTTGGGCCCAGAGTGTTGTGCAGCCTGTGATATGGCCGTACAGCCTCTGCATCAATGCTGCATGGTGTCTCAGGACTTGCTGGAGGAGATGATACAGAAAAAAAGCAAAGACCCTTTTGGCACCATCAGAGTTGCCCGAAAAGCCCTATGAGTGTTTGCAGAGAGGCAGTGTGAGAAATTGCATGTTGAACAGGCAGTTCATGCATGAAATTCACATGCTTAACTTTCACATGCAGAGAGCTCCAGAGAGGGGTGCCGCCTCCATATGGTGAAAACTTCTCAAAAGAGACACTCATTAGATCAGCCTCCTCAAAAGCCTTGGCAGCCACGACTGAGGCTAGGATTGATAAGCAATGCTGTCGTGTCCACACTCTCATGCAAATCTTTATGCCATTTTGCCTGCAGGTGTGGACAGCGATCCATTGAGGAATGGCTTTTCAGCTACGTCCCTTGATGAGGATGAGATTGAAAGGCTACTTGCATGCATTAGACATTCAGATCATTGGATTGGATTCAAAGTTGCAGCAATGGTACTACTGGGGACAAGCATGGGTTAGCTGTTTTGTTTGCTGTTGTATGAAGATTACAATGAACTGCTTAAGTGCATGCCAGCAACTCACAGCATGATGTCTTAGGCGACGACCTCATGGACGCAAAGCCCAGTCTCCTGGCATTGACACCAGTGGTGCCGTCTACCCCTTCACCAATGCAGCCAGTGACATGGTAAGTAAGAAGGACATACATGCAATCGCGTGTCAAATGCGTCACGCATTTCTGACTCACAGGATGCTTTCCAGCTTCATTGGTGGGGTGTGTGGGTGAGATCAATGCTGGCAAGACTACTCTGGGTCAGGTCCTTGCTTGGCTTGCCTCCTGAGGAGGGAGCGCATCGCACAGAGAATGCTACTCGCTGTGTGGCAGCTTCTCCAATGTCTTCGTGCACTCCACATGGGCTGAAGGCGCTACCCTCATCTCCTTTGCTGGTCGATACCCCTGGAATGTTTGATGCTGACAGCACTCTGGCTGATTGTGCTGTTCGGTACCTTGGTAAGCTTCTCTATACACCATTGTGTCTTGAATTACCTGACTTGAGTGCATTCTTGTCTGTCTTTGACGTCCTCAAGTCATTGTACCAGTTTAAGTTGCTATTCAAGTTGCTAAGCTGCATGGTTGATGCAGGTTCCATGGCCTTGTACATCATTGTGCTTCCAGCAATAAAGAGCGGCAGGATTGACAGCACAATGCTTGCAAGGATTGCAGAAATTGCATCAGCTGGCAAGCCTACCTTGATCTGTCTGAATCAGTTCAGCAGGTATGTGGACCTGTGGAAAGATGCTGCAGATGCAAATGAGGCCTGTGAGGCCATTTGCAAAAGCATCATTGAGAAAGTGCCAGGAGCAAGAGCTTTTGTGCAATTGTGTCTCAGTTCAAGGAGCATGACAAGTACCACGATGAGATGAGGGCCAGAAACATACAGAATTTGGAGTATGTAAGTTCTATGCTCCTGCAGCAGTTGTTGCGAGTGTTGCAGCTGATGTCTTGGCAATCAGCACAATTGTCTGAATCACATAGCTATATAACCCTCACTCTGTTCCTGTCTGTAAGTTGTTGAGATGCACTCAGGTGCACCGAATCGCAAACATGATCATCATTGGCTATACTTGGTACTAGTACTTTAGCCTGTAGGTTGCTGCTTTCACACAGCGACATGGAGCACTTGGTAATGCATGTTGTGATTTGCAGGTCAGGAACTGGATCTGTGACAGCGCACAGGAGTGTGGCTTCTGTCTGCCTGGCAGTGCATCTTAGGCTTGCAGGATCTCAGTCAATGTGTTGGGAGTTGGCCGCATTTGGACATGACTACGGACTCTCATTCATTTTGGCCATGTGCATGCCTACCATCATCAAGCTGACACGTTGTAAGCATCATCATGGGTCCTGATTCAATGGTCGCAGCCAACCTGCTCTCTATCAACGATGTACATCTTGCACAGCCATGCTTGTGTATAGACATAGTGTACAGAACATGACAGATTGAGATAGATGTGCCAGTCTGGTCAGCAACGCTGCAGGAATGTCATTATAAAATAATTGCAGGAACACTGTGCTAGGCACAAGCCGGAGACCTCCTCTCAAGCCTAGAAATAAAGAACAAAAATATCACACACTGTGTAGAGTTTGTGTTCTGCTTTAGCTTTGTTCAGACAGAGAAGCGGCATTGCACAATGATGTTTGTACAAGTAAGCAGCAGAGGTCCTGAACAGATAATTTGAGACAAATACTTGATGGCATACGGCTTGGTGCGGCTAAGACAAAGTTTGAATAACAGCACAATATCCAATTGCACTTGTATGATGCACATGCACACCATCAGCAAGAGAAGAAGAGCCCACTCCACACCACCAACAACAACACCACCAACAACCCCCAACTTCTACCCACGATGGAGCCTTGCTGCTGACCTTTGGCTGAACACTCTTGCAGACACGGCAATCTCCTCAAATTGGACTCTACTTTTGCCAGCTTGGAATGCTGGCAATCGGCGCCCAATCTCAGCTGGAAGTGTGACAGGGTCACAATTTTTGGGGAAACTGATCAAGATTCCATGGTTCTTGCGGAGCTTTGGCAGATCCATATAGTCCCTCAGCTGCTGTCGATTCTCATCCTTCAGCTTTGAGACATGCTTGCACTCCACAATGACCTTGTCGTTGATGAATAGATCAACCCTGTTAGTCATCTCCATGTCATCAAGTGTGAAGGTAGCAATGTGCACCTCATCTCTCACTTTGAACCCCTTCTTCCTCAATTGCTTCATCAAAGCCTCTTGACCACGCCGTTCTGACTTGATGCTGCATTGCCAGCACAATAAATGCGCTTGATCCACGACTTCTTGACAGATGTCTTCTTCACTGACCTACAATTGCAGTCAGGTTCAGCCAGAGCGGCAACAGACCAACACCAAGTGCAATGCTGACAAAGATGAGTTGTTGAGATGTTGCAAAGTCTCACCTCAGATGTGTCCGGCACAGAAAGAGGCTCTTCGTCACCTTCAACCAACTCTGAGTCTTCACTTGCCATGGCTGATGCAGTGGAACTTTGTAACGCAGCATCAGCACCATCCTACACCACATAGTACCTACTGATGCATACAGCTGATGCCACGCGCAAGGACTCTGTTGGTTACAAGCAAATGATGTTGGAACAGTCCCCAAAGTCACCACGATGGAAAGACTCGTCTCACCGTGCATAGAGTCTCACGCAACTTGACCTTCTTTGCCTGTGGCTGCTCTGCCTGCAACGTGATTGCAACATCAGAGCGGGTTTCTACAATTCCCTGGCAATACTACACTATGATCAACAACTGCCTCACCGAGCTCAGTGCCTTTGGTAACTTGGCCTTCTTTGTCTGCTTGCCACATGGTGACTCTGCCTGCAAGTGAAACGACTTGATTATAGGACTGTGACACATCTTGTGGTCAATGCTGTGTGCAGCATCACAGATACTGCAGAAAATCAAGCAGGGCGCATCAACTTGCTACATCCTCTTGAGCAAAAGAATCTTGGTTTTCAGAGACCTTGAAGTTGCTAGACCACACAAGGTAACATGCAGTGCATCATCTGGGTACCCCTTGATGCAACAACACACCACCACAGCTTACTGCACTGAAGAAGTGGTTCTGGACAGGGCCTTGCATCTGCATACAAGAACCTGCAAGGCCCTGTCCAGAGACTTGTATGCATATGCAACACTCACCGCAAGCTTCCGCAATGTTGTGAGATTTGGTTGTGGTAGTCATCAGCATTGCAGCTCGATGCTGCATTGCATACCTGCACTTTGCTGGTTTTGCTGCTTGAACTGATGGTAGATGCAGCAGGGACATCAGGCGCAGATATTGAGTCCATGTCATCATCGCCATTGTCATCATCGCAACCTGAGAAGTCCTGTACCCAAAGACAATGATGGCTTGACAGCATGCTCCTGCACTTCATGCAAGCTGCAGCATAGGCAATGCGGTATCAAGTCAGTAAACTTGCTAGCTCATGACTGAGGCAAGCCACATGTGAGTGTAGGCTGTGTCCATGTCCAGTTTTTGCTTACTGATCAGCTCACCTGCTCCCAGCGCGACAACACCAGGCATTGCTGCACAAGCTTTGGTGACAGCTGGCCTAGTTGGTTGTCAGCATCTTCACAGTCATCTTCAGTGCCTTCATTGGCATCGTCTTCAGCGTCAAGGTAATCGCATGCCTTACGGGTCCGTTTGATGACTTTAGCAGAGAAGATACTGTTGTTCACTAGAGCATAGGGAGATGCAGCCTGTTGCACTATCTCAGTTGCCGCTTCGCTTCTCTTGCTAGTATCTTTGGAGGTTGCTAGTGCATGTGCCACTTGTCCATCCCTGCCAAGGAACTGCTGAGCCAACTTCTTGAAAACCTTTGGAGTCGTCTTGAGTAAAAACGTTGCAGCTCCATTCCTAGAAACCGGTTTCCACTGCTTGGCTTCCTATAAGGAGAGAATATGGTTGCTGCCTCACTAACTTGCATCATTGCCAGCACAGCTTCCACACACACAGCAATGCAAGCCTTACCAATTGGCGCTTCATCTTGGCTGCAGCCTCCTGCCGCTCCTCTGCTCTTGCCACTGCAACTGCCCAGGCAGCCTGCAAGCATTGCAACACATGACAGACAGTCTCAAGGCGACATGCTAAGCTCAAAGCCACCTGAACAACCAGGTGTGAGCAGCATGTGGTGGGAGTGCAATACGTTTGCTGTCTCAGGACATGAAGCTGGCAGCAAGTCACTGAAGCAAGTACTATGTCGTATACTTGTTTGAGAGCTTGTGAACATGCACATGCATATGGAACACGTACACATCTGAAAGCTTCCACGGCTGTCACAATAAGAGGACAGCAGTATCATGGCTAACACCAAATTGTGGTTGTGTCATGCTCTTGTGAAGAGCAACATGTCATGTTGATACGGGCATACTGTTTACTTGTTACCCAGCCATGTTACTGCCCACACGGCAACACTGGTTGGCACTAGGGGGCCAATGATCATACCGTCCAAATCTGCTTTTGATCTTCACAAGCTGCGTCCTGCCAGGCTGTCAGTATGGTCTGCACACATACAGCTTTTGACGTGTTCTTGGCTGATAACTCATACGTTTGCAAGTACTTCGTGAAATCTTCACGCTTGAGGCTGGACAGCAACTCCTCAGGCATTGTGAAGGTTAGCAGGATTTTCTCTACAGGTCCTGCCCTGGCTTTGCGCAATGGAAAAATCCATTTCTGGTAGGGGGTTGGTTGTAGGCGCAACATGGCAGCTTCATCCAGACTTGACAGCAGCTTCTGGGCCTCAGCCTCTGTATGCTGCAGCACACATGTGTCTTGTAAACACTGCACCGGGTATAGTCATGTGCAACATGCAGATGAAAGCATGTAACCACAATATGTGGCTTGCCATGATGTGAAGTTGAGGCCCTGCAACACATCAATATAGGGAGGCCCTTCACGAGAACCAAAGCTATGTCCTGCTTGCCGAGGCTGAACAATTTATTACCTCCTGCCAGTTAGCCTTTCTCAATGTTTGGAACCTGGCTATCGCTTTCCGCTGCACAGAGTCTGCTTCTGCCTACAATCAGAATGTCAGGTAATTATGCAACATCAAATAATCACAGTGTTTATTGCAAATCAGAGAGCAAGCCATTTTTCGCAACATCAGTAAAGTGAAGCCATGTAAAGCGCCGCTTTGCACCATAGATAGCAGACTGCAAAGCGTACGTCTCACCTGCCAGTCCGTCTCATCAGCATCTCTTACATTCCACACTCTGACAATGCTCGAGATGCATGCATTTCTGTCTTGCTGCCAGAACACAGTGCTGGTCTGTGGTAGGCACAGCTTGAAGTACTTCTCCAGGCTAGCAGGATCTGTTTGTTTCAGCCAATGAAGAGGTCCTTCATAGATGTCAATGCTGTTCAGAGGGTCACTGAGTGCATTCACATCATCGCATATCTCCGGCAGCTTTGCAGCCATGGCATGGCCAGCAGCACGCGTCACTGGACACCAGCAGCTACCCTACAGTCGGTGCAAGACAACAGCATGAGAAGAGCCTTTCACAGTCATGATGGTCCCTAGAAATGAAAGCGGATTGACTCTGCTTGGAGAGGACATGATAGCAGCGCGAAAGCTCAAGACTGGCAGATGCTGCATATGTTCAAGCAGCAGATGAACACCTTTTGTGTGCCTTTCAGCTGGTCCCAAGCCTCTTTGGTCAGATGCTTGGTTTTCATACTACAAAAGCCCTGCACAGCAATACCAGTAAGCCAACAGAAACTCAGACAGCTCGCTACTCTTGCTGTAAGACGTCCAGCGGCAATGGTTTGGGCTTACATTTGCCCAGTAGTTGGCTGCAAGCTCGAGCACATCCTCGTCGCTTGTGTCCTCTTCGAGTTGCAAAACCTTGTCCACGGATGGCTTAGGAATCTCAGAGCCGTTGGGCTCACAAGGAACATGCCAAGCATACTCATCAGCGATGTACTGGCGCAGAAGGTTCTTGTCTACGGTAAGTGCACCCAGAAACCTTTTCTTCTGTGGCAGCGTCTTGAGTGCTTCCAAGTTGCTATCAGCAGGCAAGGCGCTGCCGACGGTTTCGGGAGAAAGCCTTACTGTCAAGCGCTTGATGCGACCAACACTCCCCGACGTCATAGCTCGTAGTCTTGAATGCGCCTGTGGCGCGCCGTTGTTTATGTAAGCTCACCCCAGGGTCCGCCCACCGTTTGAAACTATTTCCAGTTTCTATTAAACTTTTACTTCCTTGGCAGGGTGCACGGCGATATTATAGAATCTCGCAGAGACAAACTAATTAATTAGTCTTCGTAGGATTCGCACGGACCTCCAGACCGCGATACTGATTAGCCTTCATATTGCAGCTGAACTGACGTATCGCAGCTGAGCTAAAGTATCACAGCTCAGCTGACAGACTGAGCTAAAAGACTGCTGCCAAGTTGACATATCATGACTGAGCAGACAGATTGCAGCCAAGATGACAGATTGCAAAGGAGCTTGCAGTTCATAGCTGAGCTGATGTCTTGCAGCTGGTCTGTCACAGCAGATGAATTGCATGACAGAATATGCTAGAGCAGATAGATTGCTGCTGAGGTGACAAAATACAGCCGAGCTGACAAAATGCAGCTCAGCTGACCAGCTGCAGCCAAAGCCAACAGATTGCCAAGTCGACCAAAAAGATCAAGTGCAGCTGTCAAATTGCCGCTGAGCTGACAGGCCAAAGCTGGGCTGACAGAGTTCAGGGGTCCCGTATGTGTGCAGCTGGACTCACTGCTTGCTGGCTGGCTGTGTAAAGCTCTGCCGACAGTGTGCGGCTGACAGACCGCACGTCCAAAAAAGCAACACCTGGTTTATGGTGATTACAATCATCACAAAGCCCTCCAACTCTTATTGCAAAATATTTGTGAGACTTGCATCGCCCAAAATACTCCCGCTTTGTTGGAATCAATGCTAACGACATAAACTAGTGTAAGGCTAGCTTTAAGGGGAGCCATGGTGAGCTACTGTTGACACATAGATCTGTACCTATAGCAAGGTGGCTTTCAATGTACTGCATTTTGCTGCAACTTTGTGGAGACGAACGTAATTGTCATTCAATGGTCAACGTTCACCACAAAGGTAAGCATGTGATTGTCAGAGCGGAAAGCAATACAGCTATGCTAATACCGGCCTGAATTGCGGTGCAGTGATGTTCCGTTAAGACCACAAGTTCTCATGACAACTCGCGGACCAATAAATATTGGTCCGCGAGTTGAAATTGCTATCTTGACCATGAATCAAAGGTACCTTTATATGCAAAACTAGTAATACTATATACATGCTACTATATACAAAGTGTAGTCCAGGCTGCCAAGTTGACAAAACGTATAATAATTATCAGAAAGGTAACAAACAATCTTCTATATTGCTGAATCTTCTATATTGCTGATTACAGACGATGCATGCTCCTGCTTTTTTACAAGCTCCACGAGATCCCGGCGTTGGTCCTTGTAATGGTTGTTTTCTATGATTTTACCCTCCAAACTGACCTTGCCAACTGACTCTAACACTGGAAGTAAAATCTTTACAACCACCAGCCCTTTGATATCACGTTGAATACATGGTATCAGACTTGGCAATTCCGTTACTTCCATACCATGCATCTTGTCAAACGAGATGACAATATATTGGTGTATGAGAGGCATCAAGGTGTGAAGCCTGTCTTGACGTGTCTTCTTGGCATGCTCTAGCACAGCAATCCGCGCTGCCTCAAAACGCTCCGTCTTCATTTCAGTATCTGCGTTGAAGGCGCAGGCCAGCATTGCCTGCACCTCCTCAGCAAGGAGTGTACTGCCATCTGTCTGCTCAACCCAGTCATCAAACTGCTGTTGCAGTGTTTGCAGGCCATCGGCCCAGGCACGACTGCCCCATGATGTGCATAGCAAGTTTGCTAACACATCACTTACTTCTGGTCCAAGTACATGTGGCATTGGTAACCAGCTGTCCTTCAACAAAGCGAGTAGCTCTGACCTCAGTACTGACACAGTCACAACTTCTGGAGCAGGCCCGAGAACCTTCCTCTTCTGCTCTTGGGTTTGGCGAAGCTCATCCAGCTTTTGCAAGGCAGCTGGCTTCCAAGTTCGGCAAATAAAATGATGGTACAAGGCATCAATTTTGCGAACTAGGCTGTAGAGGCTGAGGTTGTCCCGCACTTCAGCTACAGGGATGTGCTGTTGCGCAATGGTATTTTCAAACCACAGTGCTTCCTCACGATCTACTTCCTCCAGGGTCCAAGCGTCCTCATCACTTCGATTCACAATGGCGATGCAGTCCTGCAGCCCGGTGCCCCTAAGCTCGTCTGACCTGCCGGTGATGCGGTCCAAGACCAGCTCATGGAAGTTCTCTATGTTGACTCTGTCCGTCATGGTCAGAGCAACCACTGTCTGTTCGGCCTTTCCCTTGTCGTGAATCATCCCAAGGGCCTGGACTGCTGTTAATCGCTGAGTTGGCGCAGGGACTACGCATATCACCAGTGTGTTCTGGCGCTCGAGGTACTTGTTGACTAGCTTGACAGTGTCTCTAGCCAGTTGTGCTGGAAAGGACCGGATGCCTGGCAGGTCGATGAAGGTGAAGGTGGGGATGTTTGGCTGCTTGATATCAATGACTAACTCTGTATCAGATATCTCATCAGACGGCAGCTGATTCATGATGGACTCAACCAGCTCAAGGATGCCATCTGTTGTCAAATTGACATGTCTTTCGTTGCCGTATGTGATGGTAACCTCATCCTCACCGGCACCGCTGTTTGCATTTGTGAGCTTCAGCCGGATGGGCATCCTCGTGCACATGCTGCGGTTGCGAGGGAAGACAGGACACTTAGTGATGGCCTCCAGCAAGCTGCTCTTGCCACTGCTCTCTGCTCCTATGACGATCACCTCTGGAAGGTTGAAATCCTTCATATCAACACCATCCAGGCCCTCCAACACTTTTCTGAAGGTGCCAAAGGAGCTGTTTGACAGCTGCTGAAAAATGCTGCGCCCCCTCAACATGGGGCTCTGGCGGCGTGCCGCAGACATGGGCAAAGAGTTGCCCAGCGTTTAGCGCTGTGATGCAGAAGGGAAGTCTCTGCATGACAAACAAGAAATTTACATGCGGTCCACTGTGGTGCAGCCATGTCGCTTACGTGCTGCCGTGCCAAGGAGCTCATGACGGGCATGTTGTGACAGAACGTTGTCTGGGAGCTGAGCAAGACGCACATCAAAATCTCACCTTCCAGGCTGAGGAATTGCTGAAGAATAGATGTTTCCTGGGCTTGCACCTCAACGTACTGGTGTTGAGCACCCGAAATTTGCTTCCAAC
>JAABUV010008512.1_pt1 | contig 10356 bp, 10 predicted proteins | sample 5559971 | NCBI WGS metagenome assembly JAABUV01 (sample SAMN10711881, study PRJNA513362) | rock metagenome | isolation source: Antarctica rocks | place: Antarctica: Victoria Land, Knobhead nord | collected 2015-12-19
GTTGTACAGGTGGTCGTCGCGCACCCAGGCCACGATTCGCTCTTTATACGGGTCCAGCTTGGAGCCGCGCCGCCGCCGGCTCGCCCCTGGCCGGCCCCGCAGGTACGTGCGCACCGTGTTCCGCGCGAGTCCCAACTCGCGCGCAATCTCCCGGATGGGCTTGCCCTCGGCCGCCAATCCTTGTATCTTGCTCACTGATCCACTCCTTAACATGTCCGCCTCCCTTCATCTCCTGTACAGAGACTAGGATGACGGTCTACGAGGGGTGGGTCAATTTTCTTGGCGTTCCGAGACTCCGTAATTGACGTTTGCGAGCTGCATAGACCCATACCTGTGTCGTGTGCCGCCAGCCAATCAAGCACGCTTTGTAGGGGCCGCCACGCCTTCTAGCACCTATATGGAGTCCATTGGCACGTCCCATTTGAAGACCTAATGGGTTCTACAAACGTCAATGACGGAGTCTCGGCGTTCCTGGGTTAATTTCTACGTCGCCGTTGATATGTGCGACACGAAGTCGCACCGTTAGAGTAGTGTAGGAGGGAAAGCTACACTCAGGCGAGTGTCCAACGCCTGTTCCCGCCCTTGCGTGCGTCGTCGGCAACGGGGGGGTGCGAAGCCAAGGGAAATGCCTAAGGAGAGATCTACCCATCAGATCGAACCGGGTTAGGGAAAGCGTGGACGGGTGAACGTGAGTGAATCCTCGATGAGGCTTCGTTAGCTTTAGTCGCCGGAACGATGGGTACTCAAGACGGCGGTCGTGGGGCACGGCGCGGGAGTCGCAGCTTTCTCGTGCGCGGACACCAGCCCCCGGAGTAGAGAGGACACCCACCCCACGCGCATCTCAGCGGTGCGGAACGTGATAACCCCATTGGCGTCTGGCTCCGGCCAGTCGGTCATCCGTAAGGATGGCACAAGTCGCCAGTGGGAGGAGGATGGTCGAAGAAGCGAACGCCACCATGCCGAAAGGCGACGGGAAGCCATAACCGGGTGGATAGGGCGGATGCCTGCGCCGAAAGGCGGCTGACGTCGACCAGGTGAGTCACCCGAAGAACACGGCGATGATTGCACATCGAAGGACAAGTTAGATGCAGATTCCTGCAAACGGACCGGAGAGGCAGACTGACTGGACGAGCGTCGACTGGCGCGCGGCCAACCGGCATGTGCGCAATCTGAGGCAGCGTATCTTCCGGGCAACTTGCTTGAGCCGTGTACGGTGCAAGTCGTACGCACGGTTCTGAGGGGAGAGGGGCGTAGCAATGCGCTCCTCTTACCCGACCACGAAGTGCAAAGTAGCTTGATAGGCAGAGGCTCACGTTAGGTAAGCAAGGATCGAGTGACGACGAAATCGTTGTACAAGCTTGCCTATGCCGTGGACCGGACGCGTCACACACGAACTGTACGAGGGGAATTCCTCCCACAGCATCAGGGTTAGCCTTGCCCTGAATGATTCCTCGCCAGAGGAGTTCTTGTCGCGCCCGATGCGGCCGGCGGAGCGAGAGCGGGACCTATTGGACCGCCCGTTTCTCAGTGCCGAATACACGGGGGGATACCGCTTGCGGGGGCATTGCTGCCAGGGGCCTTGGCCGATGGCGGCACCGCCGGTTGCGGGTCACAAGGCGCTGACCCATGATCATCGGGCGACGTTGGCCTGGCTCGTCCGCGCCCATGGGGCCGCCTGTGCGTCAGTTGACCGATGCCCGTGAGCGCAGCAGGGACGCGATATCCGCCGCATCCGCCACCGGTCCGAGGTGCGCCAGCTTGTCGGGGTTCACGATCGCGCTGACGGTTTGGATCTGGCCCTGGGCGATGTCCAGCGCCCAGACGCCGATCAGCCGCCCTTGCCCGTCGAGCAGCAGCGCGCCGGGGGTGCCGTTGACCTGCACGGGGCGCAGCGCGGCGCCGGGGATGCGGGCGCCGAGCCTGACCCAGTTGAGCAGCGTGCGCGCGACGCGGTCGCGCCCGCGCAGCGACCGTGCCAGCGCCGGGACCTTGCCGCCGCCGTCGCCGGTCAGCACCACGTCATGCGCGAGCACGGCCTCAAGCCCCGCGAGATCGCCGTGCTCGGCGGCGGCGAAGAACCGGCGCGCCAGCTTGTCCCGCTGCTCGCGCGTGGTGTGGAACCGGGGCCGGCGCTGCGCGACGTGGCGCCTGGCGCGCACGGCGAGCTGGCGCACGTTCTCCTCGCTCTTGCCGATGATCGGCGCGATCTCGGCATAGCCGTAGTCGAACACGTCGTGCAGGAGCAGCACCGCGCGCTGTTCGGGGGACAGGCTCTCCAGGAGCACCAGCATCGCCAGCGACAGCGAGGCGGCCAGCTCGGCCTGCCGCGCCGGGTCCTCGCGGTCGTCGGTGAGGATCGGCGCGGGCAACCAGTCGCCGACGTAGTTCTCGCGGCGCACGCGCGCCGAACGGAGCTCGTCGATCGCCAGCCGGGTGGTCACCGTGGCCACGAAGGCCCGCGGCGAGGCGATCCGATCGCCGGCCTCCAGGGCCTGATGCAGACGCAGCAGCGCCTCCTGGACCACATCCTCGGCCTCGGAGACGCTGCCGAGCATCCGGTAGGCGATCGCGAACGCGACCGGCCGCAGCTCGTCGAGCAGTCGCTCGCGATCGGTCATGCCGCCGCGAACCCCTGCCGCCAACTCGGGTGCGCCGGGCACCACGCCAGCTCGCGCTTGGCCTTGGCATTGGAGGCGCCGCGAAGCTCGGTCATCATCACGGCGCCGACCTCCCCAGCGAACAGCCGCCCGATGAACCGCGGCACGCGCATCGGCTCCTTGGCGCCCAGCGCCTGAGCCAGCGCCGGCAACCACGCGGCGACTGGGGCGGGGTCATCGTCGACCACGTTGTAGACACCGCGACGGCCGTGCTCGACCGCCGCCAGGGTCGCCTCCGCTGCGTCGGCGATGTGGATGAAGGACCATACTCCGCCGCCGTCGCCGACCAGCGGGAACTTGCGCTTGCGGATCATCTCGAACTGCTCCCCACACGGGGCCATCGAGGTGCCCGGCCCGTAGAACGCACCGTAGCGCAGCACAATCCCGGCCGTCCAGTCGGCACCCAGCACCGCCTCCTCGAGATGGCGGATCGCGGCCACCATCGCGCGCATCTCGCGCGCGGGCGCGGGGTCGAGCGGGTCCTCCTCATCCTTCACCGCCCCACCAGTTCGTGCGTACGGGAACGCGCCATTGCTCTGCGCCACGAACCGCCGCACCCCCACCGCCTGCCCGGCTGAGAGCAGGTGGTCCGTGCCCTCGATCCGCAGGCGGTTCGTCAGCGCGAAATCGCGGTCGAAATGACGCAGGTCAAGCGCACCGATCGCGGTCAGCTGATGGACGATCACATCCGGCCTCGCCCTGCCCACGGCGTCCGCGACCTGATCGGGATCGAGCGCGTCCGCGACCACCGGCACAGCGCCCAGCTCGTAGAGCATCGCCTGCTTTGACTCGCTACGCGTCATGCCATGAACCTCATGACCCGCGGCAACCAGACGCGGCACCAGCTGCCTTCCAATCGCTCCCGTCGCTCCTGCAACAAACACTCTCATCGTCGCCTCCTTTGACTGGGATTGCCCTTCATCCAATAAGACGAGACAGCACCCCCGACTGTGACACCCGCGAGCACCTCCGGCCCCCAGGCGGGTTCCCGCGCGGGGGCCGGCATGCGAGAGGGCGGCCACGGCTGTAAGGACCCACACGAGTTGCGCCGTTCGCCCCTCGTCCTGCGCCACATGTCCCACTCGTCTTGCGCCAGCCAGCCAGCCAGCCGTTTCATCGCTGTGCTCACGCACCGGTGATCGTCGATGTTGGGTCGCGCGTAGCAGCGGAACAATGAACCGGGTTAAGCCATCTGGCCCAGCGAGTCCATGCGACGTCACGGGCGACCCCTGAGTCAACGCTCCTCCCCGTCGCCCTTGGTACCCTCGGGCACGAGCGTCGCCAGCTCGTGTCGCCGGTACGCCCAGTAGTCGTCGTCGCGCGGCATAAGGTCCGGCGCCTCCCGCGCCAGGCGTAGCGTCCCGATATAGGCGGCGTAGACCAAGAGGGCGCGGTGGCGCGCCTCGTCCACGGGGAACCCCAGCGCGCGGTAGCACTGGTCAAGATAGGCGACCCGACGCGCGGTCACCCGCCGCAGGACCGGTTGGACGAGGGGATCATCGGCGGCGTCAGCAATCGCCACGTCGAGGCCACGCCCAGGCGGAACCCTCCACCCCGCAGTCCCGTCTCCAGGCGCGCGAACGGCCACCGCCGCATTCAGACGCGTGAGCCGTTCGCGCGGGTCTGCTATCGCATCCACGGCGGCGATCACCGCCTCGGTAGACTCTTTGTCCCAGCGCTCCAGCGCCGCGCTCAGCAGGGCGTTGCGGGTCGGGAAGTGCCAGTAGAAGCTGCCCTTCGTCACGCCCAGACGCTGCGCGAGGGGCTCGACCGCGACGGCGCCGACGCCACCTTCAGCGATCGCGCGTAGCGCCGCCCGCACCCAGTCCTCTGCCGTCAAGGCCCCCGCCCGACCGCCCCGCTTGCATAGTGCCATGCCCTCCATTGTCGCCCATACGGGGGCGTATTGACAAGCCAGGGCCACCCCTGCTACCATACGGGTGCGTATGGACAAGCGGCCAGTGCGGACGCGCGCGAGGAGCGGGGGAGACGATGGGATGGAGTGACCGCGCCCGATGCTGGAATGCCACGCCTGCAGAGCGCGCGGCGACCTACCCGTGTGACTGCTATCTCGACGGCCCCTGGGAGGGGTTGGTGCGGGCGATCGACGTCGCGGCGCCGCCCGCGACGCTGTTCCGCTGGCTGTGCCAACTGAAGGTCGCGCCCTACAGCTACGACTGGCTCGACAACGGCGGGCGGTGCAGCCCGCGACGGCTCACGCCCGGCCTCGAGCATCTGGCACGCGGACAGCGGTTCCTCGTCTTCGAGGTCGTTGACTTCGAGGCGGACAGTCACATCTCCGGCGTCGGCCTGCCTGCAGCCGCCCGCCGCTTCGGCCCGCTCGCCGTGACGTACGCCGTGCGGCCGCAGGGCGCGGGGGCGTGCCGCGTGGTCGTGAAGCTCGATGTCGGCCTGGCGGAGGGGCTGCTGCCGCGGGCGCGCGGGGCACTGCTCATGTGGAGCGACCTGATCATGATGCGCAAGCAGTTGCGCACGTTGAAGACACGTGCGGAGTGCGATGCGCAGTCGCGTACGGGCGCTGTCGTGTAGAGGAAGGAGCATAGTCATGAGGCACGTCGATCGCTATGTCGGGGAACTGCTGATGGCCACGGGTGTCCTGCATACGCTCGTTGGCCTGCGAGCCTTCCGTGCCCCGCTCGCCGCTATCAGCCGGGACGGAGTGGTCGGCGCAGTGGCGCGCGCGCCGGAGCGGCGGCTGGCGTTCTGGTTCCTGCTCTTCGGGCTCTCGAGCATGCAGTTAGGTGGCCTGACGCAGTGGGCACACCGCCGCACGGGGACGCTCCCGGCGTTCCATGGGCGGGCGTTGCTGGGCATCTCCGGCCTGGGGGCGCTGCTGATGCCGCGCTCGGGCTTCTGGTTGGTGCTGCCACAGGCCGCCCTGGCGCTGGTCGCCGCCCGACGGATCGAGATACCGGCGCTGCACGGGGAATGATGGGGGTGAGCGCTCAAGCTCCTCCCGCGCTGTCAAAATGCATGGATGGAAGCGCGGCGCTCATCTTACATGCCGGCGGCATCACCGACAGGGCGATGCACACGCCGGAAAACGGGAGAGAATGCCCTTTCTATTCTGTTATCTGGGTAGCATCAGGGTGGGCCTACGCCTCTAAACGTTGTCTATCCCACGTGCGAAGGTGGCCAAAAAACGCAAGAGAATGGAGACTCCGTAATTGACGTTGGTGGGCTGCATAGCCATGCACTGGCATCCCATGCGCCCGTTGCCACACGCGGTCCAGCGGGTCGTACGAGTGTGTACCGACCTAAAATCACCTCTGTCGGATTAGTGAGCCTGCATGCTTATGCGCGTCCCAACGTCAATTACGGAGTCTCCGTTCGGGGATTATTTTCAGACCCTACCCCATCGGCCGTGGCCCCTTGACAGTCGGCGCATTTGCAACTATCATAGTTACGAAAGGAGGACATCGAGGAGACATGAATACGAGCAGCCGTTTCGCCGTCGCCGTGCATATCCTCACGTTGCTGGCGTGCGACGACGATCATCCCGTGACCTCCGAGTTCGTCGCGGACAGCGTCAACACGAACCCGGTGGTGATCCGGCGCGTCCTCGGCGCGCTGCGCGATGCCAAGCTCGTGTCGTCGCGAACGGGCGTCGGCGGGGGGTGGCGCTTGGCCCGCCGTCCGGACACGATCACGCTGCGCGACGCCTACCGTGCCGTCGAGGTGGAGACCATCTTCCCCCTCCCGCAGCGGTCGCCGAACCCCGCGTGCCCGGTCGGGCGGGCGATCCAACGCAGTCTGGAGGGCGTGTTCAGGGAGACCGAAGAAGCCTTGGACGAGCACTTGGCGCGCACAACCGTGGCGCGGATCCTGGATAGCGTGCGCGCCCCCGCGCGATAGGGCGTTTTTCCGCGCCCGCATTTGCAACTAATTACGTTGCGAATAGGCGGGCTCACCCGGCCAATGATCAATGATAAGGACGGCTGATGATCGTTCTGATCACAGACGCCACCGGCGACGCCCGGCTCACCCCTGTCCCGTGCGACCCGCGCCAGACATGCCGCGACACCCTTTCACCCTCAGATCACGACCCAAAGGAGCTACCATGATTGCCATCACCGGAGCTACCGGCCATCTCGGACGCCTCGTCATCGATGCCCTCCTCGACCAGAACGTCCCCGCCAGCGAGATCGTCGCCATCGTCCGCGACGCGGGGAAGGCCGCCGACCTTGTGGCGCGCGGCGTCCAGGCGCGTCAGGCCGACTATGCCCAGCCGGACGCCCTGACGGCCGCCTTGCGCGGCGTGGACAAGCTGCTGTTCGTCTCGTCCAGCGAGGTTGGGAGCCGCGCCGCGCAGCACCGCAACGTCGTGGACGCCGCGCGCGCGACCGGTGTCACCCTCCTCGCCTACACGAGCATTCCAAAAGCCGACACGAGCCCGATGGTGCTCGCCGGTGAGCACAAGGCGACCGAAGGGATGATCCGCGCCGCGGGCCTGCCGTTCGTCTTCCTGCGCAACGGCTGGTACATGGAAAACTACACCGACAATCTCGCCCCGACGCTCCAGCACGGCGCGCTCCTCGGCAGCGCGGGCGAGGGGAGGTTCACCCCCGCCACGCGCGCCGATTACGCCGCCGCCGCCGCCGCCGTCCTGACGGGGCATGGTCACGAGAACGCCGTGTACGAACTGGGGGGCGACGAGAGCGTCAGCCTGGCCGACCTGGCCGCCGAGATCAGCACACAGAGCGGCACACCTGTGACCTACCGGAATCTGCCCGCCGAGGAGTACGCGAACGTGCTCACCAGGTTTGGCATCCCCGCCACGTTCGCCGCCGTGTTGGCGGACGCCGACCTCGGCATCGCGCGGGGCGACCTGACGACCGAGAGCGGGGACCTGCGCCGCCTGATCGGCCGCCCCACGACCACCCTCGCGGACGCCGTGAGGGCAGGCTTGAGCGCCGCGCCGGCTGCATGAGGAGCACGGACGCGCGAGCGGCGCGAACCCCTGCGATGCCAGGCGGCCCGGAATGCATTTTTTGTAAGGCATGGTTCAATCGGACTTGACACTTTAAAGGCGTTCCACGCTTCAGACTGTCAAGCTGGCTTGAGTGTACGCTGAACCACGTCTAAGGGTATTGCCTACAAGTTAAGGTTCTGAGCCACATGTCAAGTACCCGCATTTCCGCCGCTCGGGGTGGCAAAGGGAGCGTAGCGACATATACGCCGTGCTTCCACGAGCCCTTTGCTCCCGCACACGGCTGTCGCTTCGCTATATGCCCCATGCGTTTGCGCAACGCGATAGGCGTTTGTTCGGCTCAAAAGCTGCAAAAAGGCCCTTGACAACGGCTTAAAATCCTTAACTTGTAGAAAAAGGTCTAAGGGGCAATGGGATGTTGCACAAGGATGCGGCCGGCAGCTCTGCGATCAATCAGCTCCGTATGGGATGGGGGTGAGGGCCGTGCCATCGCCGCGAGAACTACATACCTAAGTTTCGCTCAAAGTAACGGCGACATGCGCGGGGGCGAGCAGGACGCGCAAGGCCGTGTGTAAGGCCGCGGCCAACGGGGCGGCGACATTTAAGACGACGCCCCGGACCTGTCCCGTGGCGGGATCAAAGAGGAGCAGGCCACTCATATGGAAGACATCGCGGACCAGGCGCCGCAACCCATAACGGGCCAGGGCGGGGACATGCGGGACCAGCCAGGCGCGCGCCCAGACCAGCACGTTGTGCGCCAGGGCGCCCAAGGCGAGCACCATCTGTTGGGCGGCAAAATGACCGCGTCCGGCACGGCAACCAAGGGACGGGAAAGGCGCGACGCGCCGGGGAGGGCGGGTCGGTTGCGCCTATTGCTCATCTTGGGCGCGTTGAGCGCGTTCGCACCACTGTCCATTGACATGTACCTCCCGGCCTTGCCCGCCCTCGGCCACGATATCCGGGCGAGCGCCGCCCAGGCGCAACTCACCCTGAGCGCGTGCCTACTCGGGCTCGCCCTGGGCCAGGTGCTCGCCGGCCCCCTCAGCGATGCCCTGGGCCGACGCCGTCCGCTCCTCGTCGGCGTGGCGGCCTATGCGGTGGCCTCGGCCCTCTGCGTCGTCGCCCCGTCGGTGGGGGCGCTCATCCTGCTGCGGTTCGTGCAGGGTCTCGCGGGAGCGTCCGGCATCGTCATCGCACGGGCCATCGTCCGTGACCTGCACACCGGCACCGCCGCCGCGCGCTATTTCTCATTGCTCATGCTCGTGCAGGGCCTGGCCCCCATCCTCGCCCCGCTCATCGGCGCCCAACTTCTGCGCGTCACCTCCTGGCGTGGTGTCTTCGTCGCCCTGGCAGTCATCGGCGCGCTGCTGCTCCTCGCCACGGCGACCGGCCTCCGTGAGACGCTGGCCCGCGCGGATCGCCATACGGGCGGGGTCCCCGCCACGCTGGCGACTTTCCGGCGCCTGCTCGCGGATCGCCTCTTCGTCGGCTACGCGCTCTCCTCCGGCTTCGCCTTCGCCGCCATGTTCGCGTACATCTCCGGTTCCCCCTTCGTGCTACAGGACATCTACGGCGTCTCGCCCCAGCTATTCAGCCTCATCTTCGGCGCGAACGCGCTGGGGCTCATGGCTGCCAGCCAGGTCAACGGATGGCTCGTCGACCGCGTGCCGTTGCGCCGGCTGCTGGCCGGGGGACTCGCGGGCACGGCGCTTGGCGGGGTGGCGTTGCTCGGGGCTGTCGCGGCCAACATCGGCCTCCTGGGCGTCCTGGCGGCGCTGTTTGTCGTCGTTTCCAGTCAGGGCGTCGTGCTACCCAACGTGACGACGTTGGCGCTCTCTGGCGATCCACGCACGGCGGGGAGCGCGTCCGCGTTGCTCGGCGTCCTGCAATATAGCATCGGAGCCGCCGCCGCGCCGCTCGTCGGCCTCGGCGGGACATCGACGGCCCATCCCATGGCCATCGTGATCGCCGTCTTCGGCAGCGCGGCGCTCGCGGTATTTGTGCTGCTCGGTCGCCGCGTGGGCGGCGCATCACTAGCGGCCGCCGCTCGCATAGATTAGGAGAACCACGGGCGATACACGCCCCAGACGAGCGTGGCCCCGACGCCGCCAACGTCGATCAAGATGTAGGGTCTGAAAATAATCCCCGAACGGAGACTCCGTAATTGACGTTGGGCGGGGATCGCCGCCGGAGAGGCGGAACGGCCGCGATCATGCGGCTCGGGGAAGTTGCCGTGTTGTCTCTGCGGGCTTTCGGCCGCGCGTGCATCGAGTCGCACCCGCCCCGTCCGTCCGCACGTCGTCGCCTCGGTGCATCGCATGCGCGACCAGCGCCCCCTCGCGCGCATCGTCCGTCCGCAAGCCGAACCGCGGCGTTTGGAGATGGCGGAATGTACGCCCCATGCGCTCGGCGCCGTTATTCGTGCCCTCCCACAGCGGGTCGCGCAAGAAAGGGCTGAGGTGGGTGAAATGGGCGTCGTCCATGCGCCGTTGCATCTTCCGGAGCAGGGGGATCGTCGCGTACTCCTCGTCGGCCCGCCAGCGCTCGTAGCGCGCCCAAGCCGCGTCGACGGAGCGGCGCTCTCCCGTGTCGTCGCGCCACATGTCGTACCACTCCTCGAGTGGACTCGGCCACATGACCGTTGACATCCTTGGAAAGGCGACCTTCCGCATAAGGGTAAACCCCCCTATCAAGAGGTTTGACCGGCTGCGGCGAATAGGGCTTACATAGCCTGCTCACCGTTTAGTT
>JAABUV010008513.1_pt1 | contig 10356 bp, 12 predicted proteins | sample 5559971 | NCBI WGS metagenome assembly JAABUV01 (sample SAMN10711881, study PRJNA513362) | rock metagenome | isolation source: Antarctica rocks | place: Antarctica: Victoria Land, Knobhead nord | collected 2015-12-19
ACAGTTATAGGACGCAGGTTAGGACGATCAGTTCATAGTCAGTTGAATCAGATACTACATCGCAGGAAGGCATTCTTATCGAGGTGGGTAAGAACAATAGGGGGCTTTGTTGATATTGTTTCTATTTGTTAAGAGAGGGTGAGTCTCGACAGGCACCAGTGGCAGCGGTGATGGTAATGTAGAGTGTATTGTTCTATCTACTAGAATGTCGTGACTATATAGAAGCGCAGAGCCTTCTGAGCTAGACTCATCTTGGTAGAGCTAGCTACACACAGCTCGCTCAGGGGCAACCCGCTTACACACTCTGAAGGTCGAAGGCTACATTTTAACAAGTTATTATATTATCAAAAAAAGACAGTAATAACAATAAAATTAAAATAATTAATAATTAATATATGTTTTAATTTATATTGTTTAATTCAATCATCAAAAATCAATTTCATTAAATTCTTGAATATAGATAAGTTTAAACATTAATATAAAATATTCAAAAGTTTGCAATGAGAAAATTATAAAGATAAAAAGAAGAAAATAGTGTCAGGACCGTGCCTAGATTATACAACCAAGGGAAGTCAGGGTTGATAGTGCTTGATCTTTAGAGGTAGCTATAACTGAATATTAAGAATACAGAAGAAGCTGAGTACAAGAGCTTCTATATATGTAATATTCAAAGGCTGCGCTAGGCTTGAAGGGAACGTGTTGTGACGCAGTAAAGATGTGATGTGAAAAGAAAGGTGTTGGGAAAGCAAAGAGGCTGAAGAAACAAAGAGGCTGGGATAGGGGCTCGGCTAGAGGCGTTGACTAGCTCTATCTAGGCTAGCTGTCATGTAGTCTGAATTTCGTCTGGATTCAGACTAGACTAGGGGTTCAGCCTTGGTACACTCGTAACAAATAGTAAAATCAAATTATGCTTTTAAATTTCTCAATTCTTAGAATTTAATAATATTTTTATTATAGTAAGTAATAATATTTAATGATAATAATAGCAATAAAAGTGATAAATATAATAATTAAAATAAATAACATTAAAATTAATATAATAAGTAGTATAATAAGTAGTATAATTAGTAGTAAATAGTATAATAATTAGTATAATAAGTAGTATAATAAGTAGTATAATTAGTAGTAAATAGTATAATAATTAGTATAATAAGTAATGTAGTAAGATGCATAATGAGTAGTGTAATAAATAGTAAGTAGTAAGTAATGTAGTAAATAATATAGTATGTAGTAAAAAGTGTAGTAAGTAGTATAGTAAGAAAAATAGTAAGTAGTAAAGTGAATAATAAATAATAAAGTAAGTAGTGTAATTGTCATGGTGCCAGGTCACCAACCCGGTTTAGAACATAGATCGTCGATACCTTAGGTAACCTCGGTTCATTGAACCTGTTCCGCAGTTCAATGAACCAAGCCACCAACCTAGCCATCGTCATCTTAATCTAGCCTCAGCAATCCTGTTTCGGCCACCTCAGCCGTGTGCGCGGACTCCTGCAATCTTAAGTCAATAGGACTACTGTCTAGCCTTGGTTCTGCCCGGTTCATGTATATAGAAGCCGAGCCCTCGTTCTTTCCTTTCGCTCTTTGTCTTTCGTCTTGTACATTACCTGATGTATTGTTCTGTACCTAGTTCAAGTAATATAATAACCAATTCTCTATATTGATAGAACCTCTAGTCCAGCCTAGTCCCTGACAGTAATTAATAACGTAGTAAGTAATATAATAAACAGTGAGTAAGTAATAGAATAAATAGTGAGTAATAAAATTAATAATGTAATAAGTGGTAATTATAATAGTAAGTAATGAATAATATAGTTAATAATATAATAATAAGTATAATGAATAATGTAGTAATTATGATAGTAAGTAATAAATAATATAATAAATAATATAGTAGGAATAATAGTAAGTAATTGTTAGGGACCAGCATAGAGCGAGTCATATGAGTGTAATGTAACGAGTATATAAATGCTAAGGAAGGAAAGTATCTAGGAGGGAAGGGCCGGCTATCTATATGGCTCAGGGAAACATAAGCTAACTCTGAATAGGGTTGGCTCCGGAACAATCCGATAGCCTAGTGACGAGCGGCCGGCGATAGCCATGAACATAGTCATCGACATAGCCACCAACATACTACGTAGCTACCAACATAGGTGCGTAGCTAGAATCGTAACAGTAATGATAAATATAATTAATAATGTAGTAAATAATTTAATATATAAAGCACCGGACGGCGAAAGGGCGCCCGTTTCCGGCTTCGGGCTTAGCGGCCACCGGTTGTGGTTTAGCGTGGCTCTATTCGGTATCGCGCCTGCACTTTGCGCGGCCTGCCGCTTAAGTCCGACCTCACTTCTCGATTATTTAAACAGCTCCCATTTCCCCCCCTTACCTCGCTGGTTTTACCATACTTCCTTCCTTTCATTTTTCCAACCTTCTCCACCTTGGCGGCTGCCTGGATCCCCTAGCCCACATTGGGGCGCATGTCTCAGCTCCCTTGAACCCACCATCGCCCCTTGGTGCGGCGATCGAGCCCTTCGCCCTGAGATGTTGGCACTATCCGACCTGCCAACCCCCGATCTCCACCAATCCGTGTTGTATGCTCTGCCACGTACGCCTGCATGATACATTGGGCTCTGCGCCTCGCTGCCAACCCCGCTCGGCGATCCCCTCTTTTGGGAGAGGGAACGCCAACCACTTCGATTCCCCGACAATCTAGATCACCCATCCTGGACGACCAATCTGCCTTGGACGTTCACCTGATGCGCTGTGCCTCCGCCATGTTTCAGCGCGATCGTGGCCTCAATGGCGATCTGGCACCATATCCCAAGATCGCCGAACCATGGACGTGAGGGGCTGAGGAGCCTTCCCTCAGTGCTGGCCCGGAGGAAGTTCCTCATCGAGAAATTGCAGGGCATTGATCATGGGGGGCAGTGCAACGGATGACACGGCTCTTCTCGTATTCGTCATTGGCCCAACCCAGACCAAAATGATCTTTGAGTCTGCCCATCTCATCTCCCGTTATGTGTGGACCAGAGCATGGACGGGCGATTTCAATCTTTGACGTCCCCCATGGAATCCAGGTGCCTCTCGCATCGGAAAGTAACATTTCCTTTACAATCATCGTCTTCGTACGATACCGCAATCACTCTGGATTTTCATGGAGAGCGGACGGTTGCCAAAACAGGATCAAACCCCGTGCTTTGCGCTAGAATGCGTAGCGCTACGTGCATCACCTTGGCCATCATCTCTCGGCGCCCATGGTATCAGGTTGAGTGCATTTTCGCTCCGCAGTGACTTGATTGGACGATACGGATAGCAACCTGCAAGCTATCACGGAAGGGATTTGCGCGGTCAAGGTAAGGCAGATTCCATTGACCCGGTGGGGTCATGAGACCCTGGGTGGAATGGAGCGGCCTGGTGACAAGCGGTGGTTCAGTGTTGCCGCCTAGAGTTGGACACGGTTAAAGCTATAGGTGCAGCAGCGAGACAACAGGGATGATACTGACGACGATGTGACAGGGCGCGCATGATGATGCTATCTGATACATGCTAGGAGATGCGCAGTGCAGGCGACGAGGGCTAAATGACGAGGCGTATTCCCCCGTTGGCAGAGGTGCATCGCACCTTGGAGGAAGCTCTGGAATATGCCTTGCATGAAGCAATCCAATGGCACAGCTCGACAGACTACAATAGTCGCCAATCAGGTGGCGACAATCTGATGGGTGTTGACGTTGGTGTCACGATACCCCCGCGAGAATTTTGGGCACTGCCTTTCCGTACCCTTCTGATGCTCCGGACCCACGAATTACTGTAAGACTGTTATATCCCCTAGGTCTTTCCACAAAAAAAAGAAGGGGGGCGGGGGGAGGCGGGTAAGTATCAGCTGGTGATCAAGCCAGCAATAACCCTGCAGGAGCATATTTGGCTGCTTGGACTCCGTACCACCACCCATGGAAAACTGACTAGACACGGCATTCGGTACAACAGGAGTGGTTCAGCTGATGCTGCGACTCCGCCCCCCAGCTTTGCGAGTTGCCATCTCCACCAATGGCAGCAAATGCTCGGCGTTACCAGACGCTTCAGAGGAGGGAACAGGGAATTGTGGCAGTCAGTGATTGGGCCATTCCAGTCTATGCTTCCTGCAGGCGGAGCTGAAAACGGGTGAAGCTGCCTTGTCGGTAATGGGTAGCATCGAGGCGGGACTTCCATGCAGTGCAACGTTGGTGTTGGGCGCCTCGGGATTGATCATTGCCTCAGCGATTGATCACTGCTCGGCTGGTTGAGGGGGGATTCCCGGTCAGGATTAGAAGAGGCTCCTGAATGGAGCCTGCAGTCCATCGTTTACTTAAACCGCCTTCCCCCCCCCTCTCCTCTCGAAAACCATCAGCCATCTTGATTTTCGTGGATATCGAGTGATGGATAACATCAAATTCTGGCAACCGCCATCTTCTCGAACGGAAACACCCGCTTTCAAAGGTCTACAGATCGAAGGAACGAATACCCGGGCTTCTTCCGTTAGCGGCAATGCTATTTCTGCAAGACCCCATGGCTGGGACGAAACTTTGCAAGCCCTCGACATCGTGCAATCCGTGGACATGACGGCACCAGACGATGTATATCTCGCTACGCAACCAGTAGAGCGAGGAATCGATATAGAGCAGCTGGATTTCTTGCAAGTGCGCCGCCAGCCTGCCGAATTCAAATATCCTTCGGAGCTTACTCTTCTCTGTGGATATGGCGGACAGGAGGAGCTGTTGAATTCTATTAACTTAAGATCAGGCGGCTCTCAAGGTGAGTAATATGAGATCCCCGATCTAAAGATCTCTTGCTTATGACTTTTAGACGACCCCATTTTATTGAATGGGGACGGCGGCGATGATGGCGAGTCTGACGCTGGTTCAGGGCCTGTTCATGCTGAAGAAGAAGGACATGACTGGCGGCAAATGGACTCAGTGGTGGAGCATAGAAACGATGACTCGAGCACTGAGCAACTGGATGAGGAGCGAGACGTGCCTGAAACCCAACCGACTTCTGTAACGAGCTCGGAAGCTGGGTAAGACCCAACCCCCCTGGCTCGGTGATTATGATGCTGATAGAGATTTCGTTTCATCCAGCCGTACCGCGGTCCACGACAAGAACCTCAATTCTGTCTTAAACGCTCCTACTCCGCTTTGCCACGGCCTTCTCTTGTCGAGATCCGGCAAACGAGTATGCAATTCCAATGATCGAGACCGCAAGCGCATCAAGTCCACTCCCTTAGTCAGCGAAGACGAGAACGACATTGAGGAGCTTCTCTCTTCCATGACGCGGAATGGAGTCTCGACAAACGCGTTTCTGAGTCCTGAGCGCACGCTCGAGCGGTTGAACAAGCAAACTCTGGACAACGATCTCAACGACTACAGCAAGTCAAGACCAGGCGGCAGTCAAGGTGGGCATGTCAATTCACTTGGTTACACATAGGCATTTTTCTGACTTCATTCAGATAAACCGACCATGCTGGACGAACCCAACGGCACTGGGGTCGAGGCTGAGTGCGGCTATTTCAACGCCAGCGATACAGGCGTGGATGTGAGCGGAGTCGCTTCTCCCTTTTTCCCAGAGACTGGGACAAAGCGCAGCGCCACCTCCGACTCAAGACTTCCCCTCCTTCTTTCCAACCTTGAAGCATCCAATGGTGATGGCCGCAACAAGGACAACGAGAAAAATGCGTGGACACTGTCCCCCATACAAAGAAGGCCCACTTCTTCTCATGGCAACTCCATCCCATGCCCTTCCAGCGAGCCGACGCAAGATGAGACGAGTGAATGGAGCCTTACACACTTTGGCCGTGGTGACTCCAGCAATTTAGACTATGATTCTATCCCCAACGTTTTGGATGAGGGCAATGAGAAGGACGAGGACAGGGAGGACGACAATGATGATGAGGTTGATGAGGACCCACAACCCGCGAAGCGACGGAAGCTCTCCACCTCTTTGCACAATGATTTACCTCTGAAGCGTATCCGCACACGCCGCCTCCAACGACGTCATCGTTCGCCTTCATTGACTGCATCGATTGATGAGTCAGACTGGAGCAGCATTGCGCCACCTGGGACCCAACATGGGCAGACTTCGTCTTTGAGGTCTGGCCGGCACGCCGGAACAACCTCTTTTGTCGGCTCCTTCTCCCACACCGACGATGCGACGTCGATAGCGACATCGGTCACTGATACTGACTGGCAGGAAATGCCGATCCGAGGCATCCTCAAACGCAAGAAGATCGAGTCGGAAGAGTTCTACACTCTGAACTTCAGCCTTCAACACCTTCACTGGCAACGCCCCTCACTGGTGAACGCTGTTACGTCGAGGCGGTCTGGCTCCGACATGAAGATTCCCGCAGTGGCCATGGGTACTCCCAGCATCTTGAAACATGTCCGAATGCCTGAGCAAGCTTCACAGCCTCAAGGTAGGAGGCCAAGATTTACGTCGGAGGAAGATGCGCAGTTGGTCGATTTGAAGCAGAACCAAAATCTGTCATGGAAACAAATCGAACGTTTCTTCCCCGGGAGAAGCATCGGAACATTGCGGGTGCACTACTGTACAAAATTAAAGACCACGGGTATTGCCCGGAAGAAGCGGCGGTTGTGAAGGGTCGTCGACAATAAGCATATAGCGGGGTTTTTGGTAGAATGGAAATGATGTAGACTATAAAATAGTAGACCATAACCGAGAAAGAGTAGGCCATGGTGGAGTAAGCGAACCACGATCGCGATAGAAGCTAACTCAAAGGACACGTTACGCGAGTACAAGTGAGAACTAGAGACGCTGGGGGACGCTGGAACGAGCGTGGCCTCTGGGAGAGAGTAAGTTCTGAGTAGTAATTCCTAGGAAGAATTTCCGAGGAGAATACTCCTGGGAGAGCGTGGCTCCTCAGAAAGAATGATTTGCCGAGAATCCGTTCCCAGGAGAAGATTCCTAGGAGACAGTCAATCCTAGTAAAGAAGGGTTCGGAGGATTTCTCTCCCAGGCACAGTTCTCTCCTAGGAACAATCTATCAGGAGAGCTGCCTAGATTGTCCGGCTCGTAGCCCGCGGAGCGATGGAGACTATGTTTCAGTTGCTTCTACCCGAAATTGTATGTTTTTAGCTGAAGTAATTCTGGCTCGCTTTCGCGATATTGTTTCCCAGGAGACTATTCCTAGGAGAGAAATGCTCCTAGGAACAATCTTCTGGGTAACAGTCGTAATATTGGTACTGAATCACCTGATCCATTTGCCAAAGCGGGGTAAATTATAGACAACCGCTTACGATAACTGCTAAATTCACCCACAACTCTCGAAATTTGGGAAAAGAAATAAAATGGGAGTTTCCGCAAACAGCCTCGATTAATTCTCTCTGCCGCGTAGAAACTTGTTCACTAGCTTATTTTTCCTGACAGCGTTAGTCGCTGAACTTATACACCTGTCTGAGCATTCTGAGGGACCTGAAAATCTCCCAGAATCTGCGTTTCAGTTCGCCAAATTCAAATTCAAATTTTGAGTCTCTTGAGTAAGCTCGTCGATAGGCGAGTCTTCCTCGTCAGCGAAGCCGATGTATTTACTCTTTGGACCCTTCAATTTCTTCCTTTCCGCTTGAAAGTCAAGAACATCCTGCAAAGATGGCCTCTTATGATACTGAACGTCGAGATCGCGACTATTACCTGCAATAGAATTTTAGAAAGCCATATCTTTATTGAAAACGACAGCAAAGTCGGGAAGTGAACAGACTAACGGTCAATGATACCCTGCTTTTCACAAAAGCGTCGGAAGTCGTCGAATCCCATTGCAGTCTCGATGCATTCTTTTGGAACCCATCTATGGATCAGCCAGTGAGACTCAGTGACGAATTCCACGCCTTCATATGAATTACGGGCCCGTCTGAGTACATCCAGTTTCCTCGCCAAATCTGTAGTCCGATCACATCGAGAACCCAGTGTTCGCAGCTTTCTGAAATTGATGACAAGGACTTCTAGGTCGCGACCTCGATTATCATCAGATTTGCTGAAGTTGATAACCCGACCAGGGGAGTCGGTGACCGATATGAATGGTGGTGAGGATTTATCACTTCCTGTTAGGTGTTTGATGAAATTTCCTTTACTTATTGCGAAGTCTTCAGCGGATTGCTTTCTCCAGCCTGGGCAGCAAATTCCCAGTTCTCCATCATATGGGCTCGCCTTGAAATCGTGGTGGAGGCGGTACAAAATACTGATTGAGTCTTCAGCAGTGTTGCTGGTGGGTAAGAATGACCGGCTTTGGTACGAATGAGGAATTGGAACACTGGTTCCTGCTGCATCAGTGATAATGTATGTATTGAGACGTTTCAAGATTTCGAAAAGGATACGATTCTGTTTCTGAACTTGCAATAGTCTCCTCTCAACCTCATTCACCTCCAGAGATAAACGAAAGAGCTCGTCTATCTCTATCTCTGGTAAGCTTACGAGAGTGGGCTGTGACGTCGTGAATGACTGGTCGATTTGATCTAGCTGTGTAGTATTGGAGATGACATGCGTAATCCTATCCAGACAGATCGATATAAAGTTGTTGCGATCCAGAGCATCTCTAAGTTTTGACGTCTTTTCTTTGAGTCTAGTACGAAGTCGATTTTTTTCTTCAACCCATTGTTTGTTCTTGTTGTACATCTCCTGCGTCTCTCCTTGCATTCTGCAAGCTTCTATCCGGAGCCCGAAGCTGAGCCGGAGCCCGTAGTGGTCCCGTTTAATAGTAGACATTGTCAAACAAAAGGGTTCGACGAGGCCGTCAAACTTAGCTCAGGGAGAATGCGACACAGCTAGCTGGCATGGGGGGATGGGAAGAAGTGGACATGTAGAGGGCGGGGCGGGCACAATTTATTCACACTAAGAGCTTGCATGAACAATGACTCATACTCTCATGACTTTGCCGCCGAGATGCTACGAAAGTGAAGTCCAATTGGTTCTAAATGCACTTCCTTGCCGAGAGAGTACCAGGTTGCCGATCATTTCCGCAAGCTGCATAATCATAGCCAGTATTCACTTTCGCCTTCCAGCATTTACTTCCACCTCCCAGCATCCAGCTCATCCCTGTTTCTATTTCTAGAAAAAGGCTCAGCCTACACCAGTTGGGATGGCGGCAGCGTCTTATAAACGATCTTCTACTTATTTGCTCCCCGAATGATTGGAGTGTTTCAGCATTCTCGAAAGGAACGAATTTTGTCAGTCAATTCTGGCTTTCTCTAATCCCTCGTGCCCACGCACTATCGACAATCTGCCTTCTGAGTTCTATTTTGAACGGGTTCATCAACACTATTCGAAGAACACCCTCATTGACTGCAAAGCTCTGGCTCGCAGTAACATCTCACCAAAATCACTCCATCTCCCTCGAATGCCTTCCCACGCGAATCTCCCGAGAAGTAGAAGTCGATAGCCGCCGTAAGTCATGGCGCCAAGGGAACCCAAGCAGAGTAGAACGACGATGAATTTTGCAAGAGAAATGCCTGGTTCGGGTATTGATGGCGGTGGTGCGGTGGGTAGACGGCTGTAGGGTAGTAGTGGTGTCCGTTCATTACGTCCGGAAACGTCGTACATGTGCCGCTCTTGGGGCGTCTCGCGGACAACAGGGATCTGATGTGGAGAAGTGGAGATGGGAAGTTGTGAAGGGGCGGCCGCAGTGATGAAGCGCGAGGAGCGCAAAGAGGCTGATCTGTAAGCGGGCGTTGAGGATATATGTGGTACCGTAGGCTGAATTGTCCGCGAGGGAGAGTGCATAACAGCAGGAAGGTAAAAGCCTGGACGTGGACCATACAGGGGGAGTCGATCGGAGATGTTCCTGGAGATGGGAAGGCTGTCGGGCGGGCAAATTCGAGGAGTGAAGTTGATATATGTGGCTAAGGTCTGGTAGGATTCTTGCTTGAGTTTGTACTCTTTGCCGGAGCGATTGTATGGAATTAAGAATGCCAAATTGACGAGAATTTGAACCTCGGTATTGATGTAAGAATCCTTGCGAAGCCGGATGTTACCGTCGAGGAATAACTGGAGGTTGTTATCAGGGTGAGCAGCGCTGGGAAAGATAGGGAGGTGGTGGCTGCGGACGCGATGGCTCTCTGGATGCCTCTCTGCAAGGTCTCGGCCATCTAAGGAAGTGAGCTTTTGATGTTAGCTTAGAATGTAAAAGGCTATTCAGGAATCTTTAGATAAGAATGCTGCTGACAATGAGCACAGTAGCAGTTCGCTCTTCCAGATCGACGGACGATATGCTGAGGGTTATGGCCATCTGCGTCGAAGAAGATCCCGATAAGGATGGGGATGACAATTCGTCTAGCCTCGAACACTGGAGATCTCTCACGCATTACAGAGGGTTTGAACGGT
>JAABUV010008521.1_pt1 | contig 10348 bp, 11 predicted proteins | sample 5559971 | NCBI WGS metagenome assembly JAABUV01 (sample SAMN10711881, study PRJNA513362) | rock metagenome | isolation source: Antarctica rocks | place: Antarctica: Victoria Land, Knobhead nord | collected 2015-12-19
CCACGTCCCGCCCACCCCAGCGCCTAGCACTGCCGACACGAAGACGCGCCCCGCGGCAGCCACGCAAAGCCGTGCACGCCGCTCAGACAAGCAACACCACCTCAAGGCCGTGAATAGGATGGGCTAGAGTGTCGCCCGGCTGCACGAAGTCGAGGAGCACCTGCAGCTCGGTTCGATCGTCACGTCGGCTGCCGCTGGCCTTCTCGGCACGAACTACCACGCAGCCGGCCGCGCGCAGTGCCTGCTGTTGGATGGTAAGGTCCTGGTCGAAGGTGCTGACACGAGCGTAGCCGTAGGCGGCCATGTTTGTTCCGGAAGGATCTAGACCCCGGAACGCTATCGTTCCAGAATACCCAAAGCAACCCTAATGGCACAAGGAAAGTGTCTCGCGTGGGTGCTTCGTTGAGGTATACCCAGACGGGGCAACAACGGGTTAGGGTGGGAACAGGCTCCCGTTTTGGTAGGGCATGAGGCCGCGCAAATATGCGCTGATCTCCCGGGATGACTGTCAAGCCCAAAAAGATACCGCCGACGTGGGGTGATGTGAAGAAGAGATTGGCCGAGTTTGACCGCGCCGGCCTGCTTGGGCTCGTCCAGGACCTATACGGCTTCAGCAAGGACAACCAAGCCTTCTTGCACGCCCGGTTCGGCCTCAGCGACGACGTGCTCGCGCCCTACAAGGCAATTATCGACCGCTGGCTTTGGCCGGACCTTGCGAAGAACCAGTCTGCGTCGGTTGCCACGGCCAAGAAGGCGATTGCAGCTTACAAGAAAGCCGCCGGACAGCCCAAAGGATTGGCGGAGTTGATGGTGTTCTACTGCGAGCGGTCAGTTGGTTTCAGCAGGGAGTATGGCCTACAGGGAACAGGGTATTGCGACGCTCTGGTGAGGATGTTCGAGCAGGCACTCAAGATGTCGGCTACCCTGCCTGCCAGTCAGGGCGACGCCATGCTGGCCCGCCTCGATGCCGTGTGCGATGTCAGTCATAGGTTCGGCTACGGGGTCGGTGACGACATGGATCATCTCCTGGCCAGATATCGCCAGGAATAGCGACACCCACGCACTCGGCGGCATCCTCAGAATGCCAGCATGGGGATCAGCAATGCTACATCGCGACTTGAGCAGGCCACGTCGGCTGCCTCTGCGCGCAGAAGTCCGGCGCGAATGTTCGGTGTGGGCCGTGAACCGAGCAGCAAGCTGCCCGCATCCCAGGATCGCCGATCTTGAGCACGCACCGATGATGTCGAGTACCGATCCGCAAGCGTGAGCATGGAGGCGGCTAATGTAAGCAGGCACGTCGGCCTGTGATCACCTAATCCGAGCAGGATTGGGGGATGAAAGCGAGCATGGCCGCCGATGGTGTCGAGCGGCTACACATAGGCGTCCTCCCTTTTGAATGGGAGGTTTGCCCCTGCCGGCAGGGTTGTGCGACGGAGGGCTGGGTTAGGCACCGTTGATCATCGCAAACACCTTGCCATGGTCGCCCCGGGCCTCGGCCATGCGTTGCGGCTTCACGCGCTCGACCAGAATCTCGGGCGCGGCGTCGTCCGCCGCGAACAAGGCCATGCTCTCGCGGATGAACGCGTCGAGCGGCATGGCACGTGGGTTGTCGCGCTGGCCCGGCGTGAGGTCGGTAGCAACCAGAGGCGGCGCTAGCTCGATCATCTGGACCGGGGTGCCGCGCAGCTGATGACGCATCGACTGCGTCCAGGAGTGCATGGCGGCCTTGGTGGCGCCGTAGGTGGGCGTGTCGGCCCGCGGCACGAAAGCTAGGCCGGAGGTCACGTTGACGATGGCGGCCCGAGCTTGGCGGCGTAAATGCGGGATCAGGGCCATGGTTAGCCGGATGGGGGCGAGGAGGTTGACGGCGATGGTCGCCTCGCACGGCGTCATGTCAAACGAATCGGCCAGCGCGTCCTCGGTCTGCATGATGCCGGCGTTGTTGATCAGCACGTTGAGCGCCGGGTGGTCCTGCCCGACGCGGGCGGTGAAGGCGTGCATGGCGGCGGGGTCAGCGACGTCGAGCACGGCAATCGTCATTCCGGGGTTCGCGGCTGCGACGGCCTGTAGGGGTTCGGGGCGGCGGCCAGCAATGATCACGTGATTTCCCAGCGCGTGGAACGCCTCGGCCAGACCACGCCCGATGCCTGAGCCGCCGCCGGTGACAAGGATGGTGTTGCCGGTCATGTGCATGTTGCGTCCCCTGTTGCTGGCGATGACATAGGGGCGGGACTGGGCGGCTGCTTACCAGAAGCGCCGGATTTCTTGCCTAATTCTCCGGCATAGGCTGGCGTGTAAGCCGAGATGCGCCAAGATGGAGGGTATGAGCAATGCCTTGCATGAAGCCGTCCGCCGCTATGCCTATGCAAACGCCAATGATGACGGGTTCGCGGCGACGCCGCTGCCGGGTGTGGGCATGATGCGGATGGAGGCGCCAACCGGGTTCTCGAAGGTGATCTATCGGCCGCTGGTATGCCTGGTCCTGGGGGGCGAGAAACAGGTGACGGTGGGGGCAGAAACGCACGTGTTTGCGGCCGGGCAGTCGGCCCTGGTCAGCGCCGACGTGCCTGCGGTCAGCCGCGTGACGCGGGCCAGCCGGGGGGAGCCGTATCTGGCGGTGGCTGTGGAGCTGGACCTTGCGGTCCTACTCGACTTGGCTGGCGTGGTGCCGGGCGTTGCTGGGCCGGCGCTCGGGCCCGTGTTGGTGCAGGAGACAGATGCGGCCGTGGCGGATTGCGTGCTGCGGCTGGTGCGCCTGCTGGATCGCCCGGAGGCGGTGGCGGCGTTGCGCGAACCTATCGGGCGGGAGCACTACTGGCTGCTGACTGGGCGGCACGGAGCGGCGGTGCGGGGCTTGGTACACCCCGACGGGGTAGCGCCGCGGGTCGCTCGAGCAGTTGCGGTGCTGCGGCAGGGGTTTGACCAGCCTTTGAGGGTGGAAGACCTGGCGGCCGTGGCAGGGATGAGCGCGTCCACATTCCATCTGCATTTCCGGGCGGTGACGTCGGTATCGCCCGTGCAGTTCCAGAAGCAACTCCGGTTGATCGAGGCCCGGCGGCTGTTGCTGACGGAGGGGATGGCGGCGAGCCGAGCGGCGTATATGGTGGGGTATGAGAGCGTGCCGCAATTCACGCGGGAGTATGCGCGGATGTTTGGGATGCCGCCCGGTCGGGATGCGCGGGGACGACGGGCGGCACAGGGACCATCGGCCCATAGGGGGTCTTTGACACGCAAAACTAGCAGTCCATGTTCCGCAACAGCCGGCGCGTAGGCCGCATAATGCAACCACCCGATGCGCCGGGCCAGCACGACGTATGCGTGCTGGCGTGTGGCCAAGTCTTCGCTGACGGTGCGCGCCGCATGTAAGCCGCCAGTACCGTCGTACCACTTCGACTGTTGGGCTTTTGACCAAACGAAACAGCAAATGCAGATGGCTGATCGAGGGCCGAACCACTTGCCGAAAAAGGTGCGCTCTCCCAATTTGCACATGACGGGAGTAGATAACTGCCAGGTTAGCGGGTGCTCCACGCTCCCCTTCGCTGAGCAAGACACGTTCATCTTCAACGATGCTATCCATTTCACGACGGCGTTCGACCAGGGTTTGGCAAGTTCTGCCGCCACGATCGTCAACGCCGATGAGACGATTGCCGCTCCGGTTCCAGAGCCACCGGCGGCCTTGGCCATTATTGGGCTGTTAGGCCTGGCGCTGGTGCGCTATCGCCGCCCTAGGCGTTGACGTGCCAAGTCCGTCAAAACACCTGCCCGGGGAACGCCTTAACCAGGAAGTCGAGGAAGGCGGCCACCTTGCTGCTGACGAGCGAGAGCATTCAAAATCGTGGGGTGCTGATTGGGTTGGGTTAGGGTCCGGGCTCACGGGACGAGGGTGGGCTGGTGCCGAAGCTGGTGTGGCGGGTGAAGCTGGTTGCGGAGCTGCGGCCTGGGGTGACGACGGAAACCGAGAGCATTCAAAATCGTGGGGGTGATCACGCTGCGGCTGTCGATGCCTTGTGATCATCGTTGGCGGGCCGGAAGCCCGGGTGACGATGGCGGAAGGCATCCTCGAGCGTGTTGTTCAGCACGGCGGTGCGCACGTCGAGGAAGGGCTGCACCGTGGCCCGGCTCCAGCGCATCTGCTGCTTCTTGTTCATGCGCTTGGCCACGATCTCGCCCACCGCACTTTCCACGAACGCGGTCGAAATCGGCTCGCCACGCCGACGCCGGGCGGCGTAGTGCACCAGCGCATCCTCGTTGCGCTCGAGGTAGCCCAGCAGCTCGCTTGCGTGCCGCTGAAGGCGGCCGATGCCGGCCACATCACACAGCGGCTTGCGCTCCGTCCAGCGGCACAGGGCGGCGAGCTTGCGCCGGCACCTTGCCCAGCGCCCGTGCCACAAGCGCCACTTCGCGCGCTCCAGGCCGCGAACCGCCTCGTCCGCACGGTGCGTGTCGGCCGTGCCTGCGCCGAGACCGCGGGCGGCCTGCACGCGTGCTCAAAGCGCACGGCCGCGTGCCACCAATCCAGCACGATCGTAGCACCCGGCAGCACCGTGCGCTGCAGTTGCCACAGCCCAGCGTCGCCGTCGCACAGTACGGTCGCCGGCGTATCTGCGTGCACTCCGACCGCGGCGAGCGCCTGCCGGAACGCCTCGGCCGAAACCGCCTGGCCGTTGCGGGCAAAGGCGAAGCGGTGCTGGGCACCATCGGCACGGATGACCTTGCCCGCGACCACCTCGAAGTGACGCTCGTCCTGTCGGTGCCGGCTGCGCACGTAGCCGCCGTCCAGCCCAACCACGACGGGGCTGCCTGCTTGCACCACAGGTCGCTCCACGGTCTTGCTGAAATGCTGGCGGACGACATCCTGGCCCACGCGCAGCGTCCTGTTCCGGACCGTGCCCGTGTTCTGCGCCCCATCTATCGGCAGCAGCTCGGACAGCAAGGTCGCAACCTTGCCGAAGGGCAGCAGCGCCGCATACCGGGCCGTCACGTAGGCCAGCTCAGGTGCGACCGCATCCCCACCGAGGTCCAGTGCGGCAAAGCTCTTCGCCCCGCCCTCAATCACATCCTGACAGGGGCAGACGAGCAGCCGGCGAACCCGGACCGGCACGTCGCCGAACAAGGAGCGAAACCTCGCCCCATAATGGCCCTTGCTGGCCAGCACGCGCCCGCACGCGACGCACGAGCGACGGCGCTCACCCACCACAGCCACCTGCGCCGGCACGATCTGAGCCTGGAGTGCTGCCGTGAATTGCTTTGCCTCGGCGAGCCGGAGCCCAAGCTCGGCCAAGCCGGCCTGCTCGTCGCGCTCGATGCAGGCAACCTCGGTTTCCGTCGTCACCCCAGGCCGCAGCTCCGCAACCAGCTTCACCCGCCACACCAGCTTCGGCACCAGCCCACCCTCGTCCCGTGAGCCCGGACCCTAACCCAACCCAATCAGCACCCCACGATTTTGAATGCTCTCGCCGGCAGTCGCCTTCGCCGAGCGGAGGAACGCCTGGGCCGCAGCCATGTCGCGGGTCTGGCTGAGCATGGTGTCGATCAGGTTTCCGTCCTGATCGATCGCTCGGTAGAGGTAGCACCAGCGGCCTTGGACCTTGAGGTACGTCTCGTCGACATACCAGCTCCGGCCGGGACGCCAACGCATCCCCTGCCGCCGCTTGCGCAGAGCCTCACCCATGACGGGCAACAGCTTGGCTTCCCAGTCCCGGACGGTCTCATGGCTGACCGTGAAGCCGCGCAGCAGCAGGATCTCGCTCAGGTCGCGCAGCGTCAGCCGGTAGCGTAGGCGGCAGAACACCACGAACGCGATGATGTCGCTCGGCAGGGAGGTCCGGTTCAGCACCCCATCGCTGCGCTCGTTGAACTGCTTGCCGCAGGCCCGGCATCGGAACCGGCGATAGCCTTGCGCCGTCACCTCCGGGCGCTCCGCCACCGCCGCCGAGCCACAACAGATACAATCCACCCGAATGCTCCCGCCAACCTCGATGCGGCCGAAATCCTATGGGACGCACCCACTCAAGGCCAGATCACCCGTGGCGCAAGAAATGACAGAACCGATGGAGCCGATCAGCCCTTCAGTCTGCCCTAGTGCCAGGCGGAATACCGTTCTCAGCGTCAGCGCCGTCGCGATGGCCAAGCCCGAGTAGCGCGGCTGGCCGCCCCGCGTTGTCCGCGGTTCTGCCTTCCAAGCCTTGATCGCCGCGCCGGTAAACCAGACCGTCAGACTACCGCGCTGGCGCAGGGCGGCATCATAGGCTGCCGAGTTCGTGGCCCGATGTCGCTGGTTCGGAATGTGATGACGACGCTCGGCATTTGCTTTGAACGGCACGGCACCGACACCAGACAGTGACGGGGAACCCGCCCCCGCACCATCTTACCTCAGCCGGCGCGGCTATAATCCATGCAACACAGTCGGACTGCGGCCGTGGCGAGTTCGGCAGTTGACACGAGGGTAAGCTCCGTCCGCATGTGCCTCAGGATAGACCCGGAGATGAGATGCACTGGCGGACGCTTGACCTCAACCTGCTCGTCGTCTTCGACGCCGTCATGCTAGAACGCAGCGTCACGCGGGCGGCCGCCAAGCTGAACATGACGCAACCGGCCATTAGCAATGCACTGACCCGCCTGCGGCGTGCGGTGCGGGACGACCTGTTCGTCCGTTCCCCGGAAGGCATGCAGCCGACGCCCTATGCCGAGCAGATAGCAGAACCGGTCCGCGTAGCCCTGCAGGACCTCCACGTCGCCTTGGACCGAGCGGCGTCGTTCGATCCTGCGACGAGCGAACGCGATTTCGCCATTGCGGTCGACAACCGTGCTGCATTGGTCATCGCGGGGCCGCTGCAGACGGCGGTGGCGGCGGAAGCCCTGGGCGTTCGCCTGAACATGCGACCGAGTGGAACGCTCGACCTGGCAGGCTGCCTGGACCGGGGCGAGCTTGACATGGCGCTTGGCGGATTGTCGGTGGCCGGCGAACGGTTTTCCGACACGTGCCTGCTGGAGGACGGCTTCGTGGCCCTGGTTCGCCGCGGACACCCGGCGGCGAAGGACGGCGCCCTCACCATTGAGGCGCTCGGCGCCCATCCTCACCTCGTCCTATCGTCGACTGGCGAAGATACGTCCTTCGTGGACGCCGAATTAGCGCGGCATGACCTCGTGAGAAAGATCGCCGTCCAGGGCCCGCTTCTCGCGGCGGCCGCGGCCTTGAGCCAGTCGGATATGATCGCCGTCATGGGCGAGGGCGGTGCGCAGGAGTTCGCGCGCACGGCGCCGCTTGAGGTCCTGCGCCTGCCGTTCGCCTCGCCACGGCTGGCAATGTCGATGCTGTGGCATCGGCGATTCGACGACGTGCCGGCGCAACGCTGGCTGCGCAATGTCGTGCTGCGCATCAGCAGGCTTTCATAGCGGCCCGCGTCCTCGACCAAACGAAACCCTGCCCCTGGCTTGGCAGCCAAGCTATACGATCTGGAAATATCTATATTCCGATATTGAATTGGTTGATCGTGGGTTTCGCCGTTATGTCCGGCGGTGAAGCGTTGGGCGGTGAGGCGAATGACTGGACGCGGCTGAAGGAACTCCCGTGAATGACGCTCCGATAGAAATGGCAATTAAGAGCGCTCCTAGTTGGGATTGAGGCTCGGACTGGATGAAACGATGTCCTTCATTAAAGTGAATACATCGGCGTAGGTCATCATCGCTGGCGCACGTCCCTCAGGGCACGCACAGGAAGGTTTGAATGGATAAACTTTCTCGTCGCACTATCCTCGCCGCGGGTGCGGCTGGCGTCGCGTCGACCGCAAGGGCGGCTTCGTTGGGCAGTCCCGACGAACCGCAGCAGGGGCTGGCGGCCGCCGCGGGCAACGCGCGCGCCGCGGTTGACCCCGGCCCGCAGAACCCGGCCATCGCCGGGCAGTTCCCGCAGGCGTTCAACGCGCCCGCGACCGACGTCAGCGACATCCCGCAGTTCTGGGCGTCCTTCAACAATGCCCAGCGCCGCATCCAGGCGGGCGGCTGGGCCCGGCAGGTGACGCAATCCGACTTCGCCATCTCGGAATCCATCTCCGGCGTGGACATGCGCCTGGATGCGGGCGGCATTCGCGAGCTGCATTGGCACTTGGCCGCCGAGTGGGGCTACATGAGCTACGGCAACTGCCGGGTCACCGCGCTCGATCCGGAAGGCCGTGCCTATGTGGCCGACGTGAAGGAGGGCGACCTCTGGTATTTCCCGAGCGGCTGGCCGCACTCGCTGCAGGGCCTCGGGCCGGACGGGTGCGAGTTCATCCTCTGCTTCGACGACGGCAAGGCGTCCGAGTTCAACACACTGCTCGTCACGGACTGGATCCTGCACTCGCCGCCGGACGTCGTCGGCCAGAACTTCGCCGTGCCGGCGGACACGTTCAGCAAGATGGCGCCGCATGACCTCTGGATTTTTCAGGGCACCGTTCCCGGCCCGCTCGCTGCCGACCAGGACGCGGTCAAGTCGCCGAAGGGGCCCGTAGCCAACCCGCTCACCTACTCGTTGGCGAGCGGGCCGATCTCCCGGCAGACCAAGGGCGGCTTCGTCCAGATCGCCGACAGCTACAATTTCAAGGCCGCCACCACCATCGCGGCGGCTCTCGTGACCGTGCACCCCGGTGGCCTGCGCGAGATGCACTGGCACCCGAACGCGGACGAGTGGCAGTACTACATCAAGGGCTCGGCGCAGATGACGGTGTTCAACGCCGGGCCGAAGGCGGCGACCACCAACTTCAACCCGGGCGACATCGGCTACGTCAAACGTAGCCTTGGTCACTACATCAAGAACGTGGGCGACACCGACCTCGTGTTCTTGGAAGTCTTCAATAGTGCCAGTTACCAAAACGTGTCGCTTTCGGACTGGCTTACCCACACGCCGCCGGCGCTCGTCGCAGCCCATTTCAACATGTCCACCCAGGACATCGCCAAGTTTCCGAACAACATTCCGGACGTGATGCCGCTGTGACGCACCCAGCGTGCGCAGGCACACGTGGGCCGAAAAGACTGAATGCCTCGAACCGGTCCCGGCGCAAATGACCGCCGCAATTGATTGGTGTGGCATGGTGGGCGCTCATACCCTGACTTCGGGCGCGGTGCTGCATACCGCGCGAGCCTGGCCGCATCAAAATACATCGTGGACGTTCCGAGCCGCTGGCGAAGGGGATGATGCGAGCCAACGGTAAAAAGCGCTGGTCACGTGTCGTCGTGTTCGCCACGGCCATTTTAGCCACAGGCATGGCTGCTTGGTGGTGGCTGGGCAAATCCGAGCCGAAGTAGGCCGTCGCGCCGCCGCCAGCGCCGGTGACGGTCGCGTCGGTGCAAAGCGGCGACGTGCCTGTCGACTTGCAGGAACTCGGCCGGGTGACGGCCTTCAACACGTCCTTCTCCCTCACCGCCGCGGGCGGGCTAACCAGCTACCGGCTTGCACAGTACACCGTCCCGCCGCTCGCCACCTACTCGCTGTTGCAAACGGTCACGCAGCCCATCTTCGAAGGCGGCGCATTGCGCGGGCACCTTGACCAAACCAAGGCGCGCTACCAGGAGGTCCTGGCGGGCAATTATCGCAAAACCGTGTTGACGGCGTTCAGCGACGTGGAAACTGCACTGTCGGGAGTGCAAACGGCCGTGGACGCCGAACAAGTCGCCTCCGTAGCCGCGCGCACGGTGGAACAGGCGTCGGGCCTGGCTAGCAACGGCTTCCAGGGCGGTAACGGGACTGTGCTGGACGTGCTGTTCAGCCAGACGAACGTGTTTACGGCTCAGGATGCGCTGGCGCAAGCCCGGCTGGCACACCTGCAATCATTGGTCGCGCTCAACGCCGCGCTGGGCGGCGGGTGGAAGCGTTGAAGAGAGCAGACACACAGGTCGACAGAAGTCAGCATCGATGATCGCCACTCGCCCAATATTCTTGACCGGCAAATTCTGTCGGGACGCATCGATGGTGTCTGGAGCGGCCCGCAACATGCTCCGTGCCGACCCAAAGCCGAGTGCGGCGCAGAGGCGCATTTCGGTGACGGGCCTCATCACATTGGCATTGTTCGGCTGCGCTTCGGCAAAAGCGGCTTCCCCCGAAACTCAGACTCAGCCCTACCTGTCGACCACGCCACAAGCGGCATCACCCGCCACGTCGCTGGCAATCCCGATTGAGCCGACTGAGACTTACCCCGCTTCTGGCACAAGCGACGGCTATTTATTCAACCTACGCCCACTTGGCTCCGGAGCTATGCTGGAAACTGGGTGACGGGGTGATCAGGCGGCGCTGTGTGCTGGCGTGTTGATGACCTCGACGCCGTTGGTGAAGGTGACGCCCTGGACGACCTTGGGCAACTGGTTCTCGCCCTTC
>JAABUV010008522.1_pt1 | contig 10344 bp, 9 predicted proteins | sample 5559971 | NCBI WGS metagenome assembly JAABUV01 (sample SAMN10711881, study PRJNA513362) | rock metagenome | isolation source: Antarctica rocks | place: Antarctica: Victoria Land, Knobhead nord | collected 2015-12-19
CGCGCGCCGACGATGAGGACGTCCAGGTCGTGGCCGTCCAGCGTCTGGCCCATCATCTCCAGGCGCACGCCGTCGCGCGCCTGCAGGTCGGCCACCATGGACTGGTGCCGCTGGTACGAGTAGCTCGCAAAGTACGCGTACTGGCACGCGTCCTGCTCCGGGATGTGCGTGATTGTCAGCACGCCCGCCTCCTTGTCGTACTGCGTCGGCACGCGGAACCTGGCCCCCGCACGCGCCGCGCCCGGCTCAGGCGGCCGGCGCGGGCGCGCGAGGCTCGCGCGCGCCGCGGTCGGCGCCGCGGCGCCGGTTCCGCGTGGCCGCGACGAGCGCGCGGGCATGGTGGAGACGGCGCAGCGAGCGCGCTCCTGCATATGGGACGGGGGGGAGCCTGCCAGAGGGGGGCCGGACCAGTAGTGCCGGTCGTAGCTGGCGCAGGCGGAGTAGCCGTGCCATGCGAACGGGAAGGACGCCTGCCCGGCGTTCATCAGCTTCATGATCAGCTTCTCGCACCGCGCGTTGCTGACCCTGCGCCGGGCAAGGTCAGGGTCAACATGCGGCCGCGCAGCGCGCCCGCTCGCAGCCGCCGCGGCGCTGACTGCTGTGAAGTGGAATATGCTTTGTTTAAGTACAGAATCACAAGAGGGCGGCGCCGCCCAGGTGCGTGCCGCCGCGGGGAGGGCATGCCGGCTGCCCTGCGCCTGAGCTGCGCGGCGAGCGCGGGCGCGCGGCGCGGGGGGCGCGGCGGCAGGGCCCGCGCCTGTAGGAGAACCACTGGAAGTGCGCGCGCCGGTCAGTTTCGCAGAACGGGTCCCTGCGCAGCGCGGGCAGGGTCTGGCAACCCTGTCACTGAGGGTCAGCACGCCAGGCTGGGGAGGCCACTCTGTGCGTGCAAGCGGATTGGCAGCAGTCGCGTATCCTCAGGAGGCGAGCGCGGGGAGCGCAGCAGGACGGGGCAGGGTGCTGTGAGAGCATGAGCGCGCTGAGCCCCAGCAGCAGCAGGCAGGCAGCGCCCGCGAGGAGGGCAGCTCTAGCAAACGCAACAGCGGCAGTCCAGCGGGGTGGGCAGGCCTGCGCGCTCGGCACAGCGGCAGGCCGGGCGCGCGCGCACTCGTGTATCCTCAGCTCCAGCGTGTGGCACACGTCGCGCTCGTTCGGGTCGGAGATGCTCATGACCTGCACGCACGCCGCCACAGTCAAGTTACAGGCTGTCCGTGCGCGTCCTGTGGTCCGGGCCTCTGGCGCTGTGCTCGCAGGCACCCGCGGCGCAAGGCGCCTCGTTGCGGCGGGCGGAGCGGGGTTTGAAGCGACCACGGCGCCGCAGCGGCTGGCACCCGGGCAGCTGTCTGACCCTCTTGCCAGCGGGATACTCAGCCCAGGGCTGCCGACCTCTATGTTGCCGCTGTCATAGGTGCTGTTCACGCAGATGCCCATGCCTCCGCTGGCCGGCAGCTCCTGGCTGGCCGAGTTTGACGCGGTCGCCTCCGTATCGAGCGCCCACCTGGATAACCACACCCGCAATCACAACACCGCGACGCGTGTAAGTAAGGCCATGCGGCTCTCAGCATGCACCACGTGCGAGCAGGCAGGCAGCGGCGCGGTGCACACAGCCTGGCCGCACTTGATAGGCCCCGCCTCTTTCGCCGCGGTGTGCGCGACCGCGTGCGAGCCCCGGGAAGGCGCTGGCCGGGTGCCCAGGTCCGCGGCTCTCCGCGGGGTTGAGAGGGCGCTGAAAGGGCTGCGCTGGTGCAGGCAGCACGGGGCGAGCGGCAGAAGTCGCGGTGTTGAGCAGCGCATTGCAAATGACTTTGAGTCACAATCGAGTTCTCGGGAGCAACAATCTCAACACCTACTCTGTAGGGGCCTTTGGGGTCCAGATGCTAAAAGGTATTCATAAACGGATGCAGTTAAATAGCAGGTGCGGAAAGACAGTCACATGCAGTTCAGACTAGGCTGGAGGCTCGCTGCTTGGCGATTCTTGCTGCATTTCTCTGCTGGTATCCTCCATCACAGATTGCCTAGCTTAAAGCTTTATCAGAAATCAGCCTGTTCGCCTTGCAGCCGCAGCGGAGTGACAACAGCACCTGAGGTTGAACAGGTGCGCCATCAGTGCCCCGGGGTAGGGTGGATACGAAATCAAGCGCTCCCGCAGGCATGCATACTTCAACACAGCACTGGCGCGCAGGAATGTGCATTTTAGTAGGCAAACTTGCACCATGCATGCAAGCCCGCAGTCTCCAACACGGCGCCACTAGCATCGATCGATAAGGGCACCAACATGTGTCCTGGAGCAGACGAGACGCGGTGCGCGCGCTGTGTGAGGCACAGGCACAGCAGTGCTCGATGGCATGCATGCGGCACAGCCACAGCGGCGGTAACTACATGCCTGGTCACGACCTCAGCGCTCAGCGCAGAGGTGCCACAAGCGCTCAGCTGCTTGGTGCAAGCGCGCCGCAGCACGCTTGCACCCAGCGCGCGGAAACAGAGATCGCACCCTGGTCTACCTGGAGCACGCTTCCTAGCTGGGCATGGGAAGGCCGCTCACGGGGTGCTAGGCGTGCCGCTGCCAGCGTCGCCGCCTGGACCCGTGCGGTCCTCCTGCGCGCGCCGGCTAGCATCGCGGGGAAGTGGAGCTCAATCGGCGTCTGCCTTTGCATGCCTGCAGCCTCAGTGGACGGCAGAGGCATGGGCCTGGCGATGCGAGCATGACCACCGGCGCCCGAGCAAGTGGTGATGACAGTGGGCTGTCTCCCCACTGTACTTGTTGCGTGCGCTCCCAGTGCACATGTGCCGCAGGGTGCAGGGCAACCACCGGCAGTCCCACTGCAGCTTGAACAGGCGCTTTCTCCACGAGCCACCGCGGGCGCATGCGGCCCGGGCGCGCCTGCAGCCCCGTGCCGCCGCCGGCGTCCCCCGCGCCGCCGGCCGCCGCGGCGGCGCCCGGACCCGCATCGCTCTGCGCGACCGGGGCGGAGCCGCCGGCTGCGGGCGCGGGGGCGGCCGGGCTCGAGGCCCCGCCGGCCCCGGACATGGAGCCGCCCGGAGGCGCGCCGGCGTCCGCGAGGGTGTCCATGAGCGGGGGCGGCGATGCCCTGCCAGCCGCGCCGCGTGCACCCGCGGGCGGGCCGGAGCCGGCGCCGGTGACGGGCCCAGCCTGGCCACGCCGCAAGAAGCAGCTCTTAGCACCCTCCTGTCACCCAATCAGCGGACTGCTGCGGAGGGAGCGGCTCGGCGGTGCGTGTCTGCATGCGTGAGCTGTGCAGCTTTCGAGCGAGGGCGACCGGCAAAGCAAGCCCGGCCTGAATGCGCCTCCCTCGCAGACGCGCCCCGCCTGACCCGCAGCCCGCACCTGGCTGTCGGCGGGCGCCGCGGCGGCCGACCCGGGCCCATCTTCGACGTTCAGGCCGCCGCCGGCCGCATTCCCCCATTCGCCGGCATGGGTCGCGGCGCCGCCGCCCGCGGCCGCACCGCCACCCGCGGCCGCGCTGTCCTGCTGCGCGACGCTGAGCTCGTCAGCGCGTGGGGGCAGGGCTCGCGCACGGCGCTGCCCGCAGCAGCAGTGCGCCGCTGCGGGGCACCAGGCGCTGGAGGGCTGCATTTTTGCCCGCGTGGCGGCCCTGTGCGCTCAGCGGGGCGCCCACGCGCAGCGCTGAGCGCCGGCCTGGTCAAGCAAGCACCTATACCGACTGCCCGGTGTCACACGACACGCTCACAAAGGACGAGGATTGGAGGCCAGTGCCAGCGCGCCGCGCGCACCAGCGGCAGCCAGGGGCGGTTGAGCGACGAAGGCCGCACGCCCGCACGCGCGCCCGGCGGGGCCGCCTGGTCGTCACCCTCGATGACGTTGCCGATGCCCTTGAGCAGCTGCGGGCGCCCGCCCTCCATTGCGCTCGTGACCGGCCCCGCCGCGGCCTGGCGCCCAGCCCGCGGCGCTCAGCTGACATGCAGGCAGCACTGATGAGGGATGGCTTGCGCCACGCATGAAAAGGGAAACCACAGAGGGCTCATGCGGTCACACTCTGTGGACGCAAAACACACTTGGCAGGCGTGCACTGCCTGCACCGCGCGCAGCCGCATAGCATCTGGGGCATGCCAGTGCATGGGTTGCATGTCCACACCTGAACATCAGCTATCCCGGACTTTCGTCATCCTGGCAGGTAGCCTCCTGGGAGGTACGAAAGCACGCCAGGTGCAGGGCACGGCGAGCGCGGGGCGCGCCGCCGACACGACGACGTCCGGCCGCGAGAAGAAGCCGGGCACGGGCGACACGCGCGTGACCGTGCGCGGCCACGCGGCGTGCCCGATCAGCACGCCCGCGCCCAGCGCGCCGCCCGCCGCCAGCGCCGCCAGCGCCAGCAGGCCCGCCCAGCGCCGCCAGCGCGCCAGCCAGGGCGCGCCCTTGGCCTTGGGCGAGCCCTCGATGCTCAGCGTGGCCGAGCCGCCGGCGCCGGCCTTCGGCTGCGCGCCCAGGCCGCCGCGCTGCCTGCGACGCGCGCGCGCCGCCGGCGTCAGCTTGGCGGCATGCCGCTTGCATCTTCGGGAGCGCGTGCGCGCGCGCCCGGGCGCCCGTCCACCGCTGGCCGTGTCTGCATGTCTCAGCGCCGCTGACGCCCTTGCAGCCGGCCTTGCATGTTTGCATGCCAGCAGCTCCCTTGGTTGGGAGGCTGTACCACAGACTGATGACATGTCACTCACGTGTTTGTGATGGCGACCGGTGAGCATCCGCCCTATGCTGCTGCAGCGCGTCCCAGGTTTTTGTGTGTGTGTGTGGATCCACACACATGTGGCAGCTCCTTCAAAATCGCAGACGCGCATCTACCCGCAGCCCACCCGGACAGCGCAGCCCAGGCCCCAGGCAGCGAGGGCGGCGCGCGCCAGTGCGGCCAGCCGTTGCGCACGCTGCCCTCCAGCGCGTCCGCGCCGGCCGCCTTGCCCCGCGCGCCGCCGCCCGCGAGCGCGGAGTCGCTGCTGTTGCGCCGGGCGCCCGCGCCGCGCCCCGACGCCGGGCCCCGCTGCGGCGCGCCCGCGGCGCGCGCGCTGCCCATCTCCGCGGCTTCCGCGGCTTCCGCGGCCTCGGCGGCCTCGGCGGCCTCGGCCGCGTCATCGGGCGCGCTGGGGATGGGCAGCGACCAGGTGCCGGGCAGCAGCCCCTGCACGGCGCCGCCCTGCGCGTGCGCGCCCTGGCCGGGCGGTGCCATGCCGGTGGACGCGGCCAGGTTGCCCAGCGCCGCGCCCAGCCCCAGGCTGGAGCGGCGCAGCTCTGGCTGCAGCGACTTGGAGGAGCCAAGCCGCTGGAGCCCGCCGGCTGCGACGGGGGGCGAGGCGGAGGAGCCCACGAGCGAGGCGGCCGCGTTCAGGCTGAGCGCGGAGCCGCGGCGCGACATCGGTCGCGAGTTGGGGTGCGGCGGCGGCAGCGACGCGGACGTCGGCAGCGACGAGCTCGCCAGCTCCGCTGCGTCCGAGCGCAGCAGCGTCTGGCCCATCAGCGGCGCGCCGTCCACGTCCTCTGCGCGGCCCCGTCGCGCGTGCCGTGGCTGCTCTGTGCCTGGCATTGGGCCTGGGGCCAGAGCGCCGCGGCTCGCCGGGCGCCGCGGCGCACCGGCGCCGCTGCTTTGCACCACGCAACGCGAGCGCAGCGCTGTCCAAAGCACAGCGGGCCTGCTGGGAAGAAGCTTGATGGCAAGGCGCCGCCACGCGCCACAGCTGCAGGGCCGGGGGTGAGGCCGTCGCCGCGGCGCACCCGCGTCGCTGCTGTGTGCCGTGTTCAACGGGCGCAGCGATATCGTGCGCAGCCTTTCCCGCAGCGCCCTGTCCGCGCCCGTCGCATGCAGCGACGACAGCTTTGGCGGGCGCGGCGCCAGGGGCGGCGGCCGGCCGTCCGCCATGGCCCAGGCCGCTGCGTCCCGCGCACCCCGCTCACTCACCCACCTACCTCCCACCCTTGGCCCGGACTCTCCCTGGCCAGGTCCACGCACACAGTTGCTGGCCAGACAGGTTGGACTCTGGCAGTGGCGTGCAAAACGGGCAGCGACCCCGCACGGAGCGGGGTGAACCGGGACTGGGGGCGCGGGTGTGACGGGGTGCGACGAGAGCGTGCGTAGGTGCGCGCACCTCCTAACTGTCGTGCACCCGACCACCGACCCGGCGCAAGCCTTCACGCAACGAAAGCGTTGCCGAGGCGGGCCCCGTGCGTGTGGCTCTATCTGCGCGTGGCTTGCTCATACCGTCACCGCAGCCTGGCTAAGGCAAGGACTAATGTGCAACGCAGCTGATCGCTAAACCCCCATCAGGCCGCGAAAAGTTCGCAGGCATCAAATCATCGGTTTGAATCACGCGGGGCTGTACGACACCCTATACCCTACAGGGCTAGTGGGCTGTATCATTCATCCACGGCTGAATGGGCTGAACTTTTGGGGAACAGCAGCATGTCCTGCGACTCTGAGACAGCCACGCTTGCGTCAGAGTGTCGGACAAGCGCACCAGCAGGCAAGCAGCAGCAAACGAGGTCTTTACAAGACCTGGAGGGCGTGCAAGGCAACCGCAGCACCCCTAACCAGCAACGCCCTAAAAAAACAGCCAGCCCTGAACATGGCAGCAAGCCATACCCGCGCCAGGCCGCGCGCCGCGGCCTGGCGCGCCACGAGCTCTAGGCCGCGCCCTAGAGCTCGTCCTTGTCCACGGCCGCGAACGAGAACGGCGCGAACTTGTACCCGGAGCCGCTGTAGAACTTGTTCATGAATTCGACCCAGTGCAGGCGCAGCGCGTGCAGGAACGCGCTCAGCGTCTCCATGACCATCAGCACGCCCAGCGTGGCCAGCGCGAACACGAAGAACGCTGCGCGCGCCCCGCGCGCGCCGCGCGTCAGCGCGCGCCCGGCGCGCACTGCGGGCCCAGGCTCGGCGGCGGGCGCGCAGCGCAACGCGGGGGCGCGAGGGCAGCTGTGGAGGAGCATGTCCACAAGCGCCACTCGCTTTTCCCAAGGCTCCTCAGCTCAGCCTCAGCCAGTCTGCGGGCTCTTGCACCACTAATTCGCAGGACACGCAAGGACACCACAGACCCGCCGCGCAGATGGTGGGAAGCGAGTGGGGGGTGCGAGAGCGCGCGCGCACCGACGACCAGCGCGGCCGCATTGTACTTGATGCCGGTCATGAGCACGCGGTCGTAGAACACGGCGCTCAGCTGCGAGTGCGCCAGTGACAGCGCCCACAGACGCAGGTAGCTCGCCGTGTTGGACACCGCGCCCAGCACAAACTCGGTCGTGTGGATCATCTGGCGCGGCGCGCACGCTCCAGCCGTCAGCGCCGCGCAGCGCAACATGTTTTACATGCACATGCAGCAGGCCGCGGGTTGCACCTGGTGCACCGCTCCACTTACCCTTGCTCCAATCTGCCGTCTCACGCCCCCACGTCGCAAGCACCTCGCCAAGACAACGCAGAGCTTTTGTGTCACCCTTCATTAACGCACAGACGCCGCAGGGCCGCACTAACGCACCACATGTCAGCGCGGCCTCGGTCCGCGCCGCAGCCGCGCAACGAAACCACGCTCTTGTGGTGCCCCACCAAGACCGGCCCGGCGCGCGGCGGGCCGGCGCGCCTGGTGCACCATGACCTCGCTGAAGTCAAACTCCTCCTCGTCGTGGCCGCCGTGCGGCGCGGCCACATGCAGCGCGGCGGGCTCCTCGTCATCGGCGTCCGCGGCCGACACGCGCCCGTACGCCTCCAGCTGCGCCGCGCGCTTCTCGTGCCGCTTCTTCAGGATGAGCGGCTTGGGCAGCAGCATGATGGGCACCGACGCGAGCGCGGTCAGCACCAGCAACACCTGCCGCGCGGCGCCCCCACGCGTCAGCGTGTGCGGCTGCCGCAGGCAGCTTCGCCGGGCCCGGCAGCACGACCAGCACTCAGACACCAACCACTCACAGCGCCGGGCCTCGCAGCGCCTGACGAGACACAGTGGGAGCCATGAGCGGCCCGAGAGAGCATGCGTGCTCAGCGCCTCCATTTACGCTGCCTCCCAACGCGCGCCCCCGCTCGACAGATGGCTCGCCCATGCTTTGCGTAACCAGACACGCGCAGCCTCAGACGGCGGCCCGCAGCATAAGAAAACAGGCGCAGGTGGCACAGCTGAGCAGCCCGCGCCGCGCCGCGGGCGCGGGGGCCGCGCCTGGATGGTGCCCTGGCCCGCGAACATGCGGTTCTCGGTGCAGCCGCCGTCGCAGGTGAGCCCCGCGTCGCCTGGCTGCAGGAACATGTAGATCATGATGTGGTACAGGTCGGCCGTCGAGCCGCTGACCCACTTGATGATCATGAGCAGGCACAGGTAGCCGAACAGGAAGTTGAGGAAGATCATCTGCGGGATGAACTCGCACCTGCGCCGCCGCGCCGCGCCGCGTCAGGAGTTTCTTCCAGGATTCTTACCAAAACACGGCGCCGGCAGCCTGAAGTCACCACTCACTCGGGCGCCTCTACCACACCGTCTACACCGGGGGCTGGCCTGCTCAGGGCGCGTCTCGCGCACTCTCTGGGCAACACATCCACGACAGGCCAATGCTTCGGTCTGTGTGCCATGCTGCAGGCGCGTTTGCGGGTAAATGGTCCGGGTTCGGCGCGAGGGCGCGCCATGTGGACAGGTTGTCGCGGAAGTAGCGCTGGTTGAACAGCGAGTTCATGATGCCCGCATTCATCTGGATCACGCCTGCGCCGCCGAGCCATGCGCCTTTCACCGCTGCACAGATGTGTGGTCCGACACCCGCCGTCACACAACTTGGACCCGCGGCGCGCCGCGCGGCGGGCGGGGCAGGGCGCCTGAGCGCGCAGGCCAAGACAACGCTCCGACAACATTACATCACAGGGGCTGGCGCGCGCAGGAAAGGCGGGGCGCCAGGCGCACCCAGGATGATGGACATCTTCATCTTCAGGCTGTTGAGGAACTGCAGCTCGGTGCGCGAGCCGTGCCAGGTGGGGTCCACGCCGAACGGGTACGGGCTGGCCTCGTTCACCAGGCCCTTGTTGAACGCCTCGGGGCACAGGTCGGGCTGGAAGTGCATGGCGACGCGGTCCACGGCGTCCGGCTTGCCGGGGCAGGCCCAGTGACCGCGCCCGAACATGGCCATGGGCACCGAGAAGCACTCGTTGTAGATGAGCTCGGTGTAGATGGAGAAAATGGACATGAGCAGGATGCAGTAGCGCCCTGCGCGCCAGGCCAATTCTACAGGTCAGGATAGGGGTTTAGGATGTAGGGTTGGGCCCTACCCTACCCACACGGCAGCTGGCTCATCGCTTGCGGCCCAGGTGGCATGCTCAGGACCAGGGCGCCGCAGCGGCCCGAGGTGCACAGGCCCTCCCGGGCCGCTTCCGCCGTGGCCGGGCGCACGGGCGCGCCGCTAGGGCACACAGCGGGAAATATAGAGTGAGCTGCCGGTGCACAGCGCACACGCGATGGCGGCGTGCGTAGCACATGTGCATAGCATGAAACGGGCCAGGAGCATGGGCGGGCTGACGTGCCGGACCGCGAGCGCCAGCACCAGCGCGCCAGCCAGGAGCAGCGCCAGCTCCCGGCTGCGGGTGCGCGGTGCCTTCTGCCCGGGCGGCGGCCCCCGCGCAAGCTGCTGCGCAGCGCCCTCCATCGCGCTGGCGCCTGCCCGCCCCCGCGAAGCTGCGGTCCGCCCAACCGCCCGCCCAAGCAGGCAGGCCTCTGCACGTAACAAGAGAAGGGCTGTGTGCAGACGTGCAGCTTCTGGGGAGGTTGTCACTTGAACGCGTAGCACAGGGTGCTGTGCCAAGCTCTGCACGGAAAGAAGCTGGCCCCGCTATCAGCCCCCTTCACGCCTCGCAAACCTCTTGTAAAGCAGAGCGAAGTACAGCAAGACTTGCATCAAACATCCCTGTCCCAGGACCCTCTCGCGTGGAGGTGGATGCTGATTGGCCAGAGGAAGCCCCGTAGCACGGTGCGTCAGGCCCCGTATGCACAGTCACAAGTGAGCACTCGTCGTGCGGAGCGTATTACTGTGTGGTAAAGTGTCTTGGGTAAAGTGTCTTGGGAAACTTTATGCGTACCAGCCGCACATCTGCATCCTGAAGCAGCTGGCGCTGTACTCACGTGATGTGGTTTCTCATCCCCGTCTTTGGCGCGGCCGCCACGGCAGGTGGCACGCTCGCCCTGGCGGGAGTGTACACCTCGGCCGCTAACTTCTCCAGCACGCAGCTGCACGGTACCTCGGAGCTTGCTTGCGTGTTGCTTTCTTGGCCCTGTGTCGCGTGCTCTGTTTTCCGGCTGAGCGCGCTCACCAAACTCACAGGCATGCAGGAGCAGAGGGCGCAGAGGACTACCCCTGGCCGTTCTGGCGGCCCT
>JAABUV010008523.1_pt1 | contig 10343 bp, 12 predicted proteins | sample 5559971 | NCBI WGS metagenome assembly JAABUV01 (sample SAMN10711881, study PRJNA513362) | rock metagenome | isolation source: Antarctica rocks | place: Antarctica: Victoria Land, Knobhead nord | collected 2015-12-19
GCCCGCGCGCGCGCCCGGGCGCGCCGCGCCGCGCCCCCCCCGGCCCGCGCGGCCGGGGGGGGGGGGGGGGCACGCGTCGCGCCTCCCCGCGCCTGTGCTCGACACCGCGGCGGCCCCGTTGCCCCGCAGATAGCGCAGGCGCTGGCAGCGCTTGGGCCCGCCCGCACGTGCCGCGCCCGCGCGGCAGCGCCACGCCGCAAGGGCGCGCGTGCGCGCACGGCCGAGGGTGTGGCGTGGGGGCGCGCGCAGGCCACCGCAGCATCGGCTGCGACTCGCTGCCGCTGAAGCGCGGCATGCTGGTGTTCGCGCACAGCCGCAAGATGCCCGTGCAAGTGCGAGCTGGGGGCCGCACGCGCCGCCGCCGCGGCCCTGCTCCCCTGGGGTCCCGCAGCCCGCAGGGCGGTCAGTATTTTGGCTTGCACGATGGCGTAGCCGGACACAGGTCGAGCGGCGCCGCGCACGCCGCACAGCGCCGGCTGCTTGCTCAGGCAACGAAGGCTGCGCCCGAGCATGAGCTGAGGCCGGCGACAAGCTGCGTATGCGTTGTGCGCGAGCGCCGCGGGGCCGGCTCAGGCGGCGGCGGGCGGCTCAGGCGGCGGGGGCCAGCTCAGGCGGCGCGGGCCGGCTCAGGCGGCGGGAGCGGCGCGCAGATCGTGATGAGCGCAAACAAGGAGGCGGTGCTGTCGGAGAAGGAGCTGCGCGCGGGCTTCAACCAGCGCGTGCTGGTGGGCTACTCGGAGGTCATCCGCTCGGGCGACTTCGCGGACGTGCCCGCGTTCGTGCGCGCGGTGCAGGCCGAGTGGGACCGCCAGTGGCGCCGCGTGTACACCGCCGACTGGGCCGGTGCGTGCGTTGGGCGCCTTGCAAAGGGCGCCCGCGCCCGGCGGGCAGCCCTCCGCCACTGGCGTCGGGCTTCCGTCGCGGTGCGCTGCAAGCGAGGCGGTTGATGCGTTGGGAGCGCGCGCAGACTGTGCGCCAAAGCCGCAGGCTGCACACTAGATTGTCACAACCGCTGCGGCTTTGCACACTGTGCATCAAACCACACACAGGGCCTGGCACGAGCTTGTGCAGGCGGGAACACAAAGGCCGCGCGCGCCCTGCTTGCTGCAGCAGGTGTTGGCGCGCAGCAGTGCCATATGATGCGTTGCAGCGCCGCGGCGAGCCCCTGGGGCGCACCCGCGCAACGGCGCGGCAGGCCCGGCTGCCCCTGACTATGGTTGTTCGTGCGCGGGCGTAGCGGCGGAGGAGATGCAGCACGACGCGCCCGACACGCGGGAGTACTCCTGGCAGATGAAGGCGCTGTCGCTCGTCTCCACGACCGTGATCCTGCTGGTCTTCGTCGCGGTGCTGGCCGGCGCCACGCGGCTCTGGGCCGCGTGGCTGGCGCTATTTGGCAGCAGGAGGGTGCGGCGCCCTCGCAGGGCTTGGTCGGCCGCCGCCTGCTGCGCGCGGGGCGCTCAATGTCACGCAGGGGTCGGTTGCGCGCCTCGTTGCAGTCACAGGCATGCACAGCCTCGCGCAATGCGCATCAGCGCCTGGTCCGTCGCGCGGCTTGGCGTCCTGGCACCCTAACCTGGACCTGAACGCCCCGCACGCGCGCGCAGCACTGGGCGGCGGCGGCGTCGTTCCTGTGGGTGGCGGTGTCACTCGCGCGCGCGCTGCGGCCGCTGCAGCTGCCGCGCAACCGCGCGGCCACCGCCGCGGCGCCGCCCGACATCTCCCGCGGCGTCGCGGCGCTGGCCGACAGCAACCATGTCAAGGCCCAGTAGCGGCCGCCGTCGCAGCATTGTTGCTCGCTCTGTGGTCAGTCCTTTGCGCACTGTGCCTGGCCCCAGCGCTCACTGCAGCTCTGCGCGGGGTGCTCTCTGCGGCGCGCGCGCGCCGCGCCGCAGGTGCGTGGCAAATGGCTGATGTGACTTTGCAGCCGGGGCGCAGTTTTACGCCTTGTTCGACAGGGCAGGGGAGAGTGTGAGAGACGGCCCCTCGTGTGTCCTAGACCCGCTGCGGGGCTGCGCAGCTCGCAGGCCAGGCCGCCGGCCATTGCGCACCAGCATGTTCAGCTTGCATGATGGGCGTGCGGGGTAGCAGGATGCCGATAGTCTCGGGCGGTTGCCGGGAACGCCGATAGTCTCGGTCTGTTGCCGGGAACTACGCATGGGTGACTGGGGCGGGAATGGCAGTCCCTGTTGTTGCGGGGCCACCTGAAGTGTTGCCACACCGTTTGAGAGAGGCAGCACGCATGCGACGCGTGAATCAACCAGATTCTTTTGTTGGCGGTGCATGCCAGGCGGCACGCAAGTCCCTGTGGCAGCGTGATTGTTGCCGCCAGCTGTTGCATGCAGTGTGACAGTGCACCCAAGTTCCGTGTCCATCAAGGCTCGTACGCAAGCCGCCAGCCTGCAATAGCACTGTCCCTCCCAGGCAAGCGTGGACATCACCTGCCGCCGGTGGCTGGCAGCAGTTGCGCACAGGCCTAGGCCGTGCGTGCAGCATCATGCACAATGGAAAGCAGTGGTGATCCACGCCACAGCTGCGGCACGTCTGCAAAGTCCACACACACCCTCCTGACCCCTACCACCACACGCACCCTACTGACGCATTCCACACACACCCTCCTGACCCCTACCGAACCACGACAATGTCTCACTAGCCGCCACCACGTCAGCATCCGTTCAGCACGCAGCAGTGCGCACGATGGGCCCTGGGCAACCATGCCCACACTGAGCATCCATGCATACCGGAAAAGCAAGTTCTGCATGCATTGCGCGAGCAGCATGAAGCCGCGCTGCGCGGACATATGGACCCTGCCATTGGCGGCCGCTGGCGCGCCTGCACAGAAGCCAGCAGCCGCAGGGTTCAGAAGTTAACAACTGACACAACTCAGCTGTCCCCCGCGATTCCAGGGACCTGCCCCACGCTGCCGCAATATGAGTTCTCAATAAACCCCCGGGCGACAGAATCTAGTTTCTTGGCCCGCGCAACCCGGCGCAGCCTGTTGTCCTGTCACAAAGCGGACTAAAACGCTTCACCATGCACGCGGTCTAGGCCTGCATGATGCAACCACGCCACACGCAACCCTCACGGCCTGCAAATTATCCTGGACGATTCCCGGACGAATCTGACGATGCGGGCGCCACCCGCCCGCTGCGCCCACCCACTGAATTGCCAGGTGTGAGCCACGCGCGCTCCCCGCCCGCACAAGCGCCTGCGTCCGCTAGCCGCCAATCGCAACGTCGGACGGCCCTTTGTCTGAGCACATAACGATGCAGCGCCCTGGCGTCAGCTATACTGCTGCATGAGTAGCAGCGTTGATACCAGACCCTGGCACCTAGGACTGCGCGGGCCCCTCGTCCAGCCCGCAGGCGGCGCAGATCTCCAGGTCGGCAAGCCCGCCCTGGCCGGCGCCGCAGATGAACTTGCGCATCGCCGGCCGCATGGTCATGTTGAGCAGCACGTGCACCGCGTTGTCGATGGGGTGCACGATGAACGGGATGGCTGCGCGCCCGCGCCCGCCCCGCGCGTCAGCCACAGCGTACCGGCCGCCAAGCTTGGGCTAAGGGGGGCACTTATCCTCACCACATCTGAGCTAGTTGCACGGGGCAAGAGTTTGCAGGCGTTGCACGGGGCAAGAGTTTGCAGGCGCGGGAGCCTGCAGGGCCTGCACAGATGCAGCGGGCCCACTGCTGCAATAGCACAGCGCAGCCAGCGTCCGCCCAGCCAAGCACACGAGCGCTGCAGGCCGCGGGCGCTGGCTTCTGATCAGAGCCGCAACGCATCTGCGCGCGCTGGGTGCGGGCAGCAGGGGTCTCACCGGCCAGGCCCGCCGCTGTAGGCAGCGACTTGTCCACAATCTCGAGCAGCGCCGGCGCGGGCAGCGTCAGCGCGGCCGCGGCAGCGCCCACCGCCGCGCGCACCGGCTCCAGCGCCTGCCGACCGCACAGCCCGCCTCATGCGCGCGCGCAGGCTTGCCGGACTTCACAGGCCAGCTTGCGGCCTGTGCTTTCGCACCGGCCTTACGAAGCAAAGGTAGTGTAAGAAGGTGGCACCCGGCTGGTCACAAAGGCAAGGGGCAGTCCCTAATCGCCACGCGTGTATCACACCCTTCGCCAACCTTGAAAGGCAACTGCCTACACACTCAGAGCGGCGTGATTGGAGCAGTCTGGCACCCGCCAGTTCAGATAGCACGAGACCAAGGCGGGAGGGCCGCGCCTCGACGGGCAGCAGCGCGGCGTGCATGAGCGCCACAACCGTGTGGATGGTGTAGCCCGGGCACGCGACCGACGCCAGCAGCTGCCAGACCACGGTGTCCATTGCGCGCTCCAGCGCGAGCAGCCGCTCCAGCCTGCGCGCGGCGCGCCATGCGCGCGGGTTAGCGGGCGCGGGGCTCGCAGCTGCAGACAGGCTATGTTGTCAGCCTGGAAAATCGCATGCTTCTACTTAGCTAGCATCAGGAGCAGGCTGCCTCTAGCTAGCACCAGGTTGCACGTGCAAACTGGCTGCTGGAAGATCAACAGGCGCGGCAGGTAGGAGCTGCACTGCACGCGCAGTTGTAAGACCCTTGCGAAGCACGCGCAACTTGCGTCTTAACAGCGCAGTGCTCTCTCAGCACCTTCCTCAGGCCCCCGCGGTGCAATGCCGCATCGTCGTCGCCTGAGCGCACCGCGGCGTGTCGACCTCGTCATGCAGCCCGACGTTGCCGCCGAGCTCCTGCTGCGCGAGCTGGAACGCCTTGACGCCCTTGTCCGCAGTGTCGACCAGCACGTAGCCAATCGCAATTGCGTACGACAGCGGCACGCCGCCCAGCGGCAGCCACGCGGCGAACGCTCCCTGCGCAGCGCTCGGCAGCGTCTGCAAGGTGAGAGTTCAGGGGCGCACGCGCACCCGCCTGACAGCGCCGCACAGGCAGGCACCTCTTCAGGGCTCGAGCGTCTTGGCCGGCGGGCAGGTGGTGGCAGTTACGGGCTCTGCCGGCTCCGTGGGGCACGCGCGCCAGATATCCCAGGGCGCGGGCGCGCACCCGCACTCGTTCGCATAGCCCAGGTAGCGCAGCGGGCCGTCCCGCAGCGGGTCGAACGCCTTCTCACCGCCGCCCGACTTTGGCGCAAACTTTGCATCAGCGTCCGTGAGGTAGTCCACCTGCGCAGTCGGCCCCGCCTCGATCAGACAAGGCTCTGCAGGGCGCTCGCGCACGCCCCTGCCAGCGACCGCGCGCGTGACTAAGGATTCCAAACGCGCCGTGAAGCGCTCCCACGCGCTGGAGAGGCCGCCCAGGCGCCGGCGCTTGCCGGGGCTGGGGAAGGAGCCCGGCTGCCGCTTCGGCAGCCACCCGTCATCCTCCCGCTCATCCTCCAGGGCCGGGAAGCTCGATCCGCGCGGCTGGGGCGGCCGCGGCGCGCCCTGCGCGCGCTCCTGCTCCCTGGCGTCCTGCGCCACGCACCGCGCTCTCCTCGCGGCCGGGCTCCCGGTTCCGACCCGGCCGGGCCGCTGCGCCTGCTGGCGCAGCGGGCAGGGCCGCGTGTGCCTGGAAGTCCACCCCTTGCGCTGCATTGTGTTCTAGCTCACAGCTACTGGAGCAGACAGGAGCCTGCTCATCGACCGTTCACCGCTCTCTCCCCTCGCTCGCCCTACTTATAAGTCCTAACTAGGTCTGAAATGCCCTGCTATGCTTGCCGGCCTGTGCAGGAGGCTTGTTGCTCTCCAACTTATCTCGGCGTCGAAGCTTATCGTGTGTACACGCTTGATTGCCAGGCAGCTGTGCTTGCTTCTGACAGCCTGTAGAGCGTGCTTGGTGCAGTTTGTGCACCGCAGTGCAATACTGCGCTTGTGAGCGTGCAGTGCGGCCATGGAGCCGGAGCCGGGCGCCCAGCAGGATGCCTCAGAGCCAGTGCTTGATCTTGAGGCACGCGGCAACTGTGTCATCTGCACTTGGCATCAAGTCTTGCGACTTTGTCGATGCGTGCTAATGGAGTGCGCTCTCGGTGCAGGCATATGCAAGCAGCTACAGTGGGCACGCTCGCGTCAACCGGCTGCTGTTCATTGCGTCCAAGACGGTGGGCACGCCGACGGAGCTGGAGGCGCTGCGCCTGGCCGCAGACCAGCTGCGCAAGGTGTGCGCCTGGTTGCTTCCTGACCACTCGCAGCAGTCCCTCAGAGGACACCGTGCCGTTGACACGGTCGTCGACGTTTCAGTTTGCGTGCTATGCTGCAAGAGATATCCACGCTGGGTCGCAACGCTACTAATGAATTTGCTCCAAGGCTGCGTTTTATTGCATACCTGGTGGACAGTGTGCCAAGGCACGGTGCGCGCGCGTTTGCAGGGCGAGAACACGGTGCAGTATGTAGACGTTATGGATCGCATTGGCAGCCGGCTGGGCGCAGCATACACGCTGGACAGGTAGGCCAAGTGGCGCTGCAGTAGGAAAGGTCAAGGGCAAGGCAGCAGCGTGTGCTCCAAACGCAGCAATGACTATGCGGCATGTGGATTCGGTGTGCTTTTAATGACCTGAAGTGCAATGGGCAGCTTGGCAGTGCTTTGCATGTTATGCGGCATACTGTGCTGCAACCATGCCAACAGGACAGCGGCCTTAATGGCGTGGGCACCAGTGGCGCTGCCTGTTTCGCTGCGCTGCCTGTTTCGCTGCACGTGCACCGAGTGTTATCATGTTGCCTGCCATGCGATCATATCAAGGCGCGCACGTCTCTTCTGAGCAAGTTCCTGGGCACGCGGTCCGAAACGAGGTCCGGCGCGGCGCAGGGGCTGGGTGGACGCGGTGGACCGCCGCGCCGCCGCCGTCCAGGAGCGGCTGGAGGCCGACCTGAATGGCTACAAGAACAACATGATCAAGGAGAGCATCCGCATGGGACACCACGAGCTGGTGCGTGCCGCGGACCGCGGTGGAGCTCCGCCGTGTGGACCGGCGTGGCGGGCCTTGCTGGCGGCCTTGCTGCGCGACGCCTTGCATGTCAGGGCTGCAGGTCGGGCGTGCGTGCGCATGGAGTAGTGTAGTGCTGATGCCTTGGAGGCGACGCGCCTTGAAACTTGCTGTCGAAGCTAAACAGTCATGCCTGGGGCGAAATGCATGGCGGCTGGCCGCCGCCCAGCGCTCGCGCCGCGCAGGCGGACTTCCACTACGCGCGCGGCGCCGTGCCGGCCGCGTTCAAGGGCTACGTGCGCTCGCGCGACTACTGCACCTCGCCGCGCCAGGTGGTGGACATGTGCCTCGCCGTCATCCGCTGCGCGGTCGAGAACGGCGGCTTCGTGCACGTCAGCAACTACGTCTCCAAGGCGCGCGCCTGGGGTAGGGATAGGGATTCCTAATCCCTTTCGCAATCCCTGGGACGTGCTCTCACAATGGTGAGCTTTGCGCGGCGCACCTGGGGCTTGCTGGCGCTTCTGTGGGGCTGCCGGTGGCCACGGCGGCTGCGCCCCTGGCGTCTGTCTGCGTGCCCCAGGATGCGCTGCATTGTAGGATCGCCGGCCTTCATGCTGGCCGGGTGCTGGCCGCAAAGTCTTGTTTGCAAATGTCAAGGCGCCCGTCCCAGGTGTTGGACCACAACCCTGTAGGCTGCTCGCAGGCGGAGCAGACGCCCGACGCGGTGCGCGACAAGGTCACGGCAGCCAAGCTCAAGTGCGCGGGCGCGCTGGCGGCGCTGGATGCCAAGAAGTACAAGGCCGCGGCCAAAAAGTTTTCTGAGGCGCGCGCCCCGCGTGCGGCGCCACGCAATGCACTGCGTGTGTGCTCGGGCGGCCTGCCATCTCGCCCCCGACGCGCGTCAGTGGGGATGCGGCGCATGCCGCCTGCCTGGGGAGGCTGCTCGCCCTCTCTGCAGCAAGTGCCGGCCAACAGGACACATAGGGTTGAGCTTTTTACAGCTAGGACATCCACGTCTGCGGACGCACGCATGCAGCGGCCTGCCAGCGCTGCTGCACGTCTGAAGCGCGCTGCACTCGCCGCGCTCCTCGCCCAGCGCTGCAAGTGTCTGCGTCGGTCTGCTCCGCCACTGCAGGCCGCTGCACTTCCAATATCGTAACGCCGCACCCGCTCGGCCTCTTGCACGCCGCGTGCGCCACACTGCCGCCGCGCAAGCCTCGCAGGCCCTTCGAAACGCGCAGGAGCCCGCCGCCCGGCGCCGAGGGCGGCGGCGGCGCGCGCGCGCGCAGGTGAGCGTGGAGCTGGGCAACGGCTACGCGGACGTGGTCGCCGCGGCCGACGTGGCGCTGTACGGCGGCCTGTGCGCGCTGGCCAGCCTGGAGCGGCCGGAGTTCCGCGCGAGCGTGGTCGAGAACGTGGCCTTCCGCGAGTTCCTGGACGCGCACCCGGAGGCGCGCGCGCGCGCCCGCCGCTTGCGCGCTGTGCCGTGCATCTGTCGGCAGCTCGCTCCCAGCTGCACAGCTGTGCACGGCTGCACAGCTGTGCATGGCTGCACAGCTGCCCGGAATCATGCCATGCCAGCGTCAGTGGGCTGGTTCTTATCTCCTTGCTAGCCCTGTCTTGCATGCACACATGCACCTGCCTCTTCCACACCTGACTGACGTCGACATTCGAGTGCTGCTGTGGGTCTTCACGGCGCTCTGAGTTGGACCATTGCCGCGGCTGCCGTGCCAGTCACGGCTCGCTTCTTCAGGCCGCATGCTTGTATCATCTTTGTTGCCCTTGCGGTTCGTGCAAGATGAGAACGGCCAGGGCATGCTCGCGCTGCATTAGCAGTTGAACAGCGCGCGCTGCCGCTCACGTCCTGGCTGTGAGGAGGCCGCCGCGCCGGCCGGCAGATGCGCGAGGTGGTGTACGAGTTCTACGGCAGCCGCTATGCGGCCTGCCTGGCGCGCCTGCAGCGCCTGCTGCCGCTGCTGCGCCTGGACCTGCACCTGGCGCCGCACGTGGACCACCTGCACGCGCAGGCGCGCCCCTCCACACGCCGAAGGGTCGTGCCGGGACTGACTTGTTGCGGGAGCCTGCGCGGAGCAAGATGCGTGCGTTTCCCTGGTCCAACCCAGCTGTCCAAGCTGGGCCTCCATCTGTATGCTTCCACCCTTGTCAGCTTGAAATAGTCGTGCGCGAGTTTGCCGCTTTGTGCCAAGATGCTGAATGATTGCTGACCGGTGCATGCACACGCTGTATGTGGGCTGGATTGACTTGGCTTGCAGAAGACGGCAGGGGCCGCGCTTGCGTGTAATCAATCAGGTCTAGGTGTAGTAGTAGACCAAGCGCTGGCCCATGGCGTGCGCCGCGCAGGTGCGCAGCAAGGCGCTAATCCAGTACACGTCGCCGTTCATCTCCGTGGACCTGCGCACGATGGCCGCCGCCTTCAGCGCCGACGTCGAGTGCGTTGCGCACGCCCGCACCAACCTGCGTGCCTGTGTGCGTCGTGGACAGCTCTCATGCACTCTGGCTGCCTGTGCTGCGGCGCGCTCGCCGCTGCTCAGATTTCGCTCCGCCTGGATCTTTCGCCGCATTCCCTGCGTGAAGGCACCCGTTCCCCCGGTCCCACCGTCACATCACCTAGCACTGACCCTACATCACCTGACCCTAGCCCTACCGACTGCGAGCGCCGGGCGCGCGCGCAGCGCGCTGGAGCGCGAGCTGGCGGAGCTGGTGGCGGCGAAGCAGGTGCACGCGCGCATCGACAGTCACGCCAAGGTGCTCTACGCGCGCCTGGCCGACCCGCGCTCGGCCACCTTCGCCAACGCGCTGCGCATGGGTGCGCGGCAGGGTAGGGCATTGGTGCCCTACCCTATTGCTCTGCTCCGGCCTGAGCACGGTGCAGTGCAGAGGGCGTGCCTGTCCTGGGCAGCAGCTGGCCGGGGGTGTCCGGTGCGGGCGCGGTACGGACAATGTTGGAGATGTGTGCATCCGCCAGACATGCTGCTGCGGGGCAATCCGCGCGCATGCAGGCTTCGGGCGCGCCGCCGCTGCGCGCGCAGCCCGGCATGGCCCCTGAAGGGCTTGGCCGCCTGCCGGCGCAGGCGAGGACTACCTGCGGGACACGCGCGCGCTGCTGCTGCGCACGCAGCTCATCCAGCACGACCTGGTGCAGCGCGCGCCCGGCGGCCGCGGCCCGCGTGCGCCTGCGCTGCCGCACGCGCGCGAGGCGCTCGGCCCCATGCCTGCATGAGCCGCCCGCGGCAAGCTGCGGCGCCCCGGCCGGGGCGCGCCGGCGTGGGGCAGGCTCTGCTTATTTAGCGCTTGGAGTCAGTGTGTCGGTGTGTGAACATGTATGTGTGAACATGTGCTCTATTGCCATGTCATGTGTATGGGTTTGAGCGTAAGCACACATGTAGAACATATAACTGTCAACGCCGGGCAGGAACATTGCTAGGTAGTGTGCAAGTGTTCACTGACTTC
>JAABUV010008525.1_pt1 | contig 10337 bp, 13 predicted proteins | sample 5559971 | NCBI WGS metagenome assembly JAABUV01 (sample SAMN10711881, study PRJNA513362) | rock metagenome | isolation source: Antarctica rocks | place: Antarctica: Victoria Land, Knobhead nord | collected 2015-12-19
GATTCAAGAGCTGTAGTGGAGCCATTACTAGAACCTTAGATCTCTTTCCTGTTATCGTGTCATCCGCTCGCAGGTTTTCCAGCTGATAGACGAATTGGTTCGAACGAGGCCGAGATGCATAGACGGCCGAAGGGGGTCACGAGTGGGAAGTAATGCATCATCAGTCATTGTCAAACGCAAAGCGAATAAGAAAAAACACCGTTGCGATTCCACATTTTCTAAAACGAATGATAATTGGCTGGCTGTCTTCGACTCGGGGCTTAGGATATCACAAATGGAGCGCAGCCTTCACCCGTAACCCCGCCCCAAGCATTAAAGCCATGCCTGCCAACTCCGACATTTTCTTGCAGCCTTGAATCAAACATACATCGGGATGCATGCTATGGGTTCAGTGCGTATTACAAGGTTTATGAGCGCAGGCTGTCACCGCAGCCCCGACCACAGCCTTCATGCGTGGGTAGCCTTGATGCTTTTATCGTCTTTTCACTGCTTGATTATTATTGTCGCAGCCGCATCAACGATTTCGACAACCAGACCCTTCTGCAAGTCCTATCAGGTGTACAATAACTAAAAGGAGCTGTGAACGTTCTACGCTGATTCCTTGTTGGTTGAGATCACAGGCTTCAATCCTACCCCAGCCTCGTTCGAGTATTCTGCCTACTCAAGGAAGTTGCGTTCCAGCCATGGGGTATTATGCGACAGACACTACATCCCGAGGAAAACAATACTTCCGTCCCCAGGCACATGATAATAGGAAAACACCCACCGTAGTTCATACTGCTGGTGGATTGGGGAAGCACGACTTTTGGAGAAAAACAGCGGGCAGCTGCTACTTCGAATCGGAGGCTCTCGGCGATAGTAAGCCCAATAAAAAGTGGTGGAACCCTACATCTAAGAGCCGTTCAGGAGGTTTCGCAAGCGCCCAAGGCCAAACGAGCTCGACTTCTGGTAGGCTGGCTCTCTTGACCTCTGCAGGAGACTGCTCCTAGACTGAATCCAATAGTGAAACACTCATATCGCGAAGAATTAAGTCTGCGTACGAGAAACGAAAGCGCCATTACTCAGACGTTCGAGAATTTTCCGCAGTCGCTTTTCGATGAACGAAAAAAGCATGAGGACTGGGCAGTCGAAAAGAGAAGACAGTCGGATTGGGATACGTGGTATCGAGAACAGGTGAACTCACAAGGTAGCGCCAATTGATGAATGAAACAAGGCGTGGAGGCTTGTACTTGGGCACATTCTGGGATGTGCACTACCACGCTAGGAAGCTTTACCACATCATATGCAGCTTTCAGGCACAGGCTGCAGCATTTCTTTACGGTTTACAACAAGGCTGAGTGTGCTCTTCGACGCCCTACTTTGCCTGAAACGCGTCTGTGTCGAGCCTCGCTTTCCAGTGCTTTTCCATCAAATGCCAATACAACACCCTCCTCCATCTTTTCATCTTCAACTTCCCACAAACAGACCACATTTATAATCAATGCACTACCTCCCTTCTCTGATTTCTTCTCTGATCTCTGAGCCCTCACGACCAAATTTTCCCAAGTCGTGCTAGCACAACGTTCCAATTGTCCTGTTCACAGAGAGTGATTAATCCTGGCCGTCGCCGCGCCGAACGCAAAGGCCTGGGCCAAATTCAACGCCGGACTCGCAGGGGGTTCGAAGAAAAAGAGCAGCCTCTTCGCTATATTTCTTGCCTGGTGTTGCCGCTCTTCTGCCTCGGGCGCCGAAGAACCAGCCCCAGGCGTGCACGCCAACATGAAGCCTACAGGGCAAAGATCCCGGGCCTTGTCGGGCTATACACCGCAACGATCAATGGGTGGCCAAGAAACATCAACACGATTTCCTAGGCAAGATGTCCGTTTCAAACTCGTTTTTTGGACAAGATTATTATTTTGGATGAATTATCCGCACCCGGACTACGGGCAACGACAACACAAACAACTCCACCGAAATCATGATATAGACTTATCAACCAAGCCGATCAATAACCGAAGAAACACCACAACAGCCACTCATGCCCCAAGTTCCCCAACCTCCTCCTCAGGCTTCGACATCACCTCCGTCACATCCCCTTTATTTCCACACCTTAGTCGCTTTCAGATAATAAACCTTCCAAGGGTTCCTGTTCTCAACTTCGGTTCTCACGGCCCCGAAGTCATAACGGCCCTATCCATTGAATGTCAGGGGAAGAGAAAGCATAGAAGCCCAGATCGGGCAACGTGGAAGGACAGAGATTCACCCCATTTTGCACCATCCCGTCCCTACGAGCTGCACCCGCCGCAACGTCACACTAGCGTTCGTGCTCACTTTCGCCGTCGTCGATATTTCTACGTCCTCTCCTGGCTGCGGCAGCTCGATATAAAACGCCCTACCACCATCATCTCAAACATCAGCACACCTCACAAACCCAACAATAAACCGTAAGCGAAACCTAAACCCTACTTACGTAGTAATAAGCTAACCTCCCTCAGCCCCCCAAGCTGCGCCTCCCACCTCTTCGCCAAGTCCGCGCTGGAAGATCTTCGCGGGTGCGTCGCCGAAGAGGCTCGTGAAGTCGATTGTTAGTTTGCAAGCGAAGCCGTCATGGATGAGGCTGGACCAGGATTTGAGGTCCACGTTGAGGGACTGTGGGGGGTTTCGGGGGCAAGGAGGGTGGAGGATTGGGAGAAGGGGGAAGGAGGGGAGAAGGAGATCTATCGAGGAGGTATTGGAGGGGGATGTATGGTGGGTTCAGGTGTATGTTTTGTGACAAGGTAGTTTATCTGAATCCTTGGTACGAGGAGGTTCTGCTGGGTCTCATTGGGTGAACGATTTGAAGCTGTTGTACTGAGATTTATATCCAATTACCTAAGAAGTATCCAGCCCGTACTCGGAGATAAGAACTCTCGAATTCTAGCCGGAGACAGTCAGACCAGACCCTCTGGGCTCTTTTGCCCCGTCTTTCCCCCGCAGCGGCACAAAGCTCCTCCGCTCACAGAACACCAGGTGAACCAGAAGGTGGGGCAATCTAAATCAATAAAGCTGTGACCTAGCCGAATGTGGATTCGGGATCGGGCAAATTGCACAGAGCCTCCGGATATAGCGGTGATACCGGGATTGATATATAGCAAGGAATTAGAGACGGCGAGAAATAATATCACTTACCTGTTTACAAACAGCTTGTGAAAAGGAAATCTATCGTTGGAAGCTTCGAAGCATGACGATCCTCCTCCTCGGCGGCACTGGCCGAACTTCCACACAGATCGCTGGTCTCCTCGACCGAGCCAGCATCGCCTACATCCTCGCTTCCCGCTCCTCAAAGGAGTGTAAATTCGACTGGTTGGATGAGTCAACCTATGATAATCCATTCTCGAAGAACGCCGGCATCACATCCGTCTACCTTATCGCCCCAGCCGTAACAGACATCTTCACCCCCATGAAGAAATTCATCGATCTCGCTAAGCACAACGGCGTAACCCGCTTCGTGCTCCTCAGCTCCAGTGCGCTTGAAGCCGGAGGTCCTGCTCATGGCAAGGTACATGAGTATTTGGTGGGGCTGGGGGTCGAGTATGCAGTGCTAAGGCCGACATGGTTTATGGAGAATTTTTCGGAGGAACAGCGCGCCAAGACTGTCAGGGAGGAAGGTAAGGTTTATTCTGCGGCGGGGGATGGGAGAATTCCGTGGGTTTCGGTGGAGGATATTGCGGCGGTGGGGTTTCGGGCGTTGGTGGATGAGAAGTCGATGGATAAGGATCCGGTTATTCTTGGGCCGGAGCTTTTGAGCTATGATGATGTGAGTTGATGCTAAACGTTTGCCGAGTCGTGTATTGACACTGCGTGATCATTCAAGGTCGCTGCTATTCTGAGCGCCGTCCTCGGACGTAAGATCACGCACGTCAAGCTGTCGCAGCCTGAGCTAGCTGCGAGAATGCAATCCTCAGGGATGCCGGCTGAATATGCTAATATGCTGTCTTCCATGGATACGAGGATCGCTAAGGGATCAGAGGAGAGACTGAATGATGTTGTGTTACAGCTTGCGGGGAAGCCTCCAAGGAAGTTTCAAGATTTTGCGGAGGTGAACAAGAGCTGCTGGACGTAATTCGCTTGTGGCCGTTGAAGATTTTTAGCATATACATGAAGATATCGTGCTATTGTGCGTACGAGGGTAGGTTAATCAAAGTCAGTTTTGGTGCACAAGCTTGTTGAGACCGAAGCATGTTGAACTGTAGTCTTGATGGTTGAGAGAAAAGGCTGTCTTGGCTGGTACATCAGAAACCCAGTCTAGACGCGCGCAGACCTGTCGACTGAGCTATCGTTATTATGTTTATTATGACCTTCCTCTCCGGCATACTTTCTATGATTTTTGGTATTCGTTTGACTTGGGAGGTTGGTGAAAGACTTGGGCGGCTATCGGAGAAGACTTTCGGGCCGGCGCCTACAGAGACAAACCCGATTGCACAACATCCAGCTTGCCCAGCTTGCAATGTTTCCATCTCCTATGGCTCATTTTGTTAACATGTCCCAAGGTGGCATGATGATAATCTTTGCTGTAAAAGTCTTCGGGGTAAGTGAGAGTATCATCGAAGCGTTTCGGCACCAAGACCTACATTGTTGCGGGTGCTCAAGCTTCTCCATTGCTCCTGTGCTGCGCATAACGCTATACCATATGCTTCCTTATTAAATCTATCAGCCTGTTTTTCTTTTGAATTCCCTTGGATCTCTTGAGTAGCCACCCGGATTATGCTGAATGAGAAGAAGTTGGCGCGGATCGTCGAACACGCTATGAGCTATGTTTGAACTAGGAGAGGTAGGAAAGAGGAACATTGAAAAAGGTAAGCGTGTCGGTTCCCTATAAAATTGGAAGCGATATTGACACGAGGTTGCAGGAAGAGGACTAATGCTGTGGCGGTGGCGATGGTGAGGCAATATCGTGGGATGCAGTTCGAAAAGATATGTGCCTCGACGTGTCACATTTATGTACATGGTAATACTATGAGTGGGTAAGACGATATTGGAGAGTTGCGAAGCCTGAGTGAGGTAAAGCGGATGAAGTGATTGGGATAAACGAGGAGAGAGGAGGGCATGGTAAGTGTTGATGCTCGAGGCTAGATTGTGGTCTCTGCTGAACGATCCTACCCAAAATGTCAGAACAAAAAATAAAAGCATCGACTTCTGCTGGATTCGAACTTGGAGCCTCGAATGTCAAAAAAAAAGTTGCTCAGTGACAGCCCTGTCCTATCAACACAATAAAAGCCCCCAACACCCACCCCAAGGTAAGTTTGTGTGCAATACATACGCCAAGGGGCAAGCTCGAGACCAGTGGCTTAAAGACAAATGATCTTTTCGCATCCGTAGACTTGGGATCCTGCTCCGGGACACAAACGTGCCCCACTCACCCCCCCGAACAGTGAGGCTACTCTAGGAGAACGCGTAGACTTAACCGCGAATCCAAAACCAGGTGAAACCTGAATCACCTCAGTGAGCGGGCGGGCTGACCACGGGCGGGACCAAGTATTCCACATACGCCACTGAGCCGGGTATAATAAAGTTCTTATCCTGCAATATAAAGGGTCTTGGATAGGGCATGACTTAACACGGGATAAATTTTCTTTATATCCGGCCAACGCCCCTATTATTTGGAACTCCTACACAGGGTCGAAGCCATGCATCTATTCGATATCACCTTAATCTATTCAGACTTGCCGAACTCACCAGCTTCCTCTCCACAATGATTATCACCCACTCGCCTCCCATCTTCAGACTCTACCTACCTTGGTAAGAAACAGATAATACACCCTCCTCCTCCATACGCTTATATTGCCACTTCCTCGACGCTTTGATATAGGCCATAGAGCTCCGTCCTCGGATGTTTATACTTTCTTGCGTACGGCCGCCCTTACTATACTGATAGACTTCGCCATGGAGCACGAAACAAAGACTGGAGTGCCCCAACAGAATCGATCGCACTCCATCGTCATGCTTCATTGACGAATACAAGCAGCTTTTTACGCTAGGTGTAAAATGGTGGGCAATGAACAGTTCCAGGACCATGTTATCTACTCGGAATTCCTTAGACGAGGTCATCGCCGTTTGCCGTTGATTTCGTGATTATTCTTCTCTCAATCCTCGGCTGCGTGGAGACTATTCCACCTTTATTTCCTAAGTCTCCAGGCATCATTCAACCAAGAGCTAGTTCAAACAAGAGAGGCCATGTAGAGAAACGAGTATTCAAAACTGTCTATGACTTTTACGTTCGAGTTTCGGCCGGCCTCGGGTTCATAAGGAGCGTATTGTGGATATAGCCTAACACAACAAACCTTCCCCCTTCCCAACTCATCATGGCGAATGCCTTTTTCTGTCCAACAACACCTCTCCTTCAATAGCGACGCCCGCCAGCGCACACCAAAATGCCAAGCGTAACCTCACACGTCGAACTGCTGCTCGTAACCCCTACCACAAGCTAAACTTGACTCTCAATCATTTCATCCACCTTCTACCAGCCAGCCCCGATTACTCGCCGAGCAACTCACAGACCCACCAGACTTCCAGCTCTGGCCCAGTAGATCTCCTGCGCGAGCCCCTTATCGGACAGCTCGACCCTTTGCGCATTGGGCATTTGGTTGCCGTTGCTCTATTTCTGGGCAGTGGTGCAAGAGACGGAGAGGGAGCCGGAGGCGGACGTTCCCGTGGCGTAGATACCATAGGAGATGGATTGGGAGCTGCCTCCGTAGCTGGTTGTGGTGCAGGTGCCACCGCGGAGGCGAGGGAGGTGCAGAGGGGGCGGAGTGGGTGAGGTGAAGAGGGTGGCGATGGCGATGGCGAGGGGTTGCAATTACATGGCGATATGAGTCGGTGAGCTTGGAAGTCTTTCATGAAATAGTGAATGTGCTTGCCGTTGAAGACACTTATCGAACATCCGACTTCCTCGAAAGATTTATCCCGCAACCCAACCTCTCCAACCTCTCCAACTCCTCACCCACCACCCTCAAGACCTCAAAACCCTCTACCACGCCACCTATCCCATCCCATACCATACTTCTACCCTTCCCTTCCCTTCCCTTCCATGCTCACTCATCGTTCTCATCCTCCATGCTACCAAAAATCTCCACCGCATCCTGCTCGAGCTACAGTACCCCGCACTAAGTCTTCGGCTAGATCACGAAAACACGTAAAATCGCGTACCTTCAAAACAATCCACCTTCTTCAACTGCATCCACAATGCTCAGAAGGGCTCCGTTAACTCCAATTTCTGGTAACAAGACTTCTAGAAAGGAGCTTTCTTTGCTCACCAAAGGTAAAATATCAGGACAAGCTAAATTAGGCCTAAAACCCACCCAAATAGGACGGAATTTGAACATTCCCCGAACCATCGTTCAGAGCGTTTTGGGGAGGCTTCAAACAACATTCTTCGAAGACAATGAACCCAGATCAGGAAGGTCCATATCAATTACCCCCCGAGCAGCTAGGGTACTGTTACGTCAGTTACGATCGGAGCCTAAAATCACCTGGAGACAGCTGAAAACGAACACCGGGATCGATTTGAACGCGAGAACTCTCAACGCAACACTACGAGCCCACGGAATTTCTCACTGGCTAGCTCTTCGGCGACCGAAATTAACACCTGAAGTTGCTCTGCTTCGGTTAAAATGGGCTAAAAAGCATAAGGATTGAACTGTGGATCAATGGGGCAATGTCATCTGGTCGGATGAAGCATCCGTGGCTCGGGGATCAGGTAAAACACCAGAATGGGTGTTTGGAATTCTCAAACAGAAATGGGATAGAGATAAAGTGATGGAAATTCCCAGTGGAAAGCCCTTTTCCATTATGATTTGGGGAGCTTTCTGGGGTTCTGGAAGATCGGATTTATACCTGCTCGATCGGGACTTCGAATCCAAAAAACACGGCTATTCAGCAGTCTCCTACATTCAGATTCTGGATCACAATTTGGCTGGCATATGGCAGTCAGGACTAGTGTTCATGCAGGATAATGCTCCGATACATAGGGCCAGAAAATCGAAGCTTTGGTTTCAGGAAAATGGTATAGAGGTCATGGAGTGGCCTCCGTACAGCCCCGATTTGAACCCAATCGAAAATCTCTGGGCTCTACTAAAGAAGGAGGCCTATAAAGTTTATCCGGATCTGGATTCGCTGAAGGGTAAAGGGGATAAAGCTGAAACTCAGTTGTTCTAGATTTTACAGAAGGCCTGGACAAATCTACGAGAGAAGGTAATGGAGGGGCTAATATCCAGTATGCCACGCAGATGTGCAGCTGTCATTAAAGCGGAGGGCTGGCATACCAAATGTTGATTGGGGAATCATAGATCATATACTACTAAATAATTAGCCCAAATATTGAAGTTCCCCAGCTGAATTTGATGGTTCAATGGTTGATGCAGGTGAGGTGGTGATTTGGTTGGGGAGCGCAGCCGAAGACTTAGTGCGGGGTACTGTAGTCCCATTCTGATTCCTGTCTTGTCATTTCCGCATTAAGCTCTTACCGAACTATGCTAATTTACAGGATCCCATCCCGCCTCCTGTGCTCCACCGCCTACCCACGCCTTATCGTCCGTAAACACGAAATGAGCATCCGTTTCAGCATTGCTCAAGCCAGCTTCCAGTGGGTAGCGCCGTGGTTTGAGGGTTTTTGATGGGAGTAGAATGTGTGTTGTGTGGAGGGGAGCAGTAGGGTGGGCCATGCGAAGGGGATGTAGGTTCTTTTTGGTGGTTTATTGTTGAGGTGGATTTCGGTGAACCTGTTTTGCACTATCTTTTATCCACTCCAAAACAGGTTATGACCGCGGAAGGTAGAGCCAAAGCTATTGAAGATGGCCGCTTTCTCATATGAAAAGCCGAGTATTTCATATGTGTATTTTGAATATTATATACTTTGCTTATATACAATAGACCTTTTGAGTAGGTACAAGCTGCTTTCTGTACTCCTTAACGCTGATGGAAACTCCTCGGTTATATGATCTATTCAGATCGCTCAATACTCCTCTATATTTACCCTTTTCGTCTATTGATCATTAAATACCCAGGTATCTCGTAGCCGGTGATTTTCCAGCCGGCAAGGCCTCAGTAATATGCCCAAGTATTTTCCATATCGTACAAGCCCATTCACGGCCTAATGTTGTTGCCGTGCGGTTCACAAATATCTCAGGGCTTCTGCAATTGCTCCTGCGAAAATCATCAGTAATGAGTTCGTGCTATAAGAATGGAGAGGACATACCTTTCTGAAAAACTTGAAAAACCCAACGCAAATACTCAACTGCATCACCAGCGCAATCCAGAACCACGCATTGCTCAACCCCCGCGAGCTAAGCGCAAGATTCGGAAACACAGACCCCGGCCCCTCGGCATCCGGTGCGCAGGCTCTGGCGACAATCGTCGCAATGCTACCGAGCACCTGCGCCGAAACCAGCGTGAAGACAATGTGGAACCTCGTTAGCGTTTGGAGCAGGATCATGCCGAACCCAACGCCTTGGATGGCATCCAGAACGCCGAGCCAAAGCCACAGCGTGCGTCCGACCATGGCACCCGCGAGCGGCGATCCAGCCCAAGGAACCCAGAGACCCATGCCCGACGTAGCCCACAGCATCTGGCACCATCGTGGTGCGCCGAGGCCGACAGCAAACATGGGGAGGATCCAAGAGTGGTACTTTGAAAGAGCTCCGAAGGCCCAGAGGAAGGCGGCCCAGACGCCTACGAAGAAGCCGAGGACTAGGAGGGCGATGGCCCAGGCGGGGGCGTGTTGGCTGGACCAAAGGTATTTCCAGTCACGGCCGTAAGGGGCGGAGAGGAAGAAGTTTTGGATTAGGACGGTGACGAAGAACCACTGAGGGCTGTTAGTATGTTTGGTGCGAGATGTAGTAGAAGACGTATAAACTTACCATGATAATCTTCCTGCGGACGACAGATCTGTAGAAAGAGGGAACTTGGCCAGGCGCTTGTCGATAGTAGTCGGGGAGCCCGAAGAACAGTGTAGCACCGATGGCCCACATGATGAGTGCGATAGGGATTGTGATACCCGTAAGCCCTGGACCATAAGCCACCAAGGTTGACGCAGCGACTCCGTTAATCTCTTGCGCTATCAAGCGTGATCCCCAGAACCAGAGCGCGACAATGTATATCTGCTGGGTTCCTTGGATCACACAAGCTCGGAAACTCCACGTTGCGACTGGGACGCTACCTGTAGGATCATTAATAGGGCATTTGATGGTTCGGGTTAATTGAAAACATACCTTCGCTGCCGAAATTCAGTGAAAAGTAAAAGGCTCCGCTTGAAGAGGCTGCGGCATAGAAAGCAGTGGCGATGTTTTGTACCCAGCCTCTACCGAAAGCGGTTTTGGCGTATG
>JAABUV010008526.1_pt1 | contig 10336 bp, 11 predicted proteins | sample 5559971 | NCBI WGS metagenome assembly JAABUV01 (sample SAMN10711881, study PRJNA513362) | rock metagenome | isolation source: Antarctica rocks | place: Antarctica: Victoria Land, Knobhead nord | collected 2015-12-19
CCACGACCCTCAACGTGTCGCAGCCCAGAGGCATCCTTGAACCACAGCGGGAAGGAGGATTCAACATGAACACCCGCAAAGCCACCCACACGCTCACCGCCCTGGGCGCCGCGGCCGCGCTCACCGCAATCCTCACCGGTTGCGACCGGTCAGCGACCGCCCAGCCCACCGAGACCATCGGCACCTGCACCGAATGCACCGCCGCACCCACCCCAACCGCCACCTCCACCACCCTCGACGGCGCGACCAAGGAGAAGGCAGACCGAGCCGGCGCCGCGGCTACCTGGCGCAAGTTCGTCAGCGTGCTCTACACACTTGACAGCATGCCGGCGGACCAGGTTCCCAGCGCCGTTAGCGCCGTCGCCGTCGATCCCACCGCGTCGCTGATGCTGAAGAAGAGTGCGGATGATCGTGCCCAAGGTCGGGCGGCCTATGGAATGCCAATCTCCTTTATATCGTGGCCGCAGCCGATCAACGGGGCGTCGACCGCGGTGTTAAGCGATTGCCAAGACGGTTCCCAAGCAGGCGATCTAGACGCCAAAACGCGTAGCAAGTTGACGGTCGGAACCGTCAACACGTTGATCCGCGGGACTGTCACGCGCACATCTGACGGCTGGCGGGTTGCGTCCAGTGAACTGGTGAAGGGGACGACATGCACACCCGAAGGGTGACGTTCCTGCTCGCGGCCGGAATCTTTGCCGGCCTTCTGCAAGAAGTCAGCGCCGCGTCACCCGCGTTCGCCTGTGGTGGCGTGGCCGATCCGTGCCCGCCGCCAGCAGGGGTGATCGTCGCCCCAGGCGCAGGGGGCACGGGAGTGACCATCGGTGTCGGCAGCCCGGGTCATGGCGGCACCGGACCGGTTGTCGGCTCCGGAGGGTCAGGCGGTGCAGTCATCCAGCCGGTTGCCGCAGGTTCACCGGTCAGCGCCAACCCGTTCTTCCCGGGCAACCTGCCCGCGAATCCTCAGTTTCCTTTGGGGTGTCCCCCGGATCCGACTAACGCGGCTTGGGTGGCGTTCTGCAACCCGCCGGCGGCGGCGCCGGGGGCTCCGGCGGCACCGCCGCCTCCGCCTCCGTCGATCGCTCTGGCTCAGCAGGCGTGGGGGGAGCTGGTCCTCTCAACGCCAAAGCCTTCGAGGTACCCGACAGGGATCCTGAAGGAGAGCGGCCACCCTTACACGGTCGTGAACGCGAATACGTGGTTTTGGACGGACCCGGCGACCTTTCAGCCGGTGAGCAAGACAGTGACGGCAGGTGCGGTGTGGGGTAAGGCGACGGCGACGCCGGTGTCGTTGACCTTCGCTCCGGGCGATGGGTCGCATCCGGTGACGTGTAAGGGCCCGGGGCAGGCGTGGCAGCCGAACGACCAGATCTGGCTGCCGCCGGCAAATCCGCAGGGATGCTCATACCAGTACCCGAACTCGAGCCTGGGTGTCGGCGGTGACGACCAGGTGACCGCGACGTACACGATCACCTGGACGGTGACCTGGACCGGCTCGGACGGCACGAGCGGAGCGTTTAACGGTATGCAGACCCAGACCGCGTCTCGCTTCGCGGTGGCGGAGGCTCAGACGGTCATCGTCCGGTAACTCCCAACTCGTTCCTGGCCCGTGTGGCCCGGCCCGGATTCCCCCAGTCCTGGCCGGGCCACACCCCATGTCTGCGCCTCGGACCCACCAGGCCGGACTAACGCATCCTCACAGGGTCGAACCGGATCTCTCACTCGTCATCTTTGAGAATGTTTGAGAAGGGATGAGGTCGCACCTGCGCTGCTGACGGTGGCGACAGACCAATCCGAGTCCCGCTGGGCTGATCGACGAATAGAAGGCCGACCATCGCACGCTGATTGCTCGCAACCACGAGTGAACTCTCGCTGGAGACGGTCAGGCAGGCATGGCTTCCCGGCCCGCGGTTGAGCTCCGTGGTCTACCCCCAACCGGAAGGTCCCGATGATCGCGACTCGGGACAATGGCAGAAGTCTCGGGTTGGGTGCGTCCGGGCGGAGGGACTTTGGCGTCGGAGCGGGTCGCGTTCCCTCCTTGCCGGCACGCCGGAGTGCGTTCTCTAGGGGGTTCTAGGGGGCTGTATCCCTGGGAACGCGGGCCTTCCTGGCGCTGTACCTCCTGGAACGCGGCGCTTTGGGGATCGTGACCTTTTCGTGATGTGAGGGGGTCGCGGGGCTCTGACCTGCTCGTTCCCTCAACCGCTTGGCGCGTTCCGGGGAGGAACGCGCGAAGCGGCTGCGTTCCGGGGCTTGTGGGAACGGGTTTGGGAACACGGTTTGTGGACGGTGCCTCTCGTCAGCGTGACGACGAGGGGAGTGGGCATGTCGTTGGTTCGGTTCTTCGGGCAGTGGCAGGAGCAGGCAGTCGCTGCGGATGCGGCCGGCCGTTGGGGTCGGTGGGTGGATTGTCAGCCGGGGTTGGCCGCGGCTGGGTCGGCGGCTCAGCTGGGCCAGTTGGTGACGGACCGGTCCGATCCGGCTCGCGCGAACGCCTTCCTGCTGGCGCTGGTCCAGGTCGGCTCGGTCGACGGTGGCGTCGATGAGGTCGCGGCCACCTTCGTGGCGTCGCTGCTGGTGCCCGGTGGTGACCGGATGGTGCGCAGCCTGTGGTCGCTCGGCGGCGAGGTCGAGCAGATCATTGCCGGGCAGCTGTGGATCCAGGTCCGGGTGTACCCGTGGCGGAACAGGCCGAGGGCGGTCGCCAAGAACACCCTGATGGAGACCCGTCGGGCGGTGCTGGCCGACTTCGGGGTCAGCACCCTCATCAGCGCGCCCTTGGTGGCGTTGCCCCCGCCGGAGATGGCGGAGGCGATCGAGCAACGCGCTGCCGCCCTCATCGCGGAACCCGGCCCGGACCTGGTGCTGCTCAACGTGCTGGTGTGGGCGCGAGCCCGCGGCGTCCTCACGGCCGCGGCCGCGTCGCTGCTGTGGGACTTGGTGGTCCTGGCCTGCGACGGCCTCCAGCGCGGTGGCCTCGAGGGGATGGCGCGTGGGACCGGCTCACTTGACGCGGCAGCCCAGGCGGCCGACGAGCGTGGGTTGGCGCCTCGCTCGGTACGTCGTCAGCGTGACCGGGCGGTGTCTGCTCTGCGGCTGGTTCAGGACGACTACGCCCGGGATAACGCTGGTGACGGCGACCTGAACGACGTCAGGGCGCTGGCCCAGGTCGGTGCCCCGTCCCGGGACGGCGGCGGTCCGTTATGACCCTGCCCCCGCACCCGGCGCCGCTTGAGCCGACGTGCGACGTCGACCAGGTCGTCACCTTGATCGACGAGGCCGCCGGAGCCGACTCCGCAGCCATCGAGGCCCTCGAGGCGGTCGTCGCTGCCCTGCGCCGCGCCCAGGCCGCCCGCACCCAGCTCGCCACCCAGGTTCCCACCGAAGTGCTGCGACAGGCCCTGCTACGTCAGGGCGGGGCGACTTCATGACTCTGGCCACCCGGGTGACCCACATCGAGCTGGAGCGGGCTTGGCGCGCGTTGGAGGCCGGCACGTTCCGCGACCAGGCCGCCGTCTCAGACGAGCCGCTGGGTGGGGGCCCGGTGTTCACCGGCCCGGTGGTGGTGGTGGCTGGCTGCCACGGCTGGGCCGGCACCTCCACGGCTGCGTTGATGCTGGCCGAGGCCTACGCCCGCCGCGGCACCCCGGTTCGTATCCTCGACGCCGCCGCCGCATCCCGGTCCGGGTTCGCCGCGGCCTCCGCCACCGAGCACGGGCTGGACGAGAGCGGACGCTGGCGGCTTGGCTCCCGCGGCCAGGTCGCCGTGCACCGCAGCGCTGGCCCCTTCGCCGGCGTCATCGACGTCCCCCCTCCACCCACGGTTGCCGATGACACCGTCACCGTCGTCGACACCGGGTGGCCGATCGCCGACCTTCTCGCCAGCAGCCGTACACACTGGCTACCCCGCCTGCTGCTGCACGCACCGCTGCTGCTGACCGCCCGACCCAGCGTTCCGGGACTGCGGCACGTCGAGGTCACCCTCGAGGCGCTGCCGACCTCGACATCCCGATTGACGCAGCCGTTCGTCCTGCTGCTCGGCGCCCGCCGGGGCTGGCAACAGGCGGCGACCGGGGCTCTGCTCCCGGCAGCTGAACACGAAGGGCGGGTCCACCTGGTCCCACAGCACGGCGGCCTGGCCTCGGCCGGTCTGACCCCGGGTCCGTTGCCGCGACAGCTGCACCCGGTCGGAGACCGGCTCGCGGAGCTGACCGCCCCCACCGCAGCACCTGCCGCAGCACCCGCCGCAGAACTCACAGAAGTACTCCTGCACGACCTCACCCACCGGAAGGACAGCCCGTCATGAGCACCGCAACCATCCTCACCATGTTCGCCAACGCCACCACCGGTCTCGCTCAGCGAGTCCAGACCCTGGCGGCGGTCTGCCCGAGCGCGCCGCCGGGAATGCAGAACTACCAGGACCAGGTCATCGGCTGGGTCAAGTGGGGCGTCATCGCCATCATCGTCATCACCGCGTTGGTCTCGCTCGGCGCGATCGGGATCGGGAAGATCTTCGCGATGCCACACGCGTCGTCGCGCGGCGCGATTGGTGTGGCTGTCGCGGTCATCATGGCCATCCTGTTCGTGACCATCCTCGGGGTCATCAACGGTGTGATCGGCAGCGGATGCTGACCCGCACCCGGCGCCGCGCGACGGCCTCCCGCGACGGGTCGGGGGAGTGGAACCGGGCCCAGATGCTGGCCGCGGCCGGTCTCGTCGCCGGGATCGTGCTGATGCTGGCCGCCGGGGCCGGACTGTGGGCCTGGTACCGCCTCCATCCCGCCGACCCGTCCACCGCTACCGAACCCAGGACCGGCGCGAAAGTCGCTGTCGGGCCCGGCGCCGTGGAGGGAGCGGGGAAGGCAGTTACCGCACAGTCACAGCTGGCGCGGCGGGACGCTCTGGCCGCCGCTGCGATGGCGACGGCTGAACCAGCAGCGGCGTTGCCGGCGGTGCTCTCGACCCGCGATCCCGGCGTCATCGCGCTTCCCGCCGCGTCGGCGACGGGACCGGTCGGGGTGCCGTCCGGGTTCACGCACACCCCTGAGGGAGCCCTGGCTCAGCTCGTGGCGATCGACGTCGACGTCCTCGACGCGGCCACCCTCGAGCACGCCCGCGACGTGATCGGCTCCTGGGCCGCGCCGGGAGGACCGACCGGGGAGTCCTGGTCGGCGATCAAGGCGCTGGCCTCGTTTCACTCCGCGGCCGGCCTGTCCGGCGGCACCAGCCCCGGCCTGGCGATGCGGGCCACCCCGATGATGGGCCTGGTCAAGGCCACCGACGGACCCGACTGGGCCGTGGTATGCGTCGACTTCGAGGTCGACGCCACCATGGCCACAACTGCCCGGATCGCCGCCGCCGACTGCCAGCGGATGACCTGGCACACCGAACCCGCGGCCAACTCGACCGGCGTCGCGAACACCGGCCGCTGGGTCATCGCGGCCGGCGCTGAACCCGCGCAGCCGCCGTCGATCTGGCCCGGCACCGACGCCGCGATCAACGCCGGGTACCACAACCTGCGACAGGGACAGGGCTAGGAGCAGGCCATGACACACGCGACCGATTTCACCCTGAGCCTCACCGCAGCAGCGTCAACCGCACCGGCCGTGATGCCGGCGTTCGGCTGGGACGACGTCAACCCGATCAAGGTCCTGGCCAACCTCGTCGCGGTCGGGGTGACCTCGGTGTGGCAGGACATCATGACCAACATCTGGGCGGCCGGGTTATGGCTGGCCGGGTTCGTCTTCCAGCTCGTCGACGCGTTCACCGCCCCGGACCTGTCCGGGTCCGGGCTGATGTCCAAGATCTACCCGGTCACCTTCGGGATCGGCGCCGGGCTCGCCCTGATCCTGGCCCTCGTGCAGGTCGGGCTTGCCGCCTGGCAACGCGACGGAAAAGGCCTGGGCCGCCTCGTCGTCGGCGTGTTCCAGTTCATGCTCGTGTGGGGCGGGATGCTCGGTATCGGCGCCGCCCTGAACGTCGCCACCGCGGGCCTGACCCAAGGGATGTTGCAGGTCTCCTTTGGGGCGCCGTCGTTCGCCAAGGCCAACGTGCTCCAGCAGTGGGACATCCGCCAAGGCGTCGACGCCGTCACCGCGACCGTGCTGGGGATCTGCGGGCTGTTCTTGGTCTTCGCCGCGATCGGCTACCTGCTCGTGATGCTGGTCCGGTCGGCGGCCCTGATGATCCTGATGGCCACCTCCCCGATCTCCGCGGCCGGGCTCCTCTCCGAGGGCACCCGCGCCTGGTTCTGGAAGTCGATGCGCTGGTTCCTCGCCGCACTCATGATCGGGCCGCTGGCCGCGCTAGTCCTCGCGATCGGCAAGCTGCTGACCGACGGAGTGATCTCCGGCGCCGGCACCTCCACCCAGTCCGCCGTCGGCACCGCCGTCGTCGGCACCATGCTCATCATCATCGGCGCCTTCTGCCCGCTGATCCTGTTCCGGCTTCTCGCGTTCGTCGACCCCGGCACCTCCAGCGGCGCCTCCTTCCGGGCCTCCCTCGACGCCGCAGGCGGGATCGGCGGCCTCCTGCAGGGCGGCGCGGCCAGCGCCGGCGCCGGGAGCGGTGACAGCGGCGCCGCGACCAGCCAGGCCAGCAACGGCACCTCGCAAGGGGAGGCCGCAGCGGACACCACAACCCAGGGGCGGATCACGTCAGCTCTGACCAGCCTGGGCGGGTCGACCGGTGCCGCGATGGGGATGGGCGCCAACGCGGTCGCCTCGATGGGCAGCGCTGCCGCCACCTACGGCGCCGACATCCTGGGCGCCGCCGGCGTCGGACACCAGCAGCCCTACTTCGGCGGCACCGCCTCAGACAGCCAACAGCAGCGACCAGACAGCCAAAACGGTCAGCGCCAGCAGCCCGGCGACACCACGAGCGACTCCGCTGGCGCCGCCGACGGGACCGCCCAGACCGACCCAGCCGTATCCCCGGCGGCGCCTTCCGCGCCGATACCTGCATCGCCGGCGCCACCAGCTCCGGGTGCCGGATCCCAACCTCCCGGAGGAGCCGGAGGAGGCAAACCCGGTGCCGGCGGTGGCGCTGGCGCTGGCGGTGGCGCCGGAGGGGCGGGGGGAGCCGCGGGTGCGGTCGAAGGAGCCGCTGCGGCGGCCGCGCTATGAGAGCGACCAGGCCCGCGGTCAGTCACAGCGCACCACCACATGACGACACACCACACCACGACACACCACACGACCACGGGCTCGCTTTGGGCCCGGTAAGTAGAACCGGAGTACGACGATGACAGTCAACGAGTACGGCGACTACACCAAGGACCGGGTCGGCTGGTTCTTCGGGATGACCGGCCCCCAGCTGGCGACGGTCACCGTCGCCGGGCTGCCGTTGCTACTGGCGATCGGGATCCAGCAGTGGGGAACAGCAGCCCTGCTCGCGGTCGGGTGGGCGGTCGTTCTCACACTGGTGATGCTGCCCGTGCACGGCCGGTCCGCGACGCAGTGGTTCGGTGCCCTGGTCACCCACACACTCGGTCGCGGTGCGGGGTGGTCCGCGTTCCGGTCGAAGGTAGCCGTCGGAGAGCCGGTCGCCCCCGACGACGCGGACCTGCCCGGGATCTTGGCCGGGATCCAGGTCCACGACGGGCCCCCGCGAGGCGCGCGGATGACCCGGGTCGCGGTGATCCAGGACCACTCGGCCCAGACCTGGGCCGCGACCGCGCGGATCGTGCACCCCGGTATCGGGACCGCCGAAGCGCGGGAACGCAACCGGATGGGGGAGGGCCTGTCCCAGCTGCTCGAGGTCCTCGCCCGGACCGAGCTGGCCCGGGGGGTGGTCGTCCAGATCCGCACCGTCCCCGACGACGGCGCCGAACGGGCCCAGTGGGTGGCCGCCAACCGGCGCGCGGACGGGCCGGCGCTGTCCCGGAGGATCAACGACGACCTGGCCGTCACCCTGACCTCGGCCGCGGTTCGCACCGAGGCGTTCGTGACTGTTGTGGTTCCGGAGTCAGCGCTGGCCAAACCGGCCCGGCAGTCCGGCGGCGGCCTCGACGGCCGGGCCCGGGTGCTGTACGGGCAGCTGAGTGAGGTCGAGGCGCACCTGCTCGGAGCGGTGGGTTGCTCCAGCGTGGAATGGCTGGACTCGCAGACCCTCGCCGCGGCGGTCCGGACCGGGTTCGCCCCCGGGGACCGGGCCGGCCTGGTCGCCGCGGCCGCAGAGTTCGCCGGGTATCCCGCAGCGGCTACTACGGTGCCGTGGGCTGCCGCGGGTCCGGGTTCGGCTGCCGCCCCGATCCGCTGGTACGAGCATGACGCGTGGCGCTCCGTCAGCGCGACCATCGTGCTTCCGGATCGCGGCGCCATCCTCGGCGCGCTGGCTCCGGTACTGGTTCCGGGCAGCCCGGGGGAGCGGCGTTCCTACACGGTCTTCTTCCCCGTGGTCTCGGACCGCAAGGCCTCCCGGTCGACCGCGTCGGCGGAGATCTCCGCGGCCACCGGAAGTGAGCTGCGCCGGCGCACCGGTCGGATCGCCCGGGCCAGGCAGCAGCGCAACGAGCAGCAGACCCAGGCCGTCGACACCAAGCTGTCCCGGGGACGGTCCCTGGTCCGGCCGGCCGCGGTCGCCTCGGTGACAGTGCCGGCGTCCTGGCCGATCGAGGAGTACGGACGGCATCTGGAGTCCTCGATCCGGCGGGCCGGGTTCACCCCACACCGGCTCGACCTCGCAGCCGACTCCGGGTTCATCGCCTCGACGATCCCGCTCGGTGTCGGCCTGAAGATGGCCCGATGATGCGGCTGCTGGGGCCGGGTCGGGCTCCGCGGGGCCGCGGCGTCGGCCAGCTGCTCGCCGACCACGGGCAGGGCCTGCCGCAACGCGTCGCGCAGGAACAGGCGGTCGCGGACGCCAAGCTGTTCCCGCGGCTCACTTCGGCCCGTGGGCCACGGGAACGCGGTGCCGGGTGGGCGACGGGGTACGCGCCGCTGTCGCAGTGGCGGATGACGTCGGACCAGGCGGCAGTGTTCTGGCCGTTCATCGCGGCCCCGTCGCTGCCGCCGACCGGCGCCCAGCTGGGCATCGATGAGTTCTCCGGAGGCTCGTTCTACTGCGATCCCAACGGCTGGGTCCTCGACGACGAGATCCCCGTCACCAACGCCAACGTCATCGTCTTCGGCAAGCCCGGCACCGGCAAGTCGTCCTTCGTCAAAGAGCTCATCATCCGGATGGGCGAGTTCGGGTACCGGGCGCTGGTCCTTGGCGACCCGAAGGACGAGTACGAGGACACCTGCGCGGCGTTCGGGGTCCAGCCGTTCGCGATCGGACCCGGCATGCCGACTAGATGATTGATTCCCGGTGGTGTGACTGGTGTGGCTTGTGTGATTTGGGGGCAAGGGCGTCCAGAGTCGGTGTTGGAATCCCAACACGAGCCTGGAGGCCCACGTGGACACCGGTCTGGACGCCCTTGCCGTTGAACTGTATGTGACGATCGATGACTTGTTGGAGGCTCACCCCGAGCAGGGCCCGCCCAGGCCTGCGGGAGGGTTCGCCGTGCAGATCGGCGACGCGGAGCTGTTGACCCTGGCGGTGATGGCGTCGATGCTGCAGTTCACCAGCGAGCGGCGCTGGCTGCGGCACGCGAACGCGCGCTTGCGGCACCTGTTTCCCTATCTGCCTCAGCAGCCGGGGTACAACAAGCGGCTGCGTAAGCTGGCTGCGACGATGGCGTGGCTGACCGGGCAGTTGGGCGCGCGGGTCAGCGTGGCCGACGATGACGTTTGGGTCGCCGACTCAACGCCGGTCGAGTGTGGCCGGTCTCGGGAGACCGCTAAGCGTTCAGACCTGGCCGGGTGGGCCGAATACGGTTACTGCGCAAGCCATTCCCGCTACTTCTGGGGGTTGCGGCTACACTTGGTCGCTACCCTGCACGGGCTACCGCTGGGCTGGGCACTGACCGGCGCCAAGGCCGACGAGCGGGCCACCTGCTGGGACCTGCTGAACACCACCCCGGCCCTGGCCAAGACCCGGCAACGCCTCCAAACACTGATCGCCGACAAGGGTTACAACGGCGCCCGGTTCGAGGCCGACCTGAGCGAGGCGGGCATCACGCTGTTGCGCCCGGCCCGCAAAGGCGAAAAGCCTCGCGGCGGTGAGCGATTCTTCAAGCCACTGCGCCAGACCGTCGAGTCGATCTTCGACACCCTCAAGGGCCAACTGGCCCTGGAACAACATGGTGGACGGACCATCGCCGGCGTCTGCGCCCGCATCGGCCAGCGGATGCTCGCCCTGACCGCCGCGATCTGGCACAACGACCGAATCGGAGCACCCCTCCTACGCTCCCTGACCGCCTACGACCACTGACCACCGGGAATCACTCATCTAG
>JAABUV010008531.1_pt1 | contig 10332 bp, 10 predicted proteins | sample 5559971 | NCBI WGS metagenome assembly JAABUV01 (sample SAMN10711881, study PRJNA513362) | rock metagenome | isolation source: Antarctica rocks | place: Antarctica: Victoria Land, Knobhead nord | collected 2015-12-19
GCGCTGTCGTTCATTCAACTGCGGCAGGATCGACGCCAGCTTGCACGCCAGGACTCCTTGCTCATCCATCTCTGGAGTATAGCCGATTAGCTCCTTTTGTTCAGGTTATTGTGGCACGAGTCCTAACGTTGTAGTACTAGTCTGAAGGATGACACGGTACAAAGCTGTTGGCTAATCGCTGAGAATTTGACCACGTAGCTGTCACAGGCCAGAATGCGCTATCATACTTTCGGGAATACCACTTACATGATAAGAAGAGAGATGAACATGCCGGGATCGAAGGCCAAAACGTCTTTTACGCTCGATCAGGACCTATTCGCGCGAGCCAAAGACTTGAGCCACAAGCTCCACATGTCGCGTAGCGAGTTCTATGCACGGGCCATCGATGATTTCGTGCGTACCCTAGAGGAGAACGAACTCAAGGAGCGCATCAACGCCGCCCAGCTATCTTTAAGTGATGATGCGCGCGCCGAAGGGCAAGCCGTAACGGAGTTTCTGCAGCGCGCGACGGCGCAAACAGCGGGGCACGACGCATGGTAGTTCGGCAGGGCGACATCTACTGGGCGGACCTGGGAACCCCGCGTGGGTCCGCTCCTGGATATCGCCGCCCCGTCCTGGTGATCCAGAGCGACGCGTTCAACGATACTCAATTGCGCACGGTTATCGTCTGCGCCCTTTTCTCCAATCTGGAGTACGCGCGGTTTCCGGGCAACGTGGTCATCCCGACAAGCGAGAGTGGGCTGCCGCGCGAGAGCGTCGCCAACGTGACGCAACTCGCTACGATCGACCGCGCTTTTCTGATGGAAGACGACTATTGCGGGACGGTCTCGCTGTCGCTTCTGCGCGAGATTCACGCCGGTGTGGATCTCGTCCTCGCGCTGTCGCGCCGGCGCGCTCCGTAGCCACCCTCGCTCCAGCGAATAGTCAAGCGAGTAGGGTTGGTTCTGGTAGGCTACGTAGTAGAGGATTTGCAGGAGTGATTTCAGAACACATTAGGGACACGCGGAAAGCGGCGCCGCGTAAGGCCAGCACGCCGTACCGTTTCCGCGTGCCGATTGACGTGCGCTTCCGCGATCTCGACGCGTTCGGGCACGTCAATAACGCCGTCTACTTCACGTATCTGGAGATAGCGCGCGCGGCGTACTTCACGGCGGTGCGCGGGCGGCCACACGGGGTCGATGACTTCGGCGTCGTCGTGGCCGACGCCCATTGTCGCTACCGCTCGCCCGCTTTCTATGGGGAGCGGCTGGTGATCGACATAGCGACCGTGGGCCTACGCAGCCGCTCGTTCGATCTGAGCTATCGAATCAGCGTCGAGGAAAGCGGGCGCGTCGTGGCCGAGGCAGACACCGTGCTGGTCGCGTTCGACCACCAGGCCAAGCGCACGGCCACGCTTGACCCCGCGTTCGTAAGGGCCGTCGAAGAGTTCGAGGGACGCCAACTCCGCGCCCAATAACCACCTGACTATCGACTGGTGAAGGACATGCACCTCAGTATCATTGCCGCGTTCGTGGCCGGCCTCGTCTCCTTCCTTTCACCATGCGTGTTCCCGCTGGTGCCGGGCTACCTCTCCTATATGGCGGGAACCACGGCGCGCGAGGCGCGCGCGGAGAGCGGCGCGCGCTGGCGCGTCACGGCGCACGCTCTTTTCTTCGTACTCGGCTTTGCTCTGATCTTCATTGTGCTCGGCGCGGCGGCCAGCACGCTCGGCGCGCTGTTGCGGAGCCACCAATTGCTGCTCAAGCGCGGGTCGGGGGTGCTGCTGATCCTATTCGGCGTCACACTTACGGGGCTCGTGCCGCTGCCGTTCCTGCAACAGGAGCGGCGCGTGCATGTCAAGCAAGGCGAGCCGGCGTTGCTGCGCTCGGCGCTGATCGGCATGGCCTTCAGCGCCGGCTGGTCACCCTGCATCGGGACGATGCTCGGCTCCATCCTGCTCCTAGCGGGGGTCGGCTCCACGCTAACGCAGGGCGTGCTGTTCCTGCTTGTCTACGCCCTGGGGTTGGGCGTGCCGTTCCTACTCGTCGGGCTGCTCATCGACCGCGCCGGCTCGTTTATGCGCCGCATCAACCGCTACACGGGACCCATCTCGATCGCGGGCGGCGCGGTGCTGGCCCTGACCGGCTTGCTCGTCCTCAGTGGCCGCCTCGACCAACTGGCGCAATACACGCCGCTGATCAACCTGTAACGTCAATCGCCAGCCCTGTAGTCAGGCAAGGACTTCCTTCCGCACTGGAGGATTTCTAGATTGAGGGTCTGTTCACAGCGACGCAAACTGACGCGGCACGAAGGGGCGATCCGGCCTAAACGGATTCTGATCGCGTGGCGTCGCGCCCACGAGCAGGGCGACGACGTGGCTGCTCCCCGCCGGGCCCGCCATGATCCCATGTCCACTGTAGCCCGTATTGAGCCACAGGCCTTCCAGCACGGTCGGCCCCAGTAGCGGGCGGTGGTCCGGTGTCATCGTGTATTGGCCTGCCTGCACGATCCAATGCGCGGCATTGCGTTCCCAGATGTCGCGCCAGAAAGGCGCCACGCGCGCGACGGCGACGGGGCTACCCGGATCAAGGAGCGAGAAGGCGAACCGATGGTCGGGACAGACGTCCTCGGCCGGCGGGCTGGGCTCCGTGGTCGGGTCGGTATGGAGGAGGTAGGCGCCGTGCAGGGCCGGTCGCCAGTGTGCGCCGGTATCTTCGTCGATGGTCATCGGCGCGTCCGCCGGTACCTGTGGTACGTCGGGCAGAATGACTTTCTGCCGGCGGACTGTTGTGATTGGCGTCGCGATCCCGGCGGTAGCGGCCAGCACGCCAGAGAAGGGACCGGCCGCGATGATCGCGGCCGGCGTACTGATAAAACCATGAGCTGTCTCCACGCCGATGAGACGTCCCGCGTGCACGCGGAAGCCGCTCACCCCGCAGTTGACGACGACGTCCGCGCGCGACGCGCTCAGTAGCCCCATCGTGAGCGCTTTAGGATCGAGGAATCCATCGCCAGCGCGGTAGCGCGCCTGGACCACGGAGGCCCCGACGTAGGGGAAGCGGTAGCGCGCCTCGTCACCCGTGAGCAGTTCGATGTCGGCCTGTCCCCACTCATGCTGTTGGGTCACCAACGCGCGCTGTCGCGCCGCCGCGTCTGTGTTCGTGGTCAACCAGAGGTAGCCCTGGCGCCGGATGGACAGGTCATAAGTCTGCTGCCCCGTTATGCCGGCAAAGTTCAGGAACAGCTCGACCGAACGGCGCACCAACTCCCATTCCTCGCGGTTATCGAATTGTAACCGGAAGGCGCCAGTGGCGACGGGAGTAGTGAGGGTGCAGGGCGCGGCGCGGCGCTCGACCAACACCGGGCGCAGACCAGCGCACGCCGCGTAGAACGCCGTCGCGGCGCCGATGACGCCGCCCCCGACGATGACGACGTCCGCTGCTGTGGGCGGATGTGAGAGGTAACGGATAGTAGTAGTCATATGCCATCTAGCTGATCGTTGACAGCTCGAAGTGGTACCGCATACGGGATTCGAACCCGTGGTCTCCGCCTTGAGAGGGCGGTGTCCTAGGCCACTAGACGAATGCGGCGTGTGGCAACCTGCTAATTATAACGTCCCCAGGTAACTGGCCGCAAGGCGACCCCACCAAAAAGGGTGCACCTCGAAATAGTGGGACGCGGCCTGCGACGGCGGTCGCATGGCAGACCACGGGCACTGCGGTGCCAGGGCGAACGCGTCGGAGCGTCACATCACAGGGTGACACCCGACCGCAGTCGGCGCTTGTCTGCCATGCGACCGCCGTCGCAGGCTCCCTGACGCACGATTCCACTATTTTAAGGTGCACCCCACCAAAAAGCAGATTCATTTATGAGGCAACACGGGCGGATATCCCCCCTGTGTCCCCAACCTTGCTACAATAGGGACATATGATGGAAGAACAACCGACCACGGCCGCGACGACAAGCCTCGTCGCCCCCACAGCGCCACGGCGCTCCAATGCTGAAGCGCTGGACGTCGCCCACATGGCCGTCGACGCCGCATCCGATAAGAAAGCACAGGACATCCTCCTGCTCGACGTAAGCGAGGTGGCTGGCTTCACCGACTACTTCGTGATCTGCTCCGGCACGTCGGAACGCCAAATCCGCGCCGTCGCCGACGGCATCGACGAGGCGCTGGCTGAGCGGGGCGTCGAGCCCTATAAGCGCGAGGGTACGCCGGCTGACGGCTGGGTGCTGCTCGACTACAGCGATGTCGTCGTGCATATATTCGCGCCCGAGCAGCGCGCCTTCTACAGCCTGGAGAAGCTGTGGGAGCGCGGACGTGTCGTGGCGCGGCTCGTCTAGGGAACGGGAGGAGCCGTGCGGGGTCAATCGAAGGGTCTGCTCGTGGGGTCGATACTTGGCGGCGTCGGCGGCCTCGTCGTCGGCGCGATCCTCGCCGCCCTATTCTGGAACGATGTCGCCGCGGCGGTGCGTAAGCTGACCCGCCGCCTCGCCCAGCGCGACGAGCAAATTAATTTCGAGATTCTTTTACAGTAGCCAATCACATTGGCTGGCTACGTCTTGCTCAACTCCACGACTGTGACACCGTCACCGCCCTCCTGCTGTGGGGCAGTGTGGAAGCTCGACACGAGCGGGTTGGTGGACAGTTCGTCGCGCACAACTTGCCGCAGCGCACCCGTCCCTTTGCCGTGGATGATGCGCACGAAGGGCATGTTGGACATATAGGCGTCGTGCAGATAGCGGTCCAACTCCGGCGGCACGTCGTCGGCGCGCCAACCGCGCATGTCGACCTCGATACGTGTCGCGGGGGCGTCGGAGCGCGCCCCCAAGCTCATGGACACGCCGGAGCCCACCGGCGCGCGCCGCTCACGCTCACTCGCGTCCCCCTGGTCTTGTCCGCCCGTCACTAGGCGCAAGTCGGCGCGCCGCGCGCGCATGCGCAGCGCGCCGACCTGAACTTCGACCTCGTCGCGTCCTGACGTCGCCGACGTGATCGTGCCGCGCTGGCCCAGCCGCACAACCTCGACGTCGTCGCCGACCACGAGCTCGCGCGTGGGCGCGGCCGTCGCTACGGGCTTGGGGGCGCGTTCACGCTTCGGCTTGGGTCGTAGCAGTTCCGCGCTCGTGACGGCCCCTTCCAGCCGCTCGGTCAGCGCGGCCAGCGACACCTGTGGCGTGATCGTGCTGGTGCGCAACTCGGCTTCGATGCGGTCGAACTGGCCGCGCAGCGCACGCACGCTCTCGTCGGCCTCGGCCCGCGCCGCGGCGATGATGCCCTCGCGCTCGTCCAGGATGCGCTCGAGTTCCTGCTGCAGACGGTCCCGAGTCGCCTCGGCGCGACGCGCGGCCTCGTTGGCGCGGGCGTACAACTCGGCCGTCTCCTCGCGTTCCTCCTGGATTTCAGCCAGCATCGTCTCCACGCGGCGCTCCTCGCCGGTGAGGTACGAGGAAGCGCGCGCCAGCACGTCCTCGCCCAGACCCAACCGCCGCGCGATAGCCAGCGCGTTGGAGCGGCCGGGCAGGCCAATAGAGAGGCGGTAGGTCGGCGAGAGGGTTTCCACGTCGAACTCGACGCTGGCGTTCTCGACGCCCGGCTCCTCGTAGGCGAAAGCCTTGAGCTCGCTGTAGTGCGTCGTGGCGATGACGCGCACGTCGCGCTCAAGCAAGTAGGTCAGGATAGCGCGCGCCAGCGCCGAGCCCTCGGTCGGGTCGGTCCCGGCGCCGAGTTCATCGAGCAGCAGCAGGGTGTTATCGCGCAGGCCCCCCAGCATCGAGATGATGTTGGTGAGGTGGCTGCTGAAGGTGGAGAGGCTCTGCTCGATGCTCTGCTCATCGCCAATGTCGGCGTATATGGCGTCGAAGACAGCCAACTCCGAGCCCGTCTCGGCGGGGATGAGCAGGCCGCTCTGCGCCATCAGCGTCAGCAGGCCCACCGTCTTGAGCGCTACGGTCTTGCCGCCGGTGTTGGGGCCCGTGATGAGCAGGGCGCGGAACTCGTCGCCGAGCGTGATGTCTGTTGGCACCACCATGCCAGAGAGCAACGGGTGGCGCGCGCCGATCAGGGTGACACAGCCCTCGCCGTTGAGCGCCGGCGTGGTAGCGCGGGTCAGCGCGCCGTAGCGCGCCTTGGACAGCACCAGGTCGACCGCGCCGAGCGCCTCGACCGTGCTCAGGATCGCGGCGGACTCCTGCCCGATACGCGCGGAGAGTTCGCGCAGGATGCGCTCGACCTCGTCACGCTCGTCCAGCTGTAGCTGATGCCAGGTGTTGTTGAGCTCGGTCACACCCATTGGCTCGATGAAGAGCGTGGCCCCACTGGCCGACTGATCGTGCACAATGCCCTTGACCTGGCCCTTGAACTCGGCCTTGATAGGGATAACGTAGCGCCCGTTGCGCGTCGTCACCACCGCGTCCTGCACGGCGTTGCCGTACGCGCCGAGCATACCGTTGAGGCGGTCGACGAGGCGGTTGTGCGCCACGCGCAACTCGGAGCGGATGCGCTGCAGCGCGGGGCTGGCCGTGTCCACGACATCGCCGCGGTCGTTGATAGCGCCGTCGATAGCGTTGATGATACCGCGGAAGTGGCCCATGCGGTGGCGCTGGGACAGCAGCCAGGGATAGCCCTCGTCGAGGCGGCCCAGCGTGCGGGCGATGCACTCGGCGCATTCAAGGGTCGACTGCACGTCGAGCAGTTGCATGGGATCAAGCGCGCCGCCGAGTCCGGCACGGGTCACGCCCGGCCGGATGTCGTGGGCGCCGCCCAGCGCCACGTCGGAGCCGGTGTCGAGCAGGCGCGCACACTCCTCGGTCTGCTGCTGCAACTCGCGCACGGCGCCCAACTCGACGGCGGGACGCAGCGCGAGCGCGGCCTCACGCGCCAGCGAGAAGCTGGTGTTTTGCGCCAGCCGCTCTAGCACCTTGGGATATTCGAGTGTACGGAGTGTTTTATCTGTGATCATTCTTTATCCGGCCTACGACTGCGGTCGCATGGCAGCGTACCGGCGCTGCGGCGCCAGGGGATTGTCGTAGGGGCGTATTGCATACGCCCTCGCTCACGTCCAGAGCGTATGCAATACGCCCCTACAAACGTTTCGGTCCATACCGACCGCAGTCGGCGTCCACTGCCATGCGACCGCAGTCGCAGGCCTTGTTGAAAGTTAGGCTACTCGTAATCGCGCCAGCTTGTTCTTGCCGCGGCGCAGCTTCATGCCGGCGCGGGGGGTGACGGTTTCGGTAAAATCGGTGACCTTGCGGCCATCGATCTCCAGGCCGCCTTGCGCGATAAGCTGGCGCGCCTCGCTGTTGCTCTTGGTGAGGCCGGCGTCCTTGAAGAGGGCGCCGACCTGGCGCGGCTCCGCGGAGATCGCGACCTCGGGCCACTCTTCGTCGCCGAGCGCGCCCTTGTCCTGGTGTAGTCTCTCGAAGTACTGCTGGCCCTCGGCGGCGCCGGTCTCGCCATGGTACAGCTTGGTGATCTCATAGGCGAGGCGCTTCTTGGCGCTCATGGGGTTGAGGCCGGCCGCAAGCTCACGCGCGAGTTCGCCGATCTCACGCCAAGGGACCTCGGTCGCGACCTCGAAGTAGGGGATAATCTGTTCATCCCCCATAGACATAATTTTACCATACATATCGACCGGCGGCTCGTCGATGAGCACGGTGTTGCCCTCGCTCGTGCTCATCTTGCGTCCGTCGAGGCCCCAGATCATGCCCAAGGTCATGATGTCTTGCGGCCGCTTGGCGAAACCCTTCTGCTGCACGGTACGCCCGGCCATTAGGTTGAACAGTTGGTCGGTGCCGCCGAGCTCGAGGTCGGCCTCGATGGCGTAGGAGTCGTAGCCCTGCATCAGGGGGTACATGAACTCCTGCAGTCCGATCGGCTTACCCGCGCTGTAGCGCAGGGAGAAGTTCTCACGTTCGAGCATCTGCGCCACGGTGAAGAGCTTGGCCAACTCGACGACGTCCTTGAAGCGCAGTTGGCCAAGCCAGTCGCTGTTGTAGCTCCACTCCACCTTACCGGCGTCCAGGATGCGCCCGATCTGGTCCTTATAGGAGGCCATATTTTGGTAGACCTCCATCTCCGAGAGCATGGGCCGCTCCGCCGTCTTGTCCGAGGCGTCGCCGATCTGGGCCGTGAAGTCGCCCACGATGAGGCAGATGGTGTGGCCGAGCCGCTGGAACTGGCGCAGCTTGCGCAGCGGCACGGCGCGGCCTAGGTGCAGGCGTGGGCCAGTGGGGTCGATGCCGAGCTTGACGCGCAGCTTCTCGCCCGCGCGCAGCCGCCGCTCCAGGTCCGCGCGCACGATCACGTCGACGACGCCACGCCCGAGCAACTCGTCGATCTCGTCGCCGTCGAACCGCCTGTCGTCGCGCGGCGCGCTGGGTAAAACGTCCCCTTTATCGACATCCGCGCGCGTCGTAAACGGGGACACAACCGCCGCATCTACGGCCGCGCTATCCACGACAGCTCCCGTGTCGCCCGCCGCGGCCCTGTTTTCAAGCACCCTAACCTCCGGATTATCCTTATGGACGAACGCCACCTCGGCCCGCACGCCCAGATGCTCGTGCAGGAGACGGGCTAACTCGTGCGCGGCCTCGCGCGTCTCCTCCTCGTTCAGGCCCAGCCAGCCGTCGATGGGGAAGAAAATACGGCGGCTAGCGGCCGTGACCTTGGCGCCGTCGCCCTGCCGCCAGATCCAGCGGCGCGTGCGCACCGCCCGCGCGTCGGCGTAGACGATCTCGCCGGCCTCGACCGCTTCGGGTATGGTCCCGCCGATAGGATGGAAGGTCTCACCGGCGGAGGACAAGCGCACCTCCAGCGTGTCCGCGAGACGATCGACGTCGTGCGCGCCGGCAGGGAGCCAGGAGCGCAGCGAGACCGCGTTGGCTAGGTCGACCGCGGGCGAGAGCGCGGGCAGGTCCGACCCCTTTTGGACGCGCGTGAGCAGCGCCTCGACCGAGCTGCGATATTTATTGGGGTTGATACCGGCCGTGCGGAAAGCGTCGCGCCAGCGCGCGATAAAGGGGTGCGCCTGGAGGTCGACTCCCGTCTCCGTCAGGCGCTCGTGGGCCTCACGCTCGGCCATACACAGTTCCGCCTCGACAGCGGCGACGGGCGCGCCGTTAGGCACGCCATCGGCGGCGACCACGGCGATGAAGACATCGGGGAAGCGGGCGAATATGTCCGAGCTAACGCGGAAGAGCATAAAGGTCCTGAACTATTAGGTCAATACAGACATCAATCACTACTCGCATTATCCCTGTCGAACTCACCCGGCGTCAACTCTAGCCAGTAGGAGCCTTCGGCTTGGAGCGTCAGAAGTATAGAATGATGACATGGGCAGGCGCTGTAGGGGCGCGCCTACAGCGCCTGCCCACGATTCATGCGGTAGCGATACATTAGGGAGGGGGAGAGCGATGGACGATGGAATGCGCGGACGCGTGGCGCTGGTCAACGCGGCGAGCAAGGGCATCGGGCGCGGTATCGCCGAGACGCTCGCGGCCGCGGGCGTCGATCTGGTGATCTCGGCGCGCGATGAGGAGGCGCTACGGCGGACGGCGGAGGAGATCGCGACGCAACATGGAATCGAGGTCGCGCCCGTAGCCGCCAACGTCGCCGCGCCGGACGCCGCGCGCCACCTCGTCGCGGCCGCCATGGCGCGCTTCGGCCGCCTCGACATCCTGGTCAACAACAGCGGCGGCCCGCCGCCCGGCGTCTTCGCGGACTTCGATGACGCGGCGTGGCAAGACGCCTTCGACCTGTTGCTGCTCGGCGTGGTGCGCATGGTGCGCGAAGCGCTGCCACACTTGCGCGCCTCAGGGCATGGGCGCATCATCACCGTCGCCTCGACCTCGGTCAAGCAGCCCATTCCCGGCTTGATCCTCTCCAACAGCCTGCGCGCGGGCGTCCTGGGTTTGCTCAAGACGCTGGCCGACGAAGCGGCGCCTGACAACATCACCGTCAATACCGTCTTGCCGGGTTCCATCTTGACCGACCGCCTGCGCCAGCGCGCCGCCCATCAGGGGATCGCGGTCGACGACGCCGTGCGCGAGGCGGCCACGCACATACCGCTGGGCCGCGTGGGCGACCCCGCCGACCTGGGCGCCCTCGTCGCGTTCCTATGCTCCGACGCCGCGGGTTACATCACCGGCGCGGCCATCCCCGTCGACGGCGGCGTTATACGCGGGCTCTAACATTGTTGGCACAGTAACATTGAGGCTATCCATAAGGCTATTACCTACAACTTAACGGTAGAGGGCGGTCTGTCAAGGGGAAAGAATGATCGCATTGTCGTACTATAGAAGTATGACAACTGACAGACACCCCAGCGACATCCCGCGCCGTGCACGGAA
>JAABUV010008532.1_pt1 | contig 10331 bp, 4 predicted proteins | sample 5559971 | NCBI WGS metagenome assembly JAABUV01 (sample SAMN10711881, study PRJNA513362) | rock metagenome | isolation source: Antarctica rocks | place: Antarctica: Victoria Land, Knobhead nord | collected 2015-12-19
GTTCACCATGAATCCACTTGCCCTCCGGCGTCCTTGCGTCGAGTTGTGTCGCCGCGCGCGGCCCTCGGGGCCGCGGGCGGCTGGCCAGGCCTGGCCAGTCCCGGCCCGGCCGCCTGGCACGTGGCGCGGATACGTGCCAGAAAAGGATGCCGAATGACCAGCCCGGGACGCGAGGACCTGATCCGCGCACTGCCCTACGCCCGACGCTACGCCCGCGCGCTGATCGGCAGCCGGGCGCGCGGCGACGCCCTCGTGGCCGCCAGCCTGCGCGCCATGCTCGACACCCCCCGCGACGCCAACTCCGACCCCAGGCTCGCGCTCTATGCCAGCATCACCCGCGCCGCCGCGTCCGAGCCGGAGCCCGACCCCGGGGATGCGCCGGCAGACGACACGGCGGCCGACTCCGTGGCGCAGCCCGGGGCAACGCAGCCCGGCGCGACGCAGCCCGGGGCAACGCAGTCTGGCGCGACGCAGTCTGGCGCGACGCAGTCCGGCGCGACGCAGTCTGGGGCGACGCAGTCCGGGGCTGCCCACGGCCTCAGCACGCTGCAGCGCCAGCTCCTGCTGCTCACCGCGCTGGAGGGCCTGAGCCTGGACAAGGCGGCCGCCGTGGCCGGGCTCGACGAGCCCGACGCCGCCGCCAGCCTCGCCGAGGCCCGGCTGCACCTGCGCGAGGCCGCCGCCACCGACGTGCTCATCATCGAGGACGAGCCGATCATCGCCATGGACCTCGAGGAGTTGGTCGCCGGCTGCGGCCACCGCGTGGTCGGCGTCGCCTCGTCCGAGGCGGAGGCGGTCGAGATCGCGCTGCGCACCCGTCCCGGGCTGATCCTGGCCGACATCAACCTGGGCCATGGCGGCGACGGCGCCTCCGCGGTCGCCACCATCAGCCGCCAGCACCGCGCGCCGGTGATCTTCGTCACCGCCTACCCGGAGCGCCTGCTGACCGGAGAGGCGTCCGAGCCCGCCTTCGTCATCACCAAGCCGTTCGAGCCGCTCACCCTGGCCATCGCCACCTACCAGGCCGTGACCGGCGGCGTCCGCCTGGGCTGACCAGACCGCGCCGCGTCGGCACCGCGCCCGGACTCCCCGACGCTGCCGGCCGTGGCGACCCCGCGCACCCCGCCTCCCGCACCGGGTCGCTTGAGGCGGTCCCCAGGCCCGACGCCACCCCGGCAACTTCGCGCACGCCGGGACGCTCAGCCTCCACACCGAAGCAGGACGACCGCCGCCCGATGCGCTCCACCGACGCTGCCCTCCGCACCGCCGCGCAGACCCTGCGCATCTCCTCCATCGACCCGGCGCAGGCCGGCCCGCCCGAGGCGTGGCCGGCGCTGCTGCACCGGGTGTCCGGCCTCGGCTTCGACCACCTGCTGCTGGGGTTGGTGTTCGCCTCGGCGGCGTCCGATCCCGCGCTGGTGGCCGACACCCGCCACCTTGCCCCGGCGCTGGGCGGCGGCGACCCGGAAGCGGCGCTGCGCGGCCTCGCGGCGATGGCCCGCGCGCAGGGCGTGTCGCTGCTGCTCGACGTGACCCTGGACCGCGTCGCGGCCGGCTCGGCGCTGGCGTCCACGGCGTCGGGCCTGTTCTCACCGCCCGACCCTGAGGCCCCGCTCGACCCGCGCCGCGACGACGACATGGATGCGGCGCTCGCCCGCCCGCAGGGCGCGGAGGACGGCGCGCGGCTGGGGCGCTGGTGGGCGGCACAGCTTGCGGGCTGGGCCGGGTGGGGCATCGCCGGGTTCCGCCTGCTCGGGCTGGACCGGCTGCCGGCCGCGCATCTCGCCGATACGCTGGGGGCGCTGCGGCAGGGCACCGACGCGATCCTGCTGGCCTGGACGCCGGGCGTGCCGCACGCGGCGCTCTCCTCGCTGCGCGGCATCGGCCTGGACGGCGTGTTCTGCTCGCTGCCGTGGTGGGACTGGCGGAGCGAGTGGCTGTGGGACGAGATCGCCGCCCTGCGCACCCTCGCCCCGGTGCTGGCCTCGCCCGAGGTGCCGGGCGGCGCACGGCTCGCCGCCTCGGTGCAGGACCCGGCCGCCGCCCTGGCGGTGTGCCGGCGCTCCCTGGCGCTGGCCGCCTCGCTCGGCACCGGCTGGATGGTCGCCGCCGGGATGGAGGACTCCGTCCCCCTGCCCGCCACCCCGCCCGGCGCCCCGGCGCCCGGGACTGCCGACCTCGCCGCCGGCCTCGCCCCCGGCCTCGCAGCCGACATCTCCGCCCTGAACGGCCTGCTGACGACGGAGTCCCTGCTCGACGACGGCGGGATGCCGGTGCTGCCGCTCGGCGCCACCGGACCGGTGCTGGCGCTGCTGCGCGCCGACACCGACCTGCGCATCGCCGACCGCGTGCTGCTGGTGCTGGCCAACGCCGACCTGGTCCTGGCCCGGGCCGTGGAGCCCGCCACGGTGCTGCCGGCGCTGGGCGGACGCTTCGGAGAATTCGCCCCGCTGCTCGGCACCGCCGCGTTCCAGCCCGGCGTGCCGCTGGTCCTGCAGCCCGGGGAGATCCGGGTGTTCGCGGCGCAGGCCGTCGCGGCGGCCGCGCCCGCGCCGCTCGACCCCGCCGGCGCGGAGCGTGCCGGGCACGGCGCCCGCGTGGCGATCGAGAATCCCCTGCCCGCCGTGGATGGCGGCGCCTTCCCGGTCAAGCGCCTGGCGGGCGAGAGCGTCACCGTCACCGCCGACATCCTGTGCGACGGCCACGACAAGCTCGCCGCCGCCCTGGTCTGGCAGGAGCCCTCCGGCGGGGGCGGCGAGTGCCGGATGCGCCTGATCGCCAACGATTCGTGGGAGGCTCGTTTCCCGCTCGGGCCGCTGGGCCGACATACCTACCGCATCCAGGCCTGGCGCGACGCTTTTGCGACGTTTGCTGACGAGCTGGCCAAGAAATACGCCGCCGGGATCCCGATCGGGCTGGAGATGGTAGAGGGCACCCGCCTCGTGGAGCGCGCCGCCGCCCGCAGCGACGGCCCGCTCGCCGCAGGGCTCGCAGCCGCACTCGACGCGATGCGGCCGGACGACGAGGCCCGCCGCACGACGCTGCTCTCCCCGGGGCTCGCCGCGCTGATGCGCGAGGCCGACGACCGCCCGCACGCCGCCACCAGCCCCGCCATGCCGGTCGACGCAGAGCGCGTCGGCGCCGGCTTCGCGTCCTGGTACGAGGTGTTCCCCCGCTCGATGAGCGACGACCCCGCGCGCCACGGCACCTTCGCCGATGTGCAGCGCCACCTGCCGCGGGTGCAGGCCATGGGCTTCGACGTGCTGTACTTCCCGCCGATCCACCCGATCGGCACCTCGAACCGCAAGGGCCCGAACAACACCCTGACCCCCGGCCCGACCGACCCGGGCAGCCCTTACGCCGTCGGCTCCGAGGTCGGCGGCCACGACGCGCTGCACCCGGAGCTGGGCACGCTCGACGATTTCCGCCAGCTCGTCGCCGCCGCCTCCGCGCACGGGCTGGAGATCGCCATCGACTTCGCGATCCAGTGCTCGCCCGACCATCCCTGGCTGAAGCAGCACCGCGGCTGGTTCGACTGGCGCCCCGACGGCTCGATCAAATACGCGGAGAACCCGCCGAAGAAGTACCAGGACATCGTCAACGTCGATTTCTACGCCGAGGACGCGGTGCCCGGCCTGTGGGTCGCGCTGTGCGAGTCGGTGCTGTTCTGGGCGGGCCACGGCATCCGGTTGTTCCGCGTCGACAACCCGCACACCAAGCCGTTCGCGTTCTGGGAGTGGATGATCGCCGAGGTCCGCGCGCGCTACCCCGACGCGGTGTTCCTCGCCGAGGCGTTCACCCGCCCCAAGGTGATGTACCGTCTCGCCAAGGTCGGCTTCAGCCAGTCCTACACCTACTTCACCTGGCGCAACGAGAAGCGCGAGCTGCAGGCCTACCTCACCGAGCTGTCCACCGAGGCGCCGAGCGAGTTCTTCCGGCCGCACTTCTTCGTCAACACGCCCGACATCAACCCGGTGTTCCTGCAGACCTCCGGCCGCCCCGGCTTCCTGATCCGCGCGGCGCTGGCGGCCACGCTGTCCGGCCTGTGGGGCGTGTATAACGGCTTCGAGCTGTGCGAGGGCACGCCGCTGCCCGGCCGCGAGGAGTACCTGGACAGCGAGAAGTTCCAGATCCGCACCTGGGACTGGGACCGGCCCGGCAACATCGTGGCGGAGATCACCCGGCTCAACCGCCTGCGCCGCGCCAACCCGGCGCTGCACAGCCAGCTCGGCGTGACGTTCCTGCCGGCCGCCAGCGAGGCCGTGCTGTTCTTCGAGAAGGCGACGCCGGACCGATCCAACGTGGTGCTGGTGGCGGTCAGCCTCGACCCGCGCGCGGTGCAGGAGACGGCGATCGACATTCCGCTGTATCTGTGGAGCCTGCCGGACAGCGCGGCGCTCGACATGGAGGACCTGGTCGGCGGCACGCGCTTCCGCTTCGAGGGCAGGTCGCAGCGCGTGCGCCTCGCCCCGGACGCGCCATACGCCATCTGGCGCGCCACCCCCGCCTAGCGCCCGCCGGCAGTCTGATCTATCCGACTTCCCGCCTCGGCCTTTTCCCGACAGCCTGCCTGCGGACACCCGGACACCCATGAACAGCATCGCCCCAGCCGATCTCCCGCCCGCCGTCCCCGCCGCCGAGGACCCTCTGTGGTTCAAGGACGCGGTGATCTACCAGCTCCACCTCAAGGCGTTCTTCGACGGCAACAACGACGGGGTCGGCGACTTCCCCGGGCTGATCGAGAAGCTCGACTACATCGTGGAGTTGGGCGTCACCGCGATCTGGATGCTGCCGTTCTACCCGAGCCCCAGGCGCGACGACGGCTACGACATCGCCGACTACCGCGGCGTGCACGAGGACTACGGCACGATCGACGACGTGCGCCGCTTCATCGAGGCGGCGCACCAGCGCGGCCTGCGCATCATCACCGAGCTGGTGATCAACCACACCTCGGACCAGCACCCCTGGTTCCAGGCGGCGCGCAAGGCGCCGGCAGGCTCGCCGGAGCGCGATTTCTACGTGTGGTCGGACAGCGACGACAAGTACGACGGCACCCGCATCATCTTCCTCGACACCGAGAAGTCCAACTGGACCTGGGACGACGAGGCGCAGGCGTACTACTGGCACCGCTTCTACTCGCACCAGCCCGACCTGAACTTCGACAACCCCGCGGTGATGGACGAGGTCCTCTCCGTGATGCGGTTCTGGCTCGACCTCGGCGTCGACGGGCTGCGCCTGGACGCCGTGCCCTACCTCGTCGAGCGCGAGGGCACCAACAACGAGAACCTCCCCGAGACCCACGCCATCCTCAAGCGCATCCGCGCCGAGCTGGACGTCGTGGCGCCGGGCAAGATGCTGCTCGCCGAGGCAAACCAGTGGCCGGAGGACGCCCAGGTCTACTTCGGCGAGGGCGACGAGTGCCACATGTCGTTCCACTTCCCGCTGATGCCGCGCATGTACATGGCGATCGCACGCGAGGACCGCTTCCCGATCACCGACATCATGCGCCAGACACCGGAGATCCCGGCCAACTGCCAGTGGGCGATCTTCCTGCGCAACCACGACGAGCTGACCCTGGAGATGGTCACCTCCTCGGAGCGCGACTACCTGTGGGAGACCTACGCCTCTGACCGCCGCGCGCGCATCAACCTGGGCATCCGCCGCCGCCTGTCGCCATTGCTGGAGCGCGACCGCCGCCGCATCGAGCTGATGAACGGCCTGCTACTGTCGATGCCCGGCACCCCGGTGATCTACTACGGCGACGAGATCGGCATGGGCGACAACATCCACCTCGGCGACCGCGACGGCGTGCGCACGCCGATGCAGTGGTCCGTCGACCGCAACGGCGGCTTCTCCCGCGCCGACCCGGCGCAGCTCGTGCTGCCGCCGATCATGGACCCGATGTACGGGTTCCAGGCGGTCAACGTCGAGAGCCAGGCGCGCGACCAGCACTCCATGCTGAACTGGATGCGCAGGATGCTGGCGGTGCGCGGCCGCCACCGCGCCTTCGGCCGCGGCACGCAGCGCTTCCTCTATCCCGGCAACCGCAAGGTGCTCGCCTACCTGCGCGAGCTTGACGACGGCGAGGGCCGCCCCGGACACGGCGCCGACGGCCAGGGCGGCGAGGGCGAGACCCTGCTCTGCGTCTCCAACCTGTCGCGCGCCGCCCAGGCGGTCGAGCTCGACCTGTCCGCGTTCGAGGGACGGGTGCCGATCGATCTGGTCGGCGGCTCGGTGTTCCCGCCGGTGGGCCAGCTCACCTACCTGCTGACCCTGCCGCCCTACGGCTTCTTCTGGTTCAGCCTCGCCACCGCGGCGCAGATCCCCTCGTGGCACGCGCGGGCCCCGGAAATGCTGCCGGAGTTCGCGACGCTGGTGGTGCGCAACGAGCTGGCCGATTTGATGACCGACACCTTCGCGCGCCGCACCCTGGAGCGCGACATCCTGCCGGCCTACCTCGCCAAGCGCCGCTGGTTCGGCGCCAAGGGCGAGACGCTGCACTCCGCGAAGCTGGCCTATGCGGTCGCCCTGCGCTCCGGGCGCGACAACAACGTGCTGTTCTCCGAGGTCGAGGTCAGCGTCGCCGACCGCACCGAGAGCTACGCGATGCCGATCGCGGCGATCGAGGAGAACGCCAGCGCGCTCGGCATGCAGCTCGCCTTTGCCCGCGCGCGGCGCGGCCCGCAGGTCGGCTACCTGACCGACGGCTTCGCGGCCGACGACTTCACCACCGCCATGCTCGGCCACATGCGCGACGCCAGCGTGCTGCCCTTCCCCGGCGGCGAGCTGCGCTTCCGCACCACCTCGCGCGCCGACCTGCTCGACCTGCCCGAGGGCGCCGAGATCCGCCGCCTGTCCGCGGAGCAGTCCAACTCCTCGCAGATCGTCGGCGACGCGGTGGTGCTCAAGGTGGTGCGCAAGGTGCTCGCCGGCATCCATCCCGAGGCGGAGATGACCGGCTACCTGACGGAAAAGGGGTTCGGCAACATAGCGCCGCTGGTCGCGGAGATGGTGCGGGTGGACACGGCCGGCGTGGCGCACACCGTGGCGCTGGTGCAGGGCTTCGTGCGCAACCAGGGCGACGGCTGGGGCTGGACGCTCGAGTACCTGGCCCGCGCCGGCGACGACGTGGGCATGGAGGACGCCGACGAGGCGAGCGTGGAGGACGTGCTGTCCGGCTACCACGCCTTTGCCGCAGCCATGGGCCGCAGGCTCGCCGAGCTGCACGCCGTGCTGTCGGCCGACAGCGAGGACCCGGCGTTCCGCCCGCTCGACGCAGACGACGCGGCGCGCGCGGAGTGGGCGGAGGGCGCCATCGCCCAGATCGACGGCGCGCTCGACGCCCTGGGGCGTGTCGCGCAGTGGAGCGACGAGGCGAACCACGGGGTCGCCACGGCCCTGCGCGCCCGTGCCGAGCCGATCCGCGCCGCCGCCCGCGCGCTGGCGCAGCAGGGACAGGGCGCGTTGCAGACCCGGGTGCACGGCGACTTCCACCTGGGCCAGGTCCTGGTGGTGCAGGGCGACGCCTACCTGATCGACTTCGAGGGCGAGCCGGCCCGCACCATGGAGCAGCGCCGCGCGAAATCCTCGCCGATGCGCGACGTCGCCGGCCTGCTGCGCTCGTTCGACTACGCCGCCGCGGCGGCCGCCACCGGCCGCACCGCGGAATCCGAGTCCGCCGCCGACAACCGCGCCCTCGTGGTGGAGTGCTTCCGCGTCAGCGCCGCGTCGGCCTTTCTCGCCGCCTATCGTGCGGTGCTGGAGACCACGCCGCGCCCCTGGGTGCCGCCGGCGGCGGAACAGGCCGTGCTCGACCTGTTCCTGCTGGAAAAGGCGGCGTACGAGATCCGCTACGAGGCCGCCAACCGCCCGACCTGGCTGGCGATCCCGCTCGCGGGCTTCGCCGCCATCGTCGAACGCCTGACAGGCTCGCTTGGAGACACGCCCCATGGCTGAAGACACCCAGGACGCCGGCACCCTGGAGGTCGGCGCCGATCCTGTCGCCACGCAGCCGCCGGAGGGGGTCGAGAGCAGCGACGCACTGGCCGCGACCGACGCCCCCGCCCTCTCCGACGCCCCCGTCGAGACCGGCGCGGTCGATGCGGTGGTCCACGCCCGGCACGGCGATCCGTTCGCCGTGCTCGGCCCGCACCGCACGCCGGGCGGCTGGTCGGTGCGCGCCTTCCTGCCCGGCGCCGAGTCCGTGGACGTCGTGGACCGCGCCACCCGCGCCGTCATCGGCCGCCTCGCCCGCCAACACCCCGACGGCTTCTGGGCCGGCGCCGTCGGTTCCGGCGAACCCTACCTGCTGCGCGCGAGCTTCGGCGGCGTGGCGCAGGAGTTCGAGGACCCCTACAGCTTCCCCGCCGTGCTCGGCGAGCTCGATGTCCACCTGCTGGCCCAGGGCCGCCACCTGGAGATCGCCCGCGCCCTGGGCGCCCACGTCACCAGGCACGAGGGCGTCCCCGGCGTGCGCTTCGCGGTCTGGGCGCCCAACGCCCGGCGCATCTCCGTGGTCGGCCCGTTCAACGGCTGGGACGGCCGCCGCCTGCCGATGCGCCGGCGCCACGAGGCCGGGGTGTGGGAGCTGTTCGTGCCCCGCCTCGGCGCAGGTGCCATCTACAAGTACGAGATTGCCGGCCCGGACGGCACCGTGCTGCCGCTCAAGGCCGACCCCGTCGCCTGGCGCGCCGAGGTGCCGCCCGCCACCGCCTCGATCGTCGCCGACCCCGCGCCGCCCACCTGGACCGACGAGTCCTGGATGGAGGCGCGCGCCGCCCGGCAGGCGCCTGACGCGCCGATCTCGGTGTACGAGGTGCACGCCGCTTCCTGGCTGCCCGGCTCGGAGAACGGCGCCGACTGGTCCGCGCTGTCGGCCAAGCTGGTGCCGTACGCCCGGCTGATGGGCTTCACCCACATCGAGCTGCTGCCGATCCAGGAGCACCCGTTCGGCGGCTCCTGGGGCTACCAGCCGCTCGGCCAGTTCGCGCCGCAGGCCCGCATGGGCGCGCCCGAGGGTTTTGCACGATTCGTCGACCGCTGCCACGCGGCCGGCATCGGCGTGATCCTGGACTGGGTGCCCGCGCACTTCCCCACCGACGCGCACGGCCTCGCCCGCTTCGACGGCACCGCGCTCTACGAGCACGCCGACCCGCGCGAGGGATTCCACCAGGACTGGAACACCTACATCTACAACCTCGGCCGCAACGAGGTCCGCGCCTTCCTGATCGGCTCCGCGCTGCACTGGCTGGAGCACTTCCACGTCGACGCCATCCGTGTCGACGCAGTGGCCTCGATGCTCTACCGCGACTACAGCCGCAAGCAGGGCGAATGGGTGCCCAACATCCACGGCGGCCGGGAGAACCTCGAATCCATCGCCTTCTTCCAGGATCTCAGCCGCGCCGTCGCCGAGCGCGCGCCCGGCGCCCTGCTGATCGCCGAGGAGAGCACCGCTTTTCCGGGCGTCACCCGCTCCGCCGACGAGGGCGGGCTCGGCTTCGACTACAAGTGGAACATGGGCTGGATGCACGACAGCCTGCACTACATCGAGGAGGCGCCGGTCAACCGCCGCTGGCACCACGGCTCGATGACCTTCGGCCTGGTCTATGCATTCTCCGAGCGGTTCCTGCTGCCGATCAGCCACGACGAGGTGGTGTACGGGAAGGGCTCGCTGCTGGGGAAGATGCCCGGCGACGAGTGGCAGAAGTTCGCCAACCTGCGCGCCTATCTCGGCTTCATGTGGACCCACCCCGGCAAGAAGCTGATCTTCATGGGCCAGGAGTTCGGCCAGCTCCGCGAGTGGAACCACGACCGCGGCCTGGACTGGTTCCTGCTCGACGACCCGCGCCACAAGGGCGCGCAGGCGCTGTTGCGCGACCTCAACGCGCGATACCGCGACCTGGGCGCGCTGCACGCCCGCGACACGGAGGCCAGCGGCTTCCAGTGGGTGGAGCGCGAGGACGCCGAGCGCAGCGTGTTCGCCTACCTGCGCCGCGGCGGCGACGCCGATGCCCCCGTGCTCGTGGCGTGCAACTTCACGCCCGTGCCGCGCTACGGCTACCGCCTTGGCGTGCCGGTCTCCGGCCACTGGCGCGAGGCGCTGAACAGCGACGCCTCGCTGTACGGCGGCTCCAACCTCGGCAACGCCGGCGGCGTCTGGGCCGACGGCGGGCCGTCGCACGACCAGCCGCACTCGCTGCTGCTCACCCTGCCGCCGCTCTCCACCGTGATCCTGGTGGCCAATCCGGCCGGAACGTAACGACCCGCAGGCAAGCAAGGCTGGGCTCTGCCCAGACCCGCCAGGGGGAAGCCCCCCCTGGACCGGCTTTCTT
>JAABUV010008533.1_pt1 | contig 10330 bp, 12 predicted proteins | sample 5559971 | NCBI WGS metagenome assembly JAABUV01 (sample SAMN10711881, study PRJNA513362) | rock metagenome | isolation source: Antarctica rocks | place: Antarctica: Victoria Land, Knobhead nord | collected 2015-12-19
TGAACATGTCGTGGACCAAAAGGGAGTTTTGACTTTGCACCGGCAGGCATTACTGATTTCTTCCTGCTTTCTCATTGTCTACGGCACTTAGCGAGGCGCTGGAACTTGGGAACGATGACGAGGTAATATCACGGAGACGGTAAAGAGCTTGTATTATACTTGCACGCCAAACGATTCATGGTGTTGGCTTCTTATGATCTCTTTGGATCTTCTCAGGGTAAATCGGTCGGAAGCAGTCGGGATACTAGTGGATAGTCGTGATATGCTTGTCCCCAGCTGAATAAATCGAGGTTTTAGATAACATCTACCACCTGCTATTCTCACGGAACAATTGACATTTTCAGATAGTTGAAAGGAGTTAGCTGTGGCACAGCGACTGCGCCTACGGCAGGAACCGGCCGTTCCTGGCTAGTGACTTAGGGCGTGAGGGCCTGCAGGGATCTCATGTCGGTTCGGCATCGCTCAAGCTCCGATGTCGAATTGCGTCACCATCGCTGTGACAATGTGTCATAGAAGGCATTGAAGCTTTTCGACTTTGATGTCTTCCAATTGAGTGAACAACAGTACATGTCCGCAAGATTTTCAGTGTTTCGACTCTTCATCTACGCTGTCGTACCTGTGTTGGTTGCGGTTTACGTTGCGACGATTTTCGAGGGAAAGGGAAAGGGAAAGATGGCTACGAAACCCAGTAATCATAATTTGAACGGTTGGTGTTGAACATCTCGCTGTGTCGTCGGTGTTGCTGGTGGTGGGTTGGGTTTGTTCTTGCAGAGAGTATATTCCATGTGGTGCTCTTCTTTTCTTCTATTGCGGGGCCAGTGTCATTGAATAATTCCTTCAGATCTGTTCTTTTTGAATCTGTTGGCCATTGAGACTTGCCCGGGCTCAATTGAGCCCGTCGTCTTCCACCTGGTTCTAATGGCTGTATGGTTAGTTGCCTAGTCATGCTAACATTTTTAACATCCAGTCTTCAAAAAACCCCTCGCCCTCTTCTCCCAACAGCCCATGACCGGTTTCTACCGCGACGGGTATTGTCGAGTTGGCCCCGAGGACAAGGGGAATCACGCCGTTGCTGGTATGTGCTCTTCACAGAATTCTAATCCTCAACCCTTTTTATAAAACATACTCTCTCTGCGCAACAACCCCCCTGTCACTCATCTTCCGTTCTCCACCTCTAGCTAACCTCTATCCAGGCGTCCTCACCAAAGAATTCCTCGACTTCTCCGCCTCCCGCGGCAACAACCTCCGCAGCATCGGTCTCGAGCCCGGCTGCAAATGGTGTCTATGCACCGCCCGATGGAAAGAGGCAATGGAGGCGGCGAAGAGCAAGGATGATCCTGTTGTGCCAAAGTGCGTGAACTCATCCAATCCCTCCTCAATCATGCAAACTAACATCCGCCCCCTCCGCCATACAGAGTCTTCCTCCACGCAAGCGACGAATCGGCCCTCTCCAACGGCATCACAATGGACGCGCTGAAGAAATTCGCCGCGGAGCCGGAAGCGAGAGGTGGAGGTGGCTCGTTGGAGGGGGAGATTCCGATCAGTCCGAGCGATAAGGTGGGGAGTATGGTTAAGGAGACGCATTAGGGTGGAGGTGGAGGCTGTGTCTATATGTAGGCTAGGGTTTTAGACGAAGAAAAGAATGTACCAAAATGGTTGAACATCAACCATAAATGCAACCACTAACCCTTATCCCAACTGCCAACCCAACACCAACCACCGCCCCCAACCCTTCCCCTTCCCCTTCTTCCCCACCACCATTCTCCTCCTTCCTCCTTCCTCCTCCCCCTCCAATCCCCACCCCCCCTCTAAACCCCCTCCACCTCCCCCTCCACCCCCATCCCCATCCTCACCCATCCCCATCCTCACCACAACCCACCACCGCCCCTCCACCAAACCACACAACTCTAAACTATAAAACAATAAAACGATGGAAAAAACAAACGCATACTAGGAAGAAATCACACAACCAACCCAAATCCAAGTTTTATATATTCATCCAAAGTCCAAAGGGTTAGGGTTAGGGTTTTCGATCTTGATAAGTGGTTTCGTTTCAGGTGCGAAAGAAAAGAGGATTGAAGTTTGTGAGAAAAACTTTGTGGGGGGGGAGGGGGGTGGTTTAGCTTTTCGTCTTCCCATCTTTCATCATTCTTCAGTCACCCACCCACTCTTCCGCCCCCCCAACTATCTCTCAACCCTCCCAACCCCCCTCCCTCCCTTGAAACTCCCTTCACACCCCCTTCAATCCCATTCCTACCTTTTTTATGAACCAAGTTGCGGGGTATGTATGCTAAATGTGCCATATTCTTTTATAAAAAAAAAAAGATTGTAGAGATATTGCGTAGCGTGGGTTGTGTGTGTGTGAGAGAGGAAGAAGAAGGGGGAAAGAGGAGGGAGGAAGAAGGGGAAGGGTGGACCGGTGGTGGTGGTGGGAGAAGAAGAAGAAGAAGAAGAAGAAGTGGAAGTGAAGAGTGAGGAGTGAGGAGTGGAAAAGGGGGATATAGATGGGAGAAGGAAGATGGAAGGAAAGGAGGAAAGGATAGGGGTATAGGGGATAGGGGGATAGGGGATAGGGGATAGGGGAAGAGAGAGGATGGAGGATGGAGGATAGAGGATGGAGGATTGTAAGGGTGAGAAAGGAAAGAGAAAATAGATGAGGAAAAAGGGGGGGGAAGGTATAACCATGACGTTCTCTCAATTCAAAAACCTAATCTTTCTCTGCCTCCCAGTTATCCCCCCCCACAAAAAAAGGAAAAATAATCATCACTCTTTTCTCTCCCCTCCCCTCCCCCCCAACCTTCAACATCACATCCACCCCCCACCCCCTCCCCCCTTTCCTCCTACCTTCAACATCACATCCACCCCTTCTAACCAACACCAACATCAACACCAACACACGTCCAAAAAAACAAAAAAACAAAAAAAAAAGACAGGATATAGAAATAGAAATAGGAAGAGTAAGAAAAAGAAAAAAAATAGAGAAAGGCGATGGATGGGATTTGTGTTGAGGAGGAGTGGGTGACTGAGAGGATAGTGGCGGTGAGGATAGTGGTGGTGAGTGAGTGAGTGAGTAAGTGAGTGAGTGAGTGAGTGAGTGAGTGAGTGGCTGAGAGGATAGTGGCGGTGAGTGAGGGAGGGAGGGAGGGGAGGGGAGGGGAGGGGGGAGGGAAGGGGAGGGGAGGGGGTGTTGAGGTGGTGGGGGGGGGAGTAGAGCCGAGTCGAGTGGGGTTTTTGTGGTTGTGATGGCGGGAGGGGGTTTAGGGGGAGGCGTGCCGGGGGGTTTTTTTTATGGAGGTGGTGGCGTAGAGGGATTGGAGGGGGGTTTTTTTTTGTTTTTTGGATGGAGACTGGTTACGTCTTATATATGTGTGAGATCAAAAAAAACAACGAAAAGTTGAGGCAATCAGAAGAGTAGGTAGGCTGGGGAGAACCCCCTATATTCCAGCTACATATGCACGAACTAAAGATTACCCATCCAGCTATCTGCCCTTTTATAAAGTATCTCAGCACACCTATATACCACCAATGCGATCCATGCAGATATCTAGAATTTTCGATATTCCCGGCACATATATCGCCTTGAAACGCCACTTTTGTTTTATCCAATCCCGCTTGCCGCCCTTTTGGTATACAGTCAAACGAACCATTACACCGTCGTGAGAGGACTAGTCCCGAAGCCGCGATAGAGGAACAAATGGTCAACTCCGTACCCATGAACCCACCCAAAACATCGAATAACTCCAGATCACTTTCGTCGCTCGTCGCCAGGCGCCAGGAGTATGTATGTAGGAAACGCAATGGCGAACGTGAAAAGGGATTTTTATGCAGAAATCATGCAAGGAGCTGAAGCAAGAGATCATAACACAGGCGAGATCATATCCTCATCCGCCGGCCCATGCCGTGACGCACCTATCGCCGCAGCATCATGCTCCTCGGGCGCCTCCGGAATGGTCGCACAATACCTCTTCAGTACTTGCTTCAGCGCTGGCCTCCTTATTGGTTTCGGCAAGAAGAAATCCATGCCTGAATCCATGCACTCCTTCACATTACTTTCCTCCGCAAATGCCGTGAGCGCCACAATGGGGCAACTGTATCCCATTTCGCGAATTAAGCGCGTGGATTGTAGACCGTCGAGATTGGGCATTTGGACATCCATGAAGATGAGGTTGAATAGGTTAGATTGCTGCATGCTCTCCTTGACAAGTTCGAAGGCTTCTTGGCCGTCTTTGGCGACGGTGACGTCTGTAGGTTGTTTGTTAGCCGCATTTAAATCCGGTAATTTGGAGGATAGGGACAATGCGTACCGTAAATGTCTTCGAGCTTGAGCATGCGAAGCACGACCTCTTGGTTCACCTTGTTGTCTTCGGCTACCAGAACGCGTACTTTGTCGCCACTTCCGTAGGCTTGAACGGCAGCTTGCTCCATTGCTGCTAGTTGTTTTTCGGGCAACTCTAGGGGGGAAGATGCAGCGAAGAAGGGCTGGCTTAGTCCAACTAGACGAGGTTTTGCGGGAGTATCAAAGGCGTTCAAACCAGGACCACTGCCATCCGTAGAGTGGATGGAGAGGTCGGAAGAGGATCGGTTTCCCACAGGAGTGCGCGATTCATCTTTGATTGAGCCAACGTTGATGCTGTTTCGTCGTGAATTTAGATTAAGGTTCGAGCTGGTAGTGCTGTCTGCCCGTTCTTTCGTAAACATCATTGGAATCCGCATGGTGAATTTGCTTCCCTTGCCTACTTCACTCTTGAGGACAATATTCCCTTTCATTAGGCCCGCTAGCTGCGAACAGATACTTAGTCCAAGTCCTGTTCCGCCATATTTCTTACTTAGGCCAAGATCTCCTTGGACAAAAGGCTCGAAAACCCGCTGCTGCTGGCTTTCCGGGATACCAGGACCAGTATCTTCAACCTCGAACTCAAAGATTAGAGTCCTGGCATTTAGTGGTGGAGGTGACGAAGATCGATCGCGTACTGGAATCACTGGAATTGATTTCGGCTCGCTGCTATTGATATGAAGTGCCGTCTCTGGATACGTTGGCCTTTCATGGTCCTTTGGCGCAGGGGAGTTCGAGGAACTAGAACCAGATACGAGACGACCTCGCAGCTTTGTAGACTTCGCAGAATGCTGTTTGGATAACTTCGATCGTACCGAGTTCTTGCGGCTGCTAGGCCTTTCCTCTACTTCTCCCAAGCATCTTATCCGGACAATCACAGATCCACCTTTCTTGGTAAATTTAAGGCTGTTACTCACAAGATTGATAATGACTTGTAGTATCCTGTGTTGATCGCCCCATAGCATCATGTCTCTTACGCGTCCTGTTCCGTACGGTCCATAGCCAACTTGTAGTGGAGCACCGGATGGATTCTCGCTGGTTTCAGAAGGGCCCTGGAATGCCACTGTCAAAGTAATAGCCCCTTCTTTCGCTTGTTTTTCAAAGATCGATAGCACTTGAGAACTGATGTCGGCCAAACGGAATTCTTTCTCCTCCAAAGTAAGTTGTTGGCCTATCTGGTTCTTGGAAAACGTCAAAAGATCCGTAAGAAGATGCAACAAAAGGTCGCCCGACTTGTATATGATCCCTAGTGATCGCTTGATTTTGCTCTGGTCTTCTTCTTGCATACAAACAGCACACATGCCGAGAATACCATTCAATGGTGTCTTAAGCTCGTGAGAGATGTTCGCGATGAAAAGAGTCTTGCTTTCATTAGCAGCCTCGGCCGCTTTCTTACTGATTTCAAGTTGGTGCGTCCGCTCCTTTACTCTTTCTTCGAGGCGCTCGTATTGCATCATCAATTCCTCTGACATTTCGTTGAAGACCGTCATTAGATCAGTCAGTTCGTCTTGAACAAAGTGCTTCCGATCTTGAACCTTGCCAGGAATTCTGAAAGTGTGTCGGCGTCGTTGGTCTCGTCGCTGCTCATTTCTGTTTTCGCCACGCCCGCCTCGCCACCCTAAAACCCGTTCAACAAAGCCTTCTTTTCTTGCTGTAGCCATCTCGTCTCCGGATGCATTAGCGTCTTCATCGTGCGAGACGTAGGAATGAATGCTTCCGTCATCAGAAGGATATCTATATGGCTCGACTGTCTTCTTCGTAGCCGCACGCAGCCTCCTTATAGGTCGAACGGAGACGTGGGCAATGGGCAGCAAGAACAAAAGGATACCCCCGACTGTGCCAAAGACAGCGGCCAGCAAAACATTTCGTAAATGATGGATGGGTGCAATCACCTCTCCGTAAGACTGCTCAACTACTAAGACCCAATCAACCATAGGGGACCTGATCAAGGCATAGCCGGCCGAAACCTGATTATTGTCCTCGTTCTTAGTGTTGACGAGGCTTCCTCCGTTGTTCATATCGTTATTGAAGGCGGTGTATGCATCAAGAACGGCAGGGTAGTCTTGCATCGGAAAAGGGGTATTCGGCTGACCGTATAAGTGGGAAGCATGACGGGTAGTCCGAGACGAGTTGCGTAGTGGTGGGAGGATGAAATGAACATCCTGTGACTGTGCCAAGGTTTTATTGACGTGAGAGTCACTTTGGTCCAATATACTAGCCGGGATTCGATTATTTGAAGTCGCAGGCCCCATGATCAGAATCTCACCTGTTTGTCCCAAGCCATCTATGGACTTGCCAACCTCGAAGATGAGATTAGCATTTGTAACTACTGTGAGCCAGCCTAGGATATCCAAGGCAGAAGTGTTGTTAACGATTGGTAAAGTGAGCGAGACCAAGGCAAAAGATTCATTGACAAGCCATGGGCCCATTAGAAGGGTCGAATCCGGGTTGAGCACAGCTCCGTCATAGGAGGCGCTTGAGGTGTTGAAAGTGCTGTTGATTGCCGCAGATGTGAAGTTTAAGTCTGGATATAGATTCGGAGGATAACCGGTGCCGTCATCACCGAGATACACAGGAGTTCCATTGGCGTTCTGATAGGGTAGAGGAATCTTCCCCACGATATCTGATCCGGTCACGGTCACCAAGCCGTATGGTCCCCCAGTACCTGTACCATTTTTGGACACTATTCGAGCTTGAAATAGCAAGGCGGACGTTCCGAACCCTGAGAGGGCGCTTTGTAGATCACCCCGCGGCGTGATCCAATTGGCGTCTGTATTATTCCCAAGATCATAGCTTCGCAAGGCAGATTGTATGAGTAACCGCGTTGAGATGGCCTGAACGCTTGACTGTAGGAGAACAAGGTTGGAGTTCAGCTGGTTTGCATACAGAGACGCTGTAAGGCAAAGACTAGACGATCTACACAAAGTCGGAAATATCAGCGCTGTTTATTTGGCTTCCAGGCGACGGGTGGGACATGTATCTCACCTTATCTTCAGAACAAAATTGTAGTTGGTTACCCACTGAGACCTCAGCGATTAGCAAACTTCATTACCTAGTAATTCGTGCACTCAAGATAGCCTTACCGTCGCAATCGCTATAACAGCTAGGGATACTAAAGACGCCAGGAGTACAAGCAAGGCCAACTGCTCTCGGATTGGGATCCGCATCTTGAGAGATGGCGATTCGTGCTATTCAAAGAAGTGACAGCCGGAACTCTATGGACGCTAATTCTGATGTCGACGCCCTCCTCTCTGCTGGGCGAGGCTGACCCGCTGTATTGATGCTGGTGCCCAAAGAGCCATCAAGCTTCGAGTTTGAAAGTTTGAGCAATCACACCACAATGAAAGTCATTCATGTCGATTCCAAGTAGTCTGCATTGGAGGTGCGTTGTTCGTTCGGGTCGCGAGACCAGGAATCCGCTTTGGAGCAAGAGCTCAGCTGAATGGCCCTCTGTTGAAGCAATAGGAGCTGTAGTAGGAGCAAGAGTAGGAGCAGGAGGAGTAGTCGTCCAATTAGGAAAATAGTTTCTAATCAGGAACATACATGCATAGTATGTAGTTGGAGTGCCATTACACTGCCCGCTAGCCTAGTTGGGGCTAGCGCCAATTGCGGCACAAAACATCTGTTGTACGGAGTAGAAAACACACCTTTCAGCAATCAGGGACGAAGGAGCCGACAGTGCAAGCTAATGCTCTTATAGACATCAAAGACTGGCGGTTGAGTCCGCAATAGGTCAAAAATTGGGTAGAGTACTGTGTGTGTGCAGAGTGCTTCTCTCGATCGTACCAGAACCCAGGATGTGGTTTAGTGCATTGGGACGATCCTTTGTTCAACTCAATCTTCACCAAACCTAAAGTATATTTAGATATTTTGAATTGTTGAAACTGAAAATATCATTTTACCGGCGAACAAACGATAACTTGCGATAGTTCTATAGAGGGCCATGAATCCGCTACGCAAGAGTTCGATATGCTGGTTACTTGAATACTCGTGTTACGTGGATTCCCTTCGAATTCTCTTGTTGCAACTCTTAATCAAGCATCACTGAGAGACAACACTGAACGTCTTCTTACTTTTTTTCCGGGCCGTTGTCAACATTCTGACTGGCAGGTTCGAGTTGCAAACCCCTCAACAGGATATGTGCCGGTCTTACCATCCCGTCAGATCAATCCATTCGACATCTTTCATATGGACTACAAGTCTTCTAGATTTTCTATGCAAAAGTACACTTATCATCTCAGGTGTTAACTTCAAAGCACATACAACAAGAGGATAGAAGGCTTGCGGATTCTAGAGAACAAAAAAGCGTTGATCTGAACTTCCACTTGATTCTGTCGCCGGCTCGAGAACCAATGCTCATAAATAGCCTTTGTCGACAAAAATCTTTCCGCTTCTTGCCAATATCCTGATTGTGCCTTCACCAAGGGCTTTTTAATCTCAAATTCGAGCGATGAAAGAGAGCAGACTATTGGATCTAAAAATGATGCGCTGTACCCTCTATTGACTCATCATGCCTCATTTCAGCGGCTGTTGCTCTAACATACTCAATATGAGAAGCTCTGGTAGAGATCGTGGGATGACAGAACATACTTGAACATGTATGCCAGCAGATGAGCAAATTGCTACGTTGGAGACAATTAGTGAATGATGTGAAAAGATGAGTTGTCAAAACCCGGAGTGAAGGGGATTGGTAGGAAAGGCTTGCGCATGACCCACCTTTCATCCCCACGAAGAACCCAATTCCAATTGATCAGAGCGAGTTTGCAAACGTTGTCAAATGAAGCACTCTTCGATGTGAGTGACCCAACATATAAGAGCGGACTCGCAAGGAAAAAGCTCTATTCTACCACAAACTGCTGACTTATCTCTATCGATCACTAGACCCAATAATTTACTCGTTTTCGAAATGCAAACCGCCTCGACACACCCCGCTTGCAGCCAGGTGGATAAAACGGTATTCCATCATGAAAGTTTTGGGAGCATCCAAGTCCACGAGCCACTACATCCTAGAACCATCGAGGTCGCCAAGGTGAACCACCGCGGGACCATCTATGCGAGAGTAGGAGAACGGTACCGTTCTGTTCACAATCACTTCGGCCTCGTAACCACAGCATATACGCCTAATACTATGGCCTGCCATATCTGTGGGTACGAAAACATCAACCCGAACACTGGCAAATGTGACCGTTGTGGCCTCTAAGTTACGGTCGGTAGCTGTACCTGCGGAGACTTGTAGTGATGACGGTGCAAGAAGGTCTTCTATCTGAAAGGGCGACTTGTGGCGTGAAAGCGATACTCAACCATAAGAGCCTTTAGTGAGGGTTGTGTGTAGCTTTAACCTTTGATGGTGGGCGTTTTATGATCCAGAGGATAGGAAGTCTAACTAGAGCTATTGTACTATTTTCTCTATGTTTGTGCTTGGCTTTTGTATATTATATCATTCAAGCAAGCGACCTTGATCAATCCAACAGACGAAGTGCATGCAGAAACCAACCGACTAACATACTATGATTGTCAAAAACCCCGACAGTCCAACACCTCACCCAAGAGAAGTGGAATTGCATATAGATATTCATCTGTCAACAAAGGCAAAAAGGGCTAAGCAATCTTTCACCATTAGTGTATTCTCTGCCTTTTCCCAAGCTGATTGCGAATAGCTAGGGGTATTTTTTCAAGAGACGCCTCATCCATAATCGTTGGATCGTTTACCGAGACTACAGGTCGCGCGACCAACGCTAGAGGTCACGCGACCATGCCGATCATCCGGGCATGGTCGCGCGAGCTCAGTCGACCATGCGCATAATTCCGCCTTCCTGAGCTAAGGTATTGAATAGATAACAGCGTCGACGAACAAAAAACTTTTAATCTTCTTGAATATCTGAAATTCAATTTGCTATGATTGATTAAATATTAATCAGATATTGATATGATTCGTTGTAATTGCACATGAATGAAAACATTGAATCGAGTGATTCAAATTCAGAATTCAGTGACATT
>JAABUV010008534.1_pt1 | contig 10330 bp, 10 predicted proteins | sample 5559971 | NCBI WGS metagenome assembly JAABUV01 (sample SAMN10711881, study PRJNA513362) | rock metagenome | isolation source: Antarctica rocks | place: Antarctica: Victoria Land, Knobhead nord | collected 2015-12-19
GGGCTGCCCGGCCTCGGGCAGGGAGCGGCATTGCCGGGCCCGCACCTCGCTGGTGCTCTTCCTGCTGAGAGAGGCCTTCAGCCTCTCCATCCGCCCGCACAAAACCCCTCCCAGTCCCCCTGCCAAGAACCGCGGCCCAGGCCAGCGTCAGGGGCTGCTGGTCAGGCCCGCATCGCCCGCGCTGCCCGCCCGCCTGTGCTCCCTGTCTAAAAACCCACGCTCAACGGGCACCAGGCAGGGCAGCTGGGTGTGGGGGGCGGGGGAGCACAGGCAAGAGTGCGCCAGGTGCAGCATCCTGGACCAGGGTCCCGGCCCGGCACAATCCCGCACTCTCGCTGCCCAATGCATCGCCTGCAGGCGAGCCTCAGGCAGCGCTGGCCGGCCGAGCTCCGCATGCGTCAGGCGTCAGGCGGCGCGCGCGGCTGGGGCGGGCGCGGGCGCGCCGGGATGTGACACACGCGCGCCCGCGGCGGTGCCGACCCCGAGCGGCGCAGCGATGGCCGGCCTGTCGCCCGGTGGGTGCCCGCGGCAGGGATTGGCCTGCACTTGTTCAGTTCGCCTGCTGAGCATGGCGCGCCGGCAGTCGGCGACTGGGACGTGTGCGGCGAGAAGTTCTATGCGCGGCACGAGCTGTTCACGATGCAGTGGGCGGACGTCCGGCTCGAGCACATGCGGTGCGCGGCGCCCGCGCGCCCGGCCGGCCAGCCCCGCTGCCAGGCCGATGCGGCGGGCGCTCACGGCGGCGCGGCGCAGGGTGGCGTGCGCGCGCTACGGCGGCCCCATCGCGCTCGTGCGCGACGACCGCAAGCTCGTCCCGGTCACCGGCGGCGCCACCACGCCGGTGGTGACCACGTACACCGCGGCGGGCGCGCGGCTGGGCGCCTTCGCCTGGGAGCGCGGCCGCATCATGGGCATGGGCTGGACCAGCGAGGAGGACCTGATGCTGCTGGAGCAGAGCGGCGAGGCGCGTGCCCGCGGCCGCCCCCGGGCCCGGCCGGGCCGGCGCGGGGGGCTGACGCCGGTGGTGCGCAGGTGCACCTGTACACGATGCACGGGCAGGCGCAGGCGCGCGGCTTCTCGCTGGGCGCGGAGGTGGCCGCGCAGGGCGTGGCCGACGCGGTGCTGTACGGCGGCGGCCTGGTCGCGCTGACGGCCGGGCTGCAGCTCTGGGCGGTGGCCGACCTGGAGGAGCCGCGCCCGCAGCGCCTGGCCGACCCGCGCCTGGCCGGCCCGCCGCACTGCCTGGCGGTCATCGAGCCGCGGCACACGCTGTCCGGCTGCATCGAGGCGCGCGCCCCCCCGCGCCGCCCGCTGCTCCTAGATAGGCGCGGGCGGCGCCGAGCGGCGGCGCGCGCGCGCAGGTGCTGGTCGCGGCCGGCGACGGCGTGCTGGTCGTGGACGCGGACGCGGCGCATGACGCGGCGGTCGCGGTCGGGCCCATCCGCGCCATGGCCGTCGCGCCGGGCGGCCAGTTCGTGGCCGCGTTCACGGCCGACGGCCGCCTGGTCGTGCTCACCGCCGACTTTGCCAAGAACCTGAGCGAGTTCGCGACGCAGTCCGACGCGCCGCCCGAGCAGCTGGCCTGGTGCGGCGCCGACTGCGTGGTGCTGGTCTGGGAGGTGCGCGGCGCCGGCCCGGCCGCGCTTATTCACGGGGGGGAGCGCGACGCGCGCGGCCGGCCGACGCGCGCGCGCCGCGCAGGACATCCTGCTCATGGTGGGCCCCTACGGCGACTGGGTCAAGCACGCGGTCGAGCCCGGCGCCGCGCTGGTGCCCGAGGTCGACGGTGTGCGCGTCGTGGCCGCCGGCCGCCACGAGCTGCTGCGCCGCGTGCCCGACTGCCTGGCCGACGTCTTCCGCATCGGCTCCACCGCGCCCGGTGCGTACAGCCGTGCTGGTGTCTGGTCGTGACGCTGCCGCTCTAATGCTGACCCAAGCCCAACCATGCATGACCTGGCGAGCAACGCTGCGCGCGCGCCGCGCGCGTAGGCGCGCTGCTGTACGACGCGCGCGCGCTGTTCGACGGCCAGGACGCGCGCGCGGACGAGGTGCTGCGCGGCATTGCGGGCGCGCTGCCGGAGGCCGTGCGCACCTGCCTGGCGGCCGCCGGCGCGGAGCTGGCGCCCGCGCGGCAGGCCGCGCTGCTCAAGGCGCGCCGCTTTTCGCCCGCGCCCCGCACGCCGGCCCTCGCCCTCACCTCCACCTTGAGGAGCGCGCTGCGCGCAGGCGGCGTGCTACGGGCGCGCGTTCTGCGGCGCGGACGCGCTGCCGCGCGACGCGATCCTGGGCGTCGCGCGGTCGCTGCGCGTGCTCAACGCGCTGCGCGCGCCGGGCGTGGGCCTGCCGCTGACGCTGGCGCAGCTGGACGCGCTGACGCCCGGCGTGCTGGTCGGCCGCCTGGTCGCCGGCCGGCGGCACCTGCTCGCGCTGCGCATCGCGCGCCTGCTCGGCCTGCCCGCCGACGGCGTGCTGGTGCACTGGGCGTGCGCCAAGATCAGCGCCGCCGGCGACGCGCCGGACGGCCGCCTGCGCGACGAGCTGGTCGCCCGCCTGGCGCCGTGCGCGGGCGTGCGCTGGGCGGCGATCGCGGCGCACGCGCAGGTGGCCGGCCGGCGCGGCCTGGCGGGCCTGCTGCTGGAGCACGAGCCGGTGGCGGCGGAGCAGGTGCCGCTGCTGCTGGGCCTGGGCAAGGAGGAGGCCGCGCTGGGCAAGGCGCTGGAGGCGGGCGACCCGGACCTGGCGCACCTGGCGCTGTTCCGCATGTACCGCGCGCTGCCGCTGCCGCGCTTTCTGGCCGCGCTGGCCGGCCGGCCGGCCGCGCGCGCGCTGTTCGCCGCGTACGCCGCGCGCGCGGTGCGGGCGCCCCTCGCTGCAGTGGCGGCGTGCGCCGGGCCCTGACTTTAACCAGACCCTGACCCTACCGCACCGCGCGCCGGGGCCAGGAGCCGGAGCTGCTGGAGCAGGTGCAGATGGCGACGGGCGCGTACGAGGGCGTGGCGGAGCTGCGGCTGGCCGACGCGCTGGCCGCGCAGGCGCGCCTGGCCGACGGCCGCGCCGGCGGCGCGCAGCGCGCTCCCGAGGCCGCCGTCGCCGGCCTCGTGCGCACGCTGGAGCGCGCGGCCGAGCTGTTCGCGCAGGCGCGCACGCCGGCCATTGGCCGGGCGTTTCCGGAACGAGGCCGGAGCCGGGCCCGGGCGGCACGCCCGGTAGGTACCCCGGGCCCGGGGGGCCTACGCGGGCGCGCGCGCGCGCAGACGCGCGAGCACGGCTTCCAGGCGCGCGCGGCGGGCGAGTGGGCGCGCCTGCGCCGCCTGCAGGCCGACCTGGAGGCCGAGACCGGGCACGCCTGCTTCCTGGGCCTGTCGCTGGCGGCCACGCTGCGGCAGTGCATCCGGCTGGGCAACGGCCGCGCCGCCGCGCGCGTGCGCGCCGACTTCCGCGTCCCCGACCGCCGCTTCTGGCACCTCAAGGCGCGCCCGCCGCGCCGTGCCCGGCCCCCGCGCGCGCCGCACGCCCGCGCGCACGCCCCGACGCCGGCGCGGCGCGCCAGGTGCGCGCGCTGGCGGCCGAGCGCGACTGGGACGGCCTGGAGGCGTTTGCGCGCGAGCGCAAGCCGCCGGTCGGCTTCAACCCGTTCATCGCGGCGGCGCGCGCGCACGGCGCGCCAGACGCCGTCACCGCGCGGTGCGCCCGGCATCCGCGCTGCGCCGCCCGCCTGCCCGCGCCGCCCGCCCGCCTGTGCCGCCCACCGCGGCGCGCGCGCAGGTTCATCGCGCGCCTGCCGGACGGCAAGCACAAGGCGGAGGAGTACGCGGCCGCGCGCATGTTCCAGGAGGCCGCCGAGTGCGCCGCGCGCGCGCGCGACTCGGACATGCTGTCCAAGCTGCAGGACACGCTGGGCACGACCTCGCCGCTCGGCCTGGCAGTCGCGCAGATCAAGGAGCGGCTGCAGGCCGGCGCGCGCTAGGCTCGCCGCAGCGGCGGGCGCCGGGGCCGCGATGCGTGCCGGGGGCTGGCACGCTGCGCATGCTGGGTATGCCCTGGGCAGGGTCCCGCGCCCGGCGGCACGTCGCTGCGAGGGCCGGCCTTGTGAAGCTGGGGTATCACGCGGCGTGGCCCAGGCGCACGCTACGCGGGGCCGCCTCCGAGCGCGCCTGTAGGCGCCTTTTTATACCGGCCAGCATGGCTGGGTCGGACGCTGTGACTGCACGGCTGTTGAGGGTATATACTCTATCAGCAGGATGGCAAAAGCCTGCTCACTGTCGATTCTGCGACCCTCGAGACCTAGAAGCTTGTTACGTGTAACGCTGGCCTCCTCCCTGAAGAGCACCAGCGCTCCACAAAAGGGCACCAGACACTTGCAGCAGCGCCGCCATGGCCGAAGCAGACCCCTACGCCTTCAACGACGACGGCACCGCCAAGGACCCCAAGGCCTTCCAGCAGGCGCTGCGCGCCGACGCTGAGCGCATGGCGGCCCTGGATGCGGAGCCGGCCGTGAAGAGCGTCGTGCTGGGCGACGACATGTTCGCGTTCCAGGAGCTGATCAAGGGCGTCTACCACGTGCGCCCCCCCGCAGCACGCTCTGGGGGGCGCGGGTGCCTGTCAAGCGCGCGAGCGGCCGCGCCCGCGCGCAGGACGAGAAGAAGCGCCAGGAGCGGGCGAGCAAGGCGATGTCCGAGCGCACGATAGACGCGCAGCGCGCGTCGGCGACCGTGCCCAGGCGCGGGCGTCGCTGGTGTGTGTGCGCCTGGCCGCACCGGGCCGCACCATGGCCCAACGGGCTGTGCTGTGCAGGGACACTGTGCAGCTGTACAAGCAGCTCTACGACGCGGGCCTGCAGTACGGCCCGGCCTTCCGCCTGCTGCGCAACGTCCACGTGCCGGACGTGAGCTAGGGCACGACGCGCGAGCCAGGGCGTGAGCCAGGGGTGTAAGCCAGGCGCATGAAGCCAGGGACGTGAGAAATAGGGGCATAAGAGTTAGGAGCGTGAGGCAGACGCGCAAGCCAGGGGCGCAAGCCAGGGCGAGGGCGCCAGGCGCATGAAGCTAGGGGCGTGAGAGGTATGGGCGTGAGGCGTGGCTGTGACACAGCCCGCTGTCCCAAGCCGCCGTTACAGCGCCCGCATCACAGCAGGCAGCCAGGCGCTCAGTCCCTCCTGCTCGCCGCAAAGCCCTTGCGCCCGGCGCGGCGGCCGGGCGCTTCGGCGGCGGCGCCGCGCGCCCGTGCCTCCCCGGCGGGCTGCTTGCGCGCAAAGGCCACGATGTGCGCGTCGAGGCCGGCCAGGGCAACGTCGTAGGTCGCCCCCTCGAAGCCCGGGAGCGCGAGCAGGGCTTCCAGCGCCTGGAGGCCTGCAGGCGCACAGGTGTCGGTCGGACCCCCCCTAGGGCGGGCGCGGGGCGGGCGCAGGGCGGGCGCAGGGCGCACCCAGGCGCGCGCTGAATGGCCGCAGTGCGCCCTGCACAGCGGCCGCCGCGCCCTCCGCGCCGCCTGCGACCCCGGACGAGCCAGGCTCCTCGGCCGCGGCCTGCCGGCGGCGCCGCGACGCGCGCGTGCACAGGGCCGGCGCATGCGCGCGGCGGGTCGCGCCGCACCGCGCTCGACCAGTATGAACGCGCCGCCGGGCTTCAGCACGCGCAGGACGCCGGCGGCCAGCTCGCTCCGGGCGCGCGAGTCCAGGGCGCCCAGCGCGCCCGAGGACACCACCGCGTCCACGCTCGCGCTGGCCTGCCGCGGGGTCTGCCTGCTCGGGGCGCCGCTCGCGGTCAGGGTCCCAACCCTGCGGCGCGGGGCCGCGCCTGGAAGGGCAGGCCCGCCAGGCGCGCCGCCTCGTGCGTGCTCACGGGCACGCCGGCCTGCACGCCGGCCTGCTCCCACAGCGCGCGCCGCAGCTTGGGCGCGGCGACCGAGACCAGGACGGTGTCTCGCGGGTAGTAGTACAGCTGCTTGACGTCGCCGCCCAGCTGCAGCACGCGCGCGCCGCCTGCGCACGCGCCCCCGTCGGCGCGGCCCCGGCGCGGCCGGCGCGGTGCGGCGGCGGCGGCGGCGGAGGCGGCGGGGCGGCACCTCTCGGCACGCTGCGCGACAGCATCGCGGCCGTCACGTACGCCATGCGCAGGCCCAGCGCGAGCCGAGCCGCCGCCCACCTGCGGCGCACGGCGCGCGCCGTGAGCATCCTGCCGCTCGGCGGGCGGCGGAGTATCGGCGGCGGCGGCGGCGGCCACGCACGCGCCGGCGAGGACGGCGACCTCCAGCAGCGGCAGCGACAGCGGCGCAGCGAGCTGCGCCACGTCAGCAACAGCGGCCGCGCACGCAGCCCGCGCGCGGGGGTGCTGCTGCATACTGGCGCCAGGCCGGCGGCTGTCCGCGCGCGCGTGCGGGGACCTCGCGCAGGACGGGCGCGCGGGCCTGCTGCACGGGCTGAGCGCGCCGGGCAGCCCCGCGACCGAGCTGCTGGAGCGCGGGGCGTGCGAGACGGGGCCGGGCGCTGCGCCGCAGGGCACGTTGGCAGCAGCCATTGCTGGCGAGACGCGGGGATCCAGAGCGTACGAAAGACGATTACATCGTGCTGCAGTCCTGACCCTACCGCTGTGCCTGCGTTACATCGGAACGCTGCACTTGCACTCGCAGGGAGCATGCATGCAAGCATGCATGCATGCCATGTGGTCGCCACTGTAAATCGCATGAGTCCGCTGCAGGCCACGGCAAGCCAGACAGTCAGGCCGCCTTGCGGCGCCTGGACGCCCCCGACGAGGCTGCGCTCAATGGCTCCGCTCGCTTGCGCTTGGGCTTGGCCGCCGCTGGGGCAGCGGGCGCGGCGGCGGCGGCTGTCTGGCACGTCGTGCATGTGAAGGAGGCGGACGGGTCTGCGCACCAGCCCCCATCGCTGCGCGCCGCAACGCCAGCCTGCACAGGAAGAGAGGCTCTAGCAGCGGGGGGCGCGCCTGGCGGCAGGGGCGCTCCCGCGCAGGCAGCGTGGCAGCGGGCCGCGCAGCGCACGCACGCCAGCGTCGGGCCGCCCGCGGCCTTCCCGCAGGCGCTGCAGCACGTCGCCTCCGCGGCGCCTGCCCCAGGCATATGCGCATGCAGGTCTGGCTCGCGGGCCCGGCACGGCGCCCTGGGGCGGACGCAGGCGGGCGCGGCGCACCGCCGTCGCCGGCGGCCTCGCCGCCGGCCGGCTCGCAGACGCGGTCCTTGATGCCGGCGAGGGCTGTGTAGGAGGAGAACAGGTCGCCAATGGCGGGCCGGGCCGCGCCGCCACCTGCGCCGCGGCCTGTGCGCACACGGTGCCCCAGCGCCGAGCCGGGCGGCGCTCTGAGCACGGCAGGCGCCCGGGCGCACCTTCCCCGGCGGCCGCGCCGTGTGAGGCGGCAGGCTGCACGCGCGGCGGCCGCGCGCGGGCGTCCTCGGCGGCAGCCGCGCCGTCCTGCGCGGCCAGCTTGTGCGCGTCGCCCAGCGTGGCGGCCGCGGGTGCGCAGCTCGCCGGCGGCGAGGCGGCGGGGCGCGCGCCGCCTGGCGCGCCGCGGCTGCGCGGCTCCGAAGGCTGTGGCGCGCAGACGGACGGGTCGGGAGCAGCCGGCGCCGGGCCAGGCTTGCCGCCTTGGGCTGCCGCAGCGGCCGGGGGCTGCCAGGCGTGCTCGGGGCTGCCGCCCTCGGACGCCACGTCAAGCTCGGCGGCCGTGTCGCAGGCGGCGCATGGCGGCACATGTGCTGGCGGGCTGCCGCAGGCGGCGACCGGGCTCTGACGCGGCGCCGCCTGCAGCGGCTGCATGCTGAGCTCCGGCCCGGGCGGGGCCGCTCGGCCAGGGGGGGCGCGCAGCGCGGCGCCTGAGGAAGCGCCGCGGCTGGCGCCCCTGCTTGTGTCAGCCGGCGCCGACGCGTGGCCGGCTTCTGGTGTCGCAGCGGGCGCCGGCACGCCGACGGGCCGCGCGGCCGGGGACGCCGGGTCTGGCGCCTGCGCGGCGCCGCCCGGGTGGATGCGCGACAGGGCACCGCGGGACGGGCAGCATGCAAGCAAGAGCCACAATACAGAGGCAGGTCCGCGCGTGCCCTGCCTGGGGCACCAGCGCCGCCAGCTGGCGGCGCAGGTCGTCCAGGGCGGCGCACTGCTGCGCGTCGGCCTCGCGCGCCCGGCGCAGCAGCTCCCCGTTCGCCTGCGCCGCGCCGCGTCAGAGCCGCGGCGCATCGTCCCCGGGCGGCCGCAGGCGTCGGGCGCACCTGCAGCGCGTCCGCGAGCGCCTGCCTGGCCTGCTGGGCCTCCGTCGCCGCCTCCGCCGCCGCGGCGGCCTCCCGCCTGGCGCACCGCAGCTCCGCCTGCCTGCGAGCGCGCCAGCGAGCGCTCATGGGGCGGCCGTCCGCAGCTGCAGTGACTCCAGGGGGCCAGAGCGCGGGCGCGGCGCACGCGGCAGCCAGGCGCTGCGCGACGGCCGCCGCGGCCTCCGCCTGCTCGCGCAGCGCGGCCTCGGCCCGGCCCTTGTCCTCGCGCAGCCGCTGCGCAGCGGCCGCCTGGCCCGCCAGCTCGCCTGCGCCGCTCGCGGCTGAGCGCGCCGGCTGCCCGCGTGCGCACGCTTGCAGGCCACGGGGCGCACCGGCCGTCGCCCTGGCCGCCAGGATGGCTGCTTGGGTGCGCTCCTCGTGCGCGGCCACTGGCGCGGCGCGGCGGGCCCGGCTCAGCGACCCTGCAGCGCCCGGGCTGGGAAGGCAGGTGGTGCGGCGGGGCCGGCACCGAGGGCGCGCTGCTCCGCCACAGCGGCGCGGACGGCGGCGAGCGCGCCGCGCAGGTCAGCCGCCTCCTTCTCTATGGCGTCAGCGAGCGCTCCCTGCTGCTGCTGCTGGTGCAGCAGCCGCGCGCCCTTGCTGCGCGCCTCGCGCAGGTCCTCCTCGAGGCGCGCGACCTTCGCCTGCGCCGGGTGCCTGGGTCAGCAGAGCAGCGAGGGCGCACATGTGTCTCAACGACAACAAACAAGAGAGAGCGCGCGCCTTGAGCTCTTCCGCGGCAGTCTGGCGCTGAGACAGCACAGCACTTAGGTCGGCCTCCCGCGCGCCCAGGCGCAGCAGCAGCTCGTCCTTTTCCGCACGTGCCGCTTCCGCCTGCAGCAGCACAGCCGGGTCAGCACCGTGCCTGCGCGATGGACTGCCTTTGCGCCCCCGCTGCCCTGTCACCTGGCCGTCGGCCCTTCTTGCCAGCGCCTCCAGCTGCTGCTCGAGGCCTCTCACTCGCTCGGCGGCCTCTGCGGCTGTGGCCTGCAGCTGCTTCCTGCGCAGCGAGGCAGGCGCGTGCGCTCATGCTGCCTTGGATGCTTTGTATGGAATAAGATGTGCCAACAGCGAGCGCACTTTTGCTGCAGCGCACTGCCGGCTGCCTGCTTTGCGGCGTAGCACTCGTCGCGCGCCGTCTGCAGGTCCAGCTGCAGCTCGGACACTCTGCAGGCCAGCCTGCGCAGCGACACCAGCGACACGGCCTGCGGCGCGCCGGCGTCCGCCATCGCACTGTCCCTCGCTAGACCACTGGCACAGAAAAGGGAACGTAGTTCGCCTCTGATTGGGAAGAGGGAAAAGGCATCGCTGATGAGGCAGGTCTGCTAGGTTCTCACAAGCTCTCGACCGACGCCCGCAGAGTGGGACCAGGGCGCGGCTCACTGCTCACGAGCGCGGTTCCAAAGCAGGTAGCAGCAGCCTGGCCGAGCGAGTGCGCTGCGCGGGGGCAGCAGGAGTCCCTCAGCGCGAGCGCTCAGGGTGAAGGCGGCGAGGGACCCCACCACGCGCGCCTGGCGCCCCCTGCCTGCTGCCGACGCGCTTCCCAGGCGACCCTCGCAGCGCTGCCCGCGGCATTGCCGCCCGCGCCGCCCCGATCTTTGAACGACGCCATGAACAGCCAGGCGCTCGCAGCGAGCTCCCCGCAGAGGCAGGCCGGCATGGGCGACGTGCTGCTGAGCATGCTCGCCCCGCCGCTGGCGCGGGTGCTGGAGGTGCGCGACACGCGACGCTCGCAGCGGCCCGCGCGGCGGGGGTCGCAGGCGCTCACCGCGGGGCGCCGCTCGCAGGTCAGCTTCCTGTCCGGCTTTGTCGTGTCCTGGAGGCTGCAGACGGCCGGCAGGCCGCCGCCCGGCGCGGCCGTGCCCAGGCTGCCGCGGCGCCGGCGCCTGGCGCTCACGCCGCGCGGCATGCGCCGGGTGCGTCTGTGCTGCGCCTGAGCCGCCTGCTGCTCTCACGCCGGCGAGCGCGCCGGCCAGCCCCGCGGCGCGCGCCGGCGAGCCCCGCGGCGCGCGCAGGCGGACTCCGACGCGGAGCCGCCCGCGCACAGCGAGCGGCCCAAGGCGCCGCCCGGCGACCC
>JAABUV010008538.1_pt1 | contig 10326 bp, 12 predicted proteins | sample 5559971 | NCBI WGS metagenome assembly JAABUV01 (sample SAMN10711881, study PRJNA513362) | rock metagenome | isolation source: Antarctica rocks | place: Antarctica: Victoria Land, Knobhead nord | collected 2015-12-19
GGAGGCCAAGGTCCTGGCCTTCGTCGACTACTACAACCGCACCATGGCCAAGCCCTTCCGCTGGACCTATAAGGGGAAGGCTTTCGTTGCGTAAACCGCAGGACCATTTCGGCCCAGGTGTACTAGGCTGCGCCCACCCCGGTGCCGGACAAGTGCTGTGCTGCCGTGTCGCCGTACCCTGCCCGACCGTGGCGGCTGAGGGGCGCGTGACGCGCGAAAGGAGGAACGGGATGATGAGCCTACCCCCGCTGCACGGGGTCGTGCCGATCCTGGTGACGCCGTTCGACGAGGCCGGGAACCTCGATGTCGAGAGCCTGCGCCGCCTGGTCGCGTTCAACATCGACGCCGGGGTACATGGCCTCGGCATCGCGCTGGGGAGCGAGGTCTACAAACTGGCCGACGACGAGCGGGCGACCGTCGTCGCCACGGTGGTGGACGAGGCGCGCGGGCGAGTGCCGATCGTGATGAATACCGGCGCGCTGGCGACGGACATCGCCGTGCGCTACAGCCAGAGCGCCGAGGCGGCGGGGATCGACGCCGTGATGTGCGCCGGTCCCGGCCCGGGTATCTCTGCGGGGGAGGTGCGCCACTACTACCGGGCGATCGCCGACGCGGTGCGAATCCCGGTGATCGTGCAAGACACGGCGACCAATCACGTCCCCGCCGCGCTGCTCCGCGCGATCGGCGAGGAGTCGGAGCGGGTGCGCTACGCCAAGATCGAGAGCAGCCCCCCGGCGCGGCGTGTCTACGATGCCGTGCAGGCGTGCGGCGACCGGGTGGCGGTCTTCGGCGGGGCCGGTGGCGGCGCCTTCTTGCAGGAATTGCGGCGCGGCTCGATCGGGACGATGCCGTGGCCGAGCACGCCGCACGCCTTCGTCGCGGCCTGGGACCGCTGGCACGCGGGCGACCGCGCGGGGGCGCAGCGCATCTTCGACGAGCGTCTGGTGCCGATCGGGCGGATCGAGATGCCGGGGCTGAGCGGCGGACAAATGCTCCACAAGGAACTGCTGAAACGGCAGGGGATCATCACCTCAGCCCGGGTGCGCCGACCGAGCGACGAGTTCGACCCGATCACTTGGGAGGAGGTCGCGGAACTCTGCGACCGCCTCGGCCTGAACGGCGCAGCGCGCGGCCGACGCGCCTGTCATGGTGGAGGCTAGTTTTCAGCGTAGGCAGATCGTCTCACGACCCACGACTCACGACGCATGACTGGCGAGGGGGATAAGGATGCGTATCACCGATATCACGATCACGCCGTTCACGATCCACGTCGATCGCTTCCATCGCGGCGAGGTGCTGAAGGGGACGCGGATCACCCAGACATTGACGACGATCGAGACCGATGCGGGCGTCTCCGGCCACTACTTCGGCGGGCAGGGGCACGGCGATCAGGACGGCCTGGGGGCGGAGAGCCGCGCCATGATCCGGGGGCGGATCAAGGCGATGCTGGTGGGGCAGGATCCGTTCGACCGCGAGCGCTTTTGGCACTGGCTCTGGGGCGCGAAGATCCCCGAGCACCTCATGGGGTCGATCGACATGGCCCTCTGGGATCTCGCCGGGCAGGTGGCGGGGCAGCCGGTCTACAAGCTGATGGGCGGTTGCCGCGACAAGGTCAAGGCGTACGCCAGCACCTACCCCAACATGGGCACCCCGGAGGAGTACGCCGCCCACGCGCTCGCCTGCAAGGAGCAGGGCTATCTGGCGTACAAGATCCACCCCTATTACTACTGGAACCCCGAGACGAAGGAGGAGGTCCAGGCCCGCCCCTCGCACATCACGTGGGATATCGAGGCGAGCCGCCTGGTCCGCGAGGCGGTCGGCGACGACATGACCCTGATGTTCGACCCTTGGGGCACCTATCACACCTACGAGGATGCGCTGAAGGTCGGGCGGGCGCTGGAAAAGCTCGACTTCCACTGGTACGAGCACCCGATGCCGGAACAGCGGATCGAGCCGTACATCACGCTCTGCGCGGCGCTCGACATCCCGATCTGCTCGCCGGAAATCCTGGAGGGGCACGTCTTCACCCGCGCGGAGTGGATTCAGCGCAAGGCGTCCGACTTCAGCCGGATCGATGTGCTGCGCGGCGGGATCACCGGGGCGCGCAAGACGGCGGTCGTCTGCGAGGCGTATGGGGTGCGCTGCGAGATCCACATGAGCGGGATCGGCAATCTGCACGTCATCGCCGCCACGCACGAGGATACGAGCGAGTATTATGAGCACGGCCTGCTCGCCCCCGGCGTTGATTACGACGCGACCCTGCCATACCTGCACGGCTCGCTGGATGCGCTGGACAGCGAGGGCTACGTCCATCTGCCAACGCGCCCTGGCCTCGGCTACGACATCGATTGGGATTACATCCGCGCGAATACGATCGCGGGGTAGGGGCGGACAGACTGTGTGGCGCGCGTGCCTGGAGCGCTTGTCCTGAGCCTCTCGTCGCAGGCTGGACGCCCCTCAATTGCCTCTCGGACAGAAGCCGGATCGTCGCATGGCCGGTGGCAAAAAGAGACGCGAGTGGGCGCTTCGGCGCGTAGCTGGTGCGCTGTGGTCGCGCCTCAGGCGGTCGCGCCGGCCCTGGTGGCGTCCGGCACCTCGTTCAGGTGTCCGCTCCGCACATCATAGATGTAGCCGTAGATCGGGATGTCACCGGGGACGAGCGGATGGTTGCGGATGCGCCGCACATCCTCCACGACGCTCGCGGCGAGATCGCTGATCGTGAGCCAGTCGATCTGCGCGCCAATTGCCGAACCCGGACCCTCGCCGCTGTCGTGCCAGCCGGTCGCATCGACCGTGGCGGCCTTAAGGCTCTGCGCGAGGAGATCGGCCATCGTGGCGTTGTCGAAGGTCTCCATGCCGCAGTTGGTGTGGTGGATCACGAACCACTCGCGGGTGCCGAGGAGCTTGTAGGAGATCACCAGCGAGCGGATCGCGTCGTCACTGGCGCGGCCCCCGGCGTTGCGGATCACATGGGCGTCCCCCTCGGCGAGCCCGGCGAACCTGGCCGGGTCGAGGCGGGCGTCCATGCAGGTCAGGATCGCGAAGCGTCGTCCCGGTGGCATCGGCAAGTCGCCCTTCGCCCCGAAGTTGGCGCTGTAGTCGTCATTGGCGTTCAGAACTTCCTGGACAAGGGTAGTCATCGCGGACCCCTCTCGACTGTTGTGTGACGATCACGCCCGGAATGGGGCGCTGTGGTGTACGCTGATGCGGGTAGCACGCGATCAGGCGTAGATTCGCGGCCAGCGTCCGAGGGTGGCCACATGGGCGCGCGCCGAGGCGGGCGCGTTGGCACTGCGCGAGTGGCCCGCTACTGTCGTCAGGATCGCCACCCTCCCCGCATCGCTCGCGTCGCCCATACTTGATAGGAATGCTGTATTTTATCAAGTAACGACGAGTGTAAAGAACGCGCGGTATCCCTGTCAATCGCGCGCAGCATCTGACACCTCACCCAGGTTGCTCGCGGTGGAGCAGCGTCGGGCCGAATCTGGGGTGCGGGGCGGGCAGTCTGTCGGAACGGGCGCGCTGCTGCGTACCGCTGCGCCAGCGACCGCGATACGGGAGGAAATACGATGTCGATGGAGAAGCGCACGGCGAGTTTCTGGCTCCCCGTGCGGACGATCGCGCAGATCGTCCGGTTGGCGGCGGCGTTACACCTGACGCAGGGGCAGGCGATCACCCGGGCGATCGAAGAACTCGCGCGGCGGGAGGGCTTGCCCGTTGAAGCGCCCTCGCCCGATCCGCAGCCGCACGTCGCGCCGCGCCCGAAGCGCACGCGGCGGATCAGCGATCCGCCCGGCCCGATCGCGACGAAGTACAACAATGACTGAGGCCCGATGCCTCGCGTGTTGTGCATCCCGGCAACCCCGAAGAGAAAGGCCCGAGGAGCTATAACGCTATAGCCCCTCGGGCTGTTGTCGTGTGCCGATCGGCTATGCCGCGTCGCTAGCGAGGCGGGGTGGTCAAGAAGGCGCGCAGGAGTTGGATCGCCGCCTCCAGATCGCGCTCGTCCAGCATCTCGAATGCGGAGTGGGTGTAGCGGGTCGAGAGGCCGATCAGTGCGGTGGGGATGCCCTGTTTGAGGAGGGCCGCGCCGTCGCTGCCGAAATTCTCCCAGACCGCGTGCTGGATCGGGATGCCCTGCCGCGCCGCCTCGTCGGCGATCCGCCAGAGGAGATCGTAGTGGTAATGGACGTAGCGATCCTTGTGGACCAGCACCGGCCCCGCGCCGAGCGCGGTCGGGAGTTGCTGATGGGTGAGGGTCGGGATATCGCCGACCGGGCCGTTATCGATCGCGATCGCCAGATCGACGTCGAGATCGGCGCGCAACGAGGTCGCCCCGGCCAGCCCGATCTCCTCCTGCACCGTCGCGGCGAAGTAGAGATCGTAGGCGAGGGTCGCGGGGTCGAGCCCTTCGAGGAGTTCGGTCATGATCGCCAGCGCCACGCGATCGTCGATCGCCTTGCCGTAGATGCGCGACTCGACTCGCCGGGTCGGCGGATTCCAGATCACCCCCGCGCCGACGTGCAAGCCCTTGGCGAGCGCCGCCTCCCGCGAGGAGACGCCGATATCGACGAAGAGTTCCGCGAAGGTGAGGTCGCGCGCGCGCTGTGCCTCGTTGACGACGTGGCCGGTCGCGGTGGCGAAGATCCCCTCCACCGGCTCGCCGCGCCCGAGGACGAGCGCCGGGTGGCCGACCGGGAAGCGCAAACGTGGCTGCCCGCCCGCCTGCCCGCTCGCCAGCCAGAGGAAACCACGCTCGTCGATGCCGCGCACCACGAAGCCGATCTCGTCCGTGTGCCCCGTGATCAGCAGCTTCGGCCCCTGCCCGCCGACGTGCGCCAGCAAATTGCCCACTTTCGTGCGCCAGATACGCTCGGCACGCCCGGTCCACCGCTCCGTCAGCCAGGCCATCACCCGGTGTTCCTGACCGGTCGGGCCGGGCAATTCCATCAGTTCGCGCAGCAATTCGTATGATGCCATTTCTACCTCTCTGCGATCGATCGGCGCATCGGGCGCTACGAGGCGCGCGCCGCACGTCGTTCCGGCGCGGTGGCCCGCATCGCGGTGACGATTTCCTTCTTGACCGAGAGGGGGCAAGCGCCGCACATCTTCCCGGTCGGCACCTGATAGATCAGGCAGCACTTCGAGCGCAGGACACGAATTTCGGGCTCGTCGCCCGCCTTGTCGAGCACGGTCACCGTGCGCGTCGGTCGATCGAGCGGGTTCGCGCCGGGGGTGACGCTCCACCAGCGGCGGTCGAAGAGGGCCGCGCGGTCGTCGTGCCAGGCGGCGGAGAGCTCGTCGGGCGCGGCACGACCCAGCTGGCCGTAGCAGAGATCGGCCTCGTAGGCGACCTGCCCCCAGAGCACTTGCGGCGAGACGCCGGTCAGTTCGTGGATCCGCTCGATGAGCGGCAGGAAGGCCCGCCCGAAGAGGCCGTCCAGGACGAACGCGCGTAACTCGTCCGCCGAGGCGACGGTACGCCCGATCGCGGCGAGCGGCAGGTCGCCGGTGTAACGCTCCGGCAGCACGACCGTGCCGCTGAGGTCGCGGATCAGGATGTCGGCGGGCTGGCCGTGCGGCTGGACGATGCCGAGATTGGCGAGCCCGGCGTCGAGGCCGATCCCGGCGCGCGTCATCGCCATCTCGATCGGTGGCAGCACGGCGTAGCCGAGCTGGCCGAGCCAGTGGACCCCGGCGATGCGCTGGCTGCCCGTGCCGATCCGCTCACCGAAGCGCGCGATCGTCTCCTGCAACGTGGCCGGATCGAGCAGCGACTCGCCCGGCAGCACTTCGAGCCCCTCCGGCGGGGTGAGGCGGATGTTGACCTCGCGGAAACGCCCGCGCAACGGTGCGAGTTGCGCGGAGAGGAACGCTTCGAGTGCGTCGTCTGCTGGCATATTTCCTGGCCCCTGTCGCTCATCATGCGCCCGGATCGTGTCCGGCGCTGGCAATGGCGTAATGGCGCACACTATAACACCACTATCAGCCCGCCGGGCGTGGTGAGGGGCGATGTTTATTGGCTACAGCACAGCGCAATATGCTTGGCCTGCCGGGGTCCGGGACTGAAGTACCCCGGAGGGCAGCCCCTATCCCGGAGGGCAGCCACTACCCATGAAGGCCACACGGTACCCCGGAGGGCAGCCTCTCCCGGCTAAGGGCTGCGGCCACGAAGTACCCATGAAGGGCATACTATTCGCCTATGCGGACCAGGACTGCGGCGCGGGGTCAAGCATGCTGCGTAGCACTGTAGGGCGGGCGACGGTGGCGGGCCGGGGTGACGACCTGCACCCCGGCTCGCCGTCGCCTCGTGCCGAGGGCTACCAGTTCGTGAAGCTGCCGTCGGCGCGGCGGAGCGTCGGCAACCCGGCGGGGCGATAGGGATACCGCTTCGCCGCCTCGCGGTCGAATTCGATGCCGAGGCCGGGCGCGGTGGGGGCGAGCAGGTAGCCGTCTTCCCAGGTCGGTTGGCCGAGCACGACGTCGGTCAGCGCGGTGCCGGGGCGACGTGGCTGCTCCTGCACCCCGAGGATCGGCGTCGCCAGGCTGAGGTGCAAGCAGGCCATCGAGGAGACCGGGCCGAGCGGGTTGTGCAGCGCGAGGCCGATGTAATGGGTCTCGCACCAGCCGGTGATCTTGCGCGCCTCGGTGAAGCCGCCGCAGATGCAGAGGTCGATCCGCGCGTAGTCGATCCACTCCTCCTCGATCAATTGCCGGAACTCGTACTTCGAGCTGAAGTGCTCCCCCGCCGCGAGCGGCACCGTCGTGCGCGGGCGCAGCGTCTTGAACGAGTCGGGATTCTCCGACCGCAGCGGATCCTCGATGAAGAAGGGGCGGAAGGGCGCGACCTCGTTGCAGAGGGTGACGGCGTCGGGGAGATCGAGGCGCGTGTGCACGTCGAAGCAGATCTCGATCTCGTCCCCGACCGCCTCGCGCACCGCCCGGAACTGCTCGACCGTTTTCCGCACGGCGCGGCGCGGTTCCAACATGTCATTGTCGTGCGGCAGGCCCCAGCGGACGAACTTCCAGCCCTCCTCCTGCGAGCGCAGGCACGACGCCACCAGCGATTCGGTCGTCATCCCGTCGCCGCCATTGTGCGGGTAGCAGACGACTTTGTCGCGCACGAGGCCGCCGAGGAGCGCGTGGACCGGCACGCCGAGCGCCTTGCCCTTGATGTCCCAGAGGGCGATGTCGATCGCGGCGATGGCGCTGCCGACGATCCGCTGCGCTGGGAAGAAGCCGCCGCGATAGAGCAGTTGCGAGATGTGCTCCGTCCGCAGCGGGTCGAGCCCGATCAGCAGCGGGCGCAGGTGCTCGATCGCGCCCATGATCGCCAGTTCGCGCCCGGTGATGCCGGTCTCGCCGACCCCGGAGATCCCCTCATCGGTGTCCACCGTGACGAAGAGGAAATTACGCGCGCCGCCCCAGACGGCGTGCGCCTGCACATCGGTGATCTTCACGTTCGTGTAACTCCTTTACGACCGATTCCTCCGTTGGGGGCGACGCTCAGTGAGCAATGCCGCCATCGGCGCGTAGGGACGGTGCGATCCGATGCGGGCGGTAGGGGAAGCGCGCCAACTCCTCCTCGCGCAACTCGACCCCGATACCGGGGCGGTCGGGGACCGTCACGTAGCCCCCTTCCGGGACCAGGGGCGCGTCCACGATCGCGTTCAACTCGCTCCTGCCACTCTCCATCAGCGCGTAGTTCGGGATCGCCGCGCCGAATTGGGCGAAGGCGGCGAGATTGACCGGCCCGCCCATCAGGTGCGGGAAGATGCCGACGAACGCGGCCTCGGCCAGCGCCGCGACCTTCTTACACTGCGTGAAGCCGCCCGCCAGCGAGAGGTCGGGGCGGATCAGCGCCACCGCGCCGGTATCGAGCAGTTCCTTGAACTGGTAGAGGGTGTGGCAGCGCTCGCCGAAGGCGATCGGCAGATCGACGTGGCGCGCGACATACCGCAGTGCCTCCAAACTCTCCGGGGCGGTCGGATCCTCGTAGTAGTGCAGTCGGAAAGGGGCCAGCTCCCGCGCCAGCACGATCGCCTCGTCGGGGCCGAGGTTGCGGTGGATCTCCAACCCGAGATCGATCGCGTCGCCGACCGCCTCGCGGATCGCCGCGACGATCGCCACCGCCTCGCCGATCGTGCGACTACTCGTCCGCTCCTCCCAACCCGGCAAGAACGGGGTCGCGCGCAACGCCGTGTAGCCGCCCTCGACTGCGGCGCGGGCGCTCGCCGCGAAGGCGGCGGGGGAATCGCCGACCACGTTGGCGAAGACGCGCACCCGCTCGCGCACCTTACCGCCGAGCAGCGCGGCGACCGACTTGTTGACCGACTTGCCGAGGATGTCCCAGAGGGCGATGTCGATCGCGCTGAGCGCCGCGCTGAGGACCGCGCCGCTGAAGTGCGTGTCGCGCGTGACCGCCTGGAAGTGGTGCGCGATCAGGCCCGGATCGCGCCCGACGTAATAGTCCGCGAGATCGTTGACCGCCTCATAGACGAGCCGATGGTGCGGCCAGAGCCCGCCCTCGCCCGTACCGACGAGCCCCGCATCGGTGTGGACGCGCACGATCAGGCAGCGCTCGACCAGATACGGCGTGATGCGCGTGATCTTCACGGTGGCAGTTTCCTCCCTCGCGCCGGTTGGGGGGCGAGTCCGTTCCGCCCCTTGTCCTACGGCGCTCAACGAATCGTGGCGGCCCCATCGACCATCGCTCCCTTTCCCACGCGACACCGTTTGTCGCGCCCCGCGCCCTATTCGCCGTCGCTGCTTCGCGGCCATCCTTCTCGGCGACGGCATGGTATGGGCGTACTGGTGGTCTGTCAAGCATGCGGTATGACCAAAGGGCGAGACGAAGTGTGCATAGAAGTGCATTGCTAGGAATGGAAGAAGGATGGGTGCAAGTAAGCGGAACGGATAAGCGGCATAGTTATGCCGGGTCGGTTTTCGAGCCGTCTGTTGCTTCGTCTGAAAATTCACCTTCTACAACGGTTACGTCTCCAAGATTTTGTCCGTGCCTATCGAGCAACTCCCACAGGTCTGTAAAGAAGAAGTGATCGATCGTGCGAATGTGCGTGCTCAGCATGGTGTCAGTCTTCATCCCTGGCCTTATATCGCAATAGTAGACGCCGTCTAATGGGTTGAGTTTCATCGTAAATGCTTTGAAATGGCCTGGAAGGAACGTCGTACTGACGCCGTACCACCGGCTGCCCGGTTCGGCTGTTCCTCTTTGGCGCACGTTGCACATCGTTCAGGAATATCGCTACGTGAGGCACGTCGGTGTCAGTGAGCTTGTTGTAAAGGAACTTGTCTAGAAAGATTTTGTCGATCCGATCCTTGCTGGAAGTCTTGACCGAGCCGATGATCTTGAGTTCACCGTTGTCGTCAATCAAAAGATCGTGCTGATAACTCGATCGGAAAAGCTCCACGCCGTTCTCATCTCTCACGGGTACTTTGACAATCCCGGAAGTACACGCGATCCCCGATGCGTTGACGAGCAGCCTGATCAAACGCTCGAAAAGATCGCCATTGAGCTTTCGTGCCTGATTGGTCGATCTTGCTGGTAGCGCATCGAGCATGGCACCAATCGTCTGCTGAAGGGTGTAGATCGTCCTGATGACAATGTCGCGTCTGGTGTCGTCGGGCTGTACACGCGCGTTCAGCATCTCCAAGATGTTCGTGAAGTCTCGCTCGAACGTAGAGAAGTTGTCGGCATCAAGCATGAGCGCGGCATTGATCGGGCGCGTAATGTTCCTGTGTCCGTCATCCCTGTACTGGAGAAACCGATAATGCTGCTCGTTCTGTGAGAGGATCACCGCTTGAATGCCAACCGCAATGAATTCCAGGTAGCTTTACAGAAGTCGCTGTAATCCTCAATGCGCTTAAAGCGCGCTTTGTCAGTTGCGTGTGCGACCAGATCGCGCAGGCTCATCGGATCGCTTCTCGCCGTTCGGCGTTCTTCCGGTCGTAAACGATCCATTCTTCTTTGGTCATCCGACGGATATTCCTGAGGCGTTGGATGGCCCACTCGTTATAGGTCGTGCTCAGATCGCAGCCGAGCCAGCGCCTATCCAATTGCTCTGCGACGACCAGCGTCGTACCAGAACCAGAGAACGGGTCGATCACGAGATCGCCGGGCTGCGAGGAGGCCAGGACAAATTTTCTGATCATTTCTTCGGGTTTCTGTGTGGGGTGCGGGGTTGATTCGCCCATGCCATTGCAAGTCGTCGGAATATCGAAGACATCCTTCGGCTTGGCTCCTTTTGGATTGGGAACCCAGTTGTCTCGTTCCTTGCCGACCCCCTGCCCATAGGCGCTACTGCTCGC
>JAABUV010008541.1_pt1 | contig 10325 bp, 8 predicted proteins | sample 5559971 | NCBI WGS metagenome assembly JAABUV01 (sample SAMN10711881, study PRJNA513362) | rock metagenome | isolation source: Antarctica rocks | place: Antarctica: Victoria Land, Knobhead nord | collected 2015-12-19
GGTGTCGCGTTTCTGACCGTCCTGGCGCAGGCCGGGATCCCCGCGGGGATCAAGGTCGACCTCGGCGCGAAGCCGATGGCCGGACACCCCGGCGAGAAGGTGACCGAGGGTTTGGACGGACTGCGGCAACGGCTGAGCGAGTACGCCCGGATGGGGGCGCGCTTCGCGAAATGGCGGGCCGTGTTCACCATCGGGGAATCGACCCCGAGCCAAGCCTGCGTCGAGGCGAACGCGCACGCGCTGGCCCGCTATGCCGCGCTGTGCCAGGAGGCCGGTCTGGTGCCCATCGTGGAGCCGGAAATGCTGATGGCCGGCGAGCACACCCTGGCTCGCTGCGCCCAGGTCACCGAGGACGTGCTGCACGAGGTCTTCGCCCAACTGTGCACCCAGGGTGTCGTGCTCGAGGCGATGCTGCTCAAACCCAACATGATCCTGCCGGGGTCGGCCTGCGCCACCCAGGACTCGGTCGACGCGGTGGCCGCAGCGACTCTTCGCTGCCTGCGGCAGGCGGTACCCGCCGCCGTGGCCGGGATCGCCTTCCTGTCCGGCGGCCAATCCGGTGACCTCGCCACCGCCCGGCTCGCCGCGATCAACAACCCGACAACCCCACCGCTGCCCTGGCCGGTCGCGTTCTCCTTCGGCCGCGCGATCCAGCAACCCGCGCTGACGATCTGGGACGGCCAGGACGCGAACACCGACCCCGCGCAACAGGCCCTGCTGCGGCGGGCCACAGCCAACCGGGACGCCCGCCGAGGCGACGAGGTGACGACCGGCGCCACCACCGTCGCTGGCCCGCCGGTGACGAGCAGGGGTCCCGCCCAGCCGGGCACAGTCCGCCGAGCCGCAGCCCACCTACTTCGAGCAGAAGGAACAGCCTGATGAGCACCGACGCGAAGCAACCCAAGGCTGATCCTTCGCCCGGCACGAAGCCGGACCCGAAACAGGACTTGAAGACCCTGCCGATGACAGAGGTCGAGAAGGAGCTCGGGAGCTCACCGGATGGTCTGAGCCAGACGGAGGCGGCGAAGCGGCTGACGCAGTACGGCCCGAACGAGATCGCCGAACACAAGACGAACCCGCTGCTGAAGTTCCTGTCCTACTTCTGGGGACCCATCCCGTGGATGATCGAGGTCGCGGTGATCCTGTCCGGCGCGGTGGGGCACTGGCCGGACTTCTTCATCATCCTGGTCCTGCTCCTGGCCAACGCTGTGGTCGGCTACAGCGAGGAACGCCAAGCCGGCAACGCCATCGACGCGTTGAAGGACAAGCTCGCCATCAACGCCCGCGTCCGCCGCGACGGCGAATGGACCACGCCGGCGTCGCGTGACCTGGTGCCCGGGGACGTGATCCGGCTGCGGCTCGGCGACATCGTGCCCGCTGATGCTCGGCTGCTGGAAGGCGATGAGATCGAGGTCGACCAGTCCGCGCTCACCGGCGAGTCGCTGCCCGCGACCTGTAATGCAGGGGACGCGGTGTTCTCGGGCTCGGTCATCCGCCGCGGCGAGATCGGCGCCCTGGTCTATGCCACCGGCACCCACACCTACTTCGGCAAGACCGCGGAACTGGTCCAGGACGCGCACACGGTCAGCCACTTCCAGAAGGCCGTCCTGAAGATCGGCAACTACCTCATCGTCCTCGCCGCGGCGTTCGTCGCTGTGATCGTCGTCGTATCGTTGCTGCGGGGCGACCCGATCCTGACCACGCTGCAGTTCGCTCTCGTGCTCACCGTCGCGGCGATCCCGGTCGCGATGCCCACGGTGCTGTCGGTGACGATGGCCGTGGGTGCCCGGTTGCTGGCCAAGAAGCAGGCCGTCGTCAGCAAGCTGGTGGCGATCGAGGAGCTTGCCGGCGTGGACGTGCTGTGCGCGGACAAGACCGGCACGCTGACCCAGAACTCCCTCACCCTCGGCGACCCATTCAGCGTCGGCGACATCACCGCCGCCGACGTGATCCTCGCCGGCGCGCTGGCCTCCCGCGCGGACAACGACGACCCCATCGACCTCGCGGTCCTGGGCGGACTGGGCGACGCGAAGGACCTCCACGGCTACACGGTGACCCACTTCGAGCCCTTCAACCCCGTCGATAAGCGCACCGAAGCCACCGTCACCGACACCGACGGAACCACGTTCACGGTCAGCAAGGGCGCCCCCCAGGTCATCCTCGCCCTCGCCGACGACACCGCGGCGGTCACACCCGCCGTCGACACCGCGGTGAACGACTTCGCCGCCCGAGGCTTTCGATCCCTGGGCGTGGCCCGCGCCGAGGGCGACGGCGGCAACTGGCGGTTCCTCGGTGTGCTGCCGCTGTTCGACCCGCCGCGCGAGGACGCCAAGACCACGATCGCCACCGCCAAGGCGATGGGCGTGGCCGTGAAGATGGTGACCGGTGACGCGATCGCCATCGCCAGAGAGACCGCCGCCAAAGTCGGCATCGGCACCAACATCCTGGACGCCGCCGGCCTGGGTGACGTGAAGAAGAAGGAGACCGCGGCGGTCGCCGAGTCCATCGAAACCGCCGACGGGTTCGCGCAGGTCTTCCCCGAACACAAGTACCACATCGTCGACGTCCTGCAGCAGCGTGGCCACATCGTCGGCATGACCGGGGACGGCGTCAACGACGCCCCCGCCCTGAAGAAGGCCGACTGCGGCATCGCCGTCTCCGGCGCGACCGACGCCGCCCGTGCGGCCGCCGCGATCGTGCTGCTCACCCCTGGGCTGTCGGTGATCGTCGACGCGGTCAAGGAAAGCCGCAAGATTTTCCAGCGGATGAACTCCTACGCCATGTACCGCATCGCGGAAACGCTGCGGGTCCTCATCTTCGTCACCCTCGCCATTCTGGTGTTCAACTTCTACCCCGTCACGGCGATCATGATCGTGATGCTGGCCCTGCTCAACGACGGCGCCATCCTCTCCATCGCCTACGACAAGGTCCGCTACCGCAACCAACCCGAGGCCTGGAACATGCGCCTCGTGCTCGGGATCGCCACCGTCCTGGGCGTCGTCGGGCCGATCGCCGCGTTCGGCCTGTTCTACCTCGGTGACCGGGTCTTCGACCTCGGCCATCCCCGGCTGCAGACCATGATGTACCTGATGCTGTCCGTCGCCGGACACCTCACCATCTTCTTGACCCGCACCCGAGGACCGTTCTGGTCCATCCGCCCGGCCCGCATCCTGCTGCTTGCCGTGCTGGGCACCCAGGCCATCGCGACCCTTATCGCCGTCTACGGGCTGTTCATGACTCCACTCGGCTGGGGCTGGGCCGCGTTCGTCTGGGGCTACGCCCTCATCTGGGCCCTCGCCAGCGACCGCATCAAACTGCTCGCCTACCGCATCCTCGACCCCACCACGAACACCGACGAGAACCCCGCCGGCCCGGACGCGGGCACGCCGTCCACCGAGCACGAACCCGCGAACAGCTCCTCCTCGGCGACGACCGCGGCCACGACGAAACTCGCCGCCTTCTACACCAACACCGACCCAGGCGACCCCGTTTACCACGACAACGATGACTGCCCCTACGGCATCGAAATCAAGAACCACCACAACGACCACCCCGGTACCGGTCACCGCCGCCAATGCGACTGGTGCGCCCAGCACGACCAGCCGATGGCAGTCAAACGCTGACCGCGCGCGGTTCCCATCCCACGCGCCCAGCCGCGCCGCACGAAGGAGCTGACCCATCGTGACGATCACCACCATCGCGTGCGGTGCCGACCTGAAATGCCGTGCGCCGACACGGCCAAGCACCAGATGAGGCTGGTCATCGTCCGTCACGGTGAGACCGACTGGACCCTGGCCGGGCGCTACACGGGTACCACTGACGTGGGCTTGACCGCCAACGGTCGACAACAGGCCGCTGCGTTGCCGTCGCTTCTCCGGCGCGTTCTGCACGGTCAGCGCCCGGTGCTGGTCTCCAGCCCGCGGCAACGCGCCACCGAGACCGCGGCGCTCGCGCTGCCCGCGCACCGCACGGTGGTCGACCCGCTCGTTGCGGAATACGACTACGGCGACTACGAAGGCCTGACCGCCGAGCAGATCCGCCAACTGGCGCCCGGCTGGGACATCTGGCGCGATGGATGCCCCGACGGCGAGTCCACCGCCGACGTCGGCCGGCGGGCGGACGCGTTTCTCCGCGCGCACGCCAGCAGCGGCACGAGGCCGGTCGTCGTCGTCACCCACGGACACTTCTCCCGGATCCTCGCCGCACGGGCCCTGCGACTGGCGCCCGAGTACGGGCGACTGTTCGCCAGCGCAACGGCCGCGGTGTCGCTGATCGAAGATCACCACGGCGAACGGTGCGTGGGGCTATGGAACGCCGATGCAGCCCTGCTCGCCGACGCTACCGATCGGACGGCCCACCCGGGCGGTCCCCGAGCCGATCCGCTGGTCTCAGCTGCCGGGCTGCTGCCATGACGAGGCGGCACATGCTGTTTGCGACCTGGAAGAACCACGTGAGCCTGGCGCAGTCCGTGACGCTGGCAGAGCTGGCCGTGGACACCGCAGGCACCACCGAAGGGCTGTTCGAGTTGTCGGTGTGTCCGTCGATGATCGCGTTGGCGTCGGTGGCCCGGGTGAGCGCGAACAAGGTCGCGGTCACCGCCCAAAACATGGGCTGGGACGACTCGCGCAGCCTCACCGGCGAAACCTCAGCCACGGATCTCACCGACATCGGCTGTCGGTACGTGATCCTGGGCCACTCCGAGCGGCGCCGCTACCTGGGCGAGACCAACGACATGATCGCCCGGAAGCTGCAGACGGCGTTCGCCCACCGGCTCACGCCGATCCTGTGTATCGGCGACACCCTCGAGGAACACCGCGACGGCGGATCCGAGGTGGCCCTACGGTCCCAGCTCGAGGTACTGCTCGGGGTCTATCACCTGACCGGCGGCCCGTTTCTCGTCGCTTACGAGCCGGCCTGGGCGATCAGCACCAGCGAACACGCCCAAGAATGCACACCAGCCGAAGCCGCAGACCGGCACAGCTTCATCCGCTCCGTCATTGCCGACGAGCTCGGAGCAGAACTCGCCGCCGACACGACCCTGCTCTATGGCGGCAGCGTTACCGCCGGCAACGCCGACGCCTACTTCACCCAGCCCGACATCGACGGCGGACTGGTCGGCGCCGCGAGCCAAGACCTGACCTCCTTCCAAGCGCTGATCACCGCCACCATCACCACCTACCAGCGGCCGCAACAGGGCGCGGGGGACTGCTGCACGGGTAGGTGACAGGTCGGGTCAGGCAGCCTGGGGGCTGGTGTGGGGATGATCGCCTCGCACTCGACGGGGGTCAACCCGCCGAGTACCGCTTGACGGCGACGTCGATGATAGGTCCGCTCGATCCAGGTCACGATCGCGAACCCGCAGCTCCTGGCGGCTGACCCAGGCTCGCCGGTCCAGGACGTTGTTCTGCAACAGGCCATAGAACGACTCCACCGCCGGGGTCCCCCGCCGCACCGACCCGGCCCATGGACCCTGACCGGCCGCGGCGGCGCAGCGCGCTGACGAACTTCCGGGACCGGAACTACGACCCGCGGTCGGAGTGGACGATGCAGCCGGCGACGTCAGCACCTTCGGCCAACCGGCGGGTGACCGCGTTGCGCAGGGCGGCCACAGCGAGTCGGGACTTCATCCGCGAGTCGATGGAGTAGCCGACAATCCGGTTGGAATACACGCTCCACCAGCCGTTGGCCGAGCAGATCCGCCATGCCGTCCGGGCCGCCATCTGCTGCCCGGCCTCACGGGCCTCGTCGAGCAGGAACCGGTACCCGAGCGGGTACATCTCCCGACAGGTTCACCCGCGACAGGCAGGCCGCAGCATGGCGCAGGACCTCGTTCTCCTGCTCCAGCAGCCGGATCCGCTTGCGGGCCGCACGTAGCTCGGCGTTGTCCGCCGCGTGACCCCGGGTATGAGCCCGTCGTCGACGTCGGCGCTCCTCATCCAGTTCGTCAGGCAGGACTCGCTGATCCCGAAGTGCGCGGCGATCTGCTTTCAGCAGCTGCCCCGGCTCCCGGTTGCGGGCCACCCGAACGACACCGGACCATGGAACCGGCGCCCATCCGGACGACACCGGTCGAACCGGCACACACACCCAGCCCAGAGTCAAGCCGAACCGGCCCACCCGGTCACGATCCGACGATCACCGACGGCCGCAGCAGGCCGGCCGCCTCCAACCGGTACAGGGCGTGGAAGGTCATCGTGTGGGCCAGGTCCCCGGTGATATCGAAGATGACTAGCACATCGGCCTGGGACGGGCTCACGTCCTTCTTGCGGCTCCCCGGTGGGGCCGGGGAGCCCGGTTCCGAGGCTGGGTCGGCGGCGGGCTGGTCGGCGGCGTCTGGTTGGGCATGCTGATCGGGCTGGCAGTGGACACCGTCAGTCGTTGCCCGTCGTGCAGCACGGACAGCGGTTCCCCGTCAAGGACTCGGTAGGTTGTCGTCGTCGAAGTGATCTCCAACTTCAGCCGGCTGTTCTGTATGCAGACGGTGGCGGCCAGTCGGGTGATGCCGGCCGGTAACCGTGGTGCGAAAACGACGCCACCGTTGCGTTCGCGCAGACCGGCTAAACCTGGCACGAGGGCGATCCAGGTTCCGGCCAAGGACGCGATATGCAGGCCGTCGCGGGTGTTGTGCTCAAGATCGTCCAGATCCATCAGCGCGGCCTCGGTCAGGTAGTCATAGGCCAGGTCCAGGTGACCGGTTTCGGCGGCCAGGACTGCTTGAGTGCAGGCCGACAGGGAGGAATCCCGCACCGTGAGGGCTTCGTAGTAGGCGAAGTTGCGGGCCTTCTCCGCCGTCGTGAAGGCTTCCCCGCACAGGTGCATCGCCAGCACCAGGTCGGCTTGTTTGACGACCTGTTTGCGGTAGAGGTTGAAGTACGGGAAGTGCAGCAGCAGTGGGTATTGCTTGTCGGTGGTGGCGTCGAAGTCCCAGATGTCGTGGCTGGTGAACCCCTCGGCCTGGCAGTGCACTCCCAGCGTCTCGTCGTAGGGAACGACCATTGCCCTCGCTGCGTCGCGCCAGCCGGTGATCTCCACCGCGGTTATGCCCAGATCTGCCGCCCGGGCGGGGTGGCGCCCCGCGACATCGACCGCGCAGACGAGATTGTGCTGGGCCATCAGGTTCGTAAAAAGGTTGTTGTCTGCGACGGCCGAGTACTCATCAGGCCCGGTCACCCCATCGATCCGAAACCGTCCCGCGGGATCGTGGTGGCCCAGCGAGCACCACAACCGGGCGGTCTGGGTCAGCAATTCCACGCCGATGTCGCGTTCGAATGCCTCGTCGCCGGTGACGCTGATGTAGCGGACCACCGCGTCGGCGATATCCGCGCCGAGGTGGAACGCGGCGGTGCCGGCGGGCCAGTACCCCGAGCACTCGTGGCCCGCGATCGTGCGCCACGGAAACACCGCCCCCTTCAGCCCCAGCTGCGCGGCGCGCTTCAGTGCTTTCGGCAGGATCGAGTACCGCCAGCGAAGCGCGTCGGCCGCCGCCCGCGGAGCGGTGTAGGTGAGTAGCGGCAGCACGAACGTCTCGGTGTCCCAGAACGCGTGCCCGTCGTAGCCCGGCCCGGTCAGCCCCTTCGCCGCGATGGCCCGGCCTTCGGCTCGGGCGCTAGCCTGCAGCACGTGGAACAGTGCGAACCGCACCGCCTGCTGGATCCGCTCGTCGCCCTCGACCTCAACGTCGGCGCGTCCCCAAAAATCGTCCAAGTAGGCGCCGTGTTCGGCGACTAACCCTTCCCATCCAGTCTGGACGGCGGCGGTCAGCGCGGCCGCGACCTGATCGGTGACGGCTGGTTGCGAGCGCACCGCGGACCAGCCGTAGGCGACGAACTTGACCAGCCGTAGCCGCTGCCCGGGCTGCAGCGTCGCTGTGATCGTGGTCCGGCCCAGGTCGGGGAAGCTCTCACTCGACACCTGCACCGAGGGTGGTGCGTCGAGGTGATGCTCCATCGCCGCACCGAGCCGCAGACCGCTGACCGCGGTGCGATGCAGCAGCGAGGCCCCCGTCCCGTCGCAGGTGTGCTCCTCTGACAGTAGCGGCGCCAGCAGCGCGGCTGCTTCCCGCGGGTCACCACCAGAAGGCGGCAGCGTCTCGTTGGCCACCAGCTCCGACTGCAGCACCACCCGCACCGCGGTATCCAGCGCTTGGACCTCGTAACAAATCGCGGCCACTGAACGCTGCACCAGCGAGACCAAGCGGGCCGAGCGCACCCGCACGCCTTGCCCGCCCGGTGACACCCACTCGACCTCGCGGCGCAGCACCCCGGTGCGGAAATCCAGCACCCGCTCGTGCGCGAGCAGCTGTCCGTAGCGGACGTCGAAGGGCTGATCGTCCACCAACAGGCGGATCAGCTTGCCGTTGGTGACGTTGATGACCGTCTGCCCGGCCTCGGGGTAGCCGTAGCCGGCCTCGGCGTAGGGCAGCGGCCGCGCCTCGAACAGCCCATTTAGATAGGTGCCGGGCAGCCTGTGCGGTTCGCCCTCGTCGAGGTTTCCCCGCCACCCGATATGGCCGTTGGACAACGCGAATACCGACTCGCTCTGCGCCAGGACGTCCAGATCAAGGCCGGTCTCCCGCAAGCACCACGGCTCGATCGCGTACGCCGGATGGGTAATCACGCCGGCCCGACCGGGTCCAGCAACTGCGCGAGGTCGGTCACGACCCGGTCGGCTCCGTGCGCAAGCAGTCCGTCGGCCTGCCCGACCCGGTCGACACCGACCACGTATCCGAACCCGCCGGCCCGACCAGCGGCCACTCCGGACAGGGCGTCCTCGAACACCGCCGCCACGCCAGGCGCCACGCCCAGCACCGCCGCCGCGGCCAGGTACGTATCGGGCGCTGGTTTCCCAGCCAGATGCTGCTCCTCGACGCTGACTCCGTCGATGCGCGTCTCGAATAGGTCCGCGATACCCGCGGCGCGCAGCACCTCAGCGCAGTTGGCGCTGGAGGACACCACTGCCGTGTGCAGGCCCGCCGCTCGCACCGCCTGCACGTACCGGACTGAACCGGGGTAGGGCTCGACCCCGTCATGGCGGATCCTGCGCATCACAATCGCGTTCTTGGCATCACTGAGCCCGGTGATCGTCAACGTCCCCGCCCGGTCACCTGGGGCACCGGTCGGCAGATCGATGCCGCGTGACTGCAGAAACGAGCGGGTGCCGTCGGCCCTGCTCTTGCCATCAACGTAAGTGTCGTAGTCCGCCACGTCGTCGAAGGCCACGAACCTTGTCCCGGTCTTCTCGGCCCGCGCCTTGAGGTAACTGTCGAACATCTCCTTCCACGCCGCCGCGTGAAGCTTCGCCGTGTTTGTGAGGACTCCGTCCAGGTCGAACAGGCACGCCCGCGTCGCCGCCGGCAACCCCAGCGGCCCACCCACTCCCACCGGACCCGCAGGTCCCAGCGGGGCGGGCGTCACGCCGATCCCGGGTCAGGCAGGCGCGCCGTCGCCCCAGCGGTGACCCACGCCGCGCCGGCCGTGGCGAACGCCGTCACGGCGTCCTCTGGCGCAACCAGGGCCCGGTACGCCTCGTGAACCGCGAAATCAGAATCACCATGCGGTCCGGCCAGCACCGAAGTCAACGCAGCATAGGCAGCGATCCACGCACTCCAGCCCGCCTGGCCGTCCGCATCGCCAGCGGCCCCGATCGCATCACCCGAGGTTGTCGGGGTCGGCCGATCGCCACCGACGGGGTCGACCAGCGGCTGACCATCCCAGTGACTGGGCGGCTGATGGTGCAGCAGGTTGCTGCGCATCGCGTTCACGTCGTTCCACAACTGCTGCCCGTAGGCGGACAAGGCGAATACGGACCGTTCCAGCGCTCGCGGACGGCGATCCATGAGGCGATCGGTGTGCTCATCGCCCGCGGCCGCCCACCGACCTGGCACTTAATCGTACCGTGGAGCGGATCTGGCGGTGTCAGGGCGCCCCCGATCACGGAGGGGCACCTGTGCTTCGCTGAGCACCTCGATGGATGAAACCGTAGGAGCGACCAGTAGTTAGTGTTAGCTCACGGATGCTGGCTCCCTGCTCGTATTGCGCCTTGAGGTCGGCTGCCAGCTGGGTGCGGGACTCTCCGGCGATGCGGACGCCCTTCTCGAGTTTAGCCACAAATGACCTCCGTCTGCGAGTGGGTAATCCGTTGCGGTTAGCTGACAGCCAAAGGCGTGCAGGTCCAGTTCGTCAAGGAACAGCTCACGTTTACCGGCTCATCGCATTTGAGGGTGTACTGGGGGTTGGCGTGTCGGTGGCCGGGTAGGGGTCGAGGTCTTCCGATGATGGGAGTTCTGACGCTGCCCACCGGGAAGACCTCGACGTGCCTGACGCTAC
>JAABUV010008542.1_pt1 | contig 10324 bp, 10 predicted proteins | sample 5559971 | NCBI WGS metagenome assembly JAABUV01 (sample SAMN10711881, study PRJNA513362) | rock metagenome | isolation source: Antarctica rocks | place: Antarctica: Victoria Land, Knobhead nord | collected 2015-12-19
CGCACCCGGGCATGGTGATGCCTGGGGCGCCGCCGCCCGGCGTGCTGTCCGCCGGGGTGCCGGGCGGGCCCGCGCCAGCCATGGCCCAGGGCGGCATGCTGCCCGAGCGGGGGCCCGCGGCGGGGCACCCGGGCGGGCCGCAGGGCGCCATGCAGCCGCTCTTCCCGATTGGCGCGGCCGCCGGCCAGCCCGGCGGCGTGCCCGTCGGGGCGCCCAGCGCGCCCGCGCCGGGAGCGCCGGGCGGCGGAGCAGCGGCAGCGCCGCCGCAAAACCAGCTTTTCCCTATAGGTGCCGCCCGCCGCCTGCCGTTCGTGTCATGGTGGCAGCGTTGCGCATGGGCCAGAGCATAGTGGGTTGGGGGAGTCAAAGAGCTGCACTTCTGGCCAGGCCTGTACCACACGCACAAAGAGGCCTTGGCTGTGCAGCTTGGCACCTGCGCTCATAGCCAAATGTGTGCGAGCGCGGAGGGCGCCGTCGGCCTGCTTGCTGGGGCTGTAGCTCAGTATGTGCAGTGGCGTAAGCTCCCGATGCGAGGGTGTGCAAGGGGGCGTGCTTCACGGACCACACATGGCACCAGGCTGTACGGGGCAAGAGGCGCATGCACACGGCATGCGTAAGCATGGCGTGAGGCTGGGAGCGCAGGCACTGCCGGCCTGGCTGCGCCTGGGGCGAACGCGGCGGGCGTGGGCGCGGGTCCGCCGCAAACGGCGCCTGCTGCACAGCCGGCGGCGGCGGCGGTAAACCTGATCTGGGGCCAGGACGACACGTCGATGGTGCGGCTGCGGCCGTCGCTGTCTTGTCTGGGCCCTGCGCTGGGCCGCTGCAGTGCCTGAGTGTGGACAGCCGCGCACTCCAGTTGCGCCTAGCGCTTGAGGGTGCTCACTGCGGAGCGGGGTCCCTGCGCAGGAGGAGAGCCGGGCGCAGCTGCCAAAGTATGCGCGCTATGCTGCCCGTCCCAGCGCCCCGCCGCAGCCGCAGCTGCCGTCGCAGCCGCAGAACCTGGCATACCAGGTGTGGGCCCATGTGCCATGCGGCTCTGCGTCGTTCACGTACCCACATGTGGTGCAGACAGGCTGACTGTTGTCGGCTGTGCGGCAGGGCGGGTACACGTCGGGCATGCCGCCAGGCATGCCGCCGAGCATGCCGCCGGGCATGCCTGGGTGGCCGGGCAGTGTACCTGGCCAGGTGCTATAAAGTGGCGTCAGGCGTTGGAGTGTGTACTGCTAGGGGTCGACCGAGGACCAGCAAGGGTCGTGCTGTGCGGCCATGACAGAGCATGGCAGGTTGAAAGGCATGAACAGGCTTCAACTCCAGGCTTACCAGCGTGGCTTACATGGCCGAACCAATGTCCAATTCCTAGCGCTGGCAATTGTGCAGGTACTACATTTTAAGGGCCTACAGACATTTGTTAGTACCTGCCCTACATATTTAGCAGGGCGAGATGGGTGTCCCTCGTGAGCACTCTGATGCAGAGCGGGGCTCCAGCGCCGCCCATAGCTACACTTAAGACACCCTTGAGCCCTGACAGACCAGCAGCAGTGTTCAGGATGGCCAGTGATGCCGCAGATACCGTGCCGCTGCTCGAAGCAGGTACCCTCCTGCAGCTGAAACGAAGGCTGTGAGGCTGTGTGCTGTTGCCTGTGCTAGGTGGCATTTTGCTTCCACGAGATTGCAGTTACGCTGACGACTGGCTGCGCTGCGCGGCTGTATAGGCTCCCAACACAGTGTGAGCCGCGCAGAGGCTATGCCGCGCTCGCCGTCGTGCATGCTCGCAGACAAGTTTCACGAGAAAGCAGAGGAGTCGTCAAAGGCGTGTGTCTGGCACACCCGGCAAGTGGAAGTGGAGCTCATGTCGCAGCATCCGAGCAGTGAGAACACACTGCACACGCGTTGCGCAGGTTCAGCGAAAACTCATCTTTGCTTTGGTGCTCGCTCTGATTTTCATGGTTGTGGAGGTCGTCGGTGGATACTGGGCCAACAGGTGCGCAGCTCTGGCTGCGCTTTGAAACTGGCTGCACGCTGTGTCGAGTGAGAGCGGCGGCGTACTGAATGTCTGTTGCGGCCGCAGTCTGGCCATCCTGACGGACGCGGCACACCTTCTGTCTGACGTGAGCGGCTTTGCTGTGGCGATCTTCGCGGGCGTGGTCGCTGCTAAGAAGAGCAGCAGCACGCACACCTTCGGGTGCGGCTTGCGCCCGGCAGGGGTGTCACAGGGTCTATGCAAACCTCAGAGCGGTGCTCCCGCCTCACTGCAGCAGGCAGGTCTGCCTGTTGACACACTGAGCCACTGCTGACCTGCGCGCCTCTCTGTTCGTGGCTGCCTGGCATGTTTGAGAGCCGCAGGCCGCTGCGCTTGCTTGGACTGCCAGCTCCTGTGGCCGGTCCCTCGCGTGTGTCAGCCTGGCACAGGCGCATGCCGCGCGCAGCGCACGCTGCCTGCAATGCGTTTCGTGGTCTGCCTTGGGGCTCGTGGGGGCAATGAGCTCACCCTCGAGGTTTTGAGGCGGGGCTGGGCGGGCGCGCTGCTGCAGTGTGGCAAGCGCTTAAGGGCCAGGGGAGGGAGGCCCAAGGCGTGCAGCTGCTGACAGCAGCTCATCGTATGGGGCGCAGGTACCACAGGATCGAGGTGCTGGGCGCGCTGGCGAGCGTGCTGAGCACGTGGCTGGTGACGGGCATCCTGGTCGTGGAGGCCGTAGACCGCGTCCGCAACCCAGTGCCCGTCGACGGCAGACGTGCGCGCCCCGGCAACACCGGCGTAGAGCCTGGCCTCTCCACTGTCGTGCAACCCCTGCGATGCCGTACTGCCGCAGCGCGTGTGGCTTGCTGGGTACTCTGCGGCCCGGCTGCTTTGAGCACATGCGCAAGCCGGCGCGCCGCGCAGTGATGTTCTTCCTCGCGCTGGCGGGCGTGCTCATCAACGTGCTCATCTTTGTGATCCTGGGCGAGCACGGCCACAGCCACGCCGGGCACGACCACGGGCACGGGCACAGCCATGGCGCGCACGACCATGGCCATGGCCACGGCGCGCACGCGCATTCGCATGGCGGCAACGGCGGGGCGGCGCATGCGCACGCGCCGCACGCGCACGCCGGCAACGGCCGCGGCGGCCACGGCGGCCATGGCCATGCGCACGGCGGCGGCGGCTGCGGGGACGGGCACGCGCACGGCGTTGAGGCGCGCGCCCACACCCGGCTGTGTGCGCTGGACGTCCTGGCGCCCAGGCTGCCCCATGCTGGGCGTAGTGGCCATGGCTTTGTCTGCGACGGCAAGTGGGTGCTTGGCCAGCCTAAATGTGCTGCAGGTGGGCAGCAACCGTGTGCTGGCCATGACTTGGGGCGCTGAGCGCTGCGCAGGGCGACGTGGAGGCGGGCCACGGGGCTGCCGGTGGTACGCCGGCCGCAGCGGACGCCAAGAACATCAACCTGCGGTGAGCCTGCTGGCTGGCCGGCCCGCCTTGCCTGGCCGCGCGCTGCCGCAGTCAGAGCACAGGAGGTGCCGGCGGTGTGTGTCCGAGGCTGCTCGAGTGCGCGTCTGTGGGCATGCGTACAGGGCCTGCAGGGCTTGGGCCAGCCGCTGGCTGGAGGCACCAGAGCGCATGTACAGCGTCTGCGCAGCAGAGTGCAGCAACTGGGGGCGCGCCGCAGGGGCGCCATGCTGCACGTGGCGGGCGACCTGGTGCAGAGCCTGGGCGTGGCGCTGGCGGGGGCGCTGATCTGGTGGAAGCAGGCGCGCGCGCTCCCCGGCCGCGCTGTGCGGGGGGCACGTCAGGTTCCGTGGGTGGGGGGCAGAGCGCACAGGGAGCGCCTGTGAGCAGTTTCGGTTGCAGGTCATGTCAGGGCGCGACGGCGCGTTTCATGGCTTGTCTCGGTTGCCCGGAGCGCTGCACGCGCGCTGCGCCCGGGCTGGGCTGCCAAGTGCCGTCGTCGCCGAGCTGCGCCTCAGCTCGGCTGTTGCGCGGGCCCTGCCGCCGACCAGGGCCTCCATCGTGTGCTGCGGCCCGACAGTGCTGTGAGGAGCTGAGTACAGAGCAGGCCGGGGCCGGTCTGTCCACGCTCCTCGTTTCCTCGGCGGGCGCGTCCAGGCACCAACACGGCCTGGCCGCAGGGCGACCCGCGGTGGGCGCTGGCAGACCCGGTCTGCACATTCCTGTTCGCGGTGCTGGTGCTGCTGACGACGCGCGCCATCCTGCGCGACATCAGCGACGTGCTCATGGAGCGCGTGCCGCGCGCGCACGACTCCGCCGCCATGGAGGCCGCCCTGCTGCGGGTGCGGCCCGCGAGCAGCGGCCCCGCCGCACCAGGCAGGAGAGCGGCATGCAGCACATGCGCGGGTGCAGGAGCGCGCCGCCGCTGCGCTCCCTAGGTGTGCACGCGGAGCGGCGCTGTGTGTCTAGCGGCTGCTTGCGGCGCGTCGCAGCCATGTGCCTGCACACGCGAGGCGAGACTACAGTGGATTGCGCTGGTATGTGCTATGCAGGGTCACGCTTTGACTGGTGATATGCAGTCCTCTGCTGCCTGCGCCGGCTGAGTGCAGGTCCTGCCTGTCACATACGATCTGCTTCTGCATGTGGGCGCGGGGTGCACTGCCGACCTCTTATCTTGCAACTCCTCGGTATGTGCTGGCAGCAGGCTGAGGGCGGGGCGGGCGGCAGGTGCCGGGCGTGGACCGCGTGAACGACCTGCACATCTGGGGCCTGAAGCCGGGCGTGGCGCTCCTGTCCGCGCACCTGGTCATCGCCGGCGGCGCAGACTCGTGCGCCGCGCTGTCCGGCGCGACCGCCGCGTGCGCCCGTTTGGGCATCGAGCACTCCACGCTGCAGCTGGCGCACGCCAACGGCACGCCCTGCTGCGACCCGCTGCCCCCGGCGCCGCCCGGCGCCGACGGCGCCCGGTAACAGCAGCGCAGCCTCCCTCGGCGTACCGGTCCCCCTGGCGACAGACCCCCCGGCCTGGCGCCGAGGCGCGGCGCCTGCTGCGTGCGGTGGCAGCTGGCGCACGCCAAGGCACGCCCTGCTGCCACCCGCTGCCCCCGGCGCCGCCCGGCGCGGACGTCGGATTATGAAAGCAGCCTCCCTCGGCGTGCCCGGCGCCCCTGAGCGACAGGTCCCTCAGCCTGGCGCCTCAGCCCCGGCATGCAGCACCAGACTGACGGCACCGCATGCCGCGGCCGCTGTCTGGGGACAGACGGCAACGTATGGCAGGGCAGAAGCGGGACGGCGGGTAGGGCACAAGGGAGGGCGACAGGGCGTGGACGGCACTCTGCTAGGTAGGAAAGCTGCATGCTGGGAGCTCTTTTCGGGTTCTCTAGGTGATCTGTAGCTGCTGCATGTCCCAGGAAACCCTGGGGACGCTGTGTGCTTGTCTGCGGTGTGTCTGATGTAGGTACAGAATGAACGTTACACACCCGCTGCGCAAGCTAGGTCGGAGTCATTCGCAGGCCTGTAGCTTTAAACATGCTGACGCCAATGTGTACTTGTGTGTTGCCATTGCCGCCCTCGCAGCATCTTTCTCATAAGGGATTCCAGTAGTGCGCTGTCTCCCTTCATGCATTTCACCGCATTTAACCGAACCGGGAAGGCTATTGGGCGACAGGAAGCCAGTCAACTAACCCTGTGTCCGCCATAAGAGCTCAAAACTCTTGCTGCAGGGTCTACAGCGCGAGTGCTTTGCCATAGCGTGTGAGCCTTTTAACACTGGGTTGCAGTGAGTCAGCATGCATGGTACACGGAGTCCCTCGCTACATCACACGCTCTTGATTTGCCACTAAAAGCAGACAAGCTGAACCGGAGTACCAGAGGCACGCCAGCAACAGGACTAAAACCTGGCCAAAACTTGGCACTGAAAGTGCATTTATGCCCACACCCCGGTCCACAGTGTGCGTATAACCAACACATAGCCCCAACACAAGTTCTTACCACAGGCCATTCACACCCAGGCTGATGTTTGCCCCAGGCGACAGGCACGCAGCAGTGTGCAAGACGCGCACGCGATCAGCAAAACCCGCCACGCCTGGGACCCTGCGACTCCCAAGGTGTAATCCTCTTAGCACCACTGCAATTCCAACACAGCCGCGCGCTCACTCCTCCTCCTCCTGCTCGCGCGCGGCGGCGGCGCGCGGCGTCTCCGCCGCCGGCGCGTCCTCCGCCTCGGGCAGCGGCTCCTCTGTGTAGTTCTCCTCCTGGAACGCGTCCTCGGGCACGCTGCGCGCGCCCCGGGCCCCGCAGCTTCAGTGCCACCCAGGCTCAGCCCAGAGTAAGTCTGCAGCTTCTGCCTCCATATGCACATGGCGCCCCCGTTCCCACCACCCACACAGCGAATGAGCCCTGCGCGTGCACACACAGACCCAACGCGCTATCGCCGATGATGCGCTCGTCCCCTGCTGGGGCCGCACGACAAGGGTAGCGCGCGCCTGTACAGGCGCAGCAGCGGCTTGTTGGGGTCCTTGACGATGAGGTACTTGCCGTCGCCCATGCCCATGGCCAGGTCCACCAGCGCGCGCACGATGCCCCAGCAGTTGTCCATGCTCAGGTTGATCTGCGCCGCAAAGTCCTTGGGCTTGCACACCTGCGCGCGCCGCGCGCGCCCATCAGCCCCGGCACACGGAGCGCGGCCCGGCGCCGCCGGGGGCGCAGCTGCCTGAACGCGCGACAGGCAGCTCACTTAGTCCCAGCCTCGCCTCTGCTGCGTCACACAGGGCGACTTCTCAGCCCTTTCGTGAGGCAGCCGCGCAGAGCCGCAGCTAGGCGAGTTCCCTGCCAGCACTGACTCGCCACCATGCCTACCACACGCGGGGGCTCTGTGCAGCCCCAGGTCCGGCGGCCGCCTGGATGCAGGGGCCGCGCCGGGCGCGTGGGCCCGCCAAGCGGTTGCGCACGCCTGCGTGCCCAGGATGACGTGGTTCTTGTTGTCGCGCGGGTGGTTGCGCGACACGTAGCCCAGCTTGATCATGTCGGCGCCCGACACGAGAGCCGCGGCGGTCCACTTGGCCAGCTTGTTGGCGTTGTTTTTGAGCTCAGTCGCCAGCACCGCGCCGCGCTGGTTCTCCAGCTTCTGGCGCCAGTCCACGCCTGCGCCGACCGCGCGCGGCGCCCGCCTCGGCGCCGCTCGCGCACAAGCCAGCGCATACCCGTGCAGCCGTGCATGCAGGCGGTTGCGTGCAGGCGGCGCAGGACGTGAGCGGCCCCGTGCACAACGCTCAGCCAGGATGTAGCATCCTGTCAAAAGGGGGCTCTATGGGCAACAGGTGCGCCCTGATGACCTGCAAGTGCCACATAAATGTGTACCACAAAGGCCGGACGACGGCGCCGCACCGGTGATCTTGGGGTCGAACTCGTTGAGCGCCTTGATGGACAGCAGCAGCTCCTGGCCCTTGTACGTCATCAGGCCATCCAGCTCGCAGCGCACCACCAGCGCCAGGTCCTCGCCGATCTTGAACTTGCGATACCTGGGCCGCGCGCGAAAAAAGCGCGCGCGCCTCATGCACCGGCCCAAACCGCTCACCGTCCTCGCACGACTGCTCCCGAGCCGGGGCGAGCCAGGGTCAAAATGATGCATCATGAGCAACGGTGCCGTGACTATGCTGTCTGCCCCGCTGCTGGCACACACTGCAGCGCCAAGGGCACGCGGTTCGCGGCAGGAGACAGCGCCGGCAGCTGAGCAGCGCGCCGCGCATGACCGGCCCGACGGCGCGCCTGTAGGCCACGGACGCCAGCTGCTCGTTACTGTCCTCCTGGAAAGGGTTGGCCTCGTCGCCCATAAGGCCCTCCTGACCATGCAGCAGCACCTGCGCGCACCGCACCGGCACGCTGGACAGGGAGTGAGTGGGTATGCCTCCAGCAATGGCCTGGGTTTGGGGTCAGGGTCAGGGTAGGATTGCGCGCTCGCGCCTTGCGCCGGCCGCGGCGGCACGCAGGGGCGGACCGGGCGGCCGGGCCGGGCCGGGGCGCGCGCCTGCTGGCAGAAGTTCTGGTTGACGGCCGTGGCCTCCTGGCTGAGCTGCTGCACGCCGTTGAGCGCGTCGCGGTCCTCGGCGACCGCCTCCGGCGCCGTCTCGGCCGCCGTCAGCAGCTCCACCTCGCTGCCGTCGTGGCGGTCGAAGAAGAGCTGGCCGCCCGACCGCGTGGCGACCACGTCCCAGGAGTACACCGAGCGCGGCGCGCACATGAGCGTCGTCAGCAGCGCCTCGGTGATGAACACCTGCGCGGCGCCCTCGCCCGCCAGCCGCCTGCGCGGTCCCCCCGCGCGCGGCGTAACGGCCGCGCCCCCGCGGTGCGGCGCGGCGCGGCGCCGGCGACCCTAAGCCTGCAACACGGCAAACGCCGCGGGCCCCATTTTGTGATGCCTATGGCCATAGGAGCTGTGAACCTGCACAGCAGCCCATCACAGGCATGCGCCAATGGGACGCCATCACAGGTGCCCGGTGCGCCACGCGTGGCAACCTCTTTGCCTCCCTGCCCGTTCATCATGTCTAGGAGCGGCCCAACGCTCAAGAAGGCTACTACCAGAAGCCCTGGGAGCCGCGCGTCCGGGCATGAAGGGGGCGCGCGCTTGATGACGGGGTCCTCGCTGGTGGTGACGGAGCGGAACACGCGCTTGGTGCGCTGCAGCGGCCGCGGCTCCTTGGGCGTGACGCGGTCGAACGCCTTGTCGTAGTGCTTGGCCTCGCCGCAGAAGAGCAGGTCCTCGGCCGCCGGCGCGGCCGTGCTCAGCTTGGCCAGGCTGGCGAACGGGATCTGCTCCACCACCGCCCACTCCGGCCGGATGTCCACGCTGCACGTGTACACCGTTTGCTGCGCGCCGCCGCGCGCGTGCGCCCGGGTCAGCGGCCGCACGTGCGCCACGGCGATGTCAAGTCACGTGCCCCGGTCATGCCAGCCGCGCGCGACCGCAGCAGCGAACGTGCGGCGCACGCTTCGCATACAGCCGGTCCCGGCGGCCTGCATCAGCAGCCTCAACATGTGCAATCAGACCCTATTCCAACGAGCGCAGCGCCACTCTGCCCGCCCGCAGCCGAGCGCGACGCCGCAGGCAAGCCCCTGCCGCGCCCCCGCGGGGCAGCGGCCGTCATCCCGGCCCCGGTCGCGGGGGGCCCCCCGGGGGGCCGCACGCGCTGGTTGTCGCGGTGGAAGAACTGCGGCCGCTTCTGCTGCTGCTTGCGCGGCTGCCGGTCCTGGTGCGCGGGCGGCTCGCCGCGCTGGTCGCGCTGCTGCCGCTGCTGCTGGAAGCGGTTGGGCTGGAAGCGCCGCCCGCCCTGCTTGCGCTGCGTCGGCCGGCTGTCCACCAGGTGGAAGTTGTCCTCCTGCGCGCCGCGCGCTCTGCCCTTCAGGCCGGCCGGCTGGCAGCATACGGCCGGCGCGCCCGCTCGGTGCGGCGTGTCGGTGCATGCGCAGTCTGTCTGCCTGCGACGCGCGCAGGTTTCCAGCCAATCGCAGCCCTGCCTAGCGCGGCGAGCAAGGCCGCGCCTCTTCGTTGTGGAAGAAGTTGAACACCGCCACGCCCGGCACCTGGTTGGACTGGAAGCGGCCTGCGCGCGGCGAGCGCAGGCTCACACGCCGACGGCTGCACAGCCTGTTGCAGCGCCGTCCCTCTGGTATGCAGCGCCGCAGTCGTCGTGAGGTTGGCTCGGGGCGGCGCGCACTGCCATACTTGTTGAAGCCGCTCTGCGTGAAGTCTGATATGCGCCCGACCTTGTCGCCTTTGGTGTACGGCGCGTAGGGCACGCCCTCCAGCAGCTCGGGCACTGTCGTGGGGCCCCAGCCGTCTGGATTCTCCACAATCTCTGGAGTGGGGAACGGCGCTGGCATCGCTGCCCAGGTGCGAAAGCTCTGTTTTGCAAAATCTTAACAGATTTGGCAGGCTTACAAGCCGATCTCCTTCCACTCCACTTTTTTGACGAGCAGAAAACACTCATCAGGCGGCACGCACCCTGATAGGGCTGCTACAGTGTTGGGAGTTGAGGCAGTTACGCTGCTGCGTTCCACAAACTGCACCACTTCTGTTGCGCACTGAACGGCCCTCTCCATATTCCACACTGCTAGAAGCGTACTGACGTTGGCTGTCAGAACAGCAAAGACATGATATGTCTGACAGATTACACAAACTGGACATGCTCTCGTGCCGCTTAATTTATGTCTTGCATGCTGTCCAACTTGCACTCTGTGCAGCTCATGCGTTGAAGAAGCGCTCCGCGGCCTCCCGGGATATCCGGGCGATGTTCTTGGACAGCCCTGCACCAGGACCACCCTCAGGCTGCATCAACCTGGACATCTGGAAATCAGATGAAAAGGGCCCATCAGCTGCCTGGAGCATCTTCCAGCTCAGCCACA
>JAABUV010008546.1_pt1 | contig 10320 bp, 11 predicted proteins | sample 5559971 | NCBI WGS metagenome assembly JAABUV01 (sample SAMN10711881, study PRJNA513362) | rock metagenome | isolation source: Antarctica rocks | place: Antarctica: Victoria Land, Knobhead nord | collected 2015-12-19
GGATTTGGACGGGATCCTGGGCGGGATCGGTGCACAGCAGGGCCTGCGGGTCGAACCGGCCGAGAGGGTCGCGCACCAGCACCCAGCGGATCGGGACGACGGGCATCCCGCTATGGCGCCAGACGGCAGTGGCAGTTCTGGCGGGAACAGGGTTTCACCATGTCCTACCCAGCTTCGAACATGCGAAAACTCCGGCCTGTAGCGCGACAGCATTGATGGCCGGCGCATTGCCTCACCTGGAATGCTCCCGAGTGGTGACCTGTTGCCTCATCTAAAATGCTCCCGGCCGGGGTTCGGCGGAGACAGGCATGAGGCGGATCAGCATGGCAACGCGTGACGAGTTGATGAGGGCGGTATCGGAGCGTTATGGCGGGGCCAACCGGAAGGAACGGGGCCGCATCCTGAACGAGTTCGCGACGGTGACGGGTTTGCACCGCAAGCATGCGGTGCGCCTGCTCCGTGGTGGGGCGCCCAGCCGGAAGTCTGGCCCACGGCCAGGACGGCGGGTGTATGACGTGGCGGTGCGCGAGGCACTGATCGTGATCTGGGAGGCGTCGGACCGGGTGCGCGGCAAGCGGCTGCGTCCGCTGGTGCCGCTGCTGATCGATGCGATGGAGCGGCACGGACACCTTCAACTGGCGCCGGAGGTGCGCGGCGGGCTGCCGTCGCCCAGCGCCGCGACCACTTCCCGGCCCGGTGCGGCGAGCTTGGCGCCCATGGCGGCCGGCATGCCCCAACCGAGGGCGCCGGCCGGCGCCCTGCCGAAGACGCTGCCAGGGCGCGTGGTCCGCATCGCCGGGCGGATTAGCGGATATCCGTTGACCAGGAGGCTGTCCGGGGCGCGCGCTCGGTCTAGGCAGGTGCTGGCCCAGGCCATGGTCATGCGCGTGGGCGGGGTCTGGACGGTGGCGAGGTCGGCCGCGCGAATGGCGGCGCATCGGCGAACGGTGTCGGGCGCGGCGGGCTTGCGGGGGCCGAGCTCGGCCAGCAATGCGTCCAGGATCAGGGACGGGGCGCCCTGCAGCGTGTGCGCCGCCGGGAAGCCGCGGGTGGGATAGCGGGCCTGCAGCGGGTCCCCGCCGGCCATGATCGGGATGCACCGCGTTGGCGTCGCAGTCCAGACCATGCCTGATCACCGATGAGCTACTTCACCGGGCTGCAATGGCCATCGGCCAGGGGCCGTATGCCGTCCTGGCCGGGAACGCGCGACACGATCTTGAACACGTCCCAGTCGTTCACCCGCTCCGACATCGGCTTCACCTGGACCAGCAGCATGTCGTTGACCAGCCGACCGTCCTCTCGCAGATGCAGGTTGCGCGCATACACGTCATCTACCGGCATCAGCTTCATCTCCTTCATGACCTGGACACCGTCAGTGGTTCCCGCGGCAGCAATGGCGCGCAGGTAGTGACGTGTAGCGCTGTAGTCGGCCGCTTGCATGTCGGTCGGCATCTTGCCCTCGAAATGCTGCGCGAAGAGTTTTGCGAATGCACGGGTCTGATCGTCCTGGTTCCAGTAGAACTCGGCCAAGGTCAGAACACCGGTCGCCGGTTCGCCAAGGCCTTTGATCGTCGCAATATCCAGGATCGAACCCACGATCTTCTGCTGTACGTGGAACTCCGCCGCCTGCTTGATCAGGTTCTGCGCGTCCTGGCCGAATGTAGCGACAGAGATGACGTCAGCACCCGAGCCCTGGGCTTGGAGTAGCGGGCCCGAGAAGTCGGCAGTCCCGAGCGGGACGCGGGTCGACCCGGCGACGCGTGCTCCGAGGGCGTTCAATTCGCGGGTTTCGTCGGCGACCATTATAGTTCCAGCCGCGTAGTCAGCGGCGATGAAATACCAGTCGTGCAGCCCGACGCCGGAGACAGCTTTCGTCAACGCGCGGGCCAGCGAGGCGGTGTCGTATAGCCACATCGCACTGGTAGGGGAACAGTCCTTACCGAACAGGTCGGCATGGGCCGATCCCACGTGGATCACGATCTTGCCGATCGAGCGGGCCAGATCCTGGACGGCCAACGAGATTGCCGAGTTGCCGATGTCGACGATCGCGTCGCCATTCTCCTCAACATAGAATTTCCGGGCGAGCGCAAGCCCGACATCCGGCTTATTCTGGTGGTTTCTCGCAACGATTTCCACCGGGCGGCCCAGCACCGTATCGCTGAGTTCGCTGCTCGCCAGCCGAGCGGCCGCGACGCCACCAAGACCGGATGAGGCGGAGTAGGGTCCGCTCTGGTCCGACATGACCATGATGCGAATAGGGCTGGATGGGGGCGTCTGTGCCGCGCACGGTTCCACGCTGGGCCAGGCGAATGCCAGCGCCGCCGCCAGAGCTCCAGTCAAAAAGGTGGTTTTCATCAGGATGGACCTTCCTCGTATTCCTGCTTGCCACAGGTCCGAATTAAGACGGACGCGTTCGGTGGTGCTGTTTTCTCAAGCCTGCGCTGCCGCTCCATCCTACATCGTACTCGGCCACCCCGTTATTCAGGGCGACCAAGTTGCGTTCGACGGCCTGAGCCCGGAAGGCGATACGCCCCGGCCCGAGCTGCCAGACCTCCGTCCGCAACGTTTCGCCTGGATAGACCGGGGCAGTAAAGCACGCGTCCAGGCGCTTTAGCCGCTCCGCCTCGCCGTTGCAGAGCATACGGACGATGCTATATCCGGCCGCGCTATAGGTCGCGAGCCCATGCAGGATTGGCCGGTCGAATCCCGCCTCGCGGGCGATCACGGGATCAGCATGGAGCGGATTGAAATCGCCGTTCAGACGGTAGAGTAGCGCCGCTTGAGAACTCACGGGCCGCTCGCAGATGCTGTCTGGCGCCCGGTCCGGCACGGCCGACGGCGTGCGCGGCGGGCTGCCGAAACTGCCTAACCCACCCTCGCTGCGCAGGAAGGCAGTGCTTCTCAAGGTGCAGATCGGCTCCTGCCTTACCGTGTCGGACAGCTCCGTCGTCGAATATAGGGGCGCGGCCCGGCCAGGCTCCTTGTCGACCACCGCATCGTTGCAGGTTCGGCCCACGACCCGGTCCTCCGGGGCGAGCGGCCGGTGCATAACCAGGCCCTGCTCGCCATGGAGCACACGCCGCCAGTGCGCCCTGCAGCCAGAATCCAGCGTTTGCGAGCGTGACCGCCATAGTCGGCAAGGCGGCAAGTCCTTGCTCGAACGTATATCGGAGCTGTGCCGGGTCGGGCGGGCCGAAGCCGAAGCCGAGCGCGTACAATATGGCGTCCTTGCGGGTGTATTCCTGGACTGCCGGACAGAACGGCCAGTCAAGAAGCCGCCGGGCGTCGAGCATCGAGGCGGGCGCGTCGCCAGGCGCGGCCGACCGCTTGGATGCGCCCGGGTCCACCCTCATGCCTTGGCTGCCTCGGTCCTCATGCCTTGGCTGCCTCGGTGGTCAGGTGCGCGTACAACTCCCGCAAGGTCGGTTTATGCACCTTGCCTGTGCCGGTCGTCGGCAACGCGTCCACGAACTCGATCCGGTCGGGAAGCCACCATTTGGCGACGCGCTCGGCCAGGTGGGCGGACAGCTCCCGTGCGTCAAGCTGGGCCTCGTGGCGAAGGACTACCAGCATGAGCGGCCGCTCCTGCCACCTCTGGTGCGGCACGCCGATGACCGCGACCTGGGACACGGCGGGATGGGAGCCAGCAGCGGCCTCGAGCTCCTGCGAGCTGATCCACTCGCCGCCCGATTTGATGACGTCTTTCGCACGGTCGCGGATCTCGATGCACCCCGCCTCGTCCACGACGCCGATGTCGCCGGTCTGGAACCAGCCATCCGCGTCGACCGGGTTGCCGCCTTCCCCTTTCAGGTATCCGGTCGCGACCCAGGTGCCCTTGAACCGGATGTGCCCGACCGAGTTGCCGTCGTTCGGCAGCACGCGCCCGTCATCGTCGACCACGCGGATGCGCGGCGTGAACATGGCCCGCCCGGACTTCAGCCGTGCCTCGATTGCGTCGGCGGGACTGCGCTCGCCGTCGATCGGGATCATCGTTCCCGCCGATCCGCCGAGAACCTCCGTGCTGCCGTAGTTGACGAAGGTTTCCAGACCGAACGTGCCGACGAGCGTCTCGATCAGGCTGCGTGGCGGCTTCGAGCCGCTCATCATCGCCAGATGCAAAGCCGGAAGCCTGAGATCGTGCCGCGTCATCCACTCGGTCAGCGTGATCCAGACCGTCGGCACTGCCGCGGCGATGGTGACGTTCTCGGCCGCCAGCAACTCGAACAGCTTGTCCGGTTCGAACGCCCGGCCGGGCAGCACCAAGCTGCTGCCGGTGTAGCAGGCGATGAACGGCTGGTTCCAGGCGTTGCCGTGGAACATGGGCGCGATCGGCATCAGCACCTCGCGCCGCCCGCTGCGGACGCCGGGCATCCAGGATCCGGTGGACGAGGTCAGCGTCTGCAGCACGCTGGCGCGATGCGAATAGACCACCCCCTTCGGGTTGCCCGTGCTGCCGGACGTGTAGCAGATCGTCGATGCGGAGCGCTCGTCGAACTCCGGCCAGTCCAGTTCGTCCGTTTCCGCCGCCAGCATCTCCTCGTAGCAGAGCAGCCGCGGGATATCTCGCGGCTCCATGCGGTCGCGCGCGCTCATGGCGACGAACGCCTTGATGCCGGGTAGACGCGGGGCAAGGCGTTCGACGACCGCGGCGCTGGCGTTGTCGAACAGCAGGTACTCGTCCTCGGCGTGGTTGACGATGTAGGCGATCTGGTCGTCGAACAGCCGCGGGTTGACGGTGTGCAGCACCGCCTGGATCCCGGTCACCCCGTAGAAGCATTCGAAATGCCGGTGGGTGCTCCAGGCCAGCGTCCCGACACGGGTGGCGGGGCCGACGCCGAGCCGCCGGAGCGCGCGCGCCAGCCGCTTGCTGCGGCTTTCCGCCTCGGCGAACCCCAGCCGGACCATGTCGCCCTCGATGTCGCGGGCGACTAGGCGCGCGCCGCGGTGACAGCGCGCGGCATATTCGATCAATCCCGACAGCAGCAAAGGCGTGTCCATCATCAAACCGAACAGGGCGCCCTCCCCGGAGCTTGTGGTCGCATGGCGGTCGTGACCCGCCGACATCTAAGGCTGCCGGTTTGAGAGCACGACCGTCGCCGCAGCCCCAAACATGTAGCCGACACCGTGGCAGACCGAGACGCGGGCGTCGGGCACCTGCGCGTAGGCCCGTCCCTGCAACTGCCGGACGCTTTCCTGCAGCGCGTACATCCCATACATCCCGGAATGGGCGTAGCTGAGGCCGCCGCCGTTGGTGTTGACCGGCAGCTGGCCGCCCGGCGCCGTTTTGCGGTCCCAGATGAACCCGGCCGCCTCGCCACGCCCCACGAAACCCAGATCTTCGAGCCCGAAGATCGGCAGATGCGCGAAAGCATCGTAGATCATCAGGTGGTCGACGTCGCCATGACCGATGCCGGCCGCCTGGAACGCCGAGCGGCCGGACACACAGAACGCAGCGGAGGTCGTGAAGTCGGCCATCTGGCTGATCATCGGCGTCTCGGTGCTCTCGCCGGTTCCGGCCACGTAGACCGGCCTGGCCGTTAACTCCGCCGCACGCTCGGCCGAGGTCAGGATCAGCGCCCCGCCGCCGTCGGTTAGCAAGCAGCACTCCCGCACATGAAGGGGATAGGCGATCAGCTTGGAGGCAAGCACGTCGTCGAGGGTCAGCGGCTTGTTGTGGAACGCGCGCGGGTTGCCCGTCGCCCACTCCCGCTGCACCACGGCGACGTTGGCCAGCTGCTCGTGCGTCATGCCATACTGTTTCATGTAACGAAGGATCGGCAGGCCGAACAGGGCCGGTGGGAACGGGATGGTAAACGGCGCCTCGAACTGGCCCATCAGGCTGTACGGCGGAACGTTCCAGAACCTCGGCATCCCGGCACGCGACCGGCCGCTTTCGCCATGGGTGATGAGGACGGTGGAGCACAGCCCGTGGGCGATCGCCGCCGCCGCATGCCCGACATGGCTCATGAAGCTGCAACCGCCGACATTGGTACCGTCGACCCAGCGTGGCGCGAGGCCGAGGTAGTAGCACAGGTCGATCGGCGACTCGCCCGCTGTTGCCAGCCCGTCGATGTCCGACAACCGGAGCCCGACCTCGGCGCAGGCGTTCAGCGCCGCGTCCGCATGGAGCTGGATCGCGCTCAGGCCGGGCACGGACCCAAGCTGGGTCGTCTCGGCCGCCGCGACGATGGCGCAGGACGCGCGGTTCACGCGCGCGGACCCGCTGCTGGGCGGAACTTCGGCAGCGTCACGTCGTCGTCGACCCAGTCGAATGCCACCTCCAGAGCCATGTCGAGAACCAGCTCGTCCGGGGTCTGCGCAATCTCGACCAGGTTGGTCATCAGCCGCGGCCCTTCTTCCAGCTGGACGACCGCGACCGCATAGGGCTGGCCGTCCCGGGCCGACACATGGTCGATGACGTAGCTGTACAGGGTGCCCCGGCCGCTGCTTGCGTAGCCTTCCACCTCGCGCGAGCCACAGCGCGGGCAGAACGGTCGTGGCGGGAAGTAGCTTTCGTGGCAGGCGGTGCAGCGCTGCAGCCGCAGCTCCCCCTCGCGAAGACCTTGCCAGTAGCTTGCGGTCTCCGGCGTGGCTTCCGGTTTCGCGCCACGCAGGCCGTATGACGGCATGTTCCCTCCCAATCCGTCTGCCACCTACAGGGACCGGGCAATCACTTCCCGCATGATCTCATTGGTGCCGCCGTAGATCTTCTGGATGCGGGAATCGGTCCACAGCCGCGCGATCGGATATTCCAGCATGTAGCCGTAGCCGCCGAACAGCTGCATGCATTTGTCAATGATCGCGGTCTGCCGATCCGTCACCCACAGCTTGGCCATGGCGGCCTTGCTGGCCTTGTCGTAACCACCGTTCCAAAAGTGCCGATCTGAAAAGTGTGCAATTTCAATGCGTCGCACTACCCTACAGGGTAGCAACATTCTGATAAGGCTAGGAAATCAGCTTTCCGTTTCGATGCGTGATCATTCCTGATGGTGGAAGCCTAGCGACGCTCATCAAGATGCGAGGAATGCCTACCGGCTGTCCCCGGAGTAGTTCAAACAGCCCGCATGAAGTGCCTTTGCCTTGCGGAACACCTTTGCGGAACCTGTAACCCTTTGTTAAGGCTCGATCCAGATTCCTGTTCCAGAATCGAGCGGTTGCGGATCAACATCATCGAAACGAAAAGCTGGTTATCCAGCTATATCAACTTGTTGCCATATTGCGTGAAGCGCAAGCCATTGAAGCAAAACGCTTTCCAGATCGGCACTTTTGGCAGGGAGGTTACGACAAGGCCAAGCTGGCTGGCCGGGTCCCGCAAGGGCCCGGCTTTGCCGCTATATCCATCAGCCGCCGTCCAGCAACTTGCGTTGGAGCTCGGGGCTGGCGCGGCAGGACCGGGATACGTGGCCAGCGCAGTCCGCATACATAAGGAGGTTGGGCACGCGTCGTGGGACCGCTCGTTGGATGTGGCGTCGCGCCCGCCAGCATGAGCAGCAACATGCCTGTCTCGCGGCGGGCTGCTCTACCCGCGCTTGCCAGCGCGAAGCCGCGTCACCGTGCACAGCGCTACAGGCAACGGCGTCCAGCCGACAATATTTCTTGCGCAGGTCCGCGCATGGGCGTTGTCGGTGATGCCGGGGAAGCGCCGCCGCAGCTCGACCACCGCCGACAGCTCCCCGGCTTGGTCAAAGGCAGCGCGGATCGCGGCGGCGTCCGCTTCAGTCACGATGAACATCCTTGGAGCATGAAGGACGCACGTCGCGGCTGGCAAGCACGACGTCGGCCACTCGAAGCATAACGGCGTGATCGTTGAACCTGCGGCACCCAGGATGCGGCTTGGCGTGCTGGTAATTGGTGGAGTGCCCTTTATCGAACGCACGAATGTGCCGCACTCTTGTCGCCGCGTGCACATTTAAATTGCCAACATGGTAGCATGATAAGCAGCTAAGCGCTTATGAGGAGACAACCATGCCCGACGACACCACCCGCTGGACCGTGTCGGTATCCAAGGACACCGACATCGCCGTGCGCAGCTTCCTGGCGCAACGCGGCATGAAGAAAGGCGACCTCTCGAAATTCATTGAGGACGCCGTCAAATGGCGCGTGCTCGACCAGACGGTGGCAGAGGTCCGCAGCAAGTTCGCCGACCTCGCGCCGAACGAGCTGGAGGCGATGATCGACGAGGCGGTCACGACGGTGCGCCAGGCACCCACGCCGCCGGTCCCGAAGGCCCGGTGACGGTTGCGGCTGGTCGTCGACACCAACGTCCTGATCAGCGCTCTGCTCGCTGGCACATCGCTTCCGGCGCAGCTCATCGTGCGCTGGCGCGACGGTCGGTTCGACCTGCTCACGGCCGCCGAGCAGCTGGACGAGCTGATGCGCGTGACCCGGTATCCGAAGCTCCGGGAGCGGTTGGCCCCGGCGCTGGCCGGCCGCCTCGTCAACGACCTACGCGCGATCGCCGTCACGGTTAAGAACCTGCCCGTCGTCGACGTGTCGGCTGATCCACACGACAACTACCTGCTAGCGATCGCCGCCGCAGGATCGGCGGATTTCCTGGTAACCGGCGACAAGCGCGACCTGCTGGGGATCGCGGTCTACGAAGGCACGAAGATCATCACGGTGCGCGATGTCCTCGCCATGCATGGATGGCTGCCATGACCGACGACGTCCATCACCATGACGCAGAGCGCCAATGCGATGCCGGGCAAGTCGGCAGCCTTCGCGTCCAAGTGGATGGCCTGCCGGCGTCGCTTTTAGCGGATCAGCTCGATCGTGACACCCGCCGCGCCCGCAATGTCCGGCCAGCGGCGCTCAGCCGTCAGGGCCGGGACGCCCTCGCGCTTGGCCAACGCCAAGCAATAACGATCGCCGAGCGATAAGCCGCCCTTCAACGTGAGCGGCCGGAGCATGCCAGCTTCGTAGGACAGGGCTGTGTCGGCCGGCACCACCCGAACCGGCAGGGGTCGCAACAACGCCTCGATATCGGATCGTATGGCGCCGAGCTTGGCATAGTGGCTAACGACCTCGGCGAGGTTCACCGCTCCGATCAGCGCGCCATCGAGCACCCCCTCCACCTTCTCACCGCCGGGCTCGCCTAAAAGCAGCGCGAGCAGTGCTGAGGCGTCGAGCGCAACGCCCGTCACTCGGCTTCCGCCTCGCGCGCCCGGTCAGCGAGGAAGTCGTCAACCGATGCACCAGCCTTGCCCGCGACCAGCTTTCGGCTGAGCGCCTGTGCCCGGGCGACCACCTGGTCAAGCGTCCGCAGAACGATCGCATCGCCGGCATCCTCGACGATTACCTCTCCGCCGTGAGCGAGGCCGTGCTTCTTGCGCAGTTCGGCCGGCAGGCTGACCCGGCCGTCCGGCATGACTCTCGCTTTCATGGCGTGTCTTCAACATATACCATGTTAGTGAGCTTACCTCATACGCGTCGTCTTACGCCAGAAGAACGAGAGAATGCCATTTTACCAGGGCAATGCGGTCCGACGCCGGCTGCGATCGGGTTAGATCATCACAAGCTGTTCGGCTTGGATGAGGTGGATGACGCGGGCATCCGTGAAATGGCCGAGCAAGCCGTGGGCAAGCTGGGCTAGGCGCTCAAGCCGCACGATCATCCGTTGCATCGACCGCAACGTCGACAACGTCCGCATGACTTTTGTGCAGTCGTGCATTCTTGCAACCATGCACAACTGCACGAAAAGCCGATGTGTCAGGTGCTTATGACTTTGATAGCGACACACATATCAAACCTGTGCACAAATGCAGAAAATCACGATTGCAATATTGCGCATGTGTCTAAATGCACAGGTGCAGCTGTAAGCTTTTGCAGTTGACCACGATACGGAAATCGTGCAGTTGTGCACAATTGCACGAGTAGGTCGGGCTTTATGAAGATAGTGGCGATCACCATAAACAAGGGCGGTGTTGGCAAAACCATGCTGTCCCGCAGCCTCGGCGCGGCCGCCGCATCGGCCGGTAAGCTGGTGCTGATCCTGGACATGGACACCCAGCAGAATTCAACGAGTTGGCGAAGGCGGCGACCGGCAGAACTGCCGTTACCGCATGTCCAGTTCACGACCGAGAACGATTTGCCAGAAACGTTAAAGCGAGCCAGGGACGCTGGATGTGACCTGGTGCTTATTGACACACCACCAGGTCGCAGTACGGAAGCAGTTGCAGCCGTGGAAGAAGCTGACCCGCATTATTCACGAGAAATGCGCGATCAAAGCCAAACCGTTGATATCGCTCACAACTATGCGAATGGGCTGTTTGATGAAGTTTTTTGCAATGAAATTTCTGGCCCAGGTGTTTGGTGGCCTAG
>JAABUV010008547.1_pt1 | contig 10319 bp, 6 predicted proteins | sample 5559971 | NCBI WGS metagenome assembly JAABUV01 (sample SAMN10711881, study PRJNA513362) | rock metagenome | isolation source: Antarctica rocks | place: Antarctica: Victoria Land, Knobhead nord | collected 2015-12-19
GAAACTCGCTGACTTCAACTTCAGAATAATGTATCGATCTGACAAACAGAACATCAAGATCGATGCATTAACTCGTCGAGCTGACGTCGTGCTCAGAGATTCAGAAGATGAGCGCGTTCGCTATCAATGAATCACTATTCTGACTTCGAATCGAATGAAAATTGCTGATCTAGAAGAGAACATCAGTGAATCAATCTATAAACAGATTCTTGAGACTAATAGAATCAACGAGAATTGTACGCTACTTCGCGAAGCAATAGCAAGAGACGAGACACAATATGAAGATATCAAATTGAAGAATTGTTGAATTCAGAATGAAATCTTGTATCATGATAGTCAGCTATGAGTCTCGTTCAACGAGCTTCTACAAATGAATCTGATTCGTGAGATGCACGATCAATCATCAGTTGATCATTCTGATATTCTTAAAACTGTGAAAGTCATAAAGCGAAACTACTATTGATCATTCATGCGAAAAACGATAGATCGATATATTCGAAACTGCTATATCTGTCAACGTTCAAAGACATCTAGAAATAAATCAAACAACTTGCTTCAATCTCTATCGATATCTGAACAGCGATGACAAGACATAGCAATGAACTTTATTATTGATCTATCTGATTCAAGCGAATACAACGCTATTCTGACAATCATCTGCAGATTGTCAAAAGAAAGGCATTATATTTCTTGCATCACTGATGATGAAAATATCACTGTTGAAAAGACAGCTGAAATGCTGATTCAATGAGTATATCAAACTCATGATCTATCAAGCTTCATAGTATCTGATCGAAATTCGCAATTCATCTCTATACTATGAAAGTCTCTTTGCAAACGACTGAGCATTTCTCTTCGATTGTTCATCATCTATCATTCTCAGATCGATGATCAAAGCGAACGAGTCAATCAGAACGTCGAGCGATATCTTTGATTCTTCTGTTCGTATATGCAGAACGACTGATCTAAGTGACTATTCATGATCGAGTTTGTTGACAATAACGTCTTGTTCTCAGTCATTTTCTTGACTCTCTTCTTCATGAACAAGAGCTTTCATTCTCGTATGAGCTTCGATTCTGACATCATCGAGTATGAAAGCACTCGCGAACGCTTGCAGATCGATTGAATCAAGAATATATCTGAACAAATGAACAAGACATTGATCTTCGCTCGTGAAGCTCTGATCAAAACACGAAAACAAATGATGAATCAAGCTAACAAGCATAGAAAGAAGATCAATTACGAGATTGAATCAAAGATGTTTCTGAACGAAAGAAACATCGTTATCGCGAGATTCTTCAAAAAGCTAGATGACAAGATGCTCGATTCATTCAAGATCACAGACTCTGTTGACTTCTTTTATAAATTGAAACTATCAGACACTATGCATATACACGATGTATTTCATTCAGAGCTTCTTCGTTCTGTCGTTGATGATTCTCTGTCTGATCAGAAGAATGAACTCTCGAGATCAATAGTGATAAATGATGAAGATGAATGAAAAATCGACAATATATTGAACTTTCGACGATATCGAAGACGACTTCAATATCGAGTTAAATGAAAGAGCTATGACAACGATCTCAACTGATATAACGCTGACGACGACGAATTTATGAACGCTCAAGAGATGATTGACGACTTTCATATCAAATATTCAACAAAAGCGCACTAAGAAATAACATTCATACAAACATGAATAGTCAAGAAAAAGAAATAAAATGTTACGAGTCTAGTCTTCATCTATTCTTTCTAGTCTTCGTCTTGATTTCATTCTAATCAAGTCTAATGAGCATTTGAGCTAAAAGTGATGTCATTGAGACTCTGCATCATATGTGTAAGATGTCAACTTAATCGAGCCTAGCACAGAGCTGAGAAACACACATATAAGAATCGAGTTCTTTTCTGTAGATACTTTTCTTTCTTAGCATTTATCTATTAGTTTAATGACATTCATATGACTCACTCTATGCTGATCTTTAACACATATGATGCAGAGTTTCAATGACATCACTTCTAGCTTAAATGCTCACTAGACTCGATTAGAATGAAATCAAGATAAAGATTAGAAAGAATAGATGAAGACTAGAATCATAACAGTATTTGATTTTTTTTTAATTCATTAAAAAGATTTAGTTCAGAACTATAACTGAAGTGATTGACAACAAGATTCATTTATACATGATGTTGACTACGAATCTTTTGATTCTATTCTGTGTTCGAATAGAAGTCAGAAGAGTCAAGAGATCTCAATTCGACGCAGTTCAAATGATGTTAGAACGTTGCATGATCAGAAAAGTCATCATGCAGAGTTTTCATTCATGTGACAACATCTTCTCTAACAGTCACAATCAATCTACGAAGAAGATTAATGACATGTCAATGTCAGTAAGAGATGAAAAGATACTGCTAGTGAAAAAAACAATTTAGATGAAGAGTCTGCAAATTATGACTACAAGTGATTGAAGAATTTGCGATTCATTGACTGCGTCGATATCAAAACGTCTTCATTACATCGACAATGTCATCAAGTAATTGATGAAAAGATATCAGATAAAATATTCATTTCAGATGATGAGTTTGAGAATCATGATTACAATGCTTGAAGAAGTAGTGACTCGTCAATCATGCTGATTGTCATGATGTCAGATCATCAACTCAATTTAGAACATAAATCGTCAATGTTTTAAATAATCTCGATTCATTGAATCTGTTTTGCAGTTCAATGAATCAAGTTATCAATTTAATCATCATCATCTTAATTTAGTCTCAGCAATTCTGTTTCAATCATTTCAGTTGTATGCATAAATCTTTGCAATCTTAAGTCATAAAACTACTGTCTAGTCTTAATTCTGCTCGATTCATGTATATAAAAGTCGAGTTTTTGTTTTTTTCTTTCACTTTTTGTCTTTCATCTTATACATTATCTGATGTATTGTCTTGTATCTAGATTCTATCAAAGTAATAATAATAATATCAGTCTTTTATATTGATAATATCTTTAATTTAACTCAGTCTTTGACATTACAAAAGATCTACACTTTCTGCAACGTTTTCATACATTGAAATCTTGTTTAGTTATTCTTTCGCTCAAATGAAGTCATCTCACAATTTCTCGATCGACGATGAGCGTGCTGTCAAACAGTTTGCTTAAAGTATGATCGAAAATTCAGTTGAGATCTTTCACGTAATGCAAGAGCTTCAAAATCAAGTTCGACAACATGATGTTATTATTTCATTTTTATTCATCATTTTCAGTTCTTCAATTTATATAAAATTGAATTCTTAGTTTCTTGCAATGATAGCTCAAATCATTGCACAAATCTTGAACAATCAATCTCTCATTATCATTCATCTCTTTGCAAATTCTGTCGCTGTCTTCATCGTTTCTAAATTCAAGAAGCTTCTCAACATATCTGAATATGAGAAGAACAAAGATCAATTAAATGCATGAAAGCAGAGTCTGATACAGTGCATGAACGTGAACAACGATCATTACTTCTTTCATTGAGTCAAGATCATTTATATCGAGTCACGACTCATCATAGATAAGAAGATTCACAATCTAATGAATCAATATCGAGTCAATGATCTTTGCATCATTTTCATCTTTGCAGATTGATGACATAAGTTGCATCATTGCTGCGACAATTCTTTCAAGACAGAAGATGCTCATTTATATTTTCGCAAAACTTTAAAGCAAGACATGAATAACTTTGTTGACTATTACAATCTCTTTTATCAAAAGAAAGAATATTCTTTGATGAAAGATTTTTCATTGATTGACTGTCTGAAGTGCAATGTCAATTATTTCACTTAAGTCATCATCTTCTTCTGACGAAATCTTGATGAAACTCAATCATTCATCTTTCATTAATGAATTTAAGCATTCTTTGATATCAATAAAGAGCTTCAGCAGCTTAAGCATCATCAATCTCGCTTTGTCTTCATTATTGTTTTGTTCATCAAAGTCAAGAGCATCTCTGCATCAATCAGTAATTCTTTGAATTCAAAGATCATCATTTTTGTGATTGTTGTTTTGACAGTATCTTCATTTCTCTCTCTCTTGTTTCTCGATGAGTCAATGAATTTAAGCTTCGTCATTATCATCATTCAAGATAAGACTCTGATCGTTTCTGAGATCAAGAAAATCTGCAACAAGTAAAAGCTGTGCTACTACTGCAAATTGCAACATTTGAGCAAAATCATTAAAGAATGTTCAAGAAAGAAATTCTTCACTCTGTGTATCATGAACATCTACGACAGTGATGTCATCAATATAGATGAAGAAGTCTCGTTGTCTGCAAGAAAAGTTTAGTTTCTGAGCTAAGTCACGCTCAGAGATTTGTATACATATCATTTTGTTTACTAGTCTCAATCTTTTCACTCTTACTTCAATCATATAGAAAGTTTTCTGCTAAATCTGTCTTGAAACTCTTTGAATTTAATTCAACATTCAAAAATAATCACATGATAGTATTCTATATTTTACATCAAGCTCAATTTAAAGTTCTCGCTCTCACTCTGATTGATAGTGAAGTCTTGACTTATGTCTTTATGAATAAATTCTTCACGCAACAACATCATCTTTTCTTGCATCAATTAACTCACTTTTGCAGACTTTGAGAATTTGATGATCAAGTCGCTTTAATCAATGACATTACTCATGTCGTTGAAATCACAATGATTCTTGATGAACACATTGAAAGACTATTCTTCTATGTCATTGAATTAAGTCAATATTTCATCATCATGAGTTTATCATGACTTCATCATTACATCATTGATGTCAATTTTGAACACAATATTCTCATCTTGTCTTTCTTCTTCTGTTTTAATCATTGTTGTCAATTTCTCATCAAGATCTATGATTTTAATCAATAAGAAGAAAATTTCTCGCTTGAAGTTAACAAAGTAACTTTCTTTCAGTCTTGCTTTCAATTTACTCACAAGAAGCAACTCAGTTCATGAATTGCTCACAAGAAGCAATTCAGTTTACAGATTGCTCACAAGAAGCAATTCAGTCTACAGATTGCTCACAAGAAGCAATTCAACATTCAGTTTGCTTGCAAGAAGTAATTTAGTTTCTCATTTGCTTGAAAGAAGCAACTCAGTTTTCAGTTCGCTTGCAGGAAGCAATCTAGTTTCTTATTCATTTAAAAGAAGCAACTCAGTTTCTCGTCTGCTCACAAGAAGCAACATAATCTTTCATTCACTTATAAGAAGTTAACTAATATTCAGCTCATTCATAAGAAACAAATTTCGTTCAGTCTTGTCTTTCATCTGAAACAAGAAACTTCTAGTCATATTCTTCAAGTCATTTAAAAAGAATACTCATCAAAAATTAAGTGTCAAAATTCTTTCTTCTTTAGAACTTCTGTTGTTCTTCAAGCAAATCAATTCGATCAATCTTTTATACAACTTGACATAGTTGAGTTGAGAGTTTGAAGCTTTGATCATGCTGCTCATGTCAAAGACATTGAAGTGTTTAACGTCATTCTTAAGAAAATTGATGTCTTCTTGAATCTTGAGTCAATCTCGTCTTCTAGTTTAGATGAGTCAAAATCGCGTCATGCGACTTTGACTGTCTGTTCAAAGAACAGCTCAACTCTTGCTCAGTTCTCATCTCACTCTCAAGACAGTATGTATGATAAGAATCATCATTTGAATCTTTATCAAATGAAAAAGAAATTTCATTTAACTGCATTCATGACACAAGAAGATCTTGAAGTCTATTAACAAAGTAAGAACGTCAATTCAGTCATAATTCTATCGTTTAAATATTTCAAGTTTCTAGATGTTTTCTTCAAGAAGAACGTCGATATCTTGTCTTTGCATTGAGTTCATGATCATGTCATACATCTTAAAGAAGATGCTCAATTCTCAGTCTTCGCTTTGTACAACATAAGTCGTGATGAAATTCTAGAACTTTGTCGTTATCTGAATGAGAATCTGAGCAAAGATTTCATTCAAGTCAATCACTTTCAGATGATTGCTTCTGTTCTCTTCATCAAGAAACTCAAAGAAGAACTTCACTTCTGCATGAACTATCGAGATCTGAACGCTATCACAGTCAAGAATCGATATTCTCTGTCTCTGATCTCAGAAACGCTGAATTGTTTAAGTCAAGCTAAAATCTTTATCAAGCTGAATATCATCTCTGCATTCAATCGACTTTGAATCAAAGAAGAAGATGAAGCTTTCATTGTCTTTTGCACTCGATTTAAATTATTCAAGTATCTAGTCATGCTCTTTGATTTATGTAATGAATTTGTCTTGTTTCAGAAGTACATCAACAATACTCTTCATGAACATTTAGATAAGTTCTATATAGTTTATCTGAATGACATCTTGATTTATTTTGACAATGAACTCAAGCATGAGATTCATGTCAAGCTCATTCTGTGAAAGCTGCAAGAAGCAAATCTTCAAATGAATATAATCAAATGCAAGTTTCACGTCACTTAAGTCTTGTATCTAAAATTGATAATCATCATCGAAGAGATTAAGATGAACTCTTCTAAGATAAACATCATTGTCAACTGACTCATCTTAATCAACATTAAAGACGTTCAAAGTTTTTTAGATTTTGCGAACTTTTATAGAAGATTCATCTATGACTATAGTAGAATAGCTATTTCGCTCACTTGTCTCATCAGAAAAGATGTACTCTTTGTCTGATCTCAGAAATGTCAGATTGCATTCAACATTCTTAAGAAAATCTTCACTTTCAAGATTATTCTTTGTCACTATAATTCAGATCACAAGATTGTGATAGAAATTAATGCTTTGAACTATGTGTTCAAAGATATTCTCTCTCAGTATGATGAGAATAAGATTCTTCATTCAGTCGCTTACTTTTCAAAGAAGCATAACTCAGTTGAGTGTAACTACGAGATCTACGATAAAGAACTCATGATCATTGTTTACACTTTCGAGAAATGATGATCAGAGCTTGAAGACTCTATTTATTCTGTTGAAATAATCACGAATCATCAAAATCTTGAGTATTTTATGTCAACTAAGCAGTTGAGTTATCATCAAGCTTGTTGAAGTGAGTTTCTGTTACGAGCGTATCAAGACTGATAAGACTGAACAAGACTGAAGCTCTAATCAATTCTCAGGTTTGACTCAAATATGACTCAGATATGACTCAACATTTTTTTTCTTTCTCAACACTCTTTTCTTTCATCAACATCTTGTTCATTTACATCACATTCTTTTCATGTCACAAACACATTTCTTTCGAGCTTAGCATAGTCTCTGAACATTATATAAATAAAAGCTTTTGTATCAATCTTCTTCTATATTCTTAATATTCAGTTATAGCTATTTCTAAAGATCAAGCACTATCAACTCTGATCTTCATTGATTGTATCATTTAGACATAATTCTGACATTATATTAAGAATTCGTTAATCACATGATACTGATCTCATTACTCATTCAACATACTTATCTAGACAGAACGAGTTTAAAGAAATTCATTTATCTGATAATCAATGATAATTGAAAGATAGAACAACATTAAAGAGTTGAATAGAATCAACGACAAGACTGTTTGAATTGCTAAACTACTTATTGCTCATTAAGTATGCAAAGTTCACTCAATTATGAGAATCACGATAAAGAATCTTCGTGAATTGCTCAAGAATCAAACAAATCTCATCTTTTTTGTTGAAGATTAAACATCACTCTATACGTCTTTCTTCTTCAATCGTTAAGCATCATCATTCGTTCAACTCTTCTTTCAAACAAATCTCATCATGTTTAGTCGTTCATCTACTGAAAAGCGTTTCGAAGAATTTTGAAATCATTTCTCTCAAATCTCTGATGCTGATTCATTGAAATCACGAACGAAATCATCAAGTGCTGCATCATTCATTCATGAAGATGACGAATCATTTGCTGAAACGATAATATCTCTTGTGTTCTACGAAATCTGAAAGAATCAAAGTCTAGCTCTTAATGAAGAAACAGATCAACTCTATGAGTTAAATAAACAACAAGAAGACGAAATCAAAGAGTTGAAGACTAGACTTCAAGCTAAAGAAAACACTTCTTTTGATTTCATCTATTCTGAGCGTTCTAGATCTCAAAAAATACCTGATTCTTCGCTGTTTACTGATGAAAAGAACTCTACTTGAAAGAATTGATACGGAAAAATTCAGAATAAACTAGAGATTAACGTCGATCTCTTTTCTAATGAATAAGTCAAATTGAGCTATATACATTCTAGATTATTCAATGATGCAGCTGAGATCATTCAGACTAGACGCGAACGTGATTATGTCAATCTTTATAAGATCATCAACGATCTTTTGAAAGAGTTAACTCAGTTGTTCAATGACTCAAATAAGAAAGTCAACTTTCGTAGAAAATACTACAACTTGATTCAAGAATTCAAGAAATTCAATGAATTCGATACTCAGTTTTAACGTCTATTCTTTTATCTAGACTATCACAAGAAGTAACTGATTGCTGATTTAAAAGATAAAATACACTTTCGTCTTCAATTTATTTGAGTAAATTAACTAGTTCAATCTGATTTTCTAAAAGAAATTCATTTCTATCTGATTCATTTGAATAGTGATCAGCGAGTCATTCGAGAGATCAAGAACAAGATCAAACGCGTCAATGATCTTTCTAAGACTATCTTTCATAGAGTGATTGTTGTTACTCAGTCAGTCGATCACTCGAAGTCTGATCAGCTAAAGTCGCGCGACGCAGTTTTAACTAACGTCAAAGAAGCAGACATTCTAGTTGAAAGCTGTTTCATATGTCATAAATCAGATCATAGCTCTAAAGAGTGTCTCGATTGATCTACTAGAATCAATGCAGTGAACAATGAATATGATCACTTTGATTTTGAATCGAATTTCAATTAAAAAAACTAGTCATCTCTTCAAAAGTCATCAAAGAGATAAAGATTATATCTTTGTGCAAACTAGATGAAATTCTATTGAAAGAAAATTACTTTGAAAAGTCGTTTCTAATTGATGCTCATCTCATCTCTCAGAATCAATCTTTCAGTCTTCGTTCTTTAATAAACAGTGATTCAATCGTTTACACAATCATACATTCTAACCTAGTCAATAAAGTATGTGAGAAACTGAAAATTCAATCTATATCACTGGCAAAAGAGAAGCTAATAAGAGATTATGACGAAAAGATATTTAAGAAAATCATCACTCATAAAATTCTATTCAATCTCATCATCGAAAGTCATAAGAAATTGACTGTATCAATGCTGATAACTGATATCAATCATCATGAAGTCATATTGAGTAAGCTCTGAATGAATAAAAACGAAATTTTATTGAATATGCAAAACGACGTCATTGTTTTTTCAAATCAATTGAATACTTCTATTTCGATTTTTTCAATTCTCTTCAATTCAAAGCACTCAAGTTAACTGTGATCAACTTCGTCTTCTTCAATCACTCAGACTAAGACATTTATGATGCTCAAATGACTCATTCGAGAAAAGTCATTCTCGATTTGAAGCATAAACGCAGCTTCATTCAAAACACTGTTGAATCATTCAAAGAAGAACAAGATCGAAGTTTTTGCTCTATTCATGATGAACATCAATAGAAAAATCGCGTACAATACTCAGTGCGATTTGAACGCTTTAAACGTCTCTTCAATCAATGAAACGACTCAGAATTTGAAAGATATTAAAGCAAAGCTGTCATCAAAATATCATGAGTTTCTAGATGTTTTTGATTGAGTTCAATTGAATAAACTACTCTTTCATCGCTTCTATGATCATAAAATTGAGCTCATCAGTGATTCAATGCTCTTTCGCTGTTGAGTTTATTGAATGTTTTCTGTCAAACTTTTGAAAGTAAAGAAGTACTTAAATGAGAATCTGTTGAAGAAATTCATCACTTCTAGTCAGACTTTCTATTTCTTCTTCGTTCTATTCGCTCTCAAAGCAAATGAAAATCTTTATTTCTGCGTGAACTATTGAAAGCTAAATGTCATTTTCAAAAGAAATAGATATTTTCTATCGCTGATAGACGAGATCATTGATAAAATAGTGAGTTGCAAGCATCTGACTAAATTGAACATCATATCAGCGTTCAACAAACTTTGAATGCATTTCAATAACGAGAATTACATCACTTTTATCACTGCTTTAGAAGCATATAAATACAAGATGCTATCATTCAAACTGATTAATAAATTGATCTTCTTTCAGCAATATATGAATAATGTTCTATGAAACTTTCTGAACGACTTTTGTCAAGTCTATCTAAATGACATTCTCATCTATAGCAAAATGAGAAAGAAACATAGAAATTACGTCAAAC
>JAABUV010008549.1_pt1 | contig 10317 bp, 14 predicted proteins | sample 5559971 | NCBI WGS metagenome assembly JAABUV01 (sample SAMN10711881, study PRJNA513362) | rock metagenome | isolation source: Antarctica rocks | place: Antarctica: Victoria Land, Knobhead nord | collected 2015-12-19
CGCGCTCAATCTGGAGCTTCATGAGACCTGTCCGCGTTGGAACTACACCCTCCATCCCCGTCTCCCCGTGCCTCAGTGCGCCTGAGGAGGAGGATCGTTCGGAAAGTTATTCTTTTTCGAGCCCTTAGCCCAGCATCATGGGTCCGCCATCGCCTCGACAGCGATCCGCGAGCACGCGGCGCAGTATGCCGCGCGCCAGGTCGAGGACATAGAGCGTGAGCCCTTCCAGCTCCCATTACGCGATGAGGGGGCCTGGCCAGCGGTCCGCGACTACCTCACGCAGGAGCGCCGGCTATCCGGCGAGCGCGTGGACGAGCTGCACGAGCGGGGCGATGTGTATGCGGAGCGGAGTGGCCGGTATATTAACGCCGTCTTTGTGCGCCGCGACGAGGAGGGGCACGCGACCGGGGCCAGCCGGCGAGGCCTGCACAACGATTTTAAGGGCTTAGCGCGCGGGAGTGACCGCGAGGCCGGGCACTTTTCCATCGACATGGGCGACCCGTCCCGGTATGGCTCACCCGGCCTCGTGCTCACGGAATCGGCTATAGACGCCATGAGCTACGCGGACCTGCACCCCCATATGAGCGGGCGGATAGTGAGCATGGATGGTGCCGGCGAGCCCCCGACTAAGCTCATAGAGCGCGCCCTAGAGCAGAACTGGAGCGTTCGAGGCGCGTTGGACCGGGACGCGGCCGGCGATGCGCTATGGGAGGGGGTAGAAAAAGCCTTCCCTGCTGAGGCCATGGGCGAGGGTGGCCGTCATCCTATGCGGCGCGACACGCCGAAAGAGGGGAAGGACTGGAACGAGCAACTACAGCACGACCGCGGTGGCAAGGGCCACGACCAGGGCCACGACATGGGGCCGGATGTGCTCGACATGATGGGCCGATAGGTGTTACGCTAGTTTTATGAGATACTAGCGTAACAGAGCGGCAGGCTCTAAACGGGGCTCGCAATGTTACGATAGTTTTGGCAGAATACTAGCGTAACACCGGGGGTAAGGTGATGGCGGCGAAGGATAAGCGGATCAAGTGCGCGGCGTGTGGAGAGCGCGAGACCGTCAGCCGAGGGGAGCGCGGCCCCGTCACGGCTTACTGTGACGTGTGCCGCGAGGAGCGGAAGCGCGAGCAGGCCCGCGCCCGGATGCAGGCCATGAGGCAGCGCCGGCCCCCAGGCTCCCCAGGTCTGTGCCAAATCGGGCTAGATGGCCGCCTCTATCCGCATCAGGACCCGGTAGAGCTGTAGGGGATCAGCCGCACTCAACATCTTGTATGCCGCCGTCGTGCCCTTTGACCCCTACTACCTACAACATATGGGGGTGTGACTCTCCCAACAGGGCTGAAAAGGGAGTAAAAGGCCCCGATCGGGCCGGAGTATTTTACTAAACAGGTCTTAGCTTAAATAGTGATGGAAACAACTGCACATATATACTAACTATGTGCAGTCATGGCCTTGCACGTTGTGGTGGAGGGTCAAAATCTGTAGACTGCTGCGTAGAGAGTGGGGAGAGTCCTCACACAAAAAACAAATACCGCGCCATGTGCTCTTTCTTCGCGGGATATTGCACAAGACGCGGTACCGTTCAGGATTGAGGTCCTACCATGAGTCTAGCTAGTACGCCCGCCCCCGTCAACTCCCCAGCTATCCTATCCATCTCTACGAGCTACGCCGCCCGCTACGGGGAGGCCGCCGAGCATGGATGCACCCCGCTCCCCGACGTTCTTATCCGGCATCACCGCCACCTCGGGATGACCTATGGAGAATGGGACCTCACGACACAAATCCTCACCTATAAATGGACTGACCAGCACCCCTACCCCACAATTGGCACATTAGCGCACTCTATGGACGTGAGCGGCCGTCAGGTGCAAGAGCTACTATCGAGCCTACAGGGTAAAGGCTTATTGCGTGTGGTCGAGCGGCCAGGCCGGAGCAACGCCTACGACCTTCGACCCATGATCGAGAAAGCCCACACGCTTGAGCACCTACAGGACACAGAAGGGATGAAGAAAACCTGCACCCCCAGGGGTGAAGAAAACCTGCATACGAAGCAGAACCAACGTAATCAGAAGAATATCGAAAGATCGGTACCCCCTACCCCCGTTGCACAGATGATGGAACGACCAACCGCTCAGGAAGCGACGGCTCGGCCACAGGCCCGCTTTGACGCTGATTACCAGGCCCTCATAGAACCGCTCGCTGCTATCGGGGAGGAGCTAGGCGACCAGGCTCACCCACTCGCCACGACCACGCGAGCTTATAGGCTTATGACGACCACACGGCTCGACGTTAGGACGTTCCTTGCCTTGATGGAGACAGCACGGTTCGATACGCTTACAATAATCCAGGCGCGACGACAGAGCACGCCGCCCAAGCCCGTCGAAAACCCTATGGCCTACTACTTTGGCGTCCTAGCTCGCATGTCGCGGCCCGATCAGTACCCGCCGCAGTGGCGCACAGGACCGCCACGACCGGACGCAGCGCCGGTGCCGGCACCGCCTAGCGCGCCGCCGTCCGACGTGTGGGAAGCTGTGACCGCCGAGGCAGCCCAGGTCATGACGCCGGAGAACGTCGCTCGTTGGTTCACCACTGCCCGCCAGATCGAGCAGACCGATGACGCGCTCACGGTGGCTGTCCCCGATGAGCTGCATAAGCAGTGGCTTGATACCAGGCTACGCCGTCCTGTCGATGCGTGCGCTACCCGCGTGCAGACAGGGCTACAAATCCGTTTCGTCGTGGGGATGGTTGGCGATGGCGAGTAAGCCCGTTATCAGGGCATTGAAAATATTGCTCCAAGGGTACAACCTGCATATCTTGTGGAGGGGGAGCGAACCCACCTTACGCGCGTTTACCATGCACCCGTTTCTCTGCGAGGTGGGGCCGGATTTACCCTACGCAGTCGTGGAGACTCTCATTGAGGATGGGCTTGTAGAGGGGGAAACAATCTCATCGGACGGGATGGAGGGTGGAGCATACTGGCTATCGGCGCGCGGCGTCCAGATGTTGCGCCATCATGCTATCGGCCTCAAGAACTATGCTGAAACCCTTCTCACGACTATCGACCGCTCAGAATGGGGCATAAGCGCCCCTCTTGACGGCGACCGCTGAAGAGAGGACACTTGACCTATGACAGCACAACGCGCCACCCCATCGGACCCTATAGCGCCGTGGGCCGAGATCGTGCCCAATATGCCGCCGATGACGGTGGACGAGTTGCACGCGATCCCGGACGATGGATGGAGCTATGAACTGGTTCAAGGGGTCTTGGTCCGTATGCCACTAAGTGGCTTTGGTGCATCAAATATTGGCTTTCGTCTGGCCTTAGAGTTGGGTATCCATGTCAAGCTCCATAGCTTGGGGGAGATAACGGGCGAGCAGGGCGGCTATCGCCTTGACCCGGCCCATCCACGGACAACGGAGCTAGGTCCCGACTACGCTTTTGTCCGTGCAGATCGTTTGCCGCCGCGCACATCGCCGGAGTATATGAAGGCCCTACGGCTTGCCCCCGATCTTGCGATCGAGGTAGCGTCTGAGAATCAGTATGCGCCAGGTATGGCCGTGAAGGCGAAAACCTACCTGTCCTTTGGAACACTCCTCGTGTGGGTCGTGTGGCCGCGCTACAAGCGCGTAGACGTATGGCATCCTGGGAACGACAAGCCCACCCCGCTAGGTGTTGACAACACGCTCGACGGCGAGGACGTGGTACCAGGCTTTACCTACTCTATTGCCAATCTCTTTATCTAGCCGCGACATGCTACCATTCCCTCTATGAACGGAACCCAGTCAGTCATGCCCACGAGGGCAGACGGCTACACAGATGACCGCCTCATGACTGCTTTACCAAGCGAGCAGATACTAGCGCCCCTGCTTGCCCGCATGTGTAAGGGAGCGACAAAATGTTTACCAACCATATAGCCGAGTTGCTAATCGTTCTAATCGTTCTAATCATCCTTATTTTGATAATTGGAGGGGCGTATCTAGTGGTGCGCACGACTGCCCGCACAGCGGCGCGGGAGTATGCGCGGATACGGGCGGAGGAGGAGCAGCGGCAGCCTTAGCAATACGCGCTTCGTTGGGACGAGCATAGGCTCCACAATGCTGATCTCCACCGAGCTCAATATAGAGCTCTCCAACGTCGGTTAGGACCGACGCGAAGGGTAATGCATCAGGGCAAGGCTGCCGACACTCTGGGGCGACGTTCTCACCGTTGCCGTGCCTAACGACTTTCACCGGCAGTGGCTTGATACCCGTCTACGGGCCAAGGTTGAGCAGTGCGCCGCGCGCGTGCAGCCAGGGCTACAGGTCTGCTTCGTGGTGCGTTCATGACCGATCCACGTTTCCCCCTTTACCAAGGTGCAAATAGGCGCTATCATGCTCTTGTACACAAAATAACCAATTATATACAAAAAAGGGGACATTATGGCTACGAGGGCTGAACCGACCGCTACTATTACCGTTCGCATCCCGGAGAGCATGCGTGAACAGTTCGATATCTTAGCTAAATCGACGGATCGGAGGGTGCAATATCACGCATTCGAGGCCATGCGCCGCTATATCGAGGCCGAGAAATGGCAAGTTGACTTGATCGCGGAGCGTCTACGCCAAGCCGACGCCGGTGAGATCACATACGCGAGTCCGGAACGTGCGGCCGCTGTGCTCACGAAGTACGCCGCCTATGACGATGGTCAATGAGAGTTGTGTACTTTGGCCCCGCGCTTGATGACATCGAGGCGATCACCGACTACATCGCGCGAGACAGCCTCATAGCAGCTGCACGGGTCGAGAGGCGTCTACGAGAGACTGTCGCCCTTCTGGCAAATCAACCCGATATGGGACGTCCAGGCCGCATTGGGCGTACTCGTGAGTTGATTGTACCTCCCTACATTGTGGTCTACCATGTCCGAAGCCAGGTCGTTGAAGTGCTTGCAGTGATCGACGGACGGCGCGGAGCCATTGCCACACTCATTATAGATCGCCTAGACGATGTAGGGATAGGCTAATCTGCTATCATACCCCCTATGAACGGAACCCAGTCAGTCAGTCATGACCGTCTAGATAGTCAGTCAGGCACGATCTTAGACGGTCATGACTACACCCTAAGCGTTGAGGATGCCGCCACGATTCTAGGGAAGTCGGTGGAGACGGTTAGGCGCTACGCCCGCTCAGAACGCCTGCCGAGTATGCGCGTCCAGGGTGAGCGCATCATCGAATATCGCTTCCGACTGGAGGACCTCCAAGGCGGTCAGGCAGTCACAGACGGGCAGGCGGGTAGCCAGGCGGGCATGCCCACGAGGGCAGACGGTTACACGGATGACCGACTTATGACCGCTTCATCAAGTGAGCAGGTGTTAGCACCCCTCCTTGCTCGCCTTAGTGAGGTACTATATATTAATGAGCAACTACACACCCAACTTGTGCAGCTCGCAACTGAGAAGGGGGAGCTGACCGGGCAACTCTCCGTCAAGGATGAGCTTATTGCAGAGCTACGACGGCAGGTGACGCAGATGACCCCGCCCCGTCCCCGCCGCGTCTATCCGTGGTGGGTCCGTCTCTTTCTCACCACCTAATCACCGCTCCCATGCGAGGTACCGAATGGGCACACAGACCGGCGTCTTGACCCGGTGCGAGAGCACGCAGCGTCTCTTCCAGATGGTCTTCGAGGCACAGGGGCCGGGCGTGTGGTCGGCGCGGCGCGTGCTCGTGCCGCGCAACGAACCGCCCCAGGTGGGACCGTCCGGGCCGTCTGCTCCCCCGAGCCCGTCGCAGCTCGCCGGGCAGTTCCTGGTAGCGCCGGACTATCCCGGCTGCCCCTACTGCCGCGCTACCAGCTTCTGGCGCTGTCAGGCGTGCGGCAACGCGAACTGTTGGGCTGGGGCATCGGCTGTTACCTGTGCCTGGTGTCAGCTTGCCGGCTTCATCACCGGCTCTATCGACCACCTGAACGCCGCCGGTGTCCTGCTGAATGCCCCGCAGCGGCCCCGCGTGCAATCGGCACCGCCGGCGCGCCAGCTTGCACCGGCGCGCCGCCCGCCCGATCGTTCCTAGCCGCCCGTGTATATCTCTAGACCGGTCTCAAACGGCCGTAGGCGCGTGGGGAGGACCACAAGGGCCTTATTCATCGCCCGGATCGCGTCGGCTGTTCGGAGGGGCGCTGTGTCCTTCTGTTGATTGACATGCAGGCCGAAGCGCGGTACGGGGAGCACGGGGAAGCCAAAAAGGCTATTTGCCCCGCCGCCCGAACTCATGCCGGGGCTAAACGACGCTTTGTAGCCCGTCGTCACCCGCGTCCCTAGCTGCCGGCTGGCCCACGAGGCATCATCGAAGGAGAGGCCCCCAAGAGCAAGCACGGTCCCGCAGGTCCCCATAATGCTCTCTGCGAGTTGCTGCCCGTAGCGGTCGGCTAGCCGCGCCGTCGTCTGCGTCGCCATCAAGAACCCGATGTGAAACTTCCGCAGCGTGGCGAGAGAGCCGGCCAAGTCGTGGATGCGGCCCAGGTTCCCGAGTTCATCGATCACGAAGCGGACCTCGCGCGGGAGTGGCTGGCCATCGGCCACTTTGAGGAGTTCCCCGACCGCCGTCGCGACGAAGACCGAGAGGAGCGGCTGTAGGTAGAGAGCGGCCGTCGAGACCTGGATAAAGATCGCCGTTGGCTCGCGCATCATGGCGGAGAAATCGACGCTCTTTCCCTGCATGGTCCCGGCGACCGTGGGATTGTTTAGGAACATAAACCGCTCGCGCAGGTCCGAGAACACGTTACCCGCCGCCCGTTCATTTTTCAACAGATCGCCGACTACCTGAGCGCGCATCTTCGCCGCGTCTATGCTGCTTCCCGATAGGTCCTCTAAGAGGGCCGCTGTGTCCTTCTCTCCGAGGGCTTGCGCCGCTTTTGTGATAGATAGGGGCTGAATCCCCCAGGCGAGGAACAGGGCCTTTAGAGCGTTCGCCGGCATCTTTTCCCAATAGGGATCAGCCGCCCGCCGCCCGCCCCCTTCTGCCGCGTCCGCCGTGGCGGAGAGCCAGACCATCGCCGCAAGTTCGCAGCCATCGACATACCCCGGCCTATTCCACGCGGGGACATAGGCCAGGGGATCAAAAGCCGTGTTACACATGCTGGGCTTGGCCGGGTTCCACACCACAATCTTATGCGTCCGGGCGAGCTGCCGCCCTGTCAGGCGGTATAGCTCCCCTTCTGGATCGACCACGATGAGCGAGCGCCGGAACGCCGGCGGCTGGCGCGTCTCCGAGAGGAGCGCCGGCACCAGGATACCCCGCGTCTTCCCCGAGCCAGGCGGGGCTAGGGCCATGACGTTTTCGCGCTGAACAAGTGGCGGAATGTAGGTTATGGGGCCGACCCTGTTGAGCGGGCCGAGGGGCCAGCCCGAGGGGTGGAGCCACCCGCCCGCCCTTAGCTCCCCGTGCGTGGCCCACCGTCCGCTATCCTGCTGCTGCCCCGAGAACATGCGGCCCTCTTGTGCTCGCCTAACGGCCTATGTGATGAGATGGTACCATAGCTCGCATGGACGAACACAACCCCCTACGCGCGTTCTTCTTGCGCTTCTATTGGCCCCCGAGCGCTCCCCTACGCCGGCTAGCCACCATTAACGCGGGCTTGTGGGGCGTCGTGTTCCTTGTGAGCCTCTTACAGCACGATACATCGAGCATTGCGGGCCTCTGGTACGGGGCGTTTCTCGCGACGATTACATGGGCGCTTATCCGCTTGTGCGTCTACGACGCCGGCGGCAGGCTCGCCCCGCGCCTTCCCTTTCAGTGGCGTCATGCACGCGGGGGGCGCGCGCTCTTGGGTCTACAGACCCTTATTACGCTCTACGTCGCCCTGCAAGACCTCCAGACATGGACGGCGCAACCCACCTTGCAGGCTGCCGCTAGCGATCTTCTCGCCGGCGTCTTCATTCTCGGCTTTACCTGGGGACCGCCTGCTGTCATCATGGCCGTCTATCATCAGACCCGCGCGACGATCCAGGGGCAGAACCACCAGCCGCCTCTCGATCAAACGCACTGGACGCCACCCACTCCGCACGTCCCGCCGCAGGACATCCCCCAAGACCCGCTCTGGAGCAAAGAGGACAAGAACGTCCCGCCGCAACACATCCCCCAAGACCCGATGTGGGACGATAAGACGGCGCAGCAGCAGGACCCTTCCCAAGATGTGGAATGGGAGCCATGGGAGCCGAACGCGCCGCAGGACACACCACCGCTGTCCACACCACCAGGCGCACCGACTCACGATGAGGCATGGGCCTATGGCGTGCTGCACGTTCACCCTACCGCGACCCGTAAGCAAATCGACCGCGCTTACTGGTTTATTGCGGCCACCTGGAACCCCGACAGCACACAGACCCCCGAGGAGCGGACCGAGAAGGAAGATCGCCTACGGGAGCTTAACGAGGCAATCGCCATTCTCCGTAAGGCGAAACCCGATACCCCCTAGCCTGTTCCGTTGCGTCCGTCGTGACGGGGCTATAACCGCTTTCCTCCGGGTGCAAACAGGGCGCTCTCTCACGGTTCAATCGTACCGCCGCGAGCTTGCGCCGCTCGGTCCCATTCGTTCCTCATGAGACCCATCGTCTTAGCGTCGCGCGGTTCTCTCTCACTGGTGAGAGAGACCTCACCAGAAGAGCACAGAGAAAGGAGGTGAGAACAATGAGAGACGACGAGATGCTACGCCGTGTGATGCGGCAACTAGCCCAGCGCGAATCAGAGATCAATCAACTTCGTGCTGAGCTAGAGACGCTGAGCTGGGATAACTGCTGTCTAGTCACAGATATTGACTGGCTAACTGCGCAGCTAGAGCAGATGGACGAGCAAAGCGGGTAAGGTCCGCGCGTTGGGGAAGGTGTACCAGCACCTTCCCCATTCCTTGCATGCGAGTGATCGCAGACATGATGCCCTTCTAGCATAGCGCCTTGATCGCAGCCTGACTAGGTGCGCCTCTGTTGTTTGTGGACAGTGTGAGCCATGGAACCACCCTCTTCTCTTATCCCAGTAGTAAGGCGGTGGTAGGCGTGACTACACTGCGAGGGGAGCGGTCCCCTCTCCTTTTGCGCAGCAAAGGCGTACTCACTACGGTTTTGACTGCTCGGCCCTGGAGGGCCTCCCGCAAAACGCTGCGTTCGCCCGGTCCCCCAGCCGCGCGAAGGGCGACCGCTTTACTACTGGGAAAAAGAAAGGCAGACCCAAGGGGGAGCTATGGCCTTTGCAATCTACCGCTTTGCCAAGCTTAAAAAGTGGGGCCAGGTCGGCGCGATGGGGAAGCACAACGAGCGGACCCGCGACACGCCGAACGCGGACCCGCAGCGCCGCTACATGAACGAGCGGCTAGCCGGTAGCGGCGACTGGGAAGCCGATGTACACCGCGTGATGGGTGACGCGAAAATCTACAAAAACAGCGTCCTAACCTACGACCTCGTGCTCACCGCGTCCCCTGAATGGTTCAAGACAGCGAGCCCCGACCAGATACGGGAATGGCAGCGGCGCTCAATGGACTGGATACGCTCAACCTTTGGGGAGGAGCGCATAGCCGCCGCCATCGCGCACCGTGACGAGACGACCCTACACATACAGGCAGCTGTCGTGCCTGTGGTCGAGGACCAGAAGCGCGGCCGTCACCTCGCCGCCTCGCGCTGGACGGATGGGAAGGGCAAGCTCCGAGGCTTACAAACAAGCTACGCGCTCGCCGTGGCGGACCTTGGCATAGAGCGCGGCATCCAAGGAAGCCAGTCCAAGCACCAGAATCAACACCGCTGGTATGCCCAGGACCAGCAGCGCGCAGAGCGCGCCCAGGAGATTGAGGGCAACCCGCGCCAGATTCAGCAGGAGCTAGAGCGCCGGGATAGGGCCGAGCTGCGCGCCACGCGGGCCGAGGCGACGGCGAAGGACCAGGCCGCGCGCTTAGAGACCCAGGGGCGGCAGTTAGGAACCCTACAGCGCGACTACAAGACGCTGGCTGACCAGGTGCGCCAGGTGGACCTACGCGACGTGCTAGGGGGCATGGGGGCGACGCAGGACCGCCACGACCGGCATATGTGGCAGATGGGCGAGCACAAGATTAACGTAGACGACACGGGCCACAAGTTCACCGACTACAACGCCGCGACCCGTGGGAGCGGAGGGGGAGCAATCGACCTCGTGCAGCACGTCGCCGGCTACGGCTTCAAGGACGCTGTAGAGTACTTAGGGACTGCCAAGGAACAACTTTCCAAAGTGAGGTCTGCTGGTGGGGAGAGTGTCTAGCATGTACACTGCGGCAAGAGCACTGTGAAGACGCTGGAAGGAGACGGCCATGCCTGCACGCCCCGT
>JAABUV010008550.1_pt1 | contig 10316 bp, 12 predicted proteins | sample 5559971 | NCBI WGS metagenome assembly JAABUV01 (sample SAMN10711881, study PRJNA513362) | rock metagenome | isolation source: Antarctica rocks | place: Antarctica: Victoria Land, Knobhead nord | collected 2015-12-19
TGGCGGGACGGCCGCTGCCGCGCGGCTACTTCGTCCCCTTGCCCTGGCCCGCGACCTTCCCGACCGCCTCCCCCGCCCCGGCGCGGCAGGTGGCGTAATGTCACTATGGCTAACCTACCCTCAAAAGCGGGAGGGCTCTCCCGCCCCACCGGCATCGCTCGGCGCGGCTTTAATGGCCGCCGGCGAGTTTCTCGGCATCCTGCACGAGGCCGCCGCCTTGCTGCTGGCCGCCCTGCTGTCCACCGGCGAGTTTCTCGGCATCCTGCACAAGGCCGCCGCCCTGTTGGTTGCCGCCGCTCTGCTGACCGCCGGCAAGCTTCTCGGCGTCTTGCACGAGGCCACCACCCTGCTGCTGGCCGCCCTGCTGGCTGCCGCCGGCGAGTTTCTCGGCGTCTTGTGTAATCTCGTTCATGAATCGTCTCCTCCATCGTCAGGCCGATCGTGCCAGCCTAGGCGTCTGCCGCGGCCGGTCTCAAGACGCCGGTAGTGTCCGCCGTCTTGGCCTGCCCATTGAAACGACGCTGGTGCGCCATTATGGTCCAGGTGAAGCACGACGCGTGCCATGATGGCCCATTTTTATCACGGGCGGAAGCACCCCTGGACAGAAACCGCGCGCATCGGCGCGCTCTCAGGTTCCTCTCAGGAACGGGGTCTAGACTGCATGCTGTACCCGCACGATCTATGGGTTCGGGCGCGCCGGGTTCGGGCGCGCCAAGGGCGCGGCCGACGGGTACGACACAATGACGCCGCGCGACGCTACAGGGTGGACTGGCGCGGCGAGAGGATAGTGAGGAGGAGTACAGATATGGCAAACGATCAACCGGCACGCCGCTAGAACCAACCAACGGCCCAGACCGGCGACATCAACGTCCCCGTCTACGAGGAGGAGTTGGTCGCCGGTAAGCGGCAGGAGCAGGTCGGCGACGTCCGCCTGCACAAAGATGTGGTGACGGAGCAAGAGACCGTGCCGGTCACGCTGCGGCGCGAGGAGGTCACGGTGGAGCGCGTCCCGATGAGCGGGCAGGCGAACCAGGCCGACCTCCAGAACGTCTTCCAGAACGAGGACATCGACGTGCCGGTGATGGGTGAGGAGGCTATCGTCGGCAAGCAGGTCCACGAGACCGAGGAGGTGCGCCTGCACAAGCAGGGCGTCACGGAGCAACAGCAGGTCTCGGACACGGTGCGCCGTGAGCGCGTCACCGTGGACGGCACGGACGAGCAGACGCAGGGACGCCAGCGCTAAGACCACCGTGAGCGCGGGGAGGCGCCCACAACCAAGACACCCAGGCGCGCCCGCCTGCGCACCCACAGCGTGGGCGGGCCAACGCCACGCGCTTGGCCCAACGAGAGGCAGATGAGGGGGAGAGGAAAGACACCGGACGAGGTAGTCTACGGCGCTGACCTGGCCTCAACCGTCCCCGATCACCACCAGCGCCAGGGTCCCCTCGACGAGCCGGAACCCCCCGCGGACGCCCGCCCGCAGGGTTCGTGAATTATTGTAGGGCTGTACGGCTATATGCCCCTATGCAGCGTTGTACGCCTTGATCCAGCCAGCGGATAATGCACGAGCCTTGGAGCGGTATATATCTTGCTTTAACATCTTGTTAACATTGCTTTAACATCCCGTTAACAATACGGGTGAGAGGGTGGGGGCGGAGATGGTATGCAGGATCTGACCGAGCGCGCCGTGCGGCGGCTGTACGAGGTGAGCCGGGACTACTACGCCCCTGTCCTCGCGGCGTTCGCGGCCGCCTGGCTCGATGATCTCACTCGGCGTCCTGATGGCGTCGCGCTCTGCCTTGGGCGGGATGGGCTTACCCCTTTCCTCGCGGCGCGCGTGCTCCTACGCACGTCTCCGCGTCGCTTCCGCGGCGTCCACCCGCGCCGGGTGCAACTCGCGTATGTGTCGCGCCCCCTCGCGCGCGGCGCCGTCGCGGACGCCGGGCAGGCCGCGCTGCTCGACCGGTATCTGCGCGGACGGGGCGCGGTTGGCGGGATACCCTTGACGCTCGTGGATGTCGGCATCCATGGCAGCATCCAGGACTGTCTGCAGCGGATATATCCGGGGCGACGCCTGCGCGGCCACTATCTCGTCCTGCGCCGGCGCGACGGGGATCCCCACGGGGCGCGGAAGCGTGGCTTCCTGGCCGAGCTTGATGTGGCCCCGCGCGCCCCGTTGAGCATCGACCCATCCTGGCCGCCCCCGCCTGGAGCCGCGCTAGGAGGCACGCTACGCGGCGGCGATCCGCTCTTCCTGCTCCCGCGCAGTGTGCACGTCCTGGAGGACCTCTGGAACGGGGTGAGCGAGGCGGCGGAGGGGCTCCAGGTCGCGGCCCATGGGGGGCGGGTCGTGGCGGTGCGCCGTCGGGTAGACCGGGTGCTCACGTTGCCCCTGCCCCTGGGGCCGGCGATCGTCCCTGGGGAGCGGGTCGCGCTCAAGCGCGCCGCGCTGCGGGGCGTCGTCGACGGGGTGGCGCGGGGCCAGTGGGGCAACTGGGGCGACGCGCCCGGCGCTGTATCCGTATCCGCCGCGGCCGGCGGCTTGGGCGGCTGGCTGCGTGGGCTGGAGGACCCCGATCCGCTCGATCGGTATATCCTGACCGCGCTGGTGCGCGGCGACGATCGGCGGTCGGACCACGCGGACGAGCCCGACGACGGCTGACCCAGCCGGCAACGGCACACGGACAGACACAAGTAACCAAGTAACAGAGGAGGATGGCATGGGACACGAGCATCATCACCAGCGGCACGACCGAGCTAAAGAGGAGATGGGTGAGGCGGGTGGCGAGGGGCGGGCGCTACGGGTGCGCGCCGTGTTGGACAGCGGTCGGGTGGCGGATCATCTGATGGCCCTCGCCCACGCGCTGCGCGAGGGCGGAGGAACACTGCGCAGCGGCAGCCAGACCGTCGTGTTGCGCGCCGCCGACACCGTGGATATGGAAGTCCAGGCCGGGGAGGAGGGCGTGCAGAGCGTGGTGCGGCTGGCGCTGCGCTGGCGGACCCCTGTCCCGCAGGCGGACCTGTCGATCACACCAGGCATGCACGCTCCCGTCCCGCAGCCAGCGGAACAGGCGACGCACGCGCACGACGTGGGCCTCGTTCTGCCCGGCGATCCGCCCGCGCCATCGGCCGCCGCGCCTGCGGCTGTGCCGCCCGCCACGCCACCGTCCACACCCACCCCGGTCGGCGGGGAAGGGCCGCGCGGGAGGAAGAGCGCCCCTGAACGGCCACAAGAGGCGTGAGTAGTCAAGCGAGCGGTATAGAGGAGGGGTAATAAGCATGGCACACCATCACAGTCATCGGGAACGGGGCGCGTCGGGGCCGGCGGTACGCGCTCACGCATCGCTGGGGATCGAGCAGGCGGCGGGCTATATGGAAACGCTGGCGCAGGCGCTGCGTGCGGGTGGGGTGACCGTCCGTAGCGGAGGAGAGTTGGTCGCGTTGCGGGCGGCGGAGCGCGTCGCGTTGGAGTTGGAGGCCGGCGAGGAGGGGGCGCACAGCGTGGTGCGCCTGGACCTGCGCTGGGAGACACCCGTGCCCGAGGAGCGGCTGGACATTGTCCCTGGGATCCCTGGGCTGGAGCAACTGGGCGCATCCAGCTCCGACGCGGAGAGCGTAGTTGACGGTCCATCGTTCGCGCCGTGAAACCGCGGCGAGGCGGCGGGGACATCCCGGCGATGACGAGGGGTGCGCGCCCATGACAGGGCGTCGGCGGTGGGTGGGGCGATGACGACGGTATCCTGTGGCGTCCCCGCGACCGATGCGGCCATCCCCCAGCTACGCCGCTTTACCTGTCTCCCCGAGGCGGCGCGGCTGTTGGACGCCGTGCTGAGGGATCAACCGTGCTCCTGGCTGGTCCGCAGCGAGGGACCGCTGGACGTGCAAGACGTGACGGTGCTACGCGGGCATCCAGGTAGCCGCTGGACGCTCCGCTATACCGTCCGCCGGGGCGATGAAACGCGTACCTTTATCGCCAAGGTCTATGCGCGCGACCGCGGCGATGTGGTGACGACGCTCACGGCGCTACGCCGCCTGGGGTTCGGCCCCGGCGGGCCGCTGCAAGTCACGGCTCCCCTCGCCTACGCGCCCGCGCTCTGCCTTCTGCTGCTGGAGGACGCTCCCGGCGAGACCGCCCGCGCGGCCGTGCTGCGCGGCCAGACCGGGGTCGGGGACAAGACGGCGCGGTGGCTCGCGGCCTTCCACGCGGCCGCGCCTCCCCTGCCCGCCGCATACCGGCTGCGCGATCCGCTGATCAAGGCGCGTCGCTGGACGCGTGCGTTGAGCGCGACCACGCCCGCGCTCACGGGAGACGCCCGCCGCGTGTGCGCCGCGCTCGTGAAGGCGCGACCAGATTGGCCGGCGCCGCCCCACCTGGTTCATGGCGACTTCAGCGCGTCGCATGTCTATCTGGCGGTGGAGGCGACGACCGTCATCGACTGGGATGCCTGGGACGTCGGCGACGGCACGGAGGACGCCGGCCGGTTCCTGGCCTCGCTCCATCACCTCGCCGCCCGCGACCCCGCGCGACGCGGAGCGGTGGCCCGGGAGGTCGGGGCGTTCACGCGGACGTACCAGGCGGCGGTCCCACTGGCCGGCCGGAGCCTGGCGTTCTACGAGGCGTTGGCGTGCCTGCGGACGGCGACGCGGCTGATGGCCGATGGTTCGCCACGCCGCGCCCGCCGCGCGGAGGCGCTGCTCGCGGCGGGCGAAAAGGCACTCCTGTCTGATTAAAATACGGCTCGGCTAGCCCGTGAGCTTGCCTGATCGTCACATGACGGGAGCCGTCTCCAGCAGCGGCAACCACACCGTGAACGTCGTCCCCTCCCCCTCCGTGGATGCGACAACGATGCGACCGCCGTGCGCTGCGGCCAACTCCTGACAGATGAACAGACCCAGCCCCAGGCCCGCCTGCGACGGGCGATCGGGCCGCGCCACCTGGTAGAAGCGCGAGAACAGATGGGGCAACTGGTCGGCCGCGATGCCCCAGCCGTAATCTTGCACATCCAGCGCGATCTCTGTACCTATGCGGCGCAGCCGCACGTCGATCGGCGTCGCGCTTGGCGCGTAGGCGATGGCGTTGGTGAGCAGGTTGAACAGCACTTGCTCCAGCCGTCCGGCGTCGCCGCGCACGCGTACGGGCTCCGTCGGGGCGTCGAGGTGGATCGTGTGGCCGGGCGGCAGGTCCCGCGCCGTCTCGACCACCCCCGCCGTCAGCGCCGCTAGATCTAGCGGGGCGAGGGTGAGCGTGAGCTTGCCGCTCTGCAAGCGCGCCACGCCCTTCAGGTCGCGCACCAGCGCCACCAGCCGGCGCGTCTGCCCCTGCGCCTGCGTCGCGTAGCGTCGGATGCGCTCGTCGTCGCTGGTGCGTTGCACGCGCGTGGGGAGCAGGTCGAGATAGCCCTGCACGGAGGTGAGCGGCGTACGCAGTTCGTGGCTGGCCAGCGAGAGGAACTCATCCTGAAGGTGGCGATGCTGGGCGGACAGGGTGATATCGCGGATGACCACATAGCCCTGCACGGAGGTGAACGGCGTACGCAGTTCGTGGCTGGCCAGCGAGAGGAACTCATCCTGAAGGTGGCGATGCTGGGCGGACAGGGTGATATCGCGGATGACCACGATGGCGTGCGCCGCGCCATGATCGGGGAGCGGTTGCCCGTTGGCCTCGTACCAGCGGCGCGTCCCACCCGCGGCCGGCAGGGTAAACTCAAGGCTGAACGTCTCGCCGCGCGCCGCGCGCGCCTGCGGCGTCTCCGCGGGCGACAGTGCCCGGCCTTGCGCGTCCTCCGGCGTGAGCAGGACGCCGGTGCCAAACATGCGCGCATAGGCCATGTTCGTGCGCAGAGGCATTCCCCGTCCCATCGACCACCAGCACAGCGTCCCCGATGCCGGCCAGAATCACCGCGAGTTGCGCCCGCTCGGCCTCCAGGGCCGCGGCCAGCTCCTGCTCCCGCAGCCCAGCAATGAGCAGCCGTTCGTTGACGTCGCGCAACTCCCCCCACAGTCGGCGTCACCGCCGTGGTGCCGGCAAGCCCATGCTCGTGGGGCGGGTCGCCTGGCGATCCCTCTCGTTCGTCCATACGTTCCTTCCCTGTCCAGCGTGGTCGCGGCGCGTCGTATCTACTGGGAGCGCCGGCGTCAGTCCGCTGACTGTCCAGCCGGCAAACGTTTGAGGGCAGGCGCATCGCCGGTGGCACACATGATGGCCGCGACCGTCTGCAGGCTAGAAGCCAGCGCTCCCAGTAGATACGACGCGCCTCCTTACCGGGGTGAGTGCGCCACCGGCCTGTAGACGGCCCCGGCCCCGGCCTGCTCCCGACGCGCGGCGTAACCCAGGGCGACGAGGCGGTCGAGCGCGGCGTCCAGCTCCGGCTCCGCCAGCCCCACGCGCCACCGCCGCCGCCGCCTCCCCCAGATCAAATAGCGCCTCCAGCGCTGTCGTTTCCCCGTCGGTCAGCCCTGGGTACGTGGGCGCCCCGGCCCCTGGTCCCAGGGTGGCCGTGCCGACGCCGGTCCCGCGGGAGTCCCGCAGGCTCTGGCGCACGACCAGACCCTGCTCCGTGATGTCGTAGAGCCACAACTCCTTGCTGTGGTCGCTGTTGCGCATCTTGACCACCGCCAGACTCTTGCGCAACTGCCCCGCGATCTCGACATGGCGCAGCAGGATGATGTCGTCGGAGAGGAACGAGATCACGTAGGGGCTGAAGCGCAGTTCGTCGGTCGTCTGCACGATCTCCATAGTCAGCAGCACCGTGATGCCCGTCCCCGTCAGCGCGCCCACCAGCCGGTACAGCGACTCGCGGAAGTCCTGCCGGAAGTCCGGCGCCAGCGCCAGCTCGAAGCCGGAGACCGAGTCGATGGCCACTTGAGCGTCGGCTCGCCCATCACACTGAAATACAAGGCTGGCCGCGCGGGGGAGGCCAGGGTGAACAAGATCTGGTGGGCCAGCGTGGTCTTGCCCGCGCCGGGGGCGCCGGCGATCACGGTGAAGGAATACTCGGGTAGCCCGCCGCCGAGCACCTCATCGAGGCCGGGAACGCCCGTGGGCAGCCGCGTGATGGCGACGCGCGACGTTGCGCTCATGCTCTCGCTTTCATTCATGCTCGCCCCCCATCCCGACCTGGTCGCGGGCGATCTCCGGCCAGGCCTCGCGGACCAGGCGGAGCGCCAGATCCTCGCCGATGAACGTGATCAGCAGCCCAATGACGTGGGTGAAGATGGCGGTGAAGCCAGCCTCGGCCGCGGCCGGATCGCTACCGCCTGCCAGCGCGAACGCGCGGACGCCGTGCAGGCCACCCTCCACCCCTGCGTCGACGCTAACGCAATCCAGGGTAGGGACCTCGGCTTGCGCCAGTCGCACGGCACGGGCGAGGAGCGTCGTGTACCCCGTCAGGCCGATCAGACAGGCCGTCCGCTCGCGCGCGATTCGCGGCGGTCACAAACAACACGGGAATCGCGCCCATCCCCTCGCGTTGACGGAGCAGACGGTACAGCGCGATCCCGTCGAGGCCGGGCAGGCCCACGTCCAGCACGATGACGGCAGGGCGTAGGGTATCGGAAGCACGCCGAGTCGTGGGAACTCGTCCCCATGTACCTTCTCAGACTCCTCTCAGTATCGCGCGTCACACTGAAGAGAGATGCTACCCCACGCCTCGCGTCCGGGGCGCGTCGTTACGATAGGGAGGAACCCGCATGTCCAAGTTTACCGCCATCCTCGCCCTCATCCTGGGCGCCGCGCTGGCCCTCTTCGCGGTCGAGAATCAGGAGTTGGTCACGCTGCATTTCTTATGGTTCACCGCCCGCGCGCTACCCATGTCGCTGGCGCTGCTGGCCGCCGTCGTGCTCGGCCTGCTCGCCGGCCTCCTGCTCGCGCTGCCGGGCCGGCTCACAGCCGGGCGCAGGGAGCAGCGCCTTCGGCGCAACGTCGGACGCCTCGAGGCGCAGGCGACCCCGATTACGACGTCCACGCCCATGCGCGGGGCGACGCATGCCACACCGATCGAGGGTGTTCTACCCCGGCCGCCGCGCCCACAGGTCCTTGGCCGACTCCTCGGAAAGAAATGATGCCCCGACGGGACGGGCGCGCCCTATGGGCGGTTACGTCCTTGTCCCCTCCTGGCCGGCCGGCGCCAGCGCGTAGCAAACGCGCTCCCCACGTATCCCGCGCAGCCGCGCCGTTCCGGCAAAGTGGTAGGCCGGGACGAGGTAGGACCGCCCATCGGCCCCCGTACTCAGGACGTGCGTGAGCGTGACACCACGCATCACGCCGGCGCCTGGAGCCCGTGTGTTCGGTGGAACGCCCTCGACGGCCAGCGGAACCTGACGGCCGCGCACCGCGGTCCACGCCGCAACGATGCTCCCCGCGGGGATCGACCGCACGCTCTCCACCGGCGGCCATACGTCCGCCTCGACGACGCGTCCCCCTGGCGTGACCCAGAGCGTCGCCGCGTCGGTCACCGCCGCGCCGGCGCCGGCCCATGAGAACTCAACCTCGCGCAGGCCGGCCGGAATGCCACTGTGCTCGATTGCCGCGAGCGGCGCCCGCGCGCCCGGCCAGCCCAGCCGTGTCAGCCAGGCGCGCGCGGCGGCGACAGCGGACGGGTTGTCCCGCCAGCGCTCACGCGGCGCCGTTCGCGTGTACGACGCGTCATGATACACCAGTTCACCCGTCACGCGCGAGACGGCGACGCTGCGCAGCGGACGGCGCGGCGATCGCCCACCTTCCGTCGCGACGAGCCACGCCGCGCCGCTCGCTCCTGTTACGTGCTGGACCGGCGCGTGGACACCCAGGGAACGGGCGAGGCGTGCGACGCGCGCGGAGGACGCGATGGTAGCCGGAGCGGCCAGGCGGAACGCCTGTACCCGCGCGACGCGCACCGGCAACGGAGCCGTGGTAAGGCTGACGCGCCCCGCGTAGGCCACGCCGTGCGGCGGAGTGGTCAGGCTCATCGTCGGGGCCGGCGGCCCCGCCGCGCGCGCGACGGCCGGCGCGGGGAAGCCGCGCGTGAGGTCGGCCAGGCTGGGTACGGGAGGACGCCAGGCCACGACCGGCCCGCGCGACGGTCGTGGCGGACGTATGACCACGATCACCGCGATCAGCACGGCCGCGACAAGGATGGCAGCCGCCAACCCCGCCATGACGCCACGCATGCCTCCAACCAGGCGGCGTCGACGTGACGCGGGGGACGAAACCTCGACAGGCTCCACGATGGGGTATGCAACCGCCGCTGCGCCGGACGTGAGCCGCGCGCGCGTCCGGGCGACGAAAGCGGGATCGGGCGTGCCCACGGCCGCACGATGCCGCAGCAGCGGACCTAGCCGCGCCAGTTCCCGCTCCAACGCCTCCTCGCTGAGCGCTCCGTCGCTCCCGTCACGCGTCCACTCAGGCATAACCCCGACGCCTCCTCATCTATATCCTAATATACTACCGGCTGCTGTACGCGCTCAACGGCGCCGCCTCAGTCGGGGCATCATGCTCACCCGTCGACATCGTGCCGGCCCTCCTCCTCCTGGATCCGTCCGCGCAAAGCCGTGAGCGTCCGCCGCAGCAACTGCTTGACCGCTCCCTCGCTGCGGTCCATCCGCGCGGCCACGTCGTCGAAGCTCAGGTCGTCGTAGAAGCGCAGCCGGACCACCTGCTGCCCGTCGGCGGAGAGCGCCGCCAGATGCTCCTCGATCCAGTCCGCGCGCTCCCACTCCTCGACCCACCCGTCGGCCCGCGTGTCCTCCACCTCCGCCGTGGCTCCGGCGTCGCCATCGCTATCGCCTGCCATCCCCACGCTAGACAGAGGAACGGCGGCGGGCCGGCGCGCCCGATTGATCGCGGTGTTGGCGGCGATGCGCAACAGCCACGCCGAGAAGGGCGCGCCGCGCTCCTCGTAGCGGCCGATCGCGCCGAGCGCGCGCTCGAACGTCTGCGCCGTCACGTCTTCGGCCTCCTCACGGTTCGCGCTGTGGACGGCGCAGAACGCGTAGACCCGCGCCACGTAGAGGTCGTAGAGCGCGGCGAAGGCGGCGCGGTCGTGGCGCGCCCGCGCGATCAGGTCAGGGCCGGCTTCCTGGCGCGTCACTCCTCCTCTCCGCCCCACACTCCGCGCGGGCTGCCCCTAGTATAGAAAACCCACGCACGGCGTGAAAAGGTATGATCAGCCGTCGTGTCACTTTTTAGAGGCGCGTCGTGTTTACCTCTACAGACCTAGATTTCGTACAAACGGGTGAATGACCCCCCTGCGGTAGGCTTTGTGTGTGAGAACAAAACAGAGCCGCAGGAGGTCATTCGATGAGAATAGTAGCGTTTGAGGACGGTGGAGAGCAAGAGG
>JAABUV010008551.1_pt1 | contig 10316 bp, 9 predicted proteins | sample 5559971 | NCBI WGS metagenome assembly JAABUV01 (sample SAMN10711881, study PRJNA513362) | rock metagenome | isolation source: Antarctica rocks | place: Antarctica: Victoria Land, Knobhead nord | collected 2015-12-19
CCGGTACTGCCGACTGGGGGGAGGCCGGAGCCTCGGGAGGGTCGGGCGTTGCTGGGGGAGAGTGGGACGTTAGGATTGGGTAGGCTGACGCGGGGGGGTTGGCCGCCGGTGGGAGGTAGGTTGCCGGTGGTGGGTGTGTTGCCGGTGGTAGGTAGGTTGTTGGTGCTGCCGCCATTAGCTTTGATAATACCGTTGATTAGGCCGTTGACGACTGGTTTCAGCTTGGCTAGTGTGGCCGGATCTAGGCCTTGGGATGCTGCGTCAGGTGTCCCTTGGGCTGCGTCTGGCGTTCCTGCTGCGGTTGAGTTCGCTGATGCCACTGGTGGTGTAGTCGTCCCGTCTGGGAGTGGTGCAATGCCTGATGCTTGTGGCAATGGGGCGGCATTGATGAGGGAGGGGGTGATGGAGAGTTGGAGGAGGAGGAAGAAGAAGGGGGAGGGGGGGAGATGCATTGCTGGGGATGGGTTGATGGAGATGGTGATGGTGTAGGGTTGTGGAGCAGATGGGGTGATTCGTGCTGAAATAGCGACTTGGTCTGGGAGTAATGGATGATCGAACTGAGAAGTAGAAGTTTGTTGTATTGAACAGATTAGTGGGGTAAATGAGACTGTGGTAGACAGCTTCGGTGCTGAGGACAAGCAAAAGGCATCTGCTGTCAGTTCTGCTGCCCTATTGACCCGATATACGTTCGATATATATAAGAAACTCCACTTACCCTTGACTGGACGCGAAACTCGCCTTAGCCCCTGGCGACCCCATATTTCGTAGTCGGGACCTTTCTGGTGACAGCTTCCTCACATCAAGGTACACACCCCCAAAAGGTAAACGTTTTGCAGGTTTGAGAGAACCTTGAATATGTTAAAACAAAATCCCGCTCTGGCCTGTCCCGTTCGTAACAGCGGCCTGAAATGCCCCCATAGATGCCGCTTACACTTGACATCACACCCATACATTGAAGCAGATCTGCGATTGGTTTGTTCGGATCATTCTCTGATCTTCTGCTCCGAAACCCTATAACTCTTCACCGGCTTGTGTGAATTAATGGTTTGTATCACCAGTAATTGTGCTTTGGCCCTCTCGCAAAGTACGGACAGAGGTGCAGATAGGGCATATCAAATCTTCCCCACAACGATTAGCAATTAATGCTAGCAGCCGAAAGTAAAATAGCAAATCAAGTACATATAAAACCTCTCTACGGTAGATATATGACCAAGAAGTAGCGAATCGAAGCGGAAATCTAACACTTCCCATAATGAATTCACAACAATGCCCTGGTATGTTCTTTCAAGGAAACTCGATCCGAAGACAGAAGCGAACACGGCAAACGTTTGTATTTCCAACATATTGGCTTGGGACATCTGGGTCTGATATGTCAAACATCAACGCATGCATGCTAAAATGTAGTAAACAGTTCCAAACAAGCACGGGAAGCCTTTCAAGGAACGGCTGGCTGAAAGGATTGAGGAAACGACAATGGAATCGTCTTCCACGTCCACGTGTTTACCGTCCTGCGATTTCTGAGAGAGAACTCCAAACAGACAATGTTTCAAGGCTGCTCGTCGTCCCTCCCGCTCGAAGTTCTGTAAGCGAGACACCGCGGAGTCAGGACCTCACAGTAAATAATGAGGGTACGGAGATTGAACTTGGCCCACAGTAATCTCGCAAATAGATGTTTATCTCATAACGTTCATCACTGCAGCGATATACCGAAATCGGTCGCGAGCATAGGCATTCTTGTGATAGTGACGGAGGCCAGTAATGCATGTTGGGGTGTAGAAGTGGGGGGCGAACGAGGAGCTCCCGCAGTCCTAAAACGTTCGCAAAAGATGAGAACAAGCAGTCGTGGGAAGTAGACCTGGGATTTCGTTGTAGCTTTCCAATTCGACTTCTGCCGGGAGAGATCAGAAACGTCAACTATCATATGATGGAAGCGAACCGTGGATTCTTGTTAGGGCTTCAGTAAATAAATCGCCGATCTGCAAGCCACCCATCCATGATGGCATGGATTTCCTCAGGTAAGGGGCTCCTATGGGTCCGAAACTTCACTCATCTCTCGAAGCGGTCTGTCAGACATAAAGTAGAGCTTGCATCCATAGATTGAACGAGATAAGGTATAACGTAGAGACTCCGTATCAAGTATCGACTAGGCCACCTCATAAGCGAACAGAGCATCATGGTTAGAATTAATTGTGAGCAACATTTTTCGAGGAACCATAAAGAAAAGTCTACACAACATAGCTTTGCAAGGCCTGAAAGTAAGGAAGACCAATACCTGTGCCATCTAGGAGCATCTGAACCTTCATATATGGCTGCATCGGCTTCTGAACCGTCTGTGATGATAGATAAGAAGCAGGTTTCTCCGTAGGATTCCAACCCTCCCCGAAGGATTCTAACCCTCCCCAAAGGAGTCCAACCCTGTCCCACTCGTAGCCTAACCCCACATCTGCGGTACAAAACCCCACTTGACCGTTACTCCATTCGAAGAATCCCACAGGATATCCAGTATATCTTGAAACAGTAATGGACAATGGTCCACAGGAGCAGCAAGGCTGCTCCGTCGATGCTCCCTTCAAAGAGCAGCCGACTGGCACGGCGTCCCTAACAGAACAGTTCCGGGATGTGAAACTGGCACCTTATACCAGATCTCGAGTACTCCCTCCCTCCAAAGACAGATCATTGCCGTATAGCTAACCCCATTCCAGAAACACAAGCGCCAAGTATGTACCGCCCCAGCCTACTTCAACACGGACGCAGATCTAACACCTTACATCTAGGCTTGTGTGCCCTGTCGCCGGGAGAAAGCAAAGTGTGACGAGCAGAAGCCTTGTTGCGGTACTTGCACCGACTGCGACATCCCATGCCAATACAAACCCCAACGAGAAACGCACAACAAAGGATCGCGAACCTTGGGGGTACGCCACTGCAATCACTCTCATGTGGACACTGCTGCTGATTGTTGGGTGTGTAGGCTTGTGATATCTGCAGATTGAAAAAATCAAACTGTGACGAGCAACGGCCTGCCTGCAGCCATTGCGTAGAAGTTGGGTTGGCATGCAGGTATCGGCGGTAGGGCTCGCTCTTTGATTTCATTGTTGCTGCTACCAGTCGGGCTCACATTGCTTAGGTTGAAGAAGCCGGTGCTGGAGGTGAAGCCAAAAGGGACGGAAATGTGGGAAGTGGGTTTGATAGCAGAGGGTAAGGGTGTCCGGCAATGGAAACTGTGAAATGGGATGTGGTATGGTTAGAGGTAGGTTAATTTATATGAGGGTAGCTGTCTGCACCTGTTGATAGGATTGAATTGAATCTCTGAGGCAAGGCCTGGGTTAGAGGTGCTTTGTGTTGTGGTCCAGGCTTAAAAGGCTCCCAATTTATAAATAATCCAGGATAAGTAACTTTATTCGTACATAGACGGCATGCGTTTATATCGGCTTTCTGATATCTGACCCTACCTGTTCTGAAAGCAAGCCACATCTGCTAAACTTGGTGGCTAGAGCATGTTGCAACGGTTCGGATGGTGAAATACGCATGGGGTGTTTCTGCCACTTGAAAAGTTCTTCATTGCCCCTACGGCAGAGTTAAGTTCCCCAAGAATCTGGTTAGTCAGTTGTTCAGCGATTCTTGGACAACTCTCGATTTCTGAATCTTTTGCCTCGTTATGGGCATCTTGGGCCTCTTGACAGGAGGGCGAGCCCAAAGCTTCTGAGATTGCCACTGTGACAGAACCGGCAACCGTCAGAAGAACATCAAGGGCCGCCGAGAAGGGCAAGCGCACTCTCAAATGCCTTGACGACTTTGATATCTGTTGTAGAGGAGATTAGCGGCACAACAGAAGGAATCTTCAACGCGAGAAAGCTCACAATGCTCCCTTCTCTCTTCTAAACTCTTCTCTGCTCCTTGCACGTAGGCTACACGGGTTTTTAACCTGTTGAACCACATCATTCATCAGCCGTAATTATTCCCTACAATGGAAACAACTAGCCATACCGCTTATGCGCCCTGTCAGGCTCATGAATACTGGTAATAGAACTCCAAGCCTTGAATACCTTTCACCAAGTCCATCAGCCACTAATGCTGTTTCAAGTATTCCCAATTGGGGCTCAATACAAACCTGTAGCCACTCCCCAAACTCCTCGTCCAGCTTTTTCTCCGTCTTTGCAAACTCCTCCATCTTTCGGCAAAATCTCTCCTCGATATCATCCCAGTCAAAGTCTTCCAAAGGTACTTTGGAATCACCAACTTTGGTTGCCGAAGGTGGTTGCTGACGGTCATTTTGACTAGATGTTTCTCCATTTTCAGTCTGGCGGGTTGCTTGGGGAGATTCAAGCGTCATAGAGCTTGATGCTGGTGCGGATGAGGAACGGAAGGCGGGGGAGGTGTCACCGGCGGAGCTTGAGACATTAATAGGATCTTGAGCTTTTGCTGGAGATGCAGGTTCCGACGTGTTGTTGGATTCTTCACTATGTGATGGGCGGTTGTTGTCGCCGTTCTCTGACATGCTGGCTTCGAATTGTCAACGAATGCCCAGAGGTCTAGGGCGGCCGTTATGTGTTTCTTTGCAGGTTTGAACATACGGCAAAGTTGAGGGAAAGTACCCAGAAATCTTGAGAAAGATTTTGGTGATGTGTTTGAGAATGTGGCCCGAAACTAAAGAGGACTGCCTTAAAGAAACGTAGAGTCCTTAATGTCATCAAATGAAATAATCAAGAGAAGTACTGCATAACACAATCTACCAGATCAAATCTGGATCCAATAATCTCAAATCTCGACCTGTCACTTGCCTAGAGTGTGGTAGGGATTGTATCCTCGAAAAGATGTCACAGTCACAGAAGACAAAACGAGGGATAGCGGTTCAATAGGTTAGGAGGATATATCAGCATCGTTGGTTCTGGTGCTGTATCGCAGAATTTACGTTTTAATCGTCACTGGGCATCACGTCAAAATTCACTATATAGTTACTTTCATATATGCAAGTTCAATACTGGTCAGAAGTCTGCCGTTCTGAGAAGTCTGGGAAGCCGTTAGATTTGTACATAGAATGTTAAATACTAATTAATATCAAGGGGAGAGTGGGTCTTTGTCCGTTAGGCCTGAGGCAGCAGAGGGCTTCAGGAGGTTTTTCGTGATATTGATGCTTTATGCAATCGACCGTCAAAAGTGCCGCTCATATACCAAACAGCTCTGCGACTAACATAGCTGACATGGGACCACACCATTCCAAGCGCTCCAAACTCCGGACAATATCCCTTTCCAGCCGTTCGATCGCAAGGCCGCTAAATGTAGAATCAATACCGGTGATGTGACATCTCCTTATCTCGGTCCAGCCTCAAGATCTCCGGGAGTAGGATTCCTGGTGGTGGTTCCAGTCTCGGGAGACTGACCAACCACCGTGTTACTGCTGGCGTTGTTATCTCTCCTCAGCCGATTTGGCATACTAGGTAAACGTATCCGTCTCCAGAATGGCTGTGCAGTGCGAGCTTCTTCTAAGCGCATCTGCTCCACTCCTGTCCGACGTCTCGAAGGTTGAGGTTGCCGCTGTACCGTTGGAAAACCATAACGGTTGCTGGGGTTTTCCGAGTATCCAATCGTAAACAAGCGACCTGGGAGCAGCATCCTCGGTCTATTGCCACGACGACCCAGAAAGGCATATTGAGGAGGACGGGGCATGTCATGGTTACCGGCTGTGCGTCGCCCAGCATCACGGTCGGCTTCAGCGGCAGCTTCACCTTCAGGCCGCGGCTTTGGTACGTAATAGTCAGCTTTGCAAAGAGGGCAGCAGGCACGTCGACTGGTGAGCCATGGATCCAGACAGCTAGCGTGGAAGGCATGTCCACACGTAAGTCCCCTAACATCGTCGTCGTCTTCAAGGGTATCCAAGCATATGGCACAAGAATCACCTGGATTCGCAAGCATCTCGGTAGGGACAGCAATCTGTATCTGATCATCGTCATCTAGGTCGTCGTCTTCGTGGCCTTCGTGTGGGTTTGGATGTGAGGGGGTGGGAGGCGCAGGTGTAGATTCGTGATTGACCTTGGTTTCTTCGACTTCGGTAGGATCGTGTTGAACCGAGCTCGTATTTGTAGGTGATGACTTTAAAATTTCCGAACTATCCCTGCCTTCGGTGTGTGTTTGGGTATCCGGTGTGACAGGCCTCGCTTCATCTTTAGATAGACGTGTATCAGGATCTGGTGAGGTTATGCCGTCAGCATTCCTTAAGCTTGGAGCTCGATCCGCTGGAACCACAACGCCTCCCGCGGTCGATAACCCTTCCTCAGCACGTGTCGACATCCAAGCTTTATATTTTGTCAAAGGAAAGCGTGCATTGACTTCATCCATCGTCATGAGTTTTTTCTCCCTCCGGCGCCTATGTGCTCTCGGCATGGCCGTTAAATCTATAGGCTCGCCGTTCTCATCGTTCTGTTGCCGTCGGTTTCGTTGGTTGTATCTGAAACAGTACTTGACGCCAACAATGATCCTATCAAAAACCCGAGTTAGTAAGTGGATCAGGTGGCACTGCGCTACCAATGGAGGCAAGTCCAATCTCTTTGCTCTTCTGACGTACCATAGATTCGTAAAGACCACGCCAAAGCCCAGGGCAACGAAGAAGAGGAGTGGAGAGCTAGTGGGACCACCGCCGCCCCCTCCGCCTGCAGCAGATGTTGTTGGCCCTGGTGGTGCAGAGGAGATAGCGCTGGGTGCAGCAGACATGGTCGAAGAGGATGATGGAGCACTTCCTGGAGCTTGAGGCAGTCAGTGTTGAAGTAACGAAAGGTCATGATAGTAAGCGAACCTAGGTTGCGAGCAGTCAGGATTGACGCTTTCACGATATCAACCTGCGACATCTGCCTGCGTTGTGTACCTGGTGTCGGAGCAGGTCGCCAGATTGAAGGCCGTATATCCGACGGTGATGGATGTCGATACCTGGGTCAAGAAATCAATGACATAGAAACGATTTATATCCAATCCTGTACTCGATGGTGTTGCTGTGATTTGATTTGATTTGATTTGATTTGATTCGATAGTGGCAATCGGGTGGTTCCTGGGACGAGGCCTTGGTGACGCCCACAAACGGACCCTAATCATCCGAACTACCCGACCAACGCGGCTTCAGCACTGTGCCTGGTTGGTGAGTCTTTCGACTGTATGTATCAATGGCAAGCGTGTTGAAGCTGACACGACTTCGCCTATGATGATCTATCAGTCAAAGCAGTGAGGTTGGCAGCGTCAAGCTGGTTGAAAGTGACTGCTGGAAGAAAGACCAAGGGGAGATGCGTCCAGGCCAAGGAAAAGCGATCTGCGCGAAGCTAAGGTAGAGCCACTCGGTTAAAGCAGGCCAAATCGGCGATTTTGAATGGATGCTTCGCAGGTCAATGCGCTCCATGATGAATGTGTGAAAACTCGAAGGTAGGCAGGTACATACTCCGTAGTTGAGGTGTGATGGTATTGTTCATTAATATTCACGAACAAGAATCATAAAAATCCCTTCACACCCATATGGTTTCTTGTCTATCAAGCCAGCGGATCATGGAAGAAAGTGAAGATCAATGCCCTGTTGATGTGAGCCACAGGTCGATTCCTATTCCCATCTAGGCGAAAGCTTGATTCCTGATCCACTCGCCACCATGAGTACAGTACTGTATTTATTAGTTATCCTGTCCTGCAGGCGAACAGAGAGGGGTTCCGACCATTCTTTCATTGGTGTCTTTCCACCATTATTCCGTACTACGTACTCGTACACCCCCCCTAGAGCCTCACCTCAGTCACATTTACCTATGTACGGAGGTGTGGGAGAAAGCCCTTTTCCTACCAAGAAGCTAACTCACCTTCCACTGCCACAGTCGACGCCCTAAAGTATCTGTTTCGACGCCTCAAGCCTCGATTCGGCTTTACGACTTCCCGATTCAATAATAATAATCATTCCAGCCCCCCACCCTATCACAGTACCACTACATAATCCTGGCTTTGCAAATGGCTGACGATGCCACCGCTGTAGGCGCGAACCCCGTGGTCTTTTTTGACCTAACCCTAGGAGGTGAGCCTGTCAGCTGTTTTCGCGAACAGTCTTCACTTTTGTTGTGTTTGCCTTTACATGTATCAACAAATAGTTGCGAGCAGACAGAACGTGAAATGAATCATTTTCTTAAGCATGCAATGTTCCATGGGTATTCGCGATACATATCTCGTGTGTCCTTCTCGAGCACCATGGGTTCTCCTGCGTGGTCGGACTGTTTCTCAACGGTGCCTGCATGAGCTCAGATGCTCTGAAATCTATGATTCCCTGACACCCGGACATTAGGAGAACCGCTTGGTCGGGTCAAGATGGAACTCTTCGCAGACACCACGCCCAAAACCGCAGAGAATTTCCGCCAATACTGCACTGGCGAGACCAAGAACCCCCAAGGCTATCCCCAAGGCTATAAAGGCAGCAAGTTTCATCGAGTCGTCAGCCTTTCCCCCCTTTTCCATCCCGCGAGGATCCTTTAAACCTGGCTTATTGGCTGATTCGAATACAAGATCAAAGACTTCATGATACAAGGTGGAGATTTCCTTAACGGCGACGGCACAGGTAGCGCCTGTATATACGGCACCAAGTCCTTTGCCGATGAGAACTTCAAGCTGAAGCATGATGTCGCTGGGCTACTTAGCATGGCCGTAAGTTGTATTGTCTCCTCGACCCCGTTTCATCTCTCCACAATCCATGCGTTTAATTATATGCAAATCCCCTTCATTTTTCTCTCCTTCGCTCTCCCTACAACTATCCCACGCATCGTAGCCTAATATCAGTATTCCCCTCAGAATTCCGGTCCCAACACCAACGGCTGCCAATTCTTCGTCACAACCGTCCCAACCCCTTTCCTAAACAACAAGCACGTTGTATTCGGAAAGGTAGTCGATGGTATGGATGTCGTACGCAAAGTTGAAAACACCCGAACACGAGGTGAGAAGCCTGCTACAGATGTCGTGATCTCCCAGTGTGGCGAGATGTAGATGATGGGCCGGCGGACTTTGGACTCTGAAGTCTTTGAGGAGTGTTCGCGAGGAGCGGGAATGGCGAGTGGGTGGTTGCTGAGATAATGTATGCTTTCTGCACGATTGACTGTTACGTAAACTAACATGACTGACATCGATCACAGGTTCTCCAGTGTTGGCTAAAAGAAGATTTAGATATCCAAAGAAAGTAAATCTCGTCTTTTGAAATGTCTGCACACATTGAGTTGTCGTCGACGTGTCGAAATATCAAAATTCATCGTTAAATTTTTCGGCAATAGGAAGGACTAAAGTTCAAAGGACTAGCCCAACAAGTAACTATAAATCATCAAGCTCAGCCTTTTAGGTCTAAAGTAGGATTGGCGATTAACTGGTCCCTTTCCTACACCTCGAACTCTCTTCCAATAGTCCCCTTTTCTTAGCTTTCCCCATCTCGGTATTGCACTATATATCTCGACCCACCTTGCCATTCGTATTTCAGTTGCTTACATCAATTCTGGTTCAATCGAAATGCCCCACTTTCGAGGCCATACGTCCCTACTAGATGCTTTGATATTGAGCCTTTAAAACGGTGTAGATTAACCAGGATTTTTTTGGTTCGGACGAGTAGTCCAAGAGTAAAGGTAGGAGAGCATTGCATACAAGGAAGTCTGAAGAAGGTCGAGAAGGATCGAAAAAAGCTTCCACGAAGGCAGGTCAGACGCAGCGATGTAGAGAACGGATGGCCGTTGAGTTAAATGTGCGCGGCGTGTGGAGGAAGGAGCAATTTTCTTTGGAACAAGGTAGCCTTTTTAGAATGATAGGGTGAGCTCCGTCAGGCGAGGAGCAAGCACGGATGACTCTGGAGAGGAGGTCCGTCAACAGTCGAAATATATCTGTACATAGGGCTGCGGAAATTCCGCTTTCGGCCCGAAGATGCTTACCTTACCCTCTAAGTTCACCGTCATACCTGTTGATCAAATCGATTGTGGTGCATAGCTTGGGGATGGAGAAATATGCTTGCTACTGATGTCGCTAATACGAGGTGTAAGTTCCCGGAAGCATTGTGCATCTCTTCTATCCGCCCGGTTGACACGCCACTCAGCTTCTGGAGATCTAGCGCCCTGGTCTGATATACCTACCGCACTCCTTCGAGCTGAGCTCGGCCGAAGACAGGATGAGGTTGCGAAGCCAGCGTGTGGCTCGAGAGGAGCAAGAGGCGCCTATGATACTTCACTTCACGTGGGAGCCCTCATTCTAATACTGGTACTCAGCACCGCAGGTACGTACCGCCCCTCTGAGCATGTCGCAGTTGGCGCTGACGGTATTGCAGCATGCTCTTTCCCTATAGT
>JAABUV010008553.1_pt1 | contig 10315 bp, 11 predicted proteins | sample 5559971 | NCBI WGS metagenome assembly JAABUV01 (sample SAMN10711881, study PRJNA513362) | rock metagenome | isolation source: Antarctica rocks | place: Antarctica: Victoria Land, Knobhead nord | collected 2015-12-19
CGCGCGGCGCGCATGCGCGCAGTATGCTGGCTACTCGGGGCAGCAGCCTGCGGCGGCGCCCAACGCGGCCGCGCAGACAGCGCAGTACGGCGCGTATGGCGTGCCCGCGAAGGCGGCCGTCGGCTTCGGGCCCCCGTCGCAGGCGGCTGGTGCCAGCTATCAGCGCGGCGGCGGCGCCGCGCGCCCGGCGGCCGCGGCCGCGGCCGCCGTGCAGCCGGCGGGCGCGTACGGGCGCGCCTCCATCACGCCCGCGACCGGCGCAGGCGCGCGCGGCAATGTGCCTCATGCACCCTCCATGTGCCTCATGCACTGTGCAGCACCATGCGCCGCACAGCACATGCGGCACTCCGCGTGGTGCCGCCAGGGTGGGCCTGCGGTCCCTGCTCGCGAGGCCGCAAAGTGGTGGGCGACGATTGCGTCAGGTCCTGTAGAGCCGTCCGCAAGCCAGCACCGCCTGCTGCGGCCGGCGCCGCGCCGGGCGCGCCTGCGCCAGCGGCTGGTCGCGTCGCCGAGCGGGCCGCGCATTGTGCGGCAGGGCGCGGGCGCGGCGCCTACGGCGTGCCCGCCGCGTCTGCGGCGCAGCTCGCGGGCGCGGGCGCGGGCGCGCCGGCGGCCGCGCGCCCAGGCGCGACCGTGATGCCCGCCGCCTCGTCGCGGCCGGGCTTCACGTCGGCGGCGGCGGGGCCGCGCGGCGCGCCCGTGCCGCAGAGCCTGCGCGAGACGATGCGGGTGGTGGAGTGGCGCGACCGCCGCGACGAGCCGCGCGGCCGCGAGCGGCCGCGCGAGCCCGACCGCCCGCGCGTCAACCGCGAGCGGGACAGGTGCGCGCGGGGTCCCGCCCCTGCGCCAGCAGCGCGCGCATGCGGCCGTCTGCACGCGGCCCTGCCGCCGCGCCCAGCATCCCAGACCGCGCGCGCTCGCCGCCGCGCGCGCACAGCCGCGCTGCGCACGCCGCGACGGCCGCCGACGCCGCTTCCGCGCGCGGGCGCAGGCCGCGCGAGGAGCGCCGGCCGCGCGCGGCGTCGCCGCCCGCGCGCGCGCGCAGCCCGCGGCGCGCGCCGTCGCCGCGGCGGCCGCCGTCGCCGCGGCGCAAGGAGCCCGAGCACGCGGGCGGCGTGCGCGCGGGCGCGCGGCCCTACACCGCGCTCGAGCGCGACTACTCCGACGCCGCGCACCGCTACGCGCACCTGTACCTGTCCGCCGACTTTGCCAAGGCGGTCGTGCACTGGCCGCAGGCGCGCGGCCCCTCCGGCCGACGCCGGTGTCATCGTGCTGGCTGCGTGAATAGGCAAGGGGCAACTCCGTGCCTGCTCAGCACCGCTGTACCGCTGCGGTGATTTGTAGATGGCGGGGGACGCTGCTGGTGGGCTCGCAGAGCCTGCGAGCCCGGCCCGCCCACGCTCTTGGGCGTGCGAGGGACGCGAGGCTGCGGCGCGCGCCGCGGCAGGAGCCGCCGCGCCCGGGCCTGGGCAGCCTGGGCTGCCGCCTGTGGCCCCTGGACCGGCCGCTGGCGCTCGAGCATGAGGTGGAGGCCGAGGTGGCGCCCGCGCTGCCGCCCGCGGCGGCCGCGGGCGGCGCGACCAAGTGGAACGCGCGGGTGCGGCCCGTGCCCGTCGGCGCTCGCCCGCCCTGCGTCGCGCCGCGTCTGGTGACCCTGGCGAGCCGGCGCGGCGCAGCCCGCGCGCCCAGGGCCGCCCTCGGGCTGCGCCCTGCCCGCCCGGCCGGCGCCGCGCGAGCCTGGCGGCCGGCGCACCTGTGCATTCGCGCTGCTTGTGCGCCGCAGCGCCATGGAGCGCCCGCAGCCGACCCGCGCCGGTGGGCCACGCGGGCCCCGGCTCGTCTAGGGTATGTTCAGAGTAGGGTCCAGAGCGGCGGGCTGAGCCGCGCGGCGCCGCGGCGCGCAGGTGGTGCTCGTCAGCGGCCTGGCCGCGGAGGCCGCGGAGGCCTGGCGCACGCGGCGCGATGGCCCGCACCTGGCCCAGCAGCTCAAGTTCCTGACCGTGCGCACCGAGGCCGACAAGAAGGACGGGCGCGTGGAGCGCTCGGGCATCACCGCGCTGGGCGGGCCGCACGACGCCGCCCTGGACGGCGCCATCGCGGGCCCCGAGCAGTGCGCGCCCGCCGCCCCGGCCGGGCGCCGCGCCGCCCGTGGCGCTCGCACCTTGGCCCTGCTCGGCTGTATCGCTCCGCCCGCGCGCCCGCCGGCGTCTGCAGGACGCACCGCACGCCGAGCCTGCCTGTGGACCCGCAGCCGCGCCCGTTGCAGCGGGGCGCGCGTGACGGGCGCGGCGCGCCGGGCGCAGAAGCCAGGGCCCGCTGGTCACGGCGTGCGTGCGGCACGCGCGCGCGCTGCTGGGCCTGGACCTGGCTCCCGTCACGCGCTGGCTGCGCTTTGTGGATGTGCACTACCAGCGCCCGCCCGAGTCCTCGGCGCCGGACGCGATGGAGACGTCCGAGGCGCGCCGCCCGCCCCGGCCCTGCGGCTGCCGCCCGCGGCTGCCGGCGCGGTGCCTGCACGCCCTGGCGACGCCCCGCCAATGCCCCGCGCGCGGCATGCGCCTCCCGGCATGCGCACATGAATGCGCAAAAGAAAGCGGCGCGGTCGAGAGCGCCGCGCGGCGCACGCGGGCAGGGTTTTGGACATTGCCACCGGCACCGTTTGCCAACGCGATGCGCGCGAGCGTCACGGGCGTGCGCCGGCGCGCCGCGCGCAGGTGACCGCCATCTTCCTGGCGGACGCGGGCCCGTGCCTACCGACGCCGGAGGCCTGGCCCGGCGTGTGGGAGGAGCACCAGGCCTGGCGCCGGGCGCGCGACGCGCGCGACGCGGAGGACGCGCGCCGCGCCGCGCAGGCCGAGAAGGCGCGCGCCCGCCCAGCGCCGCGCGCCCACGCGCGGCCCGCCCGCTTGCGGCAGGGCTGCTGCCGCGGTGCAGAGGCTCTCAGCGAGCGCTGCTGGGGCGACTCGCCAGAGGGGCGCATAGCCAAGCGACGTGATTGCAGCGGGTCGCCTAAGTTGAGCTGGGCCACACCTCGGATGGGCGCAGACGAGTGTAGCTCGAAGCTCACTGTGGCGGCTGGGCGCCCGCTGCGGCAGGGCGCGGCCCTGAAGGACGGCGGCGGCGCGCAGGAGGCCAAGGAGCGGCGGGAGGCCGAGCGCGCGGGTAAGGACGCGGCCAAGCCGGACGCCGCCGACGTGGCCAAGGCGGGCGACGCGGCCCAGGCCGATGCGGGCGCGAAGGTCGACGCAGGCGCAAAGGCCGAGCAGGCCAATGGGCAGGTGCCGCCTGTGTGACTGCCCTGTGCTGCCAGGGTCGGGCGCGCGTTGCAGCGGGCAGCGCAAATGCTCGGTGAGTCGTCGCGCATGAGGGAACGCGCCTGGGGCGCGAGCGCGCTCGTGCAGGCGGCCATGCGCAGTGGCAGCTCGGTTGGCAGTGCCGCGCCCGCGGGCTGACGTGCCGTGTGGGGCACAGGTGGGCGGCGAGGCGGCTGCGCAGGCTGCCGGTGCGGGGGCCGAAGCAGGGGGCGCGGCCGCGGCTGCAGCCGCGGACAAGCCGGCCGCCGGCGACGTGGAGATGACGGCTGCAAAGGTGCGCGCGCAGGCGCCCGTCGCCGGCTGTCACCCCGGGCAAGCTGTGCACAGCTGGGTGCCGATGGGTACTATCATCTCACTGAGCAGGGTCACCTCCTCGGAACCTGTGAGCCAAGCGGGTGTGGGTTTCTGCTTGCACTGCCGTTGTGCGTCAGTCTGAGCCGCTCGAGCAGCCTGATGAGGAGGCCCGCAGCGCGGCTCTCGCAATGAGCAGCTGGGCGCGGCACGTTGAGACTTCTCTGACCTTGCATGGGCAGGACGCCGCCGCCGACCCGCCGCCGCAGGCGCCGAGCGCGCCGGCCATCATGCTCAAGGGGCGGCGCATGGAGCGCGAGCGCTGGCGCAGCGCCTCCATCTCGCTGGACGGCCTGCTCGACTACGACGAGGAGGTCCGCCGCCCGCCCGCCGCCCGCCGCCCGCCCGCTGCTGCCGCGCCCACAGGAGTCGCGCTGGGTGGCCGAGCGCGTGCGAGTGCCTGCGGCGCCGGTGTCTGGTCTGCAGACGCGGCTGGTGCAAGGCTGCGCCGGGCGTGGGGCCATGCGTTGCTGCCGGCGTGGCGCCGACCGGGCTGTGGCCCCCGCGCAGGACCGCGAGGAGCAGACGATGGAGCTGAGCCTGTTTGCGGAGGCGTTCTCCGAGATGCTGGCGCGCGACTACGGCGAGGTCATCCTGGCCGCGCTGTACCACGAGCGGCGCGCGCCGCTCCTCTCCCGTTTCTGTTTAGTCAGTAGATGCAGCGCCGGCGTGCCGCCGCCCGCAGCGGCCGCTGCCCCGGCGCGCGCGCGCTCGCGCACATTTTGCAGCTTTTGGGGCGCCCGCGCAGTGATTTGTTGTTATGCTTCGTATGACGCGTCTGATGGAGCCGCGTAGCACTGGGCGCCCGCCATGGAGGCCCTGGGCGGCAGGGGCGCCGGGCTGAGCGGCGCGGCCGCCCGCAGGTCCGCCGCGCTGCGGCGGCGCGAGGAGCGCAAGCGCAAGCGCGACGAGGACAAGGTGGCCGCCGCGGACGACCGCGACGCCGCCAAGCGCAGCAAGGACGCCGAGGCGCCGGCCACCGCCGCGCCCGCGGCCGACGGCAAGGCGCGTGCACGCCTTGAGCGCGCGCGCCTAAGCTCGGGGCGCGCGGGTGGCATGCTGTTGGGGGGCTCACGCGGTGTGCCGCGCCGCAGGAAGCCGCGGCGCAGGCGCCCGCAGCCGCGCCCAAGGCGGAGCCGGAGCCGAAGGAGGAGCCGCCGGCTGAACTGAAGGAGGAGCTGTCGGCTGAGGCGGCGCCCGCGGCTGAGGCGGCAGCCGCGCCCGAGGCAGAGCTTGCAAAGGCTGCGGCTGAGGCAGAGCCCGCGCCCGAGGCGGAGGCCGCAAAGGCCGCGGCCGAGGCGGCACCCGCGGCGGCGCCGGCGCCGGACGCCGACGGCAGCGCCGCGGTGGCGGCCGCGCCGGCCCCCGCCGAGCCCGAGGCGGCCGCGGAGCCCGAGGAGAAGCCGACCGCGCGCAAGGCGCCCGCGCGCGGCAAGAAGGCCGCCGCCGGCAGGGGGCGCGCGCGCGGGCGCGGCCGCGCGCGCGCCACCCGAGGCAAGAAGGTGCGCGATCGCAGACGGTGGGCAGCGACTACGTGGCGGCGCCGGCTGGAAGCGCTGAGCCGGGTGCGGGGCGCAGGCGCAGGAGGCTGTGGCGGAGGACGAGGAGGACGCCGGCGGAGGCGCGGAGGCGGACGGGGGCACGCCCGCTGCCGCCGGCGAGGCGGCGGCGTCGGCGGCGGCCTCGGCAGAGCCAGCTGCGGGCGGCGTGGCCGTAAACGGCGATGTGAAGATGGAGGATGCGCCTGCGCCTGAGGTCAGCCGGCCTGCCTTGGGCAGAAGCTTGTGCGCTCGAGCAAATCAGGAGCATGAAGCAGTGACGCTCTGGCGCACGTGCTGGTGTAGTGCCTGCACAGCAGTACGTGCAGGCTAGTGGGCATGGTTACAGGCGCGCACATGACGATTGCTGCGGTTGGCAGGCGCCCGCAGCACCGGTGGCGGCCCCGCCCGCGCCAGCGGAGCCTGCGCCAAACGCGGCCGAGCCCGCGCCCCTGGCGGCGGCACCGGCCGACGCGGCCAAGGAGGCCGCGCCGGCGGCCTCGACCGAGGTGGCCAAGGAGGCCGCGCCGGCCGGCAAGGGCGTGGACGGCGCTGCGGAGGCCACGAAGCCGCGCAGCGCCGTCAACGAGGAGCTGCTGTGCGCTTTCAAGTACTTTGACCGCAGCGGTGCGCACCCAGCGGCCGCGCATGCGCTCCGGGGTCGGCGCCCCGCGCATGTGCGGCAGCGCTGAGCGGCCGCGGCTGCGCCCCCGCAGGGAGCGGCTTCATCAGGATGGACGACCTGCGGCGCATCATAAACAACCTGGGCCACGCGCTATCGGTGCGCACGGTCAAGGAGCTGTGCGGCAACGTGGCGGGCGGGGGCGCGTCGGGCGGGCGCCACCGCAACGAGCGCATCTACTACCACGAGCTGGCCGGGCTGGAGGGCGGCGCCGGCTCCTAGGCACCTTTTTGGCATACAGAGACTGCATCTTGACGGTGGCCCACTGTCAGGCTGCAGACAGCGTGCGGGGCAGCAGGCCACCCATGTGTGCCACGGCCCCCAGAGATGCACGTGGCATCGCCATGATGGCATGCCAATTGGTTTTGGGCTCCCCGTGTGAGGGGTGCCATGTTCGGTTCATATCCACCAGGGCTGAGTCCCGGTAGTCTGGTTTTTGCCGCGCCATGCTCCAAGATTTTGTTTGAAGTGCTGACGTGCGCAGACATGCACCTACGTGTGGTGGGCTGTTGGGGTGCAAAGTGTTTGCAAGAAGAAAGCATGGCCAGTCCTAAATCGCTCCTCTTCTTCTGCTTCCCTCGCCACGTGCCCGACCAAAGCATGCAAACCATGGTGGGATACGGGAATGCTCGCTGAGACATATAAGCATCAGCACTGTACAACCATACCTTTTTGACAAGCTCCAAGCTCTATAGATCTAGCAGGTCAGCGCTTATGCACAGGACAGGCCAAAGCAACCATTCTGTTGCCAGACTGACAGCCGTCCAAGGCACTGCTCAAGCACCGCTGCCGATGCGGCCAGGCCTATAAGCGGCAGCCCGACTCCAGTGTTTAGCCGAGGAGCCGGATTGCGCAGATGGGAATCAAGGCGCGCAGATGTGGTGTGCGTTCTGCTGGGGCAACTCGGGTAACTGTTCTGACCGCGGTACTTGCGTGGGCAGAACCTGACCAAGCTCCTTGGCGACCATGCGCCTGGATGTTGCCGAGAACAGGCCTTCGATAACTACTTTGGCAGGCGCATCGCGGTGGACGCGAGCATGCACATCTACCAGTTCCTGGTGAGCCGAGGCGCGGGCTGCGCTGCCACGGATGCAGTCCCGTTGTCCATGCTGACATGAGTGCCTGCCCAGGTGGTGGTGGGGCGAACCGGCGAGCAGGGGCTGACCAGCGAGAGCGGGGACGACACCAGGTGCGCGCGTGCACTTTCCACTAAACTTAACTGTATCAACCACATTTTCCGCCCCCGCTTTCTCTCTCAACGCTACGCTCCTGCGCGCAGCCACCTGCAGGGGATGTTCTACAGGACTGCCAAGATGCTTGAGGCCGGCATCAAGCCCGTGTACGCGCCGCGCTCGCACAGCCGGGCAGCGCGTCTCTGCAGGCACGTCAGCAGGGGAGCCTGACCGGCGCCCCGCCCGCGCGCAGGTACGTGTTTGACGGCAAGCCGCCGGTGATGAAGAAGGAGGAGCTGGCGCGCAGGTGCGGCCCGGCGCCGCTCCCGCGGGGCGCGTCACGAGCGCGCTCCGGGGGGGAGGCTGACCCTGTGTCCATGCGGCCGCCGCAGGACGGAGCGCCGCGACACGGCCACCGAGGCGCTGGAGGAGGCGAAGGAGGTGCGCCCGGGCCGCGCGCCGCCGCCGCGCTGGCGCGCGCGCGCTCCGTAGCCCTGCAGGCCGACCGAGCGCGCCGGCGCGCAGACCGGCGGCGAGGCGGACGTGGCAAAGTACAGCAAGCGCGCCGTGCGCGTGACACGCCAGCACAACGAGGAGTGCCGGCGCCTGCTGAGGCTCATGGGCGTGCCCGTCGTCGAGGTGCGCCCCGGCCCCGCACGCGCCCCGGCCCCGCACGCGCCCCGGCCGCCGCCGGCCCTGCTGCGCGCGGCGCTCCACCGGGGGCGCCGCGCGCGCAGGCGCCCTCCGAGGCGGAGGCGCAGTGCGCGGCGCTGTGCAAGGAGGGCCTGGTGCGCGCCCGCGCCGCCCGCCGCCTGCGCGCGGCGCGCTCCGAGCGCCGCGCGCGCGGGCCTGCAGCGGGGGCGGCGCGCGGAGCAGGTGTACGGCACGGCGTCAGAGGACATGGACTCGCTGACGTTCGCGACGCCCAAGCTCATCCGCAACCTCATGAAGCCCGTCACGCAGAGCGTGCCCATCAACGAGTACGACTATGACAAGGCGCGGCCGCGCCGCCCGCCCCGGGCCCGCGCGCATGCCCTGGCGCGGCCTCGCCTGCATCGCAGTAGGCCGCACCCGCGTCGGCTGGCGCGGCTGCCGGCGCGCCATTCTTTAGTCAGGGCAGGGTACAGTAATGTTAGGGTTGGGGCAGAGGCCGCGGGCGCAAGCCGCCCAGGGCGCGCGCGCAGGTGCTGGAGGGCCTAAAGCTGACGCCGGACCAGTTCGTGGACCTCTGCATCCTGTGCGGCTGCGACTACCTGGGCACCATCAAGGGCGCGCGGCCCGGCCCGCCCCGTGCATGCGGGGAGCCCGGCGCGCGCGCGGACGCGCGGCGGGCGCGAGGCGGCGCGGCTTAGGTTAGGGTTAGGGTAGGTGTAGGGGCTGAGCGGGCGCCGACGCCGGAGCGCGGTGCAGGCATCGGCGGCGTGCGCGCGCTGACGCTGATCCAGAAGCACGGCACGCTGGAGAAGGTGCTGGCGGGCCTGGACCCGGCCAAGTACGAGCTGCCGCAGCCCTTCCCGTACGACGAGGCGCGCCGCATGTTCAAAGGCGCGCCGCGCTGAGCCGCACGCCCCGCCGCTCCGGGCGTCGCGCGGGCGTCACGGGGCAGGGTCGGTAGCGGGCTGCAGCGGCGCGCCGCGCGCTGGCCCGGGCCCCCAGCAGGGCGGGACAGGGAGCAGCGGCGAGCGTGCCGTGCACAGTCTGTTGCGCCGCGCCTCCGCGGACGGCCGCGCCTGCCGGCGCATGCGTGGGGGCGCGGCGCGGCGCGGCAACGGGCGTGTCGCGTCGGGCGCGCAGAGCCAGAGGTGCTGCCCGGCAGCAGCCTGCCGCCTTTCAAGTGGGGCGCGGCGGACGTGGACGGCCTGGTCAAGTTCCTGGTCGGGGAGAAGAGCTTCAGCGAGGAGCGCATCCGCAAGACGGTCGAGAAGATGAATGCCTCGCGCAGCAAGGCCAACCAGGGTGCGCGCGCGCGCGCCCCGCCGCGCCGAGCCGCGCGCCCCGCGCGCCGCCAACCCCGCGCGTATTACGGACCCTACCCTATCGAGCGCCGGCTGCGCAGGGCGCATGGAGGCGTTCTTCGGGCCGGTGACGGTGAAGTCGTCGACCACGGGGGCCAAGCGCAAGGAGGCGCCCGCGCCCAAGGGCAAGGGCGCGGCGGCCAAGAAGGGCAAGGCGGGCGGCGTGGGCAGGGGCGGCAAGAAGTGAGGGGCCCCTGCGGCGGTGGAGGCGGCCTGACATGCGGCACCTGTGCTCCTGCCGTGACGGGAGGCGTACCGGTGTTTTGGTGTCTGGACAGAGCCTGCATGCACACCCTGTTTCCCCTGGGTGCGTTCAGTGTGTCTCCTGTAACGAGCGGATGTGTATGACGGCATGCGGCGTAGCAGCAGGCCAAGGGCGGCCAACGCCGATCGGTCCAGGCGGTGCCGCAGCGCGATGGGTGCACCGCCGCCACCACCAGAGAGGCTGCGCTCGTGTGCAGCCTTGGCTGCCGCGCGCCTGCACAATGTAGGCAGTGCGCATCCCCGCCATCGCATTTGAGCCTTCCCTACCATGTCAGGGTGGGTACATCGCCTGCTGTGCACAAGCACATGTGCTCCAACGGCCGCGAAGGCTCAAGAATGGAGTTCACGGATTCGTGGGTTACATGCACCTATATCAACTCGCCCCGGGGCACTGCCAGCAGGCACCTCCTGCGCTGAATACATGTGCAAGCGCGTCGCTACAATAAAAATAAATCCCATGCCGCAAGCGCTCCTGCTCGATCGCTGGACCGGCGCCCCCATCTCTATTGCCAGTAGTACATGGAGCGGCGCATGCAGCGCCGCCCGCTCCGTTGCCGCAGATGCACACACACAGGGGCATCTCGCACTCTCTTCTATTGCTACACTCACGGCTCAGGCTGCAAGCAGGCTCAGACAAGCGGACAGAAGCGCCCCGCGGTCACCGCCGGCGCGGCCAAACATGGCATGCCACGGACTGCACGCACCCCGAGGCCCTCCCGCAGCGGGCGTGGGCAGTGTCACAGGCATGCAGCCGCCTGCAGCTCGCCGCCCCGCAGCGCGGCATCTACCAGCTCCCTGGTCTCCTGCGCATGGATGGCCGTGGAGGCCGTCGCTGCGCGCACACGCCCGCCGCTCATGCCCCGCGGACTCACGGTGACCTGAGACACGCCCTCGCATGGGCCGGGGAGCGCACCGGCGGACGCCGCCGCGGTGCGGCCCACGTAGTGCAGCGGCCGGGGCGGCACGCCGTACGCGGCCA
>JAABUV010008554.1_pt1 | contig 10315 bp, 12 predicted proteins | sample 5559971 | NCBI WGS metagenome assembly JAABUV01 (sample SAMN10711881, study PRJNA513362) | rock metagenome | isolation source: Antarctica rocks | place: Antarctica: Victoria Land, Knobhead nord | collected 2015-12-19
GCTCGTGCGATCGCTGCGCGACTCCCGCATCGTGCGCCAGGTTGCCGTCCGCACCCTGGTCCTCCACGACGATCTCGGCCTGGCCAAGCAGCCCACCCTCTACCCCACCCTGCCCGACGTCCGGCGCGTTGGTCCGGCGCGTTTCGCATCTGCCGGCGCTGCCGCGCCGCCAGCGCCGCGGCAGCGCCGGGCCGCCTGACGACCTGCCTGCTCGCCTTCCTCGGGCACCCGGGGAAGGCGTGATGCTTCTCCCTCGCTTTCACCCAGCCCGCCGGCAGCCGCCGGGCGGGCCTTTCTCGGTTCAGGAGTTCGCCATGCAAGGTCACTCCCACCTTCAATGCGCCGCCGACGCCAGTTGCCTCGCCAGCGCCCGCAGTTGGCGCAAAGACGCGGAGCACCTCCGCAACAACGCCGAGGCCGCGCAGCTCACCGCCGGCCAGCATTCCGCTTCTCAGGCCGGCTCAGCCGTCGCCATCAGGCTCTCGAACACGAGCTTGATCGGCACCCTTGGATCGCGTGCCCGTTGCAGCACGAGGCCATGGACCAGCGCCACGAATAGGTCGGCCAGGTCTCCGGGGGGAGCGGGCGGCCGTTTGCCCGCCTTGTCGAACAGGGGGGTGCAGTAGCAGTGGAACCGGAACTGCATTTCAGCCGTCGTCATCGGTATTCTCAGGGTCGCGCAATGGCCTGAGTTCACCGCGGGCGATCTGATCGGGCAGGGCGAAGACGTAGCTGCAGCAGTTTGACACTATCGGCATCGGCCCAAGCTCGACGCCGCCGCCTCAGAACGTCGGAGGCGTGTTGATCACGAGCACCCGGGCCGGTTTCAGGCTTACGTTGTGATAGCCGTGGGGAAGCTCTGACGAGAAATGCACGGAGTCGCCTTCGTGGGCGACATACGTCGTCGTGCCCACGGTGATTTCGAGCGTCCCCTCGATCACGTAGCCCACCTCCTCTCCCTGGTGGGAGATCAGCTCCGGCGCCGCCCCCGGGCCGATCAGCAGGATGCTGCCTTCCAGCAGGCTTTGCGGGTCGAACGGGATCAGCACCTGCAGCTTGATGTTGCTGTCCGGGCGGAGCGGGTGCATGTCAAGCACCACCCGCTCGCCCGCACGCGTGAGCACGCCCGGCGGCTCGTTCGACTTGGCGAAGAGCTGCCCGACTGTCAGGTCCAAGACGCGGCAGATCCGGTGAAGCGTCGTCAGCGACGGCAACGCCCGGCCGTTCTCCACCTTCGACATCATGCTTTCAGAGCATTCAGCCTTCTGGGCCACCTCGCGCAAAGTCAGACGACGTGTCATCCGCGCGTGCCGAAGGCGCACCCCAACATGAATCTCCCCGTCCGACGGAGAGGTTTCGGCCTCATGGTTGTTCTCGCGCGGGGTTATCTTCTTCAAGGCCGTTCCAGCTTTCATGCCGTGAGTGGGGCCGCTCGCAACCGGAGCCAAGGCTAGCAGCCTGCCCGGCGGAACCACTTTCGCCGCTGACCATACCAACGCACTATTGTTCAAGCCACTTGAACAAGATTACTGACTTATGTCAGACTCCGGCATTCTGGTTGACGAGGGGATCGCTCCATGGCCATCGAAGCCGCGCTTATTGACGCGACGACCGCACAGGCCGGGCCGCACTACGAGCCTTATGGCTGGCAGCATTGGCCGGACCAGCCATGGTGGTCGTACCAGTTCCGGCGCGGCCTCGGTGAGACTCAGGAGGGTGCTGGTGCCGTCAGCGAGGCATTCCTCGCTGCTTCCAGGATGACCCCGGGCGATGACGAAAGCTGGTACCGGGAGTGGACAGAGGTCGCACGGCGCAATCACGAGCGGGCCGACAAGGCGGAGGCCGCCGGCCATGTCCAGACCGCCCAGAACGCCTGGCTTCGCGCGAGCGGATACTACCGCCAGGCCGAGTTCTGGCTGGATGGGCATGATCCGCGCCGGCTTGCCACCTTCGAGTTGATGGAGGCCTGCACCAAGAAGTTCCTGTCCTACCTGGTGCCCGCTGGTGAAGCGGTGGACATCCCCTACGAGAACGGCGTGTCGCTTTGCGCCTACTTCGTCCGCTCGCCCCTTGGCTCCGGTAAGCAGCCCGTCCTGATCTCGATGGGCGGCCTTGATTCGACCAAGGACGAAATGTGGTTCATGCAGGCCCATGGCGCCCTGCAACGCGGGATCTCCGTCCTGATGATCGACGGACCGGGACAAGGCGGCACGCTCCGCCGCCACGGCGTGGTGACCCGGCACGACTACGAGGTGCCGGTTGGGCGATGCATAGACTACCTCGAGATGCGCAGCGACGTTGATGTAAGCCGGATCGCCGTGTGCGGTTCCAGCCTTGGCGGCTATTACGCAGCCCGCGCTGGCAGCTTGGAGCCGCGCCTCGCCGCCTGCATCTCGCACGGCGCCATCTGGGATCTCCCGGCGCAGATCGTGGGCCGCGACGAGAGCTGGGGCTTGGCGAACCACTTCCTTTGGGTGACGGGCGCCAAGTCGATGAAGGAGCTTCCCGAGGCCATCCGTGACTTCCGCCTGGAGGGTACGCTCGACCATATGAAATGCCCTTACCTGATCGTGCATGGCGGCTACGACGTCCTCGGCGTCAAGCAGGCGAAGATCGTGGGCGACTATGCCGTCGCAAAAGGGATCGACGTCACCTTTCGGCTCGTGAGCGAAGAGGAGACCGGCGCCGACCACTGCCAGCACGACAACCCGACGCTTGGGCAGGAGATTATCGGTGACTGGCTGGCCGAACGGTTCGGCATCGACGAGAAGACCCTGCGCGGGAACGCTGCCGCGACGTCGCCCGTCTAGGGCGGTCCAGCAATGGCACGGCGTCGTCGCTCACTGATCGCCTTGGCCCTGCCACGTGCTGGCCCTTCGCTGGAAGCCGAGATGGCGCCGCTCCCAAAACAGCACGAGGCAGCATGATGCTGGCGTCGCCCGAAAACAACGCGATCCCGCCCCTGCGCCTGGCGCCCCGCATGGCGTTCATCATGCTGGGCGTCATGGGAGCGACCTACGCGGTCAACGCGATGGACCGGATCGTGTTCGCGATCCTGCTGCCGAACGTCAACCGTGAATTCGGCTTCTCCCTTGAGCAAGGCGGCTTCCTGGCAACGGTCTTCACGCTCGGCATCGGGTTGTCCGGCATACTGGCCGGCTACCTGCTCGACCGGTTCTCGCGCATGGGCGTCATCCTGATCGGCATCGCGATCTACTCGGTTCTGACGATCCTGTCGGCCTTCTCGGTCGGGTTCTATGACATGGCGCTCTACCGCATCCTGTCTGGCGTGGGCGAGGGTTTGCAGAATGCGGCCCTGTTCACCGCGGTCGGTGCATACTTCGCATCTAACCGGGCGGCGGCGTTGGGCTCGATGAACTTCGCCTACGGGATCGGCTCGTTCGTCGGACCCAGCCTGGCCGCCTATATCCTGGTCTGGACGAACGACTGGAGGGCGCCGCTGATCACCTACGGCGTGCTCGGCCTCATCGTCATGGTGGTGGCACGCCTGACTGTCACGTCCACCTTCACCGAGCAGCGCCATGAAACCGTGACGCTCGCGGCGCCACATGCGTTCGACCACATTCCGCCGAGCGTCTTCAACCGCAACGTCGTCGTCTGTGCCGTCAGCGCCATCGTGCTCGGCGTGTCAGGTTACGGCTTCCTGGGCCTCTACCCGACGTTCCTGCGCTCGGAGCTCGGCTTCACGGTCCAACAAGCCGGGTTTGCAGCCAGCCTATTCGGTGTTGGGGCATTGTTCGGCATTCCGGCTGGCTATGTGGCGGACCGCTTCAGTCAGCGCTGGATCGCGATCATCGCGACTCTCATCATGCTGACGACCTCCTATCTCTTGTTCAACGTGGCCCGGTCCGCGCTGGCGCAGGACGCGCTCGCGCTGCTGTTCGGCGCGGTCGGCAGCGGGGTGGTGTTCGTCAATACCTACTCGTTGATCCAGCGCTGTGTCCGGCCGGAATCGATTGGCCGCGCGTCTGGGATCATGGTGACCTGCCTTTACCTGCCGGCTAGCCTGGCAGGGTACCTGTTCGCCGTGCTGCGCAACCAGCTGGGATGGGGCGACGCTGCCCTGTTGCAGCTCTGCGCCGTGCCGCTCATCGCGATCATCGGCATGATGTTCCTCGACACGGCCGCCATCCGCCGACCGATGTCGGCTGCCTGAAACTGACCGGGAAGCCTCGACGATGACAGACGACATTGGCGGCAGTGTCCGCGGCCGCGTCGATTACGCGCCCATCGGCAGGCGCCCAGCCGTCGTGCTGCCCGGCCAGGCCCGGGTGGCGGTTTGGACCATCGTCAACGTCGAGAACTGGAGCCCGGCCGGCCCCATGCCGCGTGCCGTGTTGCCGCCGCCGATGGGCCAGCCGCTGCTACCCGACATCCCCAACTGGGCGTGGCATGAATACGGCATGCGCGTAGGCTTCTGGCGCTTCCTCGACGTGCTCGGCGCCCGCGGCCTGAAAGCAACCTTCGCGGTCAACGGTACGGCTTGCACGCTCTATCGCGAGGCGTGCGAGGCCGCCCACCAAGCTGGATGGGACTTCATGGGCCATGGCTTCGTCCAGAAGCCGATGCACAAGGTGGATGATCAGAAAGCGGCGATCGCCGACACGATCAAGGCCATCACCGATCTTACGGGCAAACCGCCGCGCGGCTGGGAAAGCCCCGGCCTAACCGAAACGGACGAAACCCTCGACCTGCTGGCGGAAGCTGGCATTGAGTACGTCGCCGATTGGGTGCTGGACGAGCAGCCCGTGCCGTTGAAGACCCGGGCCGGGATGGTCGTGTCCGTGCCGTATACGCTGGAGATTAACGACGTCGTCATCAGCGCGGTGCAGCAGCAGCCGTCGGACGAGATCTTTCGTCGCGGGCGGGACCAGTTCGACCGCTTGTACCTCGATGGCGCTAAGGTGCCCCGCGTCATGGCGATTTCCATCCACCCCTACCTCACCGGCGTGCCGCACCGGATCAAGTATCTGGAGATGCTGTACGACCACATCCTGGGCCACGAGGGTGTCGTGATGTGGACCGGGGCCGAAATCCTTGACTGGTATCGTCAGCAAACCAAGGCGGGACCTCACCCATGACCCAGTCTCACCCCGATGCCTTCCCGCTGTTTACGGCCATGCTGAAGCGTGTCCTGGGCCACCTGGTGGACCAGAACGCAGATGGGTTCCTCTCGCTCATGGCGGAGGACGCGGTGATGGAGTTTCCCTACGCCCCCTCCGGCCAGCCTAGGGAGGTGGCCGGCAGGGCAGCACTCGCGCCCTACGTTGCCCACGTGGCAAGCTTCATCACGATCGACAGCATAGAGGAGCGGTCCGTCCACCAGACGACTGATCCCGCAATTGTGGTCTTGGAGTTCACAGGCCAGGGCCGTGCGGTCGCGAGCGGGCAGCCCTACCGTCAGAACTACATCTCGGTAATTGAGACCGGAGATGGGCGGATCACCCGCTATCGCGACTACTGGAACCCTCTCGCGCTGTCGCAGGGCGCCTGACATGACCGATATCCTGGTCACCGGTGGTACCGGCAAGACTGGCCGCCGGATCGTGGCGAAGCTGGCGGTATTGGGCCAGGTTGGGCGTGCCGCTGCGCGCAACCCGCCGCCCGGTGGTGTGCGCTTCGACTGGAACGACCCGGACACGTTCGACCCGGCCGTGCACGGCATCGACGCCGTCTATCTCGTGGCTCCGCCGGGCGACCAGGACCCGCTCGCGGCCATGGAGCCGTTCCTGCAACGGGCGCTGGCGGCCGGGGTGCGGCGCTACGTCCTGCTCAGCTCGTCGTTCCTGCCGGAAGGCGCGCCCTTGATGGGCCAGGTGCATGCCTTCCTGCGCAGCGCCGCGCCAGACTGGACCGTGTTGCGGCCCACTTGGTTCATGCAGAACTTCTCAGAGCAGCAGCACCTGCCCACCATCCGCGACGAGAGCGCGATCTACACGGCGACAGGTGATGGCCGGGTCGCCTTCGTGCATGCCAATGATATCGCCGACGTGGCGATGGCGGCCCTGCTCGGGGAGGCGGCGGGCAACCGTGACTATGTCCTGACCGGGCCGCGGGCGCTGTCCTACGACGAAGTGGCAGCGCTTATCGCGGCCGCAGCCGACCGCCCGGTGGTGCATCGGCGCCTGACGGAGAAGCAGATGGCCGGTTGGCTGTCAGAGTCGGCCGGTGTGCCGCTACCCTTTGCTGCGGCGCTGGCGGCGATGGACACGGCGATTGCGGGCGGCGCGGAGAACCGGGTCAGCCCCGACGTTCAGACGGTGACGGGACGGCTTCCAATCAGCTTCGAGGCGTTCGCAGCAGAAAACCGCACTATCTGGGCATCTTCGTAAGACTGAAGTCCGCCGCAATCCGCGGGTGTTCTTGTGTCTTTACAGTATACCCCTGGAGCCATGGACACGAGACACCTTTCCCGTCTCGTATGGGTCATCCATGATGTTCCGAGACGCTAGCATGGGCAGGTCTAGAGCTTATCGAGGCGAACCTTTGTCCCGCAGTCTCCTACGAGGGTGCGCGGTGATCTCGTTCCGGCAAGTCCTCCCCACTACCTTGCGGCTCATATCAGCGATGTTGGGTCAGACCTTAGATGGAGCGGCTGATCACGACCGGCGGCGGCGGCAGGCGGCAAGCCCGGCCAGGCCGACTGTCAGCAACACCAAGCTGTACGGCTCCGGAACCGGCAGCGCGACGGCAAACACACCAAGATTGCCGCCGTCGTAGCGCTCGGCACCCCCACTCGGGCGGTTGAGCAGGGTGGCGCCGCCAGCGCCGTCGGCGATGACCATTGCAGTCGAGCCGCCTCCGTCCAGGTTCAGCCCCTCGAACGCGCCTAGGGCCAGCAGCACGTCGCCGGTCTCCGCCAGGCTGGTGCCGGTGCTGTATCCGGGCTGACGGCCGTCAATCGTGACGAGGTAGAGGGTGCGCCCGTCCGCGCTGACGCCCACGGCCGTGCGCGGGTTGGCGTTGTTGAATGCAGTGTTCGCCGTCGGCGCCACATTCGCGCCGCGATCGACCAGGAGGTCCGACCCGGTGAACGCGTCCGCAATCGCAAAATCGGCCGGCAGGGCGGTGAAGGTCCCGATCAACGCCTGATTGGCCGGCGAGATCAGGATGGAGGCGGGGCGCGTCGGGTCGAGCGGCGAGACCGTCCTGCCGTTCGTCACGGTCAGGCCGATCACGTCCTTGCCTTCGTTGGCGGCGTTGCAGCACGGGGCGAAGAAGCCGGAGTTGGTGGCCAGTTCCACGCCGCTCTCGATGAGGAACTGACTCGTGGTCTGTGCCACCGTTTCCGCTTGCTGCGGCGGGCTTAATCCGGCCACAGGCACGCCCACCGGCGCCGGCTGCGAGCCGGTGAAGCCAATGCCCGGCGCGCGCAGGTTTATCTCCGCGGCGAAACCGCGGCTGCTGTTGATCTCGACAGGGCGCAGGTCGATCCCGACGAAGACCGGCTTCGGGGTGCCGAGGATCACGGCGGCGCGGACGGGGACCGAGGCGAGCGTCGCCGCAACGGCGAGAATGGTGGCGAAAGCCTGGCGGCGCATGGAGCCTCACATCCGATTGAGGCCTACGCCGTTAGCAAGTGGAGGTGAACAGTCCAATGACGAAGTTATGAAAAGTGAATGACAGCGGTCCGCAACACGAGCCGGCTACAAGCCACAGCGGGCAGCTCCCAGTGCTGGAGTGCTTACCGTGAGCGGCCCTTCCTGTTCAGGCCGTACGCGCGGCCTTGCGCGCCTGGTCGGCTCGCCCTGCCTCAGCCAGCCAGTCCGCCGTATCCGCTGCGCTGTAGGGCGTCCACGTCTCGCCACGCCGTGCCATCCCGACCGCCCGGTTGACCCCGTGCGCCTCCTGGCACCGCTGGTGCGCCAGGACCAGCAGCTCCGCCGCCTGGCTCAGCAGCCCGTCCGCGTCCCGCTCCAGCAGGCCGAGCCACTGGCCGCCGCCGGCCTGGGCCAGCGCCAGGCGCTCGCCCGCCGCAACTGCGCGCTTGCCCACCTGGTCGGCACGGCGGCACGCCTCGACAGCCAACGCCACCACTGGGCGCATCAGGTCGTCCAGCGCCGGGCCGCGCTCGGACGGCGCCAACGGCAGCACCTGCTCGGCGATGTAGCGCGCCGTCTCGGCGTCCACCTGGTTCGCATGCTCCGGGTCCGGCAGCTCCAGGAAGAAGCCCTCGCAAACCTGCAGCACCTCGCGCACGTCAGGCTCGATCCCGTGGATTACGGCCATGGACGGTGCCACGCGCTCCTCCACCGGGAAGCGCACCACGTTCGTCAGGCCCGGCATCAGTTCGATGTTCACAGCTCTTGCTCCTCGCTCATGGCCGGACTCTAGCGCCAACGATTCGAGCCGTGCAAGACATAATGCATTGTTTTCATTGTATTTATATGGTTGAGTTGCGATTGCGCCGATTGGCCCCCGAAGCCGGGGCCAAGACGTGCCCCTTTTTTGCTCGCCGGCCTTCTCGTTCGCGTTTGCACGCGCGACACAGGGAACGCCGCGCTTGCGCGCCTGCGTCCCACGTCAGGAGCTGCGACGAAAGATGTCCCGCCCCGTTCCGCTGCTGAGGCAGGTCGCCATCACTGGCGTCCAGCCCGGTGCTGATCCTCTTCCCCAGCACCGAAGCCGCCAACTCAGCCTGTTTGCCGAGGTTGATGCCGCCGCTGCGGTGGATGCCTTGGCCGTGCCGGGCCTCGACCTCTTGGCTGAGCAGCAGCGGCAGGAGGACGCCTGGCACGCGCGCCAGGACCTGCTGCGCGCCGCTCAGCTTTGCCTCTCTGTCCAGCGGCTGTGGGGCTTTCCCAACATGGTCCGCAACCCCGATGGGCCGTGGCAGGACCTGCGCGGCCGGGCCTACGACCTCACCGCCTCCCGCCAGTGCTGGCCCGCCTACTACCTCGTGCGCGCCGGCGCCGACGGCGCCCAGCGCGTCACCGTCTACGTCAGGCCACGCTGCGACGACATCCCGGCCATTGAGTGCGCCGCCGCGGTCCTGGCCGGGCTGGCGCCGGTCAGCGTCGCTCCCTGCGCCGACCCGCACCCCCGGCACGAGGCGTCCTGACGCTTCTACCTCCCGGATGCCCGGCGCCCGTAGGGCAAGCCACTCTGTCCGGATTATCCCGGGGCTTCCCCCATCATGTGCTCAACCGCTTCCTCCGGCGTGCCGATGAACGTCCCGCCGTCGTCGTCCTGGACCGCCACATACTGGCCGCCCAGCAGCTGCGACCGCATGTGCGCCACGGCCAGCTCCGCCATCTTCTCCGTGCCAGTCTCTGAACGGTCGAACGCCGCCCGAAGCTGGCGCGCAACCTGCGTCGAATCCAGGCGCCTCCAACCCATCGCACCCCTCCTTGGTCCCGTGGTCGCCTATCTTATATCTGTGTGCCCGGCCCCCACAGCATCCCTGCGGCGCTCACTTTGCTGGGCACGATGCTAGCAGCGGCAGGCACGAAGGCGCTCCACGCTGATGGTAGGCCGCATTCTGGATGCCAGCTCCAGCTTCTGAACGCTGGCATCCTTTGGCAGCGCCGCGCATCCTTCGGCAGCGACGCGGCACCTGCCTACTCAAAGGTGACCAGATGCTGCGGAATCATCTGTGGCAGGTCTGCTGTGTTGACGTCGCACCAGCAGCTGAAGCCATACATCTCAAAGCAGAAACACAGCAGGGCGAAGGCAAATCTGACGGCAAGGCCGCCGATCATTCTCCATCTTCTCCGATGGCCCTCCCTCATAGAGAACCTGACCGTGCCCACTAGGGTGGCAACACCAGCCGCGGCCGCGGCCATCCCAATTACCGGGGCGTCCCCGTGCAGGCCGCCATGCTGGACCTCGAACAACGCACCAGCCACGCTGCATCCGGCGATGAACGCAGGCTCAGCCAGGTAACGCCTGACCTTGCCGGAAACGCCTTTGCTGGCCTGTTCACCGTGACGGTCCTGCACCACACTCGTTTGCGGGTCATGCAACTCGGTCCTGATCGCCATCCCTGGTTCCTCCCCTGCCATGTCATCGGCGTCAGGATCGCCAGCACGGATGCGAACGGAAACAGGGTAGCGGGCCGGGTCGGGCCGTTGGTGTCCTGTTCCCGGCGTCCGGGCGTCTCCCCCGCGAAGCCGCGGGGGCCGGTGTCCGATCGCGCCAAGCGGCGCGACCAAGCCGCCAAACGGCGTCTTGGCCCTTCGGGTCTAGCCACCTGACGCAAGCAAGAAAGTAAGCCAGCGCCAGCCCGGGTGTCTGTTCCCCGGTATCGCCCCGTCGTGATGCGGCCCACCAGGCTGGCAGGGCCAGGTCAAAG
>JAABUV010008556.1_pt1 | contig 10312 bp, 18 predicted proteins | sample 5559971 | NCBI WGS metagenome assembly JAABUV01 (sample SAMN10711881, study PRJNA513362) | rock metagenome | isolation source: Antarctica rocks | place: Antarctica: Victoria Land, Knobhead nord | collected 2015-12-19
TGACGGGGCGCGGCCACGTCATCGGCGCGGGCGACTCGGGCATCGGTGCGCGCGCCCCAAGGCGCCGGCCGGCGCGCTCGGGCGCCGGTGCCGTGCGCAGGAGAGGCGGCCAGCCCAGTCTGGCACCGCCCGGCGCCAGACCCTCCTCCGTCCGCTGTGCGTGGCGGGCAGGAGCGCGCGAGCGACGCGCTCAGGCGCCGCAGCTGTGCCGGACCAGAGCAGCGGGGCGGCCGCGCGCTCAAGGCGCCCCACGGCGGCGCATGGTCAGAAGGGGACCGCAACGGTAATCCTATTCGTAACCTAATCATAACCCTAATCATATCTATTCTAACCCTAATCATAACCCGTGTGGGGCGGCAGACCGCGACAACTGCTTCTTCAGCGACCCGTCGGTGGACTGGGCGGCGGCGACGGGCGTGGACGCGGCCACCGGCGCGCCAACGTTCTCCAGCGAGGCGCACCGCAAGATCTGGCTGTACCGCGCACTCGCCGACGACCGCGACAGCAACGGCCACGGCACGCACGTCGTCGGCTCGCTCCTCGGCAGCCCGCTTGACGCGGGCGACCTCACCGCCGTCAACTACCGGCGCGCCGCGCCGCGCCGCACGGCCGTGCCCGCAGCATTCACCATCCAGCAATCCTCGGAAGCTCGTGTCCTGGATGATGCTCGGTAAGCTTCCATGGTTTCTCTTAAGCATCAAGGCTTGGTGACGAGCGCCCATGCATCGCCCATCGCATGTCGAGCAGCGAGTGCCCGTGAGGCACGGTGGCCGCGCGCGGACAGGACGCCCGACGCGCCGGGGTTACCCACTCTACCCTACCCTATCCTACACCCTACAATCTAACGCTGGGGGCGTGCGCAGGGGCGCGGCGCCAAACGCCAAGGTTGCATTCTCCGACCTGGGCGACGGGACGACGCGCCAGATCCAGATGCGGCAGGCGCGCCGCGCCACGCCTGCCACGCTCCGCATGCAAATGGCGGGGGTGTGCGAGCAGGGGTGCGCGCATTCGCATCATGCAGCAAGCCGGTAAAGAGCACAGCGGAAGCTGCCGGCAAGGGGCAGGAGGGCGCCCCCTTCAGCGGCGCGCTCCCGAGGCGCCGCCCGGGTGCGGGGAGGCTGCGGGGCGCGGCGGGGCTGCGGGCGACCGCCCTGGCACAGTCCGACGGTGCCCTGGCATGGTCCGATGGTACCCTGGCAGGGTTTGACGGGACCCCTGGCAGGGTCTGATGGGACCCTGGCCCGCGCGGCGCAGGACCTGGCAGAGAGCTACTTCCCGGCCGCGTACGCTGTGGGCGCGCGCGTGCACAGCGACTCCTGGGGCAGCGCGTCGCTGGAGTACGACTTCATGGCCGCGCAGGTCGACCTGTTCACCTGGCACAATCAGGCGCGCCGCAGGGTTCAAAGCAGGTCCCGGCGCGCACGGCCCTCCCGCGACCGGCAGCGGCGCGCCGGCGTGCTGGGATGCGGGTCGCGGCGGAGGCGGCTTCCGCTTGCAGACCGCTGTGCCGGTGCCTCAACCTGCACGCTTGCAGCAGGGTGGGCTGCGCGGCCCTCAGGGTGCGCTTTCATGCTGCCCTCCCAAGACGAAGGGTACTGACATGTTGTGCTACCATGCGGGGCGCCAAGGCCTCTGTCAGGGACAGCAGGAAGTGGACTATGGCACAACAGGAGACCAGCGCTGCGCGCGCGGCAGGACTTTGTGAGCGTGTTCTCGGCGGGCAACGAGGGCCTGGCGGCCGCGCCGGCCAACCGGCTGAGCCACGGCCTGGCGACCGTCACGTCGCCCGCGACGTCCAAGAACTGCATCGCGGCCGGCGCCACCAACGCGGCGGGGCAGCCGGCCGGAGCGGCGGGCGCCGGCGCGGCCTACGCGGTCTTCCTGGTGAGCGTGTCGCAGCCCGTCGACGGCGGCCTGCAGATCGTGGAGAGCTACCGGGTGCGGCCCGGGCCGGCGCGCATAAGCCTCAGCGTGTGCTCGCACATGCTTCGGGAGGCCCCCGAGCGCTCGTCTGGGGCGTTGCCAGCGCGGGCGGCCTGCTGCACACCTGAGGCGGCGCCCGCCGCGCGCGCCAATATGGCGGCCGGCGTGGACCCTGCCAGGTCCCGCCTCCTGTGCGGCCTGGAGGGCTGGGCGCCGAGGGGAGCAGGCGTGGGTGGAGGCCCTAACCCTATACCCTGACGCAGGTGGTGCAGGCCAGCTTCGGCGGCGCGGTGAGCAGCCTGTTCGGGCGGCAGCTCCCGCTGAGCGAGGCGTCGCCGGCGGGCGCGTGCGCGCCGCTCAGCAACGGCGTCGCCGTCGCCGGCACGGTCGCGCTGGTGCAGCGCGGCGGCTGCCTCATCGCGGAGAAGGCGCGCGTCCGCGCGATCACGCTTTCTGAGCCTGAGCCTGAGCCAGAAGTGAAATCAGATGCAAAGCCCGTGCGAGAGAGCGTGGAGGAGCGCTCCTGCAGGCAGGCAGGGCGTGGTTGCCAAGGGGTGTCAGCAGCGCCGCGTCTGCAGAGCGCCTGCAGGAGTGCCCCGGACGGGCGCCAGCCGCCGCCCGCGCACGCACGCGGGCGCGCCGGCGCGCAAGCGCCGCACCCTACCCTATGTTAACCCTGTACTAAGGGCTGGGGCTGGCGCGCAGGCGCGGCATGCGCAGGACGCGGGCGCGGTCGCGGTGGTCGTGTACGACAACCAGATCAATGACTACTTCACCGCAGCCTCGGACGGCAATGCGGGCGTGGCGCTGCCCACCGTGCAACACACTTAATAGTAAGACGTCACATTCCATACACACTTCATTCGTAAGACGTTGACACTGTGCATTGGCAAGCAAACAAAGCAAAGCATGAATTCGGCACCTGCAGTGCGGTCTAGTTGACGCTCTAATAGCAGTACGCATAGCAATCTCAGGTATTGCATTTACTCAAACAAACTACAGGCAGCCGACTGCGTATGCGTACAGGAGTGTTGGCAGTGCATGGCAGGGCCGATGCTGCATTAGGCCAATTTGAATGGCTGCCCTTGCCCTATCTGACGCAGGTTTCCGGAAACTCAGTTTCGAGAAATCGCAGTGCGCAGCTCGAGAACCAGCGCGCATCGCACCGCACAAGGGCGCGCAGATCGTACGGGATGAGTACGCGCTCCAGGCGCACCAAGCAGCCTGGTAGCTAGGTCACAGCTGAGATCCCCGCGCTACCCTGCTTGCCAGGCGGGCGGGCCTGGCTACGCGTTGGGCTGCCAAGACCGCAGCAGGGAATGTAGGGGTGTGTAAGCAGCAGGAAGCGCAGCAGAGCGGAGGGATGGACGATTGCCTAGAGGAGCGGGCGGGCGAGCAGGGCGTGCCGCACCTTGAGAGGGCCGCGGCTGCGCCCCGCACCATTGTGGTGACTCCAAACTGCCCGGCGGCTATGCTGCGGCCCGGGCCGTGGCAAATGGAGGACTTTGAGCTGCAGCGACAGCTGTACAAGGCGTGCCTGCTTGGCTCTAAGCAAGCGCTACCTAGCTGCTCTTCACCGGTCACCATACAGCAAGCGCTGAGGAGCCGCGTGCCCGCCAGGGCAAGGCGTCCCTGGTGTACAGCGCAGTATGCCGGCAGTCGGCGCTGCCGCTGGTGCTCAAGCTGTATCGCAAGTCGCGGCTGTCCGAGCTGAACTGGTACCAGGCGCGCGTCCCAGCAACTTTACAGGCTCGCACGCACAGGGCTGCCGTGCGCGGGCTGACCATTGGCGGGCATCGGCGGCAGGTGGAGCGCGAAGTCGTCATCCACTGCCAGCTCTTCCACCAGAACATTGTGGCGCTGTACGCCGCGTTTGAGGACGCAGACCACGTGTACCTGGCCCAGGAGTACGCTGCGGGTGGGGGCTGCAGCGCGCTGCCTCGCCGGCTGTGCGGGCGCTCCGGGTCTGAGGCGATGCTGCGCGGCTGCGCGCAGGCGGCGACCTGTATGAGGCGCTCAAGCACTCTGGCGGGCAGGTGTCGGAGCGGCGCGCCGTGCGCGACGTGATCCGGCCCTGCCTGTCCGCCCTCATCTACCTCCACGCCAAGGTAGCACCCACCGCCCCTGCGACCCGCCTCCCCGCCAGTGCTCCCTGCCGGGCCCTGAGACACTGCCGCCCCGCAGGGCATCATCCACCGGGACATCAAGGCGCGCGCCGCTCCCCTATCGCTCGATTGGGGCGGCATGCCTCTGCTCGCTCAATGCGCTGTGTACCGTATTGGTGTGCGCGGTGTGCAGTCGCCCTAAATAGGTGTGCGGTGTGCAGCCAGAAAACATTCTGCTGACGGCAGACAGGGTCGTGAAGCTGGCCGGTGCGCCTTCCTTATGCCCGGTCCTGGTGTGGGCAGCACGCGGTGGCAGCGGCGTCACCGGGGCAATGTGTGGCTCCTCGCAGACTTTGGCCTGTCCATCAACATGCGGGCGGAGCGGCCCGTCACGCGCGCGGGCACCCTCGACTACATGGCCCCCGTGCGCCGCCCTGCCGCCTCGCTGCATGCTCACGCTGGCTTCATCGATGGATTTACGTATGTGCAGGATACATGCAGTGCCCTTGCGCATCCGGGACCGAGGGGGCGGCGGCCCCGCGCAGGAGGTCCTGTGCTGCCCAGAGAAGAGCCACCCGCAGGAGAACAAGGAGAAGGAGCTGCTGGGGTATGGCAGCGCCTGCGACGTGTGGGCGGTGGGCGTGCTGGCCGTGGAGCTCGTCACGGGGCACCCGCCGTTCGAGCGCGAGTCGCGCGCGGACACATATGAGTGCATCATGTACCGCAGCCCCGACCTGGGGTCCCTGGCGATGTCCCAGGCCGCGCAGGACTTTGTCGCGGCCGCGCTCACCAAGGCGCGCCTGCCTGCCGCATGCGCACGCGCCCATGCATGCCCCGCCACACTCCCTCGCCTGTGCAACCCATGTCGGGCATGCAGCCGATGCGTGGGCCACCAGCACGTCATACGCCTGCAGCATCGCATGTGAGCATGGCCTCGGCGTGCATCAGGCGGCGCGGCGGCGACCGACGGTGTCTGAGCTCATGGGGCACTCCTGGCTGGTGTCGCTTGGCTGGCGCGCGACCCGGGAGCAGACGGCTGACGGCGGCGGCGCGCGGGCGGAGCAGGTGCAGGTCCGCATGCACACATCCAAGCTGTCTGGCTCATGGGAAATGTGTGTGGACACCCACCGAGCAAGCGCTAAAGTTTCACGCGCGTCTATTCATGCAGGTCGGCCCCCTGCTGTCTGCGGGGAAGGGCGCGCCGAGCGCCGGCATCGTGATCATGGCAGACTGCCGCGGCAGCCCCGCAGGCGACCCCGCCGCCGCCTCACAGGCCTCGGCAGGCCCCCAGGTGCGCCCCGCACCTGCCTCGCTTACGCACCGCGCTGTGCTGACGGCGTGCTGCGCCGATGAGACTGCCCCCGTCGCTTCACCAAGGCCACAGGATGCCCAGGCCCCTCACACGGCCAGAGGCACAGCTGCGGACGAGAGGCCGCACGCGCGCGCAGCAGGCCGCGACCGGCGGCGACGCGCAGGCCGCGGACCAGCGCAGCCTGCTCACCTTGCTCGGCTCCTCCATGCGCCACCTGAGCACGCGCCTGCTCGCCGGTGCCGGCTTCGACCCGCCCGGCGCCCTGGACGCGCCCACGGCAGCCACCCCGCCCGCGCACGCCGTCGCGGTGGAGGCTGTCGGCATGGAGGGCTTGCCGCACGAGGGGCCTCAGGGCCTGGGGGCCCTGCCTCTGGAGCTCGAGCTGGCTGCCGGCCAGGCGCACGCGGGCGCGGGCGCCAGCCCCGAGCGCATCAAGGCCCATCACGGCATGCCCGCCGGGGCCGGGGGCGCGGCGCTCGACCTCCAGGCCCGGCCGAGCCTGCCAAAGCAGGCGCTGAAGGCGCAGGGGTAGGGTACAGCAGAGGCGTCCACAGGCAGCAGGCTCAGGTAGGAGCTCACTAAGTGTGCGGCGAACACATACACGTCTGCGGGGGGCTGCGCCTGCGGTCTCCTGCCTTTGCTCTCCAGCACCTGTTGGCTCCGTGAGGAGCGGGCTCTGTCGCAAGCACCATGCGGCTGCGTTTGTATCTGGGCCTGTGGCCATGTTGCAACGACAGGCTGTCAGCTTGCATGCTGGCGTGTTGCTGATTTCCTGCAGCTCCTGAGGTGCTGCTCATCCCAGTGTGTTCAAAGCTGAGAACCAGTTGAAGTGCTCCCTTTGCTTGCCCTTTGCTTGCCCACCCTTGACCGCATTTTGTTTCAGGCCGTCGGCCTCACGGCACCTGCTCTGCAGGTGCCTGCTCCCCGTGTCTGAGCCATTACCAGTCTGGCAGATAGTGTTTTGGCAAGCGTGGCGCCCGCGCTGATCCGTCGTTGCGGGCGTTCACGCGCGCATGCGCTGTAACAGCATGGCAACGACTTGCTCCGCCTGCACATCTACAGCCACCTGCACCTTGGGCCGGCCGGTCCAGCCGTTGGGGCTGTTCCAGCGCTTCAGGCCGGCGTCCATCACGGTCATGCCGCGCGCGACGCCCTCGGTCAGCACGCGCACCGGGCCCGTGCGCCACGTGAAGTGCTCCGGGTGCGTGACGGCTGCGAACGCGGTCGGGTCGTGCACGTACACGGCCTCCATGTCGTATGCCTCCCTGGCGCGGCCGGGGCAGGCGGAGCCCTCAGGTCCCCGCGTCTGGGCGTCGGCGGCCGGGATGCGCCACAGCAGGCATGCAGGCGGCATGCAGAGAGGCTCCCGCTTGCCGCCCGCATGAGAGAGAGAGAGATATAGCGCGCTGCGCGCCAGGCGGCGCGCCTGTGATACTGCAGGTAGAAGCCCGTGATCTGCTGCAGGAAGGTCCCGAAGCGGCCATGGCCCGCCAGGCCCTGCAGGTCGCCCGCCGTGAACTGGCACGCGTGCGTGACATCCAGGCCGACCACGCGGATGTTGGCCTCGCAGCCGAACACCAGGTCCGCGGCCTCCGGGTCTGGCATGCAGCAGGCTAGGGTTAGGGCGGGCACCGCGGCACGCACTGCGGGTCAGCCCGACAGGCATGCTGTCAAGCAGCCTCGCAGAACGCATGCCACGCTGGACTGGAAGCCGGACAGCCGGCCGGGCGCACGGGTTCGCACGAGCCGCGCGCAGCAGGCATGCGGCGGCCGCGCCACATGCGCCGCAGCGCACACCCCTCCACAGGCACACAGACTGCGCTGCGCGGCCTCCCTGCTTGTCTGTGGGGGCGCTCACCGCTGAAGATGTTGGCTTCCACTGCGCAGGGCGCCACGGGCTTTCAGTCTGGCGCCAGTTGCGAGGCAGGCAGGGCAGGCGGGCTGATGTGTGGGGAACCCGCACCGGCAGGGTTGACATTGCCGTTCACAAAGAATGCGCCTCCCAGGATCACAAGCTCTGCCTGCGCCCATGGCAAGCGTCAGGTGCCAGGCACTGGGCGCAGGCTTGGCCCCGGAGCATACAGGCTGCAGGCAGGGCGGAGGCCGGGGCCGTGGGCGGACCAGGTCCCGGGTCACGCGCTCGTTCAGCTGCAGCGCCAGCGCGATGTTGGTCAGCGGCCCCAGCGCCAGCACGCTGACCTGCCCGGGGCTGGCGGTCACCTGCTCCACCAGCCACTCCGCCGCGCTCACTCCCACCGTCCGGCCCTGCGGCTCCACGCGGGAGCGCGCCGCGTTCAGCACGCTTGCCGCGCTACGCTCGCCACACGCAGGGGGCGCGGCACAGCTCGGAACGCAGGGGCCGGGGTGCAGCTCGGCCCGCGCACGCACCTCTACAGCCGCCTGGCTCGTATTCCCAAAGCCATCAGTGCCGTGCACAAAGTCAGCAATATGCTGCTTGGTCAGCCCTTTCAGTGACGTCGTGGCGCCCTCCGCCACGGGCACCTGCTCCTTAGGCAGGCATCAGGCACAGGCTGAGGTGCAACCGGACCTGTGCCCACCTACAGCAAGTGGTGCACCTCTGGGCAGCCAGCGAGGCTGAGGAGAATAAAGGCGTTGTCGGTGGCAGTACTGGTTTTCACGTTGCCAAAGATAGTGGTGATGCCTATCACCTCCACCTCCTCTGAGTTGAACGCAGCCAGGATGGCCATCGCGTCATCTGCGCCCAGCTGGCCTTCTACCGCTGCAGCACCTGAGCAGCGTGGAACTTGCTTGCTGTGACGCTACACGCACCGATGCCTGGGTCTGTGTCGATGATGAGTTTCTTGCGTCTCATCTTGTTTATTCGGTGAGCGCACGCGCGTGTTTGGTTCCGGAGCTACATCTTACTTCGCGCAACGGCAGCAGCAGCAGGAACAACGACTACCCAAAAAGGTGCTGCAAGCACCACATTAATAGGACAGGAGCTGAGGCATAGTGCCCGCCCAAGTGCCTGCTAAAACCCTTGGACCGCACTGGCTGCAACTTCACTGCTAGCTAGCTAGGACTGCTAATGCGCAGAGCTAGCACAGGCCATCCACCCTGTTAACCGCGCACCGCCCACTGTCGCGAACGGCCTGCCATACGGAGTCTTGCAGCGGCAAGCAGCACGCTCGCCCTTCAGAATCACAAACCAGGAAACCAGGGTCGGGGTACCATGCTTGCGGCACGTTTGACTCGAAGTATAGACACAAACGCAGACATACGACCTCGGCCGGCTGCACCGCGCGGGCACGCAGCGGTCGCAGCCCCCGTTCGCGCGCCGGCCGCCTAACCCCTAAGCGGCTGTCCTGACGCGGCTGTCCTGACGCAGGTATGCTGGCTAGATGCGCGCAGACCTCGGATCCGCTACTCTGTCGGCTGGCCGACGGACTGCGAGCGCGCAGCACACAGGCGGTCAGGCCACTGGCAGCGCCCGAGCAGGTCACCGGCAGGCCATGCGCGCCCACAGAGCAGGCATACAACACCGTGCTGCAGAGGAGCGCCTGCGCTGAAAAGCAGCGCGGCGCAGCCGCAGCGAGCGGCGTGCGCATGCACGTGGCGGCCTGCTGCCTGCAGCTTCACATCATGCATCGAGGCTGCGCACCAGGTACCAGGGGCTCATGTCGGTGGAGCGAATGAGCCACTCGATCTTGCGCCAGTGCACCTTGTCCCAGTTCGGGCTGGTCACCAGGCCCCCCGTATCTGCGGAGTTGGCATTCCATGCCCACCTGCGCAAAAGCAGCACAGAGAATGCACGGCATGTGGTTGGACAGGCGCATGCGTCAGACATTGCTGCCAGTGGGCAGATGCGCGGGTGCAGAGGCGCACCAGATGACGTTCTTCATTTCCGCGTGCCGCCCGTCGTTGGGCTCCTCCTCGTTGCGCATGTACTTGGCCATGTCCTCCATCATGTTCATGTCGTTGTCCTGCGAGTCCGAGGACGCCGGCTCTGTGGTTTCAGTGCCACTGGCACAGGGCACTCTGGCAGCCCTACCTGTGCAGGCACGCTGCGACCCCCCGCACATGTAGCATGCTGGCCGCCCTCCTGCTGTCAACCCACGATGCCTGTGTGTCTATTAACTCAAAGCCATTCATTTAACATGCCAAGCGCTCCTGATTCCATGACAGAGTCTGCCCGGACAACGCAACCCAGCCAGTGGGCTGAGCCCACGCACCGCAGTGAGGTGCGAGCCGACTTCGCCGAAAATGATTGGGAATGTGTGGCCGCCGTAGCCCTCCTTGGTGAGATAGCCAAAGGAGTTTGACATGCGCCAGAACAGCGACTCGCCCGTGAAGCTGCAAGGCAGCCAGATGGTCAGTTTCACTCTGCTCATAGCATTGCCAAACCTGTGTTGCAGACAAAGGCATGCCACGCGTGCTCACATCATGCACTCCCAGGCTCTCTGAGTCAAGTTGGGGGGGGGCCAGGGGGACAGTGTAGGAGGCGCACTGGGACTTTGACTTTGACACAGTGGGCGGGTAGAAGTGCGGCGAAATGATGACATTGTTGAGGTAGGGCTTGTCCAGCAGCGTCTGGAAGAACCAGTTGGGGTCGGACAGATTCCGCTCCCTTATCAGCTGCCTGCGCGCCCTCCAGCCGGTGAGCCAACCCCACGCAGGACAGAGCTGCTGCGTGGGCAGCGACGCAGGAGAAAGGGCCTAAGGGGGGGGGGGGACCCTGAGGGTCCCCCTAGCTGAAGGCCCACAGAGGACCACAGGGGGGGAATCCTGAGGGTCCCCCTAGCTGAAGGCCCACAGAGGACCACAGCTCGTGTCTGTCAGCAGGGGGGCGGACGCGGCTAACAAGGCTCGATGCATGGCGGCGGTGGCGCCGGCGCCCGCACCTGTCCGTCACAAAGCCGTCGCCCCAGTTCATTGCGAACATCTCCTGCCCGCAGCCCTCGACCAGGAACAGCGTCGTCGGGCTGACCTGCGTGCCCCCGCGCACACCGCG
>JAABUV010008557.1_pt1 | contig 10310 bp, 17 predicted proteins | sample 5559971 | NCBI WGS metagenome assembly JAABUV01 (sample SAMN10711881, study PRJNA513362) | rock metagenome | isolation source: Antarctica rocks | place: Antarctica: Victoria Land, Knobhead nord | collected 2015-12-19
CTGCATGTCCCTAGGTGCGCCCGCGTGTGCCGCGGCGTTGCGGCGCGTGCGCTGATGCAGCAGTTACGCGCCTGGAACGCGAGTGTGCAAACAAGCTGTAAGCCGCCTGCAGGCTCTGGAACGCCCGCGCACCCGGAGCTCGGCAGGAGCTTGTGCACGGAAGCGAAGCCTGCTGTCTCCGCCGGTCTCAGCCTGCGACACCTTGCAGCTGCGCGTGCGCTCGTTGCGGGCCCACCGCGCGCGGCAGGTAGGCCCTTGAGCAGCTAGGGGCACGCGCTTGTTGCACAAGCCGCCGGCACCGCGTCGGAGGCCAGCAGGAGGCGCAGGGAGCGCCCAGCTGGAGATGCAGGGAGCGCCCAGCAGGAGGCGCAGTGAGCAGGAGGCGCAGGGAGCGCCAGCAGTGCCGCTGCGTGCCGTGTGCAAGCGGGCGAGCTCAGGGAAGGCTGGCTGGAGAGCGCTTGTTGGCAGGTGCCAGCTTTCACTTCGAGTTGCAGGCCAACGCCGTGGCATTTTGAGTTGCTGAGGCGGTCACGCATGTCCAGGTGCAGCCACAGGAAAGGCCCTGCAGTATTTAACTTAAATAATTTAAGCGCCCTGAAGGCCCAATCCTGTCCTGCTCCTATACAGCAGTATCCAGATGCACAGGCGAACTGCCGTAAGCAGCGCTGCAGCCCTGCACTGCCAAGGCAGACTATTGAACTTTGACATACTGACATGGACCTAGCTCAACAGACCTATCCATGTAGACACAATAGAGCACGCTGGAACGGAACGATGCTCTCGCTCACCATGCACAAGCAGCCACTGGCGATGCTAATAAGTGACGGGGTGCAGGCTATGCCTGTATTCTGATTGAGGTAACAGTCACGGGACATGCATGGTTGACGCCATGCGTGTGCCCTGAGGTTGTGCGCCCACATGCTTTGGAGCACCGCGGCGCGCGCCGACGAGCACAGGCCGCTGGACCTTCATGTTGCTGAGCTAAGCAAAGCTGGTGACCCCGCTTGGGCTGTGAGGCCCGGGGCTGGCGTCTCCGGTGCCCACCCGCCCTGGTCCATGGGCCCGCCTCTGGCAGCCGCACCCAGGCGGCGCCGCCCAGCGCGCGCCGCTGTCAGCACGGGAGGGTAAGGGTAGGGTTATTGCACGGGCGCCAGCAGCTGCGCGCCGGCGAGCTCCGCCGCCAGGCGCCGCCCCGCGGCGCCGGCGCTGGCGCCGGCGCCGGCGGGGCCCGCGGCCGGCGCGGCCGCCGCGCTCGCCGACGCGCTGACGCTGAAGGGCTGGAAGGCCAGCGAGAGCAGGTCGGGCGCCTGCGCGCGCGCAGCTTGACGCCCGGCCCAATGCGCACCCTACACGCCAGCCTTTGTCCAGCCTCTACACCCCACACTTTGCGCGCCTTCCTGTACGAATTCGGGGCACAGTAACAGGGTCGCCAACGGCTCAAGCAAGCAGGCTCCCCCACGCTGCAAAACCCAAAGTTGCGGTCACTCATGGCTCGAAGTTGAAGAGGCCCGCCAAGGTCATGGCAGGCGACAGGACGCTTGCGGCGCGCGCATGCCTCAAAGGCTGCAGATATGTCCAGCGGGTCGGGGGCGAGGAAGGTGCCGGCCGCGGGCGTGCCCAGGACAGCCGCAGACGAGCATGACGCGTCCTGCGCGCGCAGCAACCTGACCTCCGCCGCACGGCCAACAGGCGGCGCCGCCGAGCCAGTCAGCAGACCAAGCTGTGCAGGCGCTAAGCAGTGGGTTCAGCCGCATGGCTGACAAGGGGAGCCATTGAACGTATCAGCAGACCAAGCCATGCAGGCGCTGAGCACTGCATTCCAGTGCTGTGCTCATGCAGGTGCGGCTGCCTGGCTGAGCAGCATGCTTGGCGCCGGCGGGCTGCACCATGCAGGCCAGGGCTGAACGGGGATGCAGTGAATGAAGGTGATGCAAAATCATGCAAGAGGCATGCGATGCCGACGCAGGAGGGTGGTTGCGCTGGCGGCTGATTCGTGCTGTGCCGGGCGCGAGAATGCGCTGGCGGCTGCTCCATGCCATGCTGGACGTGTTTGCAAACCTCCGCCGCGCGACTGGTACCACATGGGAGTTACATCTGGCAAGCGCACTGGGCGGGCGGTGCATGGCGCGCGGCCACATGCGCGAGGCTCCCTCACCGCACCCACCTCCCGGAGGCCTGCTGCTGAGGTAAGGAGCCGGGCCGCGCCTGCACGACGGTTGGACCGGTGTAGGGCAGATTGCAGCCGCCCGCGGTCTTGATGAGCGCCACGCGCGGCTGGCTGCAGGTCACGCGCCCGCTGCGCGCGTCCTCCGTGCACGCGCCCCCGCTCACATCCAGCACGTACACGGGCCCCTGAGAGGCCGCGCTGCGCCCCTGGCAAAGGCTGCGAAGAATGCCCCTGTGCTGGTGTAACGTGTAACACGGGCTGCCGGGCTCTGAGGCCGCTGACGACTCTCATTTTCGACCTCTGAGCAAGCATGTGCGGTTGCGACACATACATACGGCGCCGGCGCGTGCCGGCGCTGCGCTCTGGGTGTGCCGGAGCGTTGCGCGGGAGCTGCCGTGTGGGGCGGGCGCTGGGCGCCACCATGGCGGGCGCACCGCGCACTGCAGCGGCACCGCCGCGCCGGGCAGCATGGCGGCGGCGGCGCAGCTGGTGGCCGCAGGCCACGGCGCGCCGCCCAGGCTGGCGGACACCACGGCCTGCGGCTGCGCGCCGCTGAGCTGCGTCGTCGTGGCTGCAGCGCACGCGCAGCCGCGGGCTCAGTGCCACGGTGTGAAGCGAGGACCTCTGCGGGAGCCTTGGTGAGGCCGGATGCCAGGCCGACGCCGTTTGCTTGGAGTGACCTCAACATGGAATGGCAGAGCGAGAGGGTGGGGCAGTCGGCCATGGGCAGACAGCGTGGAGTCTTGTCACAAATGCTCATCAGGCTCGGGCGCAGCCCAAGAGGACAGCACAGGCTCCCACTCAGGGAGCAGCGGATGCAGACAGTCTGCACAAGGCCGACAAAGCGCTCCAGTGTTCCCGGCCCCTCCGACGTGCAGCCGGAAGCTCGCAATCAGCCTCGCTGGCAAGACACCGCGGGAGCGCGCACGTGCGCTTGCTGGCGGGCTTGGAAGCTGCCCGCCCCCGCCCTGCGCCGCCGCGCGCGCCACGCCGGCCGCCGCCCGCGTCACCGCCGCCTCCGCAGCGCCCGCCGCCTCGGCCGCCCCTGCAGCCGCCGCTGCCCCCCGTCCGCGTTTCGCGCGCCAGCTTGCACGCATCAAGCCCCAATGCTTGCTTGCGTGATGACGTGGGGCCCGTTCGTACGCTTGTCAGCAGCTCCGCAGAGGCAGGTGCGTCTGCGCAGCTGAGAGTCCCATGCCTGGGCGTAAAGGAAAGCTACCATTTTGTGGGCTGGTGTGGGGGACCAGAGCCTGCACTAATGAGCTGGATAGTCCAGACAGTAGCGACGCACCAGCGGCGAGCGCGCTCATCGCGAACGTCCCCAACGCCCCCGCGTGCGCTGCGCCCGCGCCCGCCGCGGCCGCCAGCGCGCGCGGCGGCCGCGAGCGCGGCCGCGGCCACGCCGCCGACCGCGGACGCCGCGCCGGCCTCGCGCTGCAGGTACGCGCCCGCCGCGGCCGCGTCCGCGGGCAGGCCCGCCACGAACTGCTGCACCACGTCGGTCACGCCTGCGCGCCCGCCGCGCGGCGCGTTGCTTCGCGCCGGAAAGCATCGGCGAGGCTGGGCGCAGCCGCGCGGAACGGGGGCTGCCGTCGCGAGTGCTGACGCACGCGTCATCTCCTGCAGCGCGGTTCGTCCCAGCATGCAGCAGGGCTGTGGAATTGGCTTACTGCGAGGTAGTGACTGCGTGCTTGTGCCCCGCATCATGATCCGCGGACACAATGTGCTGCACGTCCTGCATGACGCAAAGAGAGCAGGCGCTCGCATATCCCCGCCACGCCACAGCCAGAGGCCGGAGGCCATAGCAGCGCGGATATTCGCACCGCAGAAAAGTACCATCTCTCGCACCAAAATTCATGGGACCTGCATGTGGGCGGGTGGCGAGGCTGGCAGCGCTGCCAGCCACGCTCGGCGGCAGGGTCGCACTGCAGCTGGTGGTCAGGCGCTCATTCGTGGCAGCATCCATGGCGCTGGCCACGGCGGTGCGGCGCAACGGCGTGCACAGCACGCTCGCGGAGGCGGCGCCTGCGCGCCGGCCCCGCCGTAGCCTCACAGGCGGGTTGCGGCCGCAGGCCCTGGCGCGCGGCTGCGCAGCAGAGCAGCAGCTCGGCTGTGTCATCCCCGCATGCTGCAGCCCGAAAGCGGCGGCCCGGGTCGGGGCGTGCAGGGCCGCGCACGCAGGGCCCGCCACGTGCAGCGCCTGATCGCTGGCTACGCAGCACACCGGACTGCGAGCGCCCAGGTGCAAGCCTGCCTGTGCTCATTACAGCGTATGTGTGCCGCATGCCCGGAGCGCAGCGGCCGTGGACAGCATCCCCGGTAGGCAGAGACTTCAGTGCCAGCATGCTAGTGCCTATCCTGCCACATGCGGCAGCCGCTCGCTTTGCTTGACAAGCGCGGCGCAGCACTGTCAATGTACCCACGCCCCTGTCATAAGCGCGCCTGCGCTCGCGCTGGCAAAAGCGACGCCCGGCCACAGAGCAGCGGTCGTGTTGACCGCGGCATCCGCGGCTACCGGCACCGCAGCCGATGCACCACTGCCTGCAGCACCGGACTGCGACGTCGACGGAGGCGCAATGGCGGCGGCGGCAGCGGCTGTACCGCCAAAGATGCTGAAGCCGGGCGAGAGCAGGTCGGGGGCCTGCGCCGAGCCACCATGCAAATAAACCTGTAGCGTGCTCAGCAGCCACGTGGTGCAGCTGTGAACACATGCGGTGCATGTGATGGTTGTGCTGACAGGCCCGAATGTGACCATGTCAAAAAAAGTCTGGTGATTAAGTGTGCGATGCCGTCTGATCACGCACGCGCCTCGAACAGGGCTCGGACGTCCAGCGGCCTGGCCTTGAGCAGCGTGCCGGAGGCCGGCGCGCCCAGCGCGTTGCTGGAGGCGCATGAGGCGTCTGCACTGATGCATCTCGAGTGTGCGCAGATGCGCGAGCGAGCTTCAAGCACATCAGAGGCAGATCCGCCACACACAGGAAAGCAGTTCACTGCAACGTCAGGTGGTGCTTCAGATGCCGAGCAAGGGTCAGGAGGCCCTACGCAGCTAGCACATGCGCCTTGTACTTGCAAGAGCATCAACAGCCGCACAGGCAGATGGCATGCGACCGCGCCTGCACGACAGCGGGCCCGGTGTAGGGCAGGTTGCAGCCGCCCGCGGTCTTGGTCAGCGCCACACGCGGCTGGCTGCAGGTCACGCGCCCGCTGCGCGCGTCCTCCGTGCACGCGCCCCCGCTCACCTCCAGCGCGTACACGGGCCCCTGCGCTGCGATGAGCACGGTGAGGCACTGCACGCATTCTGTCATAAGTGCACAGGCTGCAATGAGCGCGCGCAGCCATGTCGCTTGGACGACGGCGCGCAAGCCATGCATCCCGTGCCAGACACGACCACCCCGGCATGACCCTTACCTGCTGCGCGCTGCCAACCAGCTAGGGCACTGGCAACGCGCCCTTGTGCGCAACGATAGTGGGTGCTAGATTCAGTGCCAAGAGCTTAGGAGTACACCGGAGGGGAAGTGTGATGTCACCGCATGCATCCACACGCCTGCCCGACCAGAGTGCGCCGGGCGCACCACGCACTGCGCAGGGACGTCTGCGCCCGGAGTGACGCCGGCGGGCGCGCAGCTGCCCTGCAGCGCGGGCAGGCCGATGCTGACGGTCAGCGGCTCGGCCGCGGCTACCCCCGTCGCGGGCCCCGCCGCGGCGGAGGTCCCTCCCGGGCTGTGCGCCTGCGCAGGCGCGCCGCCGCCGGCCTGCCCCAGCCCCTGTGCGAGCCCCGCAAGCCCCGCCTGCGCGCCCGTCGCCACCGCCGCTGCCCCGGCTGCCAGCTGCTGGCCCAGGCCCGCGCGCCGCGCCTCCAGGCCAGCGGCCAGCACGCCCAGGGAGCGCAGTGCGGTGGCCGCGGCGGCGGCCGCTTCGCTCGCAAGGGCGGAGGCGACGGCGCGCTGGCGCGTCAGGTAGCTGCCAAGCGCGGCCGCGTCGCCTGGCAGGCCCGCCACAAACTCCTGCACGACGCTGGTGACGTCTGCGCGTCGCACGCGCGCGGCAGTCAGGCGCGACAGGAACAACAGCCGTGCCCAGGACACGCCGCCCTGTAGTGAGTGCAGGAGCTTTGTGCGTCACCGTGGGTGCACTTGCAGGCCTGAGTCGCGCGGGGCATGGGCATATATACATTTATGGAAGTTGTCAAAGGCCAGCCACGGCGGTATAGCATATGTCTATATATCATACAAAATTAGACCGCAATGAGGGCTGGGTGCCCACCGCAGGTCGTGGTGAGCGTCTGTGCGGACAATGCGTCGACCAAGGTTGCGCTCTGCCTGGGATCCAGCACAGTGCAGAGGACGCTCTTTGTCTTGTTGCCTGCCAGCACAAAGTCTTTAAGCTCCAGCCTCGTAAGATGAGGCAGCACACTCCTTTGCACTCGCTTGCTTTTAAGAAGTGCACCTGCACTCCCTGTTGCAAAGCCGACGCCCGGCCACACCGCCGCGCTGGTGCTTACTGAGCCTGTCGCCGGAGTGCCCCGCAGCACACTGCCTAGAAGGAGGGCGAGGGCGAGGCCAGGCCACCCAAGCATTGCCGTGTCATGCTTGCGCACATGGCTGCCTGCCAGGCCTTCCGGTGCATGCTATGCACACCTCCTGGGCCTGCAGGTCTCGCACGCGGCAAGCAGGGATGCGCTCGTGAGCAAGGCTCTGGTGGGAGAAGGGCTTGCGGCTGCCCTAGCTGGTGGCCTGAGTGCACCGAACTCGGCCAGATTCAAGCCCCGCGCAAAGCTGCGCCAACTGCCCGATCGCGTGCGCCTCTGCAGCCTCTGACCTTCCTGCGTGTGCACTGGCGCAAGCAGCGATGGGTCCGGTGCACCACCACTGTTTTTGAGGCTTCTATGAGCAGGCCGCAAACATGGGGTACATCAACGGGGCAGCCTCCGATCCTCTGCGGGTGCTGGACACACAGCTATCCGGCTACCTCCTGGCCATAGCCATTGCAGCAGTCCTGCCTGCATTGCGCCTGGCACTCGACAGGGCGGTGCTCACGGTGCGCCTCCCTGTTGTGTGTGCAACGTCACGGACAAGCGAAGCGTGTGCAGGCGATGTGATGCAAGCATGTCACGCCTGGTGCAGCTGTTTTAAACAGGGCATGGGCAGCCTGCAAGCCTGCCGCCGCAAGGCTGTATATTGTACATGTTGCTGTTTTTATACTGGCATATCAGTCAACATGTTTACCAAACCCGCAGCCACTTGGGCGGTGGACGCTGTTTCCGCCGCATAAGAAGAGCGATGACGCGCCAACCAAGGAGGAGTTGGCCAGGCTATACAAATGGAAAGGCGCGGCCGCCCTGGGGTGCAGCGGGCAAGCAGGCAGCGCCGCCATAGGACTTTGTGGCCAGCAAAACCACGGCCAAGCATATGCTCTTGCAAGTTCCAGCAGCTTTGCTATATCAGCACGCTCTTTGGTGCTTGCGGGACGTGCTCGATTATTTGTGGCTGCTGCTGACGTCTGCTTTGTATGTGGGCTCCAGCCTGCCCTTCTAGCTACCGTGCGTCCTGACAGAGACCTGCCACGGGTGCCGGCAGAGTCGGCGTGGAAGGCTTTTGTCTACTGTGGCCTGGTCGCGCTGGAGCTTCAGGTCAGCGTCAACGAGAAGTGCGCACGCTGCTTCCCCCTCCATGCTGGGCTCGGTGGAGGGTATGCACGCGTGCTGAACAAAGAGGTGGTAGACACCTCTGAGCGCGTCTTTCAACGCATGAGCGACTGGAAACGTTGTCTCATGAGACCTGTGTGAGTCGGACCTGGCGCTCTTGAGCGCCGGGTGGTCAGGGCTCATAAGCAGCAGCTGCATGCGCCTCCATGTCAACGTCTGAACAGCCCAGCTACGGCGCGCTCCGGCGGGCAGAAACACCTGTGATATCTGGGTGCAAGCGCGCAGGTTCTTCACCGACACGCGCTACTTCTGGCTGGGCTGCACGCGCTTCCCGCCGTGCAACTACCCGGTGTCGCGCAGCCTGCGCCTGCTGTATTGCCTGCAGCTGGGCTTCTACCTGCAGGCGCGGGCGCCCGCTGGCAAAGTGTGGTGGATCTCACCACCTGCAAGCGCTGCCCACGTGTCACCGCTGCGTCACACCAGCGCATGGAGCGAACCCTGCCGAGTCGAGCAGATCGCACCCCCCTGTATGCAGCACGTTTAAAGAATATAGCTAGGGCGCGTGTGAAGCTCTGCTGCATGTGGCATGTCTGTCAGGGCCTCTCTCTTGTCTTCGGGTGCTCCTGGACACGTGCAAAGTCAAGAGCAGCTGATGGGGGTCTGCAAGGGATGGTGTATTTTTTAGATACGATTAAGTACATGCGTATGAACTGCACATGCCACAGCACGTGTCCAGCGGCCAAGCGTCAAGCCATTGTCGTGCAGGCGGTCCCCTCGTTGGTTTTCTGGGAGGTGCGGCGGAAAGACTTCTGGGAGTCGATGGCGCACCACTTTGCCACGCTTGGACTGATTGTGTATTCGTACCAGCTCAAGTGCGCACCCCCTCTGGCATTGGTGGCACTGCGCTCGTACATCTGTGCGCGTCCGTCATGGGTGCTGTGCTGCCGGGCCGCAGCTTTGTCAAGGTGGGGTCGATGGTGTTCCTGTGCCACGACATCAACGACATCTTCCTGGAGGCGGCGAAGATGGCGCGCTACGCACAGCAGAAGCATGCGCCGAACGTGCTCTTTGTAGTCTTCATGCTGTCCTGGTTTGCATCCCGCATCTACTACTTTCCTGCCTACGTCATCCTCTCCGTCATCTACGAGCCGATCGAGGTGCGTCACAAGGTCCTGGGCGCGTGTGCAGCCATGTAGTTGTGTTGACTCTGCACTGGCATTGTGGACGGCCAGTGCTGACATGCACGCCTCTGTTTCGCTGTTCAGCTGGTGGCCAAGGTCTACAACATCAACCCGCACCCGCACTGGGAGATCTTCCTGGGGCTGCTCTGCTTCCTCTTCGCGTTGCATCTGTACTGGTGCGACTTGCGCTACTCGCTCCCCGGCCACTCCAGCCTGTTCTGCATGGATGATGCTGGCCTGCCTTGCCTGCACTGCCCCTATTGATGTCATGTACGGGGCGAGCAACCAGGATGAGCAGCAAGTCCTAGCTAAGCTCATGCTTGCTGTGCCTGACGTGTGCATGCTGTGCAGGTCGTACCTGATCATCAGGGTAGTGGCGAAGCAGATACGGAACGGTGCGCCAGACGATGTGCGGGAAGATGACGATGATTGACCACGCTGCTCAGGTATGTGTCGATGCTGTTGCGCTTCAAGGCACCTTGCGTTCATGTCCAAGGACGTGTTCAAGTGTGCTCATCTGCTCGGCAGGCCATGCACCAGGGACTGCTGAAGTGCAAAGCGCCGTTGGTTTTCCAGCTCGCGCCATTCGCCATGGGGCATGGCTGCTCAGTGTGCTGACCTTGTCCTGGCGTGCTGCTCTGCATTCCTTGCGTGTGTGCCTGCGTCCGGGCCCTGCAACGCATTGCAACAGCATGCAGTCTGTTGCCGGCAGAGGCTGTTTTCTGCTTGACCAATATTGCTGCTCACTTGTTGGTATGGGCAGATGGTGAGTCCAGTAGCACGTTCAGCAGCTTTGCTTTCTCACAGCTTCTGTTTGTAAGCACAAGCATTTGCAGAGATGCTGGAGTCCTCTTTGAAGATCTCGAGCATCGCATACAACCAGAGCAGGGCTGATAAGGTATACACAATCAGGGTCCCTGACCACACATAAACAATTTTGGCAGACCTGAGCGCTTGGCTCAGCATGCAAGGTGTCTTGGATGTGGCCAGCCCCGCCAAAGATGAACCATTGCAAGAGAGCAGGCAGCAAGCGCTGGCTACAGGACCAACCAGAGCCGACGCAATGAATTCCCGACAGCTACGTAGTCGAACACCACGCTCACCAGCAGCAAATCCATCGCAGGTTCTGTGGCGCGCGCACCATGACAATGAGCCATGCTGGGTGTTTTTAGGCTCTTAGTGCATGCCAGCTGGACGTTTTCATGACACTGTGTTTGCTGTGTGCATGGACAAAGGTCAATGAAGGAGTGACCGGCGTCGTGTCTGAACGCTCGGCAGCCCTGCGCACGATGCTGCGACGCAGAAGCGCAGCTAATTG
>JAABUV010008558.1_pt1 | contig 10309 bp, 15 predicted proteins | sample 5559971 | NCBI WGS metagenome assembly JAABUV01 (sample SAMN10711881, study PRJNA513362) | rock metagenome | isolation source: Antarctica rocks | place: Antarctica: Victoria Land, Knobhead nord | collected 2015-12-19
TGTAGCGTGGTGTACTCAGGGAAACAAACACAGTTTCACCCTTGAACTTCTTGGTATCAACCTCCATCTGCCGGTCTATCACCTGTCACAATACACAGGACTCCCAGATTTCCATACAGCCCGTGGAGGGAATTGAGCACAGCAAGTTGCACAAGGGACTTTTACCTGCCTGTTCCCTTTCGAAGAAGTTTGTTTGTTCTCGAGCTCCTGAAGTTCAGCGAAAGTGACAGATCTGAGTCTGCAGAGGCTATGTGGGGATGTTGCCGTCGCATCCGACTCCGTATAAACGCAGCAGCGTGCGAGCTTTTGCTGCAAGAGAACTGCGGTCTTTCCGGTACTGAGGTCGACAAAATTGACATCATCCCTATGCTCGCGGTTGTTATGCTTTTGCAGACCGTTCCAGCGTTCATAAACACGATCGCAAGCTGGGTGGATGCAAAAGAAGCCGGTTTGCATGTTGGCAAGAGAGTGTGACAAGCAACCCTGGGATCGACGATCCGTGTCGATCCAGGTCGATCCAAACCCTAACTCTGCAGCCAAAGAACTTGCAATTTGTCATTGCGAGTTCTGCAGGACAATTGTTCGCGGAAATTTTAGGTAAACGACACAGTTTTTTGATATGATGCTTGCCATCCTTGCCTTGTGCAAAAATGGCAAGGATGGCAAGGATCGTCAGTAAACTCTGAAATATGAAACAAGCTCTCTATACTGACGAGAACGTTGAGGAAAACGACTTTGACCTTGACACCAAGAGGTGCTGCAAATCTGCCGCAGTAACAATGTTTCTGTCCATCTGTCCCTTATTCTCATTGACAGGGCGAAACCTGTCAGCTCGTGCACTGTCACGCTTGGCCATGCTCACCACAGCATGCATGTAAATTTCATCATTTTCGCGGAACTTCGGACAGCCCCGAATTGTGCAAAGCTTCTTGAACTGATTGAAGGCTATCTGAACGTTCTTTCCTGGGTATTTGTGCCGAAGTCGCTCAGCGTCAAGAAACTTCTCTCCCGTCTTTGCACTCGTATCCAAGATGTCATGCTCTTCTTGTTCCCAGAAGGCAACCCATCACCGGCAGAAACCCTCAAACGCCTTTCTTGTGCTTGCTTCAAACCGATCGTGAAGTTCGCGCCTGCGTGTATTATGATTTTTCCGTTGTTCGACTTCGGAGCCGAAAGCAAATTCGTCGGCATGCCGTCCTTTATACCTGTTGTTGAAAGCTATCAGCTTCTCAGTCGCGGCGTCACATTCCTGCGCAGGCATATTGTTCAGTGCGTGATCACTCAGCAGCCAAGAGAAGCTTGTGTTTGAGAAGTGTAGCAACGAAGCGTGTTAAGCAAGTGTTAAGCAAGCAGATGAGTGAAGTAATTCAAACAAGCTTCATTTATATGTGCAAGCTGCTTTGGCTCTAAATGGCTTGGAAGCTGGCGGAAGCTGCTTTGATGAGTTTTTGCGTCGAACAGCATTGCGACGCCTTGCCGACGGCTCAAGATCAGCTAAAACAGCAGTTGCTTTTAATGCCAATTTGAGTACGAAAATGACACCTTAGATGGGCTCTTGGAAGGCTGAAACTTGCTTGTTATCATTTGGAAGCTACAATTGATCAGGTATAAAATGCCAAAAATTGTTTCACAAAGTTTTTACAAAATCGTCAGACCTTTTTCGAGCTTTTCATTTTTATGATAAAGTTATCATTTAGGAGCTACAATTGATCAGGGTAAAAGACCCTCTAGCAATGCGGTAGCACACATGTAAGCTTTTGCATTATGCTTGCTGTCTGGAGCTTGTGGAAAGGTACATGCAAACGCGCGCGTGCTATCAATCTGATGAGCGATTAGCAGAGTCATCTAGAAATCGAAGGGGTTGGCCGCCTCATTGGAGGTCTGGCCGCCTCATTGGGTTCGATTCTGTTCAATCGAAGATGTTTACAAGATATCTATCATCGATGTTTACATGCTCAACTAACGTTAACTAAATCGAAAACGCCGTCGAGTGAGGTTACTCTGGTTCAGGCATGCTCTGAAGCTCACGAGCCTTTTGCCACAGGTAGTTTTCATCGCACGGAATACGCTCTTCAGCTGACCTCGCCGTGGAGTCTCTCAGAATCTCTGCGATGCCGTCGTCGCCGTACAGCTTCTCGATGTCAAGGTCAAGATAATTGTTGTTGACGACGTTGTAGACGCACGATGCAATGACCACTGTTCCTCGCAATGTGTTAATAGCAGGGTTGACTGCTTGTCAGTCGGGTCGATCAGCGCCTTCGTTGTCAAAATACACCTTGGCACAAAATTCGATATCTCCCTGAACCATGTATTGCTCGATTCTGCGACCCTCCACGCCTTTCCAATTAAACTGGTTGGGCCAGACCATGCGAGGGACATCCATCAGCTCTTGCTCTCCACTCTTATGAAGCGCATAGATCGGTGCCATGCTTCGCGCCTGAAAACAAACAGCCGAGGTCTGAATTGATTCTGCACCGCACAACTAGAATGGAATAAACGATGACCGGCTTACTGTGAAAGCTTCTCTGCCTTCGGATCGTGACAGTTCAGTTGCGCTCACCACAAGTGCCGCCAGACAAGTGCATCGATCAAAGTACCGATGTTCGATTCAGGACGAATTCAAGGGCTCCAAAGTAAAGTTGCCCTTGAAGTCGCCCCAAGCACGATCTCACTTGCAGGCGCCAGTTACTTAAACGAGGTCTGCATCCGAGATCAGTGACCACGATCAACACTCGAATCTTGAGCCAGTGTGTTGCGACACGCATGACACTTGAAGCTGCAAGCCGCGCTGAACCTGCAAGCCGCGCAACTGGCGCCTTCCGTGCTGCATGCGAAGAACCACTTAAAGCGGAGCGGCAAACACCCATCAACGCATGTTGACAGATTTCACTATTCCACTACACACGAAAAGGCATCATGGGTCGCCGACCTCTCCCGGCACAGTGCGTGTTTGAATATGCTGCACCTGTACCTCGTGCTTCATGCTGTATCACACCGCTTTTCGAAAACATGTTGTCCTCAACTGGGGATTCAGCTCTATCCACTGATACTGTGCTTGTGTCGCAGGCGAATCACACATCTCGGCGGCCAACTGCTCCCGATCTCTGATGGTCAGCTGACCGTAAGCCAGCATGTGACTTATGTAGCTGTGTCTCAGCAAAGTCAGCGTGCAAGGTTTTGCGAATAGTTTTTGCAAGGTGCGTCTTGCATACATGGCAAATCCACTGTGTGTGTACGGCGTTGCACTGTTGCTTTCAGTGAAAACATAAGGTCTGGGGTTCTTTTCAAGACTAGCTCTCAGCTCCTTTGTCAGCTCATGCCCCAAAGATCTGGTGTATAGTACTGGGTGATTTCGGTCTTGAGTCTTGAATTCTCTCAGGATCAGAACACCTGCTGTGTTGCTGTCAGTTGGAAGCAGAATCTCATTTGGTGTGACCCGATGTAACAGCACCTGCTTAGCAACCTCATCATCATCGCATTTCAGCAATTTGTATGGCACAGGCATAAAGATCATTTCTAAGAGGAGGAATGCATCCACCATAGAACGACAACAGCAGCCTCTCTTTGCTACCAAAAGTAAGCTTCTTTCTCACCTTCTGAAACTCCACATAGCTTACAAAACCTGCCCTTTGCCTCTTAGTGGATACATTGTCCTTTGCCCCGTCCCTCAACTGTGCATTCAGTTTTTCATATTGCTCCAAGTACACTGCATAGCTAGCTTTCTTTGTTGCTTTCAGATCCAGCAGCTTGTATGCAGCAAGGACAGCCACAATCATAGTTCTTTGCCTGCCAAGTTCTGTGTAGCTTTTGAAGATCCAGTTCAGCACCTTTTGTGGATGCAGGGTCGACACTGGTTGGAGTGCTTTGTTCCTTGCTGCTGTTGCAATGAGAGCCAGCCTTTTGGAGTAGCCTATGCGTGTCTCCTTACTCAGGTGATCAGCCCTCAGGATGGCAGGATGCGCGAAAATAGTTGAGGTTAGGATCCGAACATCGCAGTATGAAATCAATTGTCCTAGTGCAACAGCAAAGACATATGTGAGGTGGAGTAAGCCTTCCTGGCTACATGTGATGTGGTACCTGTGTACCGCAAGCTTTGCTGATTCACCCGAAACTCATTGAGGCAGTCTAGTAGGTAAACTTTTCAACATCAGCCTCACTAGCTTGCAACCATTTGACCTCTTGAGCCAGTAAGCAAGTCATACTCTGGCCTAGCATAGCAGCGAAGCAATCCTGACTGCATTTGTACCATCATGGGGTTACATTGGTCTTTGAGATCACCTTCCTAGTGCTGACATACTGTCAATGTGTGAAGTGTGCTCAATGGACTCTCAGATGAGAAGCAAAAGGCTCAGATGGGCAGGCCATGTTTTCAGGATGTTGGTTGCTAGATTGTTTGGGCAAGTCCAACATCGCTCATCCAAAACAAGCCGGCCTGGTGACATATCCAAACAGCATTATATGCACTGTCATGTGGTGATGTTGCTATAAGTCATGACCTCAAAGTATTGTTCAGAAGGACCATAAGTCACAGCAGCTCACTATCGTGCCTCTTGCCTTGACAGGCACAAGATGTGCATGCCAACGGCAAGGATGGAAAGACACAACAGCTTAGGAACGTTTGAACACGTGTATTCTAGGAAAGCGCAACAGCAGGATTGTCTTCTTTGAAATAGAGTGTGGCAACAGCAGCTGCAACTCATTGACATACTGTCTCATCCTTGTTAGGTATCTATCCGACTGGTGTCACCGGCAGTCACATGTTGGAGTCACAGCGCTGACTTTAAGGGGGCAAAGCTGCCTCTTGAGTGACCCAGCTTTGTATTTGCACAAGCTAGTCACAAACACAGATGCAGCTGCAGCTACAGCTGACGGCAGGTAGCAACTGCAACTGCGTTCAAACCGGCCTTGTGGTCGTCATGACACGCCTGCTTTGCAGAACATAGCGTTCTTCTTCCTGGCATTCGAATTCGAACGCAGTCAAGGTTCGGCAGCAGCACGCGTTCTGTTGCGTTCTTCGCAGTCTGGACACTGTGCATCATGACACTATGCGCAGTCATGAATGCCGACACGTCATATTCAAACACACCTGGACTGGCCAGTCTGTACCTAGTACCGGGCGTGAGCCTAGACATACTTGAGACGATGTTCCACAACGCTGACGTTCATCTGCAATCTGACTTTCTGATGTACGTTATGTACACTGGAGGTCCAGCTGAGGCTGATCTTGCCAACTTCGCGTCCCTTGGAAAAGCACACTTATACAAGGGACATGAGAGTTATGACAAGAGCTATAGCTTGCAGATTCTATGCAAGCATGACAGATGTGACAAGCGCATGTCAGAGCGCCATGTTCTGCACATCACAGAGGCAGACAAGCTCCAGATCTTTCTGAAGTTCCTGCATTCACATCCAGCGAGGCCAAACCAGGAGGAGCCCTTGATGATCATAGATACGCGGAATGTCTTTGCAAAGGAAAACACAACTTTGCTACTGGAGATTAAGATGGCGGAGTTTCCGTATCAGGCAACGACCCAGATCTTTGAGTTTGTAGTCAGCGAGATCAGCAAGGCGTTCTTACGCCGATACAACAGGCCAGAATACCAATTCACCAAGTCCATATACCATGTAGAGACCTGGGACGAAGGAAAGTATGGCTTCATAGTAATTGGGTAAGCTGACTCCATGGCTTGGCTGATGATTTTGTAAAAGTAGCAAGGGAACAACGATGTCTTGAGGCACTGAGTGAAAGCTGACATTTTGTGGCAATGATTGTAGGAAGGCAGAAGTGCCAGTTGCTGACTTGGAGGCAGAGCTCCAAGACGCTGTGAATGACAGATGCAACACAGTCAACAATGAGATTGGAGGATATAAAGAGGAAGCAATGTGTGAGAAAATGGCCAAGGCTTAGAGGCCCACAGAAGCAACGGCTTGAGCATAGTCTATGCTCAGCAGGCGTGCGTTGACAAGATCAGGCATGCTGTGGGAGAGGTTGAACAGTTGCTCCCAGATATGCTTCATCTGGGGCCAGCTTTCATAGAAGTATACAATGACTGTAAGGCCTGCTATACTGTTTGTAATGTGATTGTTGATTTGTCAAGATCCTCAACCTGCTTGAAATGCAAAGGGGCAGACAGCATGCTGCAAGTTGGCACTCTTGACGTGGCTCATCAATGAAATGCATGGTACATGGCCAACTTGTGACCGCCCAGCCAACTTTGTCACGCCCTCCACCACAAAACAGACTGCTTGTGGCGTGCAAGCCAATTCAGCATTCTCATCAGTAAGCCATTTTGCCAATTTTTCATTGATTGTGACATAGCTCCCGAGACAAGCTTGTGGCAACAGGTGTCCATAGTAAGCTGGCTGGCCCAGCTGAGGCTCTTGTGACCGAAATGAAGGCATACTTGCTGAACGTCTGGGAAAAGCTTGTCAAGAATGCCTTTGCAAACTTCCCCAGGCTGTGCGCTCGTGTTCTGGAAGAGGTGAGTAGTGCAGGTCCACAATGACTTCATGTGACTGTGCATGTACACAATCATGCTATTGATCATGTCTCCTGTTCACATGTTGGAAGCTATTTTTACCTGGCAATCTATTGCAGATGATGACCACTGCTTTCAACACCCTCTACAATAAGCTATTTTTGCACACATGGCAGCTGTCAACGTGTCAAATGTTGTTGCAAATCACATGGGCATGTACACTGTTGGCAGGAATGACTGCCAATGTACTTTGTGTTGTTGCCAGGTGAACAGCTTCATGTGCCAGAAAGAACAAGAGGCTCTTGCCTTCATTGAGGTGATGGTGAAACACCAGAGAGCTGTCTTCACAAGCAACCCCAGATTTGCACAGACAGTGACAAATGCCTTTGAGGACATCAAGGCGTACCGGGTTTCTCGCCAGGAACATGCAGTTCTGCTTCAGCACTTGGCAAACGCAAATCTTGACACAAACTTGGCTCCAACAGAGCCTGCTATGCCTAAGTGGAGAGTTGCATGGGAGTCACACCCAGAGTTGCGGGTGGGCAATGCTTCACATCAAATTGACTCATGAAAAATGTCACCTTCAGAGAAATGTATGTACATATCACTGTGCTGACACACACATGGCATCAAGCATGGGAGTATAGCAGAAGCATGCCAGCCTATGAGGATTTGAAATGCTGTGATGTAGGTTTTGGCAGAGCGGATGGTGGATGAACATGCAAGTCAATCAATGCTGGAGCGCCATGTCACACGCATGCAGTTTCAGCTGGCTGTCTACACTGATATCTTCGTAGACCGTGTTGGAGACGATATTGCTATGGGAGCCAGATTCATGCTGTTAGATGAGGTCAGTCTCAATGCTCTACCTTTGTTGCGCCTGCAACTCCTGATGAGTCATGACCATTTGCCCCTAGGCATTGCATACAACTCTTGGTGTACCGTGCACTTCCCTGAAACCTGACAATGTTTCACGCTCTTATGGCCCCCATCTATGTGTGCTCTATGTTTAGGAAGGCTGCCACATTGTAATGACAGTCAGTATCAAGCTTCTGGTCCAAGTTCTGGTATGTATGTGCTGCCAGTCAAAAGCAAGGTGTTTCCTTATATCCTTTGCAATGTCTACTATGAAGAGCCGTTGGCAGCTGCTGAAACCCCTGGTTTATCTTGCAGGTTCTTCAGGTTCATGGGGGCTTGTCTGAGACCCTCTACACGGCCTTCAATGGCAAGGACCAAGTTCTTGGGTTGATGCAAGACATTGATCAGGCCCGCAGGCGCCAAGGGCTGCAGGCTTCCCTTGTGGCACTTAGAGAAGCAAGGAACCAGCTGAATGCTCATTTCTAAAGCCCTTCGTGTTGCTCACTTCAGTTCAGAGGGCTTGTGATATCAAGCTTAGTGTAAACTTGGCAGTCTTGAAAGCTAAGTCAAACCAGCAACAAAATGTGGCGTGCTTGTAATTGTGCTTCACTTCTCCCCAAATTATTAGGAGTGTTCTTACATGCAGCTACAATATGTTAGTTGTGCATGCTGGCTGGCACCTTACACAAGCAAATTGTGCTCTGATTTCTGCCTCTGACCATGTGATGCTGGGAATGGCGCAGTGACCTTTGAATCTCGGACAAAGCTGGCCACGCCACTGGTGTGTATCATCCTAGGATCGATCCTGCTCCTGTGGTGCTATTGACCCGCAGAGTGACTTGCAGTGCTTTGCAGCCAAGGGCCTGCTCCTCATATAGTGTTTCCACATAGCATGATATGCATTTGAGTGCTGTGCTATCCATAAATACCATAACATGGGATGTAGCTATAGCTGAAGAGCTATTGTTTGTCAGTCTTATCTAATGTTACCACCTGAGCCTCCTAAAGCAAACCTCCCCAGAAATGGATGGGAGGTGACATTGTTCCCTCACACTGACATTTGTTTGACGATCCTCCCAAGTGTAACCACACAGGAACCTGAGACAGTTTATTTGAAACACCTCTAGGCGCTGAAAGTGCTTGTTCAAAGCAGGCCAAACCTCACATCCGTACAGCAAAATGGCCAGCACTATGGATTTGAAAATCATCACTTTCCTAGCACGTGTCAAGTACTTGCTACACCAGACCCTATTTCTTGCAGCTAGTGCCAGGCATAGCCAGCACTAGCAATTCTGTGACTGATCTCAGCATCCAAAGTGCTGTCTGAAGTAATCATGCTGCCAAGATACTTGAAGTTGGACACTAATTCTAGACGGTGACCACGCAGAGTGATGTTCAAATGAGCTGCCTGAGCATCAAGATCTCTTCCTACAACCAGCAACTTGGTCTTAGCAGAGCTAACAGTCAAACCCCACTCAGTAAAGGTGCTGTCAAGCAGATCCACTGCTCTACCCTCAGACTATCAGCATCCTCAATTACCAGAGCAGTGTTATCTGCATGCATCAGAATGCAAAGCAACTCTTCATGGGCAGGGTTGTGTTTCTGTTGCAATTCACCATTGATGCTAAAGGAAATACTGACACCTCTCTGTGACAAGAACTGCAGCAACTGGCGCACAATAGTGTCAAGATAGATATTGAAAAGATCAGGCGCTAGAACACACCCTTGCTTGAATCCCTTGTCTATATCAACTTGCTGTGAGTCCAACTCAGCACGTATAATGCCCTTGTGATTGGTGTGTAAGTCCCTCAATACTGCAACAAACTTCGCAGGAGCTCCGCGACAGCATAAGATGTGCCAAGCCAGGTCCCGATTTACTGAGTCAAAGGCCTTTGTGATCACCTCATGAGGTCTAGCATACAGATGTACAGTGCTCTACATAGAAAAAAAGTAGAGTTCTGTCAGGTTTATTAAACTGTGACATAACACAGATAATGTCTATGACTAATTCTGCAGGTTTCTGGCCCAGACACTGCAGCTTCTAGCTCAAATGCACTGTAGTTCAGGCTCAGGCCCTCTGCAGCTCTACCGCAGACCCTCTGCAACTCTGGCTCAGATCATTGTAGGTTCTGCGTGTAGAAGAAGAAAAGTCTGCGTGCAGAGTTCTGTGACTCTAGGGCTGCAGAAAAAGGTTCTAGGGTTTTCTGGATTATGATAGAGTTACTGATTTTCTGTAGACTTGCAAGGGTATGTTGGGGAAACCCCAACCCACCCATGAAATTAAGGGCAAGCATGGGGGTCAGGTGTAGGGCCCTAGTCACTAAGTCACTGAGTTGCCTAGTTACAGCATCCTTGAAATCCCTTTTGAAATCCTGTTTTACTAATGAACTACAGTCCTTTCTACCTTTTTCAAAAAAGATGTAATTAAGTAATTAAGGGTTTAGGTACTGCACTAAGTACTGGAAAGTGAATTGGACTTGAAAACCTAGTTACAGCCTGTGATTTAGCATGAATTTGGCTGACAGATAGGGCTTGGATTCAAATCTTTAAAACATCGGGTAGGATTTTGGGCCCTTATGTAAGAGGAATCTACACACCCCAACCCTATGCTACATGACAAACTCTGACAAATCACAGAGAAAACCCTATGGTCAGTGGTCAGTCAGGCAGATATATATATCTTGGCATGACTTGTGGACAACTGAAGCATGTAATTCCGCATGTCGCTTTGATTGTAACGTGAAGTTTCGCCTGCCTATCATCCTGTCAACAACCAGCCCAGTTGTGTCAGCTGCCACAAAGCTGGCAGTGTTGGCCAGCACTAGCAGCAGCCACCAAAACAGGTCGCTCAAACAAGTCGGGACAACCTCAAGTGTTGCAATGGTGTTTCCCTCGCTTGCAGGAAGACGATTTCTGTTGAGCTTTGAGAGTTCCCATTTGTAGCGGCGCCGCTATCGCCGTGAACAATAGCT